>Ga0209147_100155_pt1 | contig 93839 bp, 92 predicted proteins | sample AraplaCol_mLB_r2_FD_184278 | JGI IMG/M metagenome (GOLD analysis project Ga0209147, IMG submission 184278) | Arabidopsis root microbial communities from North Carolina, USA - plate scrape CL_Col_mLB_r2 (SPAdes) (version 2) | ecosystem: Host-associated > Plants > Roots > Endosphere | place: USA...
TCAAGGGTTCGCTTCGCCTTACGCCCTTGACTCTATTGGTTTCGAAAAAGACGTCCCAATTAGGGGGATGAAACCTTTTCATATACCGGTTGATTGAGTTTACACAAAAATCTTGACAGACCCGTATGGTATGTTTGCCCAAATTCCTTTTTTTCGTTTAAAAGAGGCGCTAACAAATCGAAAGTTCATCTATGCGCTACTTATTACGAATTACATTGCTATACCTATCCTTGTATCGGGGTTAACTAGGTTTGTTCCAACCGATCCAGCCATACTTTTAGGTGTACTTCTTGTTTTGCTTACCCCCTGCATTGACTATGTTATTATCTTTACACATCTTGGGCGTGGGAACGAGAAGCTTGTTTTGGTTTCAACACCTATACTGTTTGTTACTCAAATGCTTTTTTTGCCTATTTATCTATGGATTTTTATGGGCGAGAAAGCGGCAGAGATTGTGAGTGTCGGGCCATTTTTCGAAGCATTTTTAGGTCTTATTGTTGTTCCACTGGTACTTGCTCTCCTTACTCAATGGTGGTCAAGACGGCAACCACAAGGAGAACGTTTTCTCGATGTGACAGCATGGCTTCCTGTTCCTTTTATGGCACTAACCCTTTTTGTTGTCGTTGCATCACAAATCTCTAAACTATATACCTCTTTTGATTCTATTATCCAAGTGATTCCCGTCTATGCAGCATATATGGTCATTACACCGATTATTGCTCGTATCGTTTCTCGTATATTCCGTTTAGATACCGGAGCAGGGCGGGCTCTTATTTTTAGCGCAGGAACTCGTAACTCTCTTGTCGTTCTTCCTTTTGCAATGGCACTACCCGAACCTCTAAACGGGGTGGTGGCTGCAGTAATCGTAACGCAAACAATTGTAGAACTTATCGGGGAGCTATTATATATTCGTCTCGTTCCAAAGGTACTTTTACGAGGTACGGAATAATTGAAAAACAACTAAATACAACGCAGCCGAAATACAGGCTGTGTTTTTTTATTTGAGAGATATTTGAAATATCTGAAATCTCCAGGCCGGATTCCCGTATACATAAATGAACGATAAACCGCAATTCAAACAGCGAACGAAAGGTGCAGCACGTTCCGTAAATCAAATAGGAGGACACCCATGAAAGCAATTGTGTACAGAAAATACGGTCCACCGAATGTTCTTCAGCTTAAAGAGGTAGAAACGCCGTTCCTGTGGGGGGAATGACAGCATTACAATTTCTTAGAAAAGGAAATATCCAAAGCGGACAAAAAGTTCTTATCTATGGGGCTTCCGGAAGCGTAGGTACTTTTGCGGTACAGCTTGCCAAATACTTTGGTGCTGAAGTTACCGGGGTATGCAGTACAACGAATCTAGAATTGGTCAGATCTCTGGGAGCTGATAGGGTCATTGATTACACAAAAGAAGATTTTACCCAGAGCAGTGAGACCTTTGATATTATTTTTGATACGGTAGGAAAGAGTTCGTTTTCAGGTTGTGTGAAATCACTCAAGCAAAAAGGATACTATCTTCGAGCTGTCCACATGGGGCTGTCACCGATCATTCGAGGGCTATGGACTTCCATGACAAGCAGCAAAAAAGTAATCGGTGGGGTGGCAAGCACCGATAAATCTGAAGACTTATATTTCCTCAAAGAACTTATGGAGGCAGGAAAGTTAAAAGCGGTCATTGATAGACGCTATCGATTGGAACAGATTCCCGATGCCCATAGTTATGTCGAAAATGGGCACAAAAAGGGTAATGTCGTTATCATTGTGGAACACGATAATAAAATCTAACAGTCGGAAAAACGATATTGGTTCTATAAAAGGATTCAGCTTAACCACAATCGTAGCTCTGAGAATTCCAGGAACGGCTATGCTCCACCATAAACAAGATGAATAGGGCATAACACACATAACGCCGTCCAACATGTGGGCGGCGTTATGTGTGATGATTTTCACATGGTTAATTCCCCAGAAATGCTTTTTCCAATTCTTCTATATTAAACTTTTTCATTTTCAGAAAGGCCAGCGTAACGCGATCGCGTTGTTCCGGCGTGCCTTTGGCCATCATCTCATCCAGCACCGCGGGGGAGATTTGCCACGAAACGCCGAATTTGTCTTTCAGCCAGCCACATTCCTCAGCTTCAGGCGAGGCGGATAGATTTTCCCAGTAGTAATCAATTTCCTCTTGCGTCTCACAATTGATCAACAGGGAAATCGCCTCGTTGAATTGGAACTTGTGTTCTTGTGCGCTGTCCATCGCCGCAAACCAGGTGTTTTCCAGCATGAAGTCAGTGAACATAACCGTCTCCTCTTTGTCCGGCTCCATGCCGGGTCCATATCGGAAGAGGCCACCAGGTTTGGCATTTCGGAAGACAGAAAGATAGAACTCGCGTGCCTCTTCCGCCTTGCCGCAGTTGTTGCCCACGAACAGTAGAGAGGGGACAATCGTAGGCCGCGGCTCCCCATCCGGATTCGTCAGAATGAGCTGCCAAGAAACACCGTACTTGTCTTGGATCCAGCCATACCGTTCGCTAAAAGGATACTTATCAAGCGGCATAAGCGGGGTACCGCCTTCAGACAACTTACTCCACACCTCGTCGAGTTTTTCCCTAGCGTTCAATTCACGGGATGGGTCGAAATTAACGAAAAACGAGATAGAAGGGTTGAATGAGAAGAGCGGCCCCGCAGAGATGGCCATAAACGGATGTCCGCAGACGAGGAATGATACGAGATCGCAATCACCCGAGGGCGTATCGTGTAAGATCGTCGTACTCGTGATTTGGGAATCCGGGAATATGGAGCAATAGAACTCTGCGGCTTCTTTAGCCTCCTTGTCAAACCACAAATGCGGGGTGATGGGTTGCATAAGACCTGTTTTGGCATTACTCATGAAATATTCCTCCCTTATATTGATGAGGTACATATTATTCTTGATTGTACTATAAGGATGGATTTACCGTTTCTTCCCGATTGCTTTTTGGATGGAAAAAAGTAGGCTTATCGAAGGGGGACGTAATGTAGACATCAGCGGCACGATCTCGCTATAATCTTGCTATACCCAAAAATGTTGGAATTTTCAACCATATAAGAAAAGGAGAACGATGATGGATCTACAAGGTAAAGTTGTTCTCATTACGGGAGCCAATTCCGGGATTGGACGTGCGACGGCAGAACGAATGGCTGCCAGCGGGGCAAAGGTTGTTATTAACTACAATCAAAATGAAGCCGGAGTGTCCCAAACAGCTGCAGCCATTCGAAAGGCTGGAGGGGAATGTATTGCCATTCAAGCCGATGTGACGAAGAAAGATCAAGTCGAGGCTATGGTCGCGAAAGCGTTGGCGACTTATGAAGCCATTCACGTGTTGGTGAATAATGCCGGAGGAGGCATTGAGACAAGTAATTTTATGGAGATAACAGAAGAACTCTGGGATTAGACCTATGCTGTAAACGTCAAAAGCCTACTCCTGTGTTCACAAGCGGTATTAAAGGACATGATTCCACGTAAAAGCGGCAAAATCATTAATGTATCATCGGCGGCAGCTCGAATCGGCGGAGCAGGTGAAAGTATCCACTATGCATCATCCAAAGGCGCTGTAAATACAATGACGATTGGGATGTCCAGAGAACTGATAGAACACGGGATTATCGTAAACGGTGTGGCACCGGGAATGGTCGATACGCCATTTCATGATAAGTTTGCTCCGGGTAGCAACCGTCTTGAAAAGCTAGTCGCCCCCATACCCATAAAACGCGCAGCAACTCCTCTGGAAATTGCAGAGGTTATCTGCTTTCTTGCATCTGATGCATCCAATTATATTTTGGGAGAAACGATCACTGTAAGTGGTGGAAGGTGATCAATGGCGAATGCAGAGGGAAGAATAAAATGAGATGGAGAACAGCATGGTTTATCTATGTCGGTATGGTATGGACCTTGCTTTTTGCATTCATGAGTTTTTACTGGGCTGCTGGCGGAATGATCGGGGTAAAATCACTGGGCGGACAAATTTACCAAATGGCACTGAATCGGGACCCGGAGTTTATTCCAGTAGTTTGGACTACAGGGTTTGTCAAATTAGGTGGCGTGCTTCTTTTATTCTGTTTGATGAGAAATGGAAGCTTGCTTACAAAGATTAATAGATGGTTAGCGTATAGTAGTATGTCAGCTGGAATCTTGATGATTTTATATGGAGCGGGAAACTTCAGTACCATTTCCCTATCAGCAATACACGTACTAGATTTTGATCTGGAGCCTTATGCGATAAAATGGAGGCTTCTATTCTGGGAGCCGTTTTGGATCGTAGGTGGCATCTTATATGTATTTGCTGGATATGGTAAAAAATGAACTTCATTTTACTTGATTGGGTCAATCAAGAGAGCAAGCTAAAAGAAATCCATGCATACTTTATTCGCTATAATGGAAAAAATGAGTTGATCCATGATAACTGTTGGAGGGATGGACATGGACCAAAACAACGAAGCAAACAAAATCGCAACGCAAGAAGGTGAACGCGAGATTGTGATCACCCGGGTATTTGATGCTCCACGCGATCTTGTGTTTGATGCTTGGACGAACGAAGAGCATCTGTCGAAATGGTGGGGACCTCGAGGTTTTACGTCGACTTTTCAGAAGTTTGAGATGAATCCGGGCGGAACATGGCAGTTTATCATGCATGGTCCTGATGGCGTTGATTTTCCCAACACCCACGTCATTGTCGAGGTCGTGAAACCCGAGCGAATCGTCTTCAAGCATGCAGAGTTTCCCCATTTTCTGGCGACAGCAATCTTTGAGGAGTTGGATGGTAAGACCAAACTCACTTATAGCACTGTTTTTGAAGAAACTGCCGCTGTATTCGAGAAGGTGAAAACATATGCCGTCCCAGGTGCCGAACAGACCATGGATCGTCTTAAGGAACATCTGGCAAGCATGTCTTAAAAAGAAGAGGCCTGTGATCATAAACAAATCGTAAACACGTCATTTGGACGTGTTTTTCTATTTGTACAAATATCTGGGATATTTAAACAAAAAAGTGAAATTTGTTGTATGATTGTATTCATCGCACGTCCGGAAATATTGATCATACAGGAGGAAAGAGAAATGGTCTGCTTACGAATCAGAATACAGCAAGGTGAGCAGGGATGAAAATCAGAGATAACTATACGTGCCCGTTGGAGCTCACCCATGTTATTACCCGGGGCAAATGGAAGCCGATGATTCTGTGGCAGCTTGGCAAAGGGGGTGCCTCCCTCTCCCAGCTTGAGGGTGATATTCAGGGGATCACGCAAAAAATGCTGCTGGAGCATTTGAAAGAATTAATGGAATTCAACGTAGTAGACAAAACAACGTACGAGGGATATCCGTTGAAAGTGGAATACTACCTAACGGAAAGAGGCCGGAAGCTCTTGGAAGCCGTTGTGATTTTGCAGGATATTGGTGTGCAATTGATGCAGGAGCACGGGATGGAGGATTTCCTAAGGTCAAAGGGATTCATCGATTAATAGCAATGATCGTACGGATACTTACGAAAAAGTGTGTACTGTTCGATAAGATACAAGCTTTGTATACTGCTCCTGTAAGCAATGCTTAAGAAGGAGTGGTATCAATATGAACAATCTTGTAAAAAAAGTGGACGGGCTGATCGAAAAGGAACGTACCGCATTCGTAGGCTCCATCGACTATACCGGCTTCCCGCACATTAAGGCCATGCTTGCCCCACGGGTAAGGGAAGGGATAAAAACATTTTATTTTACGACGAATACCTCGTCGATGAGGGCAGCGCAATTTCGGATGGAACCGAAGGCTTGTGTTTACTTTTGTGACCAGATGCGGTTTGAAGGAGTCTTGTTTACAGGTGTAATGGAAGTGCTGGAGGATCAGGCAGCAAAGGAACTGATTTGGCGGGAGGGGGACACGATGTACTATCCGCTCGGCGTCACGGATCCTGATTATTGCGTATTCAGATTTACCAGCTCATCCGGCAGGTACTACAGCAGCTTTTCTTCCATGAGCTTTGATGTTTGATCGGAGTGCTACACCAATAGAGGGGCTAAACCAGTGATGAAATGCTATTTTGTGCTTCACTGGTTTTTTCTGTGCACATTTCACATTACATTAAGGTTGCATATAACTTGAATTAAGCTTGCTCGTTTACTCTGATGATAATAATCGATATGTCAAAGGAGCGAGTGAAGATATGAAAAGGTTTCGAAGGTTAGACTGTTTCAACGCACTTGCACTGGTTACGGTCTTGATAACCGGATCTGTAATTGGGGCTGTTACCCCATCCAAAGTCTCAGCGGCATCCGCGATGGTAGGCCCGCACGATCCAAAAGAGGTAGAGCAGTTCGCGGACGATTTTTTTAACAGACCGGATATTCAGGAGAATATGGCTGGAGCTGCATTTGCTGTGGTGAGAGGCGACAAAGTGTTGGTAAACAAAGGATACGGCTACGCGGATGTGGGGAAGAAGCTGCCGGTCGACCCTAATCGGACGGTGTTCCGTGTCGCTTCCATATCCAAAGTCATCACAGCGACGGCAGTCATGCAAGTAGCCGAGCAAGGGAAGCTCGACTTGGATGAAGATTTGTCATCGTATCTGGGGGATGCCCGCATTCCAAATCAGACGGACGCTCCCCTTACGATGAAACATCTTTTGACCAACTCCACGGGATTTGATTACGGAGATACACCTGAATCTATGACGATCGATTTGACGCGAGAAGCTTCTTTGAAGCAATACGTCATGGACAATTTGCCCACTGTGATTCGAAAGCCGGGAGAGTATTACCGATATGACAACCTGGGTTTTACGATTCAAGGATATGTCATTGAACAAGTGACAGGCAAGTCATTCGGCGCATATGTGCAAGATAACATCTTTCAGCCGTTAGGTATGGCAAACAGCGAATTTCGACTCACACCGCAAATGTTGAAGCAGCTAGCCGTCCCCTATAACGTGATTGACGAAGCGATTCCAACCTATGCAACCATTCCGACAGAGCTTCCGAGCGGCGGGATGCTCTCAACCGGTTCTGAAATGGCAAATTTTATGATGGCTCATCTTAACGGTGGAAAGCTTGGAAATGCATCGATCCTGAAAGAAGAGACGGTAGCAGACATGCATATGCCCAAGCTCGCCATACACGAGAAGCTGCCGAACATGGCGTATGGCTTTGAATACTCCAATCAGCAAAATTACAATGGACACTATATAATAGAAAAAGCGGGAGACGTGGAAGGGTTTCATTCTGGCATGTGGTTGATTCCTGGTGAAAAAGTCGGCGTGTTCGTTGCAGTAAATAAAGATTTTGAGATTCGTCAGCCATTGTTTGAAGCGTTTATGGAACATTATTATCCAGGCGAGAACGGACCCAAAGGACCTTTTGAACCGTCAAAGCAATCCTTGGAAAAGTTTGCAGGGATCTACAGCGACTTGCGTAATCGGATGTGGACGAGTCGCATTCACGCAGAAGGCGGCAAGCTGATTGTAAAAGACCCGCTTGGCGAGCATGTGATGGTTGAAATCGAGCCGCTGTTGTTTCAAGATGAACAAGGTGTAAAAGCCGCTTTCAAATTGAATGAAGACGGCGACGTGGCAGCCTTTTATTACGATCTGAAATCAGACAGTTGGGCTGAAAAAAGGCCAGAGCCGCAGCGTTTTCCTGATGTTGGTCTCGACCATCCCTATGCCCCTTATATTAATCATTTGCGCCAGCTCGACATTATCGGCGATGGAAGCAGTGAAGAACTCTTCGCGCCTGAACAACCCGTTACAAAGGAACAGTTTATGGGCTGGTTTATCAGATGGACTGGCATTGCACCATCCAAACAAAAGCCGGTGTTCACAGACATCACAGGCAGCCCATATGCCAAAGATATTCAAGCGGCTTATGAGTTGGGATTGCTTCAAGTGTCAGCTGACGGCAAGTTTCATCCGGAGGCCGTGATGACGCGACAGGAAGCGGCGACCATAGTCTGGCGCATGGCTTTCGGTTATCTCCATGCCGAGCCGAAGAAAGCGAAGCTTAGCGGTCATACGGCTTCATGGGCGTTGGATGGTGTTCAATATGTGGTATCGAAAGGATTATATGGGCCTGAAGTTTCCAAAGATAGTGACGGCGGGATCAATTATCAATCGGATCGGCCTATGCTGAGGCAAGAAGCAGCAGCGTTATTGTCTCAGTTTGCTGACAAGCTATTGTAGCATAGAACAATCTGCAACCTTCTTGTCTGCAAATCGCTGTGGACAAGAAGGTTGCTTCTAGCGGGGTGGGTGCAATGAAGACGATCCTAATCATAGACGATGAAACGGAAATTCGCGAACTACTCACCATTTATTTGAAAAATCACGGGTATGCTACGTTGGAAGCCAGCAATGGAGTCGATGCTCTGATGATCTATAGACGGGAGCAAATCGATCTGGTTATTGCCGATATCATGATGCCCGCGATGGACGGATATGTGTTGCTCAAAAAAATGAGGCAAAACTCGCAAATTCCGTTTTTATTTCTTTCCGCGAAGTCAGACGATATGGACAAAATATACGGCCTTCAGCTGGGAGCGGACGATTATGTCGGGAAGCCGTTTAACCCGCTCGAAGTTGTCAGCAGAGTGCAAGCTCTGTTTCGGCGCATCGACGCATTTGCAAAGCAGAATGATGACCAAGAGTCGATCGAGATCGGGGATGTAACGCTCGATCTCACGAGTTGCAAGCTTTATAAGGCTGGTGTTCAAAAGGAATTGACATCATACGAATTCAAGATATTGAGCTTGCTCATGAGACAAGCTGGCAGGGTCTTTACAAAGGCATCCATCTACGAGCATGTATGGGGCGAGGAATACATCGGGGATGAAAATATCATTATGGTTTACATAAGCAAAATCAGGGAGAAGATTGAGGACAACCCGAGAAAGCCTGCCTACCTGATTACGATTAGGGGGTTAGGGTACCGTTTTGAAAAACATTGAAAACTTTCCCAACAAACGGCCGCTGAAACGGCTGTTTTTCCGTAATTATGCGGCGATTTGCGCTCTGTTGTTAGCTGCTCTCGCTTTGTCCCTGTTCGGAACCGATGTCCTGATGAATCGATTTTTTGATAGAACGCCGGATTTCACAGAGATAAAAATGTCGGAGCTATACGAATACCCGTTTGAAAACATCAATGGTCAGCTGCTGGAAGAGTACGGTGGATGGTTCGAAATCGTGAATGAATCGGGTGAAGTGATATTCATCAAAGGCAACAAAGAAGATGAGATCGTCAGGTATAGCAAGGATCAGCTCTATGGCAAACTAGATGTCATGAGAAATGATGATTGGACTTTCTATCATGCCTATCATGTGGAAGCACCGGACGGCAAGGGGTATATCCTGCTATGGAAAAATCCTGAAAGATGGGAGGATATCACATTACTTCTCGTTATTTTTGTTGGATTGCTTGCTGCCTTTTTGTTAATCGCGCTCTATGTGTATTCCCAATATTCGGTCATGCAGGTAAAGCGGCCGTTGCAACAAATCGTGGAAGGCATCAAAGAGATGGAACAGTTCAATTACAAAAAGCGACTTACTTTCTCTGCTGAAAAGGAGCTTGTGGAAATTCAAGAAGCTTTTAACGAAATGGCAGAGCGTTTGCAGCGCACATCTGCCGAAAAGGAAGCGGCGGAGAATAACAAAAGAAACATGCTGTTACATTTGTCTCATGATTTGAAAACACCGATTACCTCCGTTTTGGGATATTCCCAGCTGCTGCTGGAAAATCGTGATTTGGAACAGAATCAGAAATACATCCAATACATTCACGACAAATCGTCGTATATGGCCAATTTGATTCAGGATTTGTTTGAATTGGCGAAGCTGGATGACCATCAACTGACGCTGAGTATGGAAAAAGTGAATATGACAAAGTGGTTTCAACAGCTCGTAGCAGAATTTTATCCTGAAGTGGAGGATAAAGGTTTTCGTCTGGAAGCGCAAATTTCGGAGGAACCGCTGTTTGTGAGGATGGACAAAGTACATATGAACCGTGTCGTTACGAATTTGATTGGCAATGCGCTGAAGTTTAATCCGGCTGGGACGGTGCTGTATGCTTCGTGTGAGGAAAAGGATGGAAATGCTGTGTTATGGATCGGGGATAATGGTATCGGCGTACAGGATCAAATAAGGGAGCATGTTTTTGATGAGTTTATACGCGGAACAAGTTCGGTGAAGGACAGCACTGGATTAGGTCTCGCCATTTGTAAGAAAATTATTGCCTTGCATCAAGGGACGATTGAACTCGAAACGAATGATCGGTATACCACCTTGTTTAGGATCAGCTTGCCTTGTACGGATGAATAGGGGCTTATAAGAACTAAAAAAAACCAAGTCCTAAAGCTCAGGAACTTGGTTTTAACTGTTTATCGCTATTAAGTAAGGCGTTTTGTATGAACCAGACGGAAAGGGAAGAAAGAGATTATTTGACGGACCTAATGTCCAGGCTCCGAGAAGCGCTTCACAAGACAGAAAGTACGATCGATACAGCACATCATGAAATTATCGATGCCAAACAATATCTCTGGGAGAACAGGTCTGAGCTTGATCCGGCGGAGACAACCGAAGCTTGCTGTATATCGCCTGCACAAGAGCCATGCATATGCTTACACTCACATACTCAGGAGAAGCGTCTCCATTTTTATTACATTTGGAGAGGTAAAGCTACAAATCATGAGAATCGTACCCACACGAATAGAGGGAAAAATCAGAATTACGTTAATCGGATTACATCCTGACAGATGTTTTTCCGATAGATTGATTCCAAAGGCTGACAAAGCGGCGCTGCCGAACGAACATTTCGGAAGCACCTGATAAAAGCTGGGGAGGCGATTGTTCATGGGAATGCGGCTTAAACAGATTGATCCGAAAAGGACGGCAATTCTTGTCATCGATATGCAAAACGATTTTATTGCACAAGGTGCGCCACTTGAGACACCGATGGGGCGTCGCATCCTGCCGACCTTGCAGCGCCTACTGGCTTTTGGCCGGGAAAAAGGGATGTCAGTAATCTATACGGCACATGTTCATCGCGAGGATGGTTCGGATCTTGGTCGGTTTGGCGATATATATCCCGCGATTGCTGAAGGGGCCGCTCTCATAGATGACACACCTGGTACAACAATGTACCCGGATGTGGCTCCGCTGCCACATGAGCCGGTCATTAAAAAGCATCGCTACAGCGCGTTCTTCGGTACTGATCTGGACATCATTCTGAGAAGCAAGGGGATTGAGACCGTAGTCATAACCGGAGTAACCACGGAAAACTGCTGCCATGCCGCCGCCCGGGATGCCATGTACCTGGGGTATCGGGTCGCATTTCTCTCTGATGCGACTGGGACGTATGACTATCCGGATACAGGGTTTGGACCGATCCCGGCAGAAGAAGTACACCGAGTCACGCTTGCTCTGCTGAATGTGTCAACCGCGCATGTTATGACTACGGAGGATTTTATCAAACTTGTATAGCATCAGGATGACCAATTTTCTCCCATTACAAAGTATAGAGACGGCAAAGGAGAAGGGAAATTCACTTCTCCTTTGTCATTGATACTAGATACTCTAGGGGTTGGCCAGCAAACCTTATCTATACTTCTCAATCCCCAGGAATTTTTCATAATCATGGATTTTCAACATCTGTTCCTGGAAGCTTTCTGTTGATCCTGTTTCTTTTAGCGTTCTCATCAAATCCATCATCGTTTTCGCGTAGTAGAACGTAGAGGAAAGCGGATAAGCCAACAGTTTAAAGCCAAGATCCTGAAATTGCTGAATGGTCAGATTGGGGATTTTCGTGTGCTCCACATAGTTGAACATCAATGGCGCATCGATTTTCCTGGCGACTTCTTTCATTTCATCTACCGATTCGAGCATTTCGATTAGAATGAGATCTGCTCCAGCGGCAGCATAAGCTTTTCCCCGTTCGATGGCTTCCGCGAGACCTTTTGTTCCTCTGGCATCGCTTCGCCCAATAATCAGGAAGTTTTCATCTTTGCGTGCTTGAATCGCTGCTTGAATCTTATCGACATGCTCCTCAATGGAGATGAGCTCGATCCCGCTCATGGCACCGCATTTTTTTGGAGTTACCTGGTCTTCCAAGTGAATCGCCGAAACGCCGCTGGCCTCATACTCTTGAACTGTACGAATGACATTATTACGGTTCCCATATCCCGTATCTGCATCGGAAATGACGGGGATATCAACGGCTGAAACAATGCCTCTAGCCCTGGAAACCATTTCCGTCATGGTAAGGAAACCTAAATCCGGTTTTCCAATCGCACTAGCTGAGGTTCCGTTCCCTGTCATATATACGGCATCAAACCCCGCACTTTCAATGACTTTGGCTCCCAATGCATCATGACAGCCCGGTGCGACAACGATTCCATCTCGTTGAAGCAATTGCTTTAAAGATACTCTTTTGCCCATTTTTCGATCACCTTCTGCTTTCTATGAAAGTATCTAGCTCATGATCATACCGCCGCAAATGTTAATAGACTGCCCGGTGATATACTCTGCTTCTGGAGAACTCAGATAGGTGACCAATCCGGAGATTTCTTCCAATTCCGCCAGTCTGCCCAATGGAATCAGGCCGGTAATATTTTCAATGGCTTTCCCGATCGGTTGATTGTAGATTCGGGCACGATCACTGTCGATCTGATCCCACATCGCCGTGTGGACGACTCCCGGGCAGACCGCGTTAACCGATATTTTTGAAGCTGCAAAGTTTGCTGCTGCCGTTTTCGTAATACTCAAGACAGCGGCTTTGGATGCTCCATAGACAGAAAGGTCGGGCTTCGTAGGTTGCTTCCCTGCGATCGAGGCGAAATTGATGATTCTTCCACCACCTGTTTCCATCATCTGTTTGGCGGCTTGTTGTACGCAGAAGAATAGAGCTTTGGAATTGACATCCATGACGAAATCCCAGTCACTTCCTGTTATCTCCATAAAATCTTTTGTCAACGCAACTCCTGCTGCGTGCACGGCAATATCGATTTGACCAAAATCTTTGGCGATCGTTTCATATAAGGGAGCAATCGCATCTGTCTGTTTCAGATCCAGGTCATATCCCTTGCTATCCCTTCTCAGTTCTCGCACTTCGTTAGCCGTTTGGATAATCTTTTCTTCATTTCGATCGACGACTGCTACATTTGCTCCTTCTTTGGCAAGTCTCAGTGCAATTGCCTTTCCGATCCCTTGAGCCGCTCCTGTTACGACTGCTGTTTTTCCTGATAGTTTTGTCATTTTTTTCACCTAATCTCGTTTTATTTCGCTGCGCCGACTACTTGAAGGAACTCGTTCACAATATCTTGATCCAGTTCTTTCGTATGCTTCTCGATCACTGGCTTGATAATCTCTTTGGCTTTTGTGATTTCTTCTTCGCTAAATTCGTTTACTTCCATCCCTGCATTTTGCAAGTTTGTAATGGATTGTTGAGCTTGTGCGCGGACATTTTTCTTCTCGTTTACTCCGGCTTGAACCGCTGCATCCTGGATGAGTTTTTGCTCTTCATCCGACAATTGATCCCAGAATTTTTTGCTCATCAAAAGAGCGATAGGGGAGTAGATATGGTTCGTCAGTGATAGATATTTTTGTACCTCGTTGTACTTGTTATCTTCAATAGCTCCGACAGGATTTTCTTGTCCGTCAATAGCCCCGCTTTCAAGTCCGGAGAAAACCTCGCTGTATGCCATGGGCGTGGCATTGGCACCTAACGCGTTAAATACATCGATGTGAATGTTATTTTGCTGTGTACGAATTTTTAGTCCCGCAAAATCTTCCACTTTCACAACCGGTCTCTTTTTGTTGGTGAGATTTCGAAATCCATACTCCCAATACGTAAGACCGATTAAACCGTGGTCCGGCAATTTGTCCAAGAGTTTTTGTCCAATGGGGCTGGAAAGAACTTTATCCGCTTCTTCAGGGTTGCTAATGGTAAATGGCAAATCGTAAATTCCGAAATCTTTCACTGTTCCGACTAATGGAGCGGTTGTCGGCGTAGACATTTCCAGGGTGCCGGCTTTCAGAGCGTCGATCATTTGTTTATCATCACCCAGCTGACTACTCGGGAAGGTTTGTACCTTGATTTTTCCACCGCTTTTTTCCTCGACTATTTTTTTGAATTCAACCATAGCTTGTCCTACTGGGGAATTTTCCGTTGCACCTGATCCGATTTTAATCGTACGTTGACTGATTCCATCAGCGGCTGGTTGAGCTGATTGCGGTTGTTCTGTCGTTGTTCCCCCACACGCTGCCAGACCTAAAACCAGACTGCTTGCCAAAAGAGCACTCATTGTTTTTTTGATCATTTTTTTCATGTTTACCATCCCCTTATTTATTGGTGAAATTGGCTACCTTCATTTTCTGTAAGATCGCGTCTCTGTCAAAGTTGTAGCGTTCATGCGGAAGATGTGCATGGAGATTTGTCTTGTTGATAACTTGTCGATTCGCAAGGTATTTCGGATATTCCCCATATACGAGTACATCCATCACCCCCAAGGCTGTTTTGGATCGAACTTCCACAGCGGCCTCTTCCGAATACCAGGCGGAGTGTGGCGTCAAGACGACATTGTTCATGGAAAGGAAAGGGTGATCGGTAGCAATCGGCTCTTGTTCCACGACATCCAGCCCGGCTCCCGCGACAATTCCATCCTGCAATGCTTCAATGAATGCCGTCTCATCAATAACAGGACCTCGTGAAGTATTGATGATCGATACACCTTTTTTCATCAGTTGGAATTGTTCTTTTCCAATCATCCCCTTTGTAGAAGGGAGAAGGGGGGCGTGAACAGAGATTAGGTCTGCATTCTGACAAAGCTCATTCAAAGAGACTAAAGCGACATTCCGGCTTTTTGCCACCTCCTCGGGAATATAGGGGTCGTAAGCGATTACGTTAAGTCCTAGTGGCACGACTTTTTCTGCTAATCTTTGTGCGATATTTCCAAACCCAACCAAGCCAAGCGTTAAGCCGGTCAGTCGGTAAATGGGCTGAAGCGGTTTGAAATCCCACTTTCCTTGTTTTACATCCTGGTTCGCGAATGTGATTTTTCTCGCTACATTCATGAGTAAGGCCAGAGCATGGTTGGATACTTCATCGATTCCATAATCGGGCGCATTCGCGACACATATTCCCTTTTCTGTTGCTGCATCCAGGTCAATGGTGTTCAAGCCAATCCCGTAACGAGTAATCACCTGGCACTTTTCCAAAGATTCAATAACTTTACGTGTGATGGGAGCGTATTGATTAATAATCGCATCTGCGCCCTGACAAGCTTTTATGACCTCTTCTTCTGTACGGCACTGAAAGGCTGCTATTTCTACGTCCGGATGGTGTAATACTTGTTCTTCATAACGGAGATCCTCAAATTCCCAATCTGTGATTACGACTTTGTATGTAGCCATATATATCTCCTTTTTCTAGTATTAGCGGCTTAAAAACGCGATAGGTGCGGTGATGATGGATGGAAATACAATTAAGAGCAAGAGAATAACGAGGTGAACGATTAAATAGGGCCAAACCCCTTTCAAAATTCCCTGCATGTCCGTTTTCCCTACACTGCAGGCCACATTTAGAACCGTTCCCACCGGAGGAGTCAACAATCCAATACAGTTCGTAAAGATAAACAAGATTCCAAAATAGACAGGATCGATGCCAGCTTGCAGAACGATCGGCATGATGACTGGCGTGAGGATGAGAAGGGTCGGTGTTAAATCCATCGCTGTTCCGATGAGAAGCACTAATGCCATAATCACCAAAAGCAACAGGGTTTGATTCTCCATAAACGGACTGAGTAGATGCACCAGATCTGCCGGAATGTTGGCGATCGTGATCAGCCAAGCGGACACCATCGCGGCAGCAGCCAGAAACATAACGGTGCTCGTGGTTTTCGCCGATGCAACCAAAACCTCTATCAAAGCCGAAATGGTCAACTCCCGGTAAATGACAAAACCAACAAACAGCGCATAAAAAACAGCGACAACAGCAGCTTCAGTCGGAGTAAAAATCCCGCCTCTCATCCCTACGATAATAATCACTGGCAGCAGAAGCGCCCAGAAAGCTTGCAGGGTTGTTTTGAAGATCTCCTTCATTGATTTGCGAGGAAGAACTTCAACCTTCGTCTTTCTGCTGAGCATCCACCAAGCAATCGCGATCCCTACCCCCATTAATAATCCGGGAACAATGCCTCCCATAAATAATTTGGTAATGGATACGTTGGCCGTTACTCCAAAAATAATCATCGGGATGCTAGGCGGGATGACGGGTGCGATGATGCCACTGCCTGCAATCAGACCGCTGGAAGAATTTTTGTCGTACCCCGCTTTTACCATCATCGGGATCAAAATGGCGCCTAATGCTGCAGTATCGGCGACAGCCGAACCGGAAAGCCCAGCAAATAAAACGCTGCCAATAACAGCTACGTATCCCAGTCCACCGCGAAGATGACCGACGAGAGCTAAGGCAAAAGCGACGATTCGGTTTGAAATTCCACCTCGATTCATTAACTCTCCAGCTAGTATGAAAAAGGGGATGGCCATAAGCGGAAAGTTATCTGCTCCACTGATCAAATTTTGAGCAATAATTTGCGTATCAAAAACATCGAGATAAAACATCAAGGCGATTCCGCTAAGCAGGAGAGCATAGGCAATCGGTACACCAATCGCCATCGCTGCGAGCAGTGAGCCAACGAATATGGTTAAGGTCATTTTCCCTCCTCCTTCGGTAAAGTCTCCGTCATCTCCTCAGAATCTTTCGTCATGATGAAATGATCTGTTTCTTTTTTAAAAATAACTTTATATAGGTTTCTGAAAATGACGATCCCCATTCCGATACTCGCGATGATACCAATGCCATAAAAATAGGAGTAGGGCAAGCCTGTTGCAGGTGCGACTGAATCGACGCTAAGAAGGGTTAATTTCCAGCTTCCGTTCAATAGCAAGATCAGACTGTACAGGATTAATAAGTTACAAATGACATAGAGAATCTTTTTGAATTTTGGGGATACTTTCTTTACCAGCATATCGACGCCCAAATGTTCATTGTCTTTCAATCCGAGGATGGCTCCTAAGAAAATCAACCAAACAAACATGAACCTTGCCATTTCTTCCGACCAGGTAATCCCCGAGTTGAAAAAATAACGCAACACGACATTTCCAAATACGAGAATACACATCACAGCCAAGAGAAGGGAGATCAGTAGAATGGAAAGCCGGTTCACGAAATGTATGAATTTCTGCATGACAACACTCCTCACTTTCTTTGAATAAGGACAAAGGTAAGCGATTTCAAAATACGAATAGACTCAGCTCTCCTTTCTTAGTATATTCTTATGGTCAGACCATAGATAAACATCAGATCAAAACCTATCTTATCTAGTTAATTAATGATGGTCAGACCAATGTGAGGAGAAATCTACCAAATTGGATAGAGTCAGTATATGGTAGAGTGTTTTATTAGTCAATACCTTTAGATATTTCTAATAATTTTAATTCCCCTCAAAAAAACACGCTTCTATCCATGTATTCTGGAGGTTTCGCTGATCAATTTTCTTTTTCCGATTGTCTTTGATAAAATGTAAGGTAACCCTTTTCGGAAGGAGATTCCATGGTGAACACCAATAAACATATTAAATCCATTCCCAGAATGTTTGAACAGGTGACGCAACAAATCGTCGATCATATCGACAGCACTCCGCTAGAACCTGGTCAAAAGCTGCCAACGGAAAGACAACTGAGCGAACTACTGCAAGTAAGCCGTTCTTCTGTACGGGAAGGAATTAAGGTTTTAGAGCTATTGCGCTTTCTCGAATCCAAACAAGGAGAAGGAACCTTTGTCTCCAGCTCGCCGCCTTTTATGATTCCTAGTCGGGTCATCAACAAGAGAATCTCTATCCAAGAGCTGGATCACTATTTTCAGGTTGCTGTGATGTGTGCAAAAACCATCGTCATTTCCATTCTGAAATCAGAGGAATCCCTGCCTGATCACCCAGATCGCGATTCATTTTGGGAAAACCTTTGTCAATTGGTTTCGTCATTGGGAAAGAGGATTCCAAACCCTTATTTTCATTCTCTTTGGGAAGAATCCTATCATCTCTTGATGGCAAACCAATACTTTGAAGGGAAGCAACAGCCTTTTGAGTGGAGTGAGTTAGATACATCCATTCAAAAAAGAGATTTACAAAAAACCATATATTTGCTAGATTTATTGGGAATCGGAGGATTATAAATCGTATCTCAATATTGTTTTTATCCATATAAAATTGGTCTAACCATAAGAAAACCATATGACTAAAAATGTTTATCATTCTTGTTATATCGACCGAAATATTGGTCAGACCACCATATTTATAAAGGAGTTGATTCTATGGCTTTAAAGCCAATCAAAAAGAAACGATTATTTGAAGAAATCATATTTGCTATAGAACAATATATTCAGGAAGAAAAAATCCAGCCTGGAGAAAGACTGCCTTCGGAAAATGAATTGTCCTCAATTTTTAATGTTAGTAAAACCGCTGTGAGAGAAGCGATGAGCGTCTTAAGTGCTAATGGAATTATTGAAACCCGTCCCGGATCTGGAATTTTTCTAAAAGATATTCATGGCGATTCGATCATCTTGCGTGTTACCTCCAACTTGATGGAAAAGAGAGAGTTAAATGAAGTCCTTGAATTTCGTCGTGGCTTTGAAGTAGAGGCAGCAGGTTTAGCTGCTGAAAAAGGGACGAAGAAGGATCTCGTAAAAATCAAGGAATGTAATGAGAATTTATTGAAAGCGGTTCAAAATGGCTTAACTGGGTTGGAAGAGGATTATATGTTTCACTATTCCATTATTTTAGCCTCCCAAAACTCTATCTATATCGACGTATTCAAAGCCGTTTCAGCCAAAATAAAAGAAGTCATCCGAATTAGCAAAATGCACTCTATGAAGGAACCGAATCGCTTTATGCAAGCCTATGATGAGCATCAGACTATTGTAGATGCCATTTTGCAGAGGAATTCAGAGGCAGCTTCGAGAAGCATGAGGGAGCATTTGCTTTGGAATGAGAGAAAGATATGGGAGATTTTTGAATCAACGAAAAACGTATAATCCGTTTTGTTTCTGTACTGCACCTCATTTTTTAGACATATCTAATATTTGGAGGTGCAGTTTTTTATGAGGCAAAAAATAGCATTGGTGGTCATGCTTTCCCTTGAGATTGATTCCGATTCTGTATCAATGGTTGTTACTTCTGTTATAGAAATCGTGTAATCAAGCATTAGGGGATATGGAATTCCCGGAAAACTAAGGTAACAAAGAGGAAGATTTATGATAAATATCGCCAAGAAATGGGTGCAGGTTCCTGCCAATATTAGTTCAAGCGATCATCGTTTCTTTGTTTTTTGCAACTCTATGTTTATCTTTGCTTTCTTTGCCCATATCATTTTTGTCCCTCTCTTTTATCAAATGGGGGATACGATCGTGTTCATCAATAACATCCTTGCCATTTTTCTGGATGTGCTTTGTCTGACGTTAAATTATAGAGGTTTTCTCAAATCGGCAACTGCTATATGGATATTTGAAATATCCGCTCATACCAATCCACCCGTTAACAAGCTGGACTACAGCACCTTGCAACTGATCCACGGATTTAATGCAGTTGCCAACTTTGTAGGTATTGCCTATGCTTCCTATTACTATCGAAGATATTCGGAACAAATGGAAGCCAAGCTCCTGCATCTTGCCAACACTGACCCCTTAACCGGAATTTGTAATCGACGGTTTTTTGAGCAGACAGCTGAAAAGAAATTGAAACAGACTTCAAGCAGCGGTATCAAGGAATGTGCATTATTGCTATTGGATATCGAAACACTCTCGAGCATCATGGCTCGTTCCGATCAGGCATTATACCGGGCGAAGAATAGCGGGCGTAATAAGGTTGTAGTTTGACACGGGGCTTGCTCCATATTACAGTTGTTACAGCAACAGTTGTAGGAGGTGCGTCATGCGACTTGATGAATATATAGGTGTGATTGTGAAACGTACCGATCTGAAGCTGAATAGTTATTACCAGAAGGTTGTTAATCCCTTCAATATTACCATTGATCAGTGGATGATTTTGGTGGTGCTTTGGGAGAATGAAGGAATCACGCAAAATGAGCTGGCTGAACGGACGTATAAAGACAAAACGAATATAGCCCGAATGCTGTATACGATGGAAGAGAAGGGATTCATTTACCGTGTTACCGACAAGAAGGACAGGCGTTCCCTGCACGTCTATTTGTCGGAGAGTGGAAAAAAACTCAAAGATGAGGTGCTCCCAGTTTCTATCGAAGCGTACCGCCAAACCGTTAAAGGCTTGTCCGAAGAAGAGGTGGATCAATTTCGTTACCTTCTAAATAAAATATATGACAACGTCAAGGAACTGTAAGAGGGAGTTGCAGCTTAGCCTTTTCTAGGTATAATAGTTGCTATAGCAACAGTAATTAACGCAACTATATAAAACAGCCATACAGGGAGGGATTTCTTATATGGGGCAACAAAGAAGTATTTGGGGATCAGAATTCCGAGCTTTGACAGTCGGCATCATTTTCGTCGTCACGGCGGTAGCTTTTGAGGGATTGGCAGTGACGACGATTGCTCCCGGTCTTTCAAAGGATTTGAACGGAGAGCATTTGTACGGCTGGGTGTTTAGTGCCTATTTACTTGCACAACTCGTGGGAACGGTAATCACGGGGCAATGGGTGGATCGAATTGGTCCTGCTAAGCCGTTTATCGTCACCATCCTAGTATTTGCTCTCGGCATTCTGATCGCGGCGCTTGCTCCCAATATGCTGGTCTTGATTCTCGGAAGGATCTTGCAAGGATACGGAGCCGGAGCCTTGGTCAATTGTGTATATACAGCCATAACCATCCGTTTTGACGACTCGCTGAGACCGCAGATTCTTGCTGTGTTCTCTAGTGCGTATATCCTTCCGGGACTGGTAGGGCCATACGTTGCCGGGGTAATCGCCGAGTATCTGTCCTGGCGCTATGTGTTCTGGTTCGTCCTGCCATTTATTCTTCTGTCCGCCTTGCTAACAACCTCTTCCTTTCGTGGTCTGCAAGTGGAGCAGACTTCAGCCAAAAAAACGAGTATCCTGCCATCGTTGTTATTGGCTGCAGGTACTGGCATATTAATTACGGGACTAGGGAAAATCCCCTCCCTATACGGCTTCATCCTTTCACTGACGGGATTGATCCTGCTGCTATTCCCACTGAAAAAGCTGTTGCCCGTAGGAACACTTGCCGCGCGTAGAGGTCTTCCAGCAACGATAGCTTCCCGCGGACTGTTCGTTGCTGCGTATTTCGGTACACAGACTTTCCTGGTTCTGGCACTTACCTCGATGTTTGGTTTCTCGGCAGATACGGCCGGATTTGCCGTTGCTTCGGCGGCCATCAGCTGGTCGCTAGCAGCAAACGTCCAAGCGCGGCTCGACAAAAAGGATCAAGGAGCGGGTCGTCGTCAGCGCGTATTGATTGGACTCTCATGCATGCTACTCGGAGTGTCCGCCGTAGTTCCTCTGGCTTTTCTTGCATCCGAAGGTTTCGTATGGGTCATCGCGATACTGAGCCAAATTGTCATGGGTTTCGGCATCGGTTTGGCTCATCCGACCAGTGGGGCTATCGCCTTCTCTCATGCCCAGCCTGGAGAAGGAGGGAGAATCTCTGCCGACCTTGCTGTGGCAGATACATTTACCCCTGCTGTTGGAATCGGAATTGGCGGCTCTATGGTCGCTATTGCTGCAACTTCCGAATTCTCGCTTGGCTTTGGAATTTTTCTTGCGCTTGCTTTGCAAGTCTTAATCGTGGTAATCAGTTTGGTTGCGGCCACACGGTTGGGAGGGAGTGACCAATAGCATGTCCTCCCTTGTTTGAACATGGCCAAAGTCATGAAGATACAAATGTAACCATATACTTCTTATTATGAGTTGAATGAACAGTTCATTTACGAAATTTCAAAATAGGCACATCCTTCAATCGATTTTGATATTCACTTTCCCTTTCTTGCAGCTCCACAGTATGCAAATGGTCCATGTGGAATGGTATTCCTCTACTTCTCCGTCATTACTGGTCTTATGCTGCAGGACGTCCCAAGTGATCAAGGGTATTGGCAACAAAAGGCTGACATCTTAATGAGGATTGTAACGAAATGATGGGGTACCCAAAAAAGCACCTGTTGGTTTTCCACGTACCATCCAACAGGTGCTTTTGGTTTATCTCTGTTTAATCAGGATGACCCCAACTGAACCGAATCCAATGCCAGCTGCCGCAAAGCATAAAAAATTTATCGTCGGATATATCGATTCAGACGTAAAGATCGTAGCGAAATTAAGCACTCCAAAAAGAAGGATCAGGATACCGACAAAGGACGGGAATACTTTCGCGCGAATAATCGAGATGCCGAGCATGATTGACCCGATCAGCCCCAAAAACATCGAACCGAGTGGGAATATCGCTATGCTGGATTCAAATCCATCCCGTATCACGTCAGGTGCTTTCTGGGCGAGTAACGGTAAGATGGATACGAAATACGCGATGATCGTTATTCCAAAGAGAATGCTAATGGCGAATAGCAACACGCCGATGAGTCCCGACTTGCCTCCCCTACCTTCTGCTTGACTTAAATATAGGGCGGGAAGACCAATTAATAAAAGCATTTCTGCTACGAAAATTAGCGTATAAAAAGTTCCCCAGAGTGGGGTCTCGAAAGTGCGAATCGGTGCGGTGAAGTTCGTATCGACGAAAAATACCAGGATGGCAGCAATGATGAAGATGAAGGAGCCAAGGATCAAGAAAACGCCGCTCAATCGAAACAAACCGGCAGAAGTCATCTCGTTTTCCTCCTTATTGATCACTCGCTTACCTTACCTCAACCACCTCCTCCAAAATCACTAGGAATTAGCAACACTGTTCAGTCATAAGGTATTCCTGGCTCGATTGGCCTATGCTTGACGAGGATAGTCCTTTTTGAATGCCCGTCTGACCGGCTAGATTGGCTTCACCATATAGGAACTACGGAAACGGCAGCGATGCCTTTTTTTGTTGGAAATAAAGAGGGATGCCGTATCTGCCGACTGACGTTATTCGGTCTGCAGACCGATCCGCATACCGTTCGGATGGAGGTGTATAGAGGAAAGCAAAAGTCTTAAAATGGTAACACGCCAGCCGGTTTACATTCCGTTTATATTTGTAAGTTATTGTTTCCATATCAAATAAACAGTGAGTAAGGAGAGGCCGGAATGAATAATGAGCATAGCAATGAATGGGCAGTCGAAGCCCGTGGACTAGAAAAAACGTTCGGGGGCAATCGAGCTGTAGACGGGGTGGATTTGAACGTACGCGCCGGTTCGATTTACGGCGTGTTGGGTCCAAACGGAGCAGGTAAAACCACGACAATTCGCATGTTAGCGACTTTACTCCGACCGGATGCAGGGGAGGCACGCATTTTCGGACACGATGTGGCGAAAGAGTCGCATATCGTACGACAGCTGATTGGAGTGACAGGGCAATACGCCTCGGTCGATGAGTCGTTAAGCGCCACCGAGAACCTGATTATTTTCTCCCGACTGCTCGGACTGGGGCGCTCTGAGGCACGGCGTAAGGCAGCAGAGCTGTTAGAGGAATTCGGTTTGACCGAAGCCGCGAAACGTCCGCTGAAGCATTTCTCCGGAGGCATGCGCCGCCGGCTGGATTTGGCCGCCAGTCTCATAGCGCAGCCCCCGCTCATTTTCCTGGACGAACCGACGACCGGTCTGGACCCGCGAACGCGTTCGCAGATGTGGGATACGATCCGTCGCCTTGTGGTAACTGGGTCGACCGTGTTGCTCACTACGCAATACCTCGATGAAGCAGACCAACTAGCCGACCGAATCGCAGTGATCGATCGGGGCCGTGTCGTGGCAGAAGGTACGGTGGATGAACTGAAAGCATCCGTTGGAACCTCGGCGCTGCATTTGCGAGTGAATCATGCGCGGGACATCGCAGACGCCCAGGAAATCGTGGAACAGGTGCTCGATGTTCGTTCCAGCATAACAGCAGAAGCCGGCAAGATCACGGCACCAATGGCGGACGCCGATCAAGTAACTGATTTGCTAATCGCTCTTCGCACCCGGGGAATTCAGCTAGCCGAGATTAGCGTACAGAAGCCGACCTTGGATGAAGTATTCTTAACGATTACGGGGCATGGTGCAACCGAGAACGTGTCGCAAGCTTCAGAACAACCAGGTAGAATGGAGGAAGCCAGAGTATGAAAAGCACACCCTTGGGGCGAGAGATTGACCGGCCATTAAAAAATCACTCAAGTTTTGGTCAAGCGCTTCGCAACTCGTTGACGATGGCCTACCGGGGATTGCTGAAGATCCGGCGCACTCCCGAGCAATTATTTGACGTCACGCTTCAGCCTATTCTTTTTACCTTGATGTTCACGTATATATTTGGCGGCGCCATTTCAGGAAACGTCCAAAATTACTTACCGATCATCATTCCCGGTATCCTTGTGCAAACCGTCATCGCCACTTCCATTGTCACTGGCGTCCAGCTCCGTGAGGATATGGATAAAGGCGTATTCGACCGGTTCAAATCACTGCCGATCGCGCGTATCGCGCCTTTGGCCGGAGCCTTGCTCGCAGACACAGTACGCTATACCATTGCTACCGTGCTCACCTTTGTTATGGGGTATTTCATGGGCTATCAGCCCGGCGGTGGCCTGGGATTCGTCGTTATCGCCGCGATGCTTGTTATTGCCTGCTCGTGGGCTGTTAGCTGGATTTTTGCTTTTTTCGGCGTCATTGCCCGTACGGCCGCAAGCGTACAAGGAATTTCCATGATCATACTGTTTCCTCTCACCTTTCTCTCCAACGCTTTCGTACCGGTCGATACGATGCCGAATTGGCTTCAGTGGTTCGTAACAATCAACCCGATCTCACATTTGGTCAGTGCCGTCCGCGAACTGGCCAATACCGGTACGATAGGCTCCGAGTTCATCATTTCCCTCGTTAGCGCTGCAGTCATTGTCGCTGTCTTCGCACCACTCACGGTACGTGCTTATATGCGCCGCACATAACCTTCAGCGTATAAATATATCTCGACTATAAAAACGCTCAGTCCCAAAATGATGGACTGAGCGTTTTTCATTTTGTTATCCAAAGCGTGCTCAAATACGAAGGGATATGGCTGCAAAAATGGAATAAATTGATCACAAGCAGACTTACAGCAAGGGGGGACGGTTGGTGGGCGGTCATATTCAGCTGTTAGGCAGTTTGAAAGTCATTTTCGACGACGAAGAGGTAACGACGGTTATTTCCGGCGGAAAGGTCAGGCTGCTGCTGGCATATTTAGTGCTAACCTTTGACGTGCCGCAAAGCAGGAAGAAAATTGCCTTTGAATTTTGGCCGGATTCCACCGAAAAGCAAGCCTTGTCCAATTTGCGAAAACTCCTGCACGATCTGCGGGGATGTCTTCCGCAAATAGACAGGTATCTTCATGTCACCCCCGCATACATTCAATGGAATCATGAACCGCCTTTTGATTCGGATGTGCGGGCGTTTGAACAGGCGGCAAAAGGAACAACGCTCCACGAGCTTCGCATAGCGGAAGAATTGTACAAAGGCGAGCTTTTGCCCGGTTTTTACGAGGAATGGCTCAGTGCAAAGCGCGAATGGCTGGCGCAAATGTATACAAGCGTCCTGGAAAAGCTCGTATCGATTCTCGAGGGACAGCGGGAATACTCAACTGCTTTATTTTTTGCAAATAAGCTGTTAGCCCAGAATCAATTAAGGGAAGAAACGTACCGCACACTGATGCGGCTGCATGCCTTGAAGAAAGACACGGTAAACGTCGTGCAAATCTATCGGCAACTACGCACCACTCTGCAAGACGAGCTTGGAATTGATCCTGCGGTGGAAACCACAAGTCTTTTGGAGAGGCTTACGCATAGAGGCGGAGAATTGCAGGCTGTTGCACATAGCCCTACGCCGCTGATCGGCAGAATCGAAGAATGGGGGAAGCTGATTAGTGTCTGGAAGCAGGTAGCAGACGGCAAAAAGGCCCTGCTAATCTTGAAAGGGGAAGCGGGAATCGGCAAAACAAGATTATCCCAGGAATTTAAAGCGTGGGTGGAGAGTCACGGAGGGTATACGGCATTTGCCGGATGTTTTCCGTCGGTGCGCTCGCTGTCTTTCACTCCAGTCACCACATGGCTGAGAAGCCTCCCAATGCCACTGCTCAGTCCGGCAGCGCTGTCGGAATTGTCCCGCTTGCTACCGGAGTTGTCGGAACGCTACCCTGAATTGCCGCAGCCCACTCCCATCCAGGAAAATTGGCAGTTACTTCGATGGTATGACGCCATTGAACAGATGCTTTTGGCCATGCAACCGCTTCTGCTTATCCTGGATGACATCCAGTGGAGCGATCGGGAGACACTCCAGCTACTTTCCTATCTTCTACGCAGCGATTCCAAAGCAAAGCTGCTTCTCATCACGACGATGAGAACCGACGAGTATTCAGACGATGCTGTTGGCTCTTTTTTTTCTGGACTGCAAATCGAACGAAGATTGACGGAAATGGAACTTGCTCCGCTCACTGAGGATGAAACGAGGCGACTGATGACCGCCAGCGTCGGTGATGCTCTGGCGAATCGACACTCGTCTGGATTATACGCGAAAACGGGGGGCAACCCGCTATTCATTGTGGAAACCTTGCGAGAATCGCAGGCATTCAGCGAGAAGAGTGAATGGTATCTTTCCCCTCTCGTCAAGACTGTAATCGAAAACCGTTTAACCCAACTTTCCCCGGATAACCGAAGACTTGCCTCCACGATCGCCGCAGTTGGTAGGCCGGTGCCACCTACGTTGCTTGCGTTGATTCTGGAGGTGAAAGAGGAAACCATCCTCGAAAGACTGGAACAATTAGTGGAACGAAAGGTGTTGCAGGAAGACGATAACGGGCAGTTCGATTTTACTCACGATCTCGTAATGGAAACCGCCTACAAGCTGACTAATGAAAGCAGACGCAGCCAAAGCCACCGAAAAATCGCCAGTGGATTGCTCGCCTATTCCCGGGAGCAGCCTGATGGGGTTGCTGCAGAAATCGCCTTTCATTACGAGCGGGCGGGTGAGAATAAGGAAGCCATTTTCTACTATAAAATGGCCGCATCTGCCGCAGAGAAAATCTACGCCAACGAAACGAGGATCAAATACTACGAGAAGCTGTGCATGCTGCTGCCTCCCGAAGAGACTCTACCCATTCTGATGAATCTCGGCGATGCTTTGATCATGGTAGGGGACTGGAACGGAGCGGAGCAGACATACAGGCACTGGCTCGAACGATTTGGATACGCTGTTACCCTCAGAGAACGAGCTCTTTGCGACGTGGCGCTTGGCAATTGCTTGCGATTACAAGGTAAATATGAAGAGGCCAGCTTTCATTTGGAACGCGCGCTCCATCATTTTATGCTGATGGAAGACAGGGGCGGACTAGGATACGTCTCTGGATCACTCGGAATCTTGTATTATTTTATGGGAAGATATGACCAATCCTTGCGTTACCTGATGCAAAGATTGGAATTGCCTGATGACGATCATCGAACAAAAGACGATTGCCGTTCCTTCACTATCATCGGATACTTGTTTTACGATCAATGCGAATACGAGCGAGCTGTCTATTGGTTCAAGCGACAAATCAGGCGCGCTACGGAATCTCGGGACGAATACTCTGTCGGGGAAGCGGTGGGCGGATTGGCAATGGTATATATGGATACCGATGACATGGACCTAGCGTATGACAACATCGTCGAAAAGATGAAAATAAGCCAATCAATCGGGAACCGGATGGGATTCGCCACGGCTACCGGAATGTTGGGGAAGTATTATCATTTGCTGGGACGGGGCGAGCAAGCAGAGCCGTGTATCGCTTTTTGTCTGGAGGAAGCGGTCCTGATCAAGGATTGGCATATTTCAGCCGTCGTGCTCGGAATAGAAGGATGCATCCTCATGGAGCAGCACAAGTATGAGCAGGCCGAACTGATGATCGGACTTTCGATACGACTGGCCAGGCAGACCCGCATCCCTTTTTTCGAATGCGAAGGGCTCTACTTTCTGAGTTTGCTCAGGCAGCGATTGAAGCAAGTCGAAAGTGCTATGGAGGCTGCTGTAGAAGCACTGGAGATCGCCAATCAGCTGAAGAGAAGGGAAATGCAGGTCTTGCTTCTTGCACAGTTGACTCATTTGAAAGTAGAGTTGGGAGCTTTAAGTCCCGGCGTGGCGATGAGGCAATTGCAGCAGATATTGAAAGAATATCCCGGCCAAAGAGAACAAGCAGCCATTCGCTTTGCGATGTGGAAGCTGCAGCCGGAATCACCCGAGCGTCGCTCTATAGCGCTTTTGCTAAACGAAGAACTCTACCGAAAGTCGGGCAAACAAGATTACCTCAGCCGATGCCGTGAGATGAACGGCTGCCCACAAGCTGCTACGACGTGTCCACTTCCTCAGCTGGCTTTCGAGGCAACACAAAACAAAAGGATCACTCCGAACACCTTGTCAGAAATCGAGCGTTATCTGAACCAATCCCATTGAAACCTTTTAGAATGCGCCCCCTTCTCTAGAGATTGATCTGAAGAAGGGGTTTTTCTATGATCATTTGTAACGTTTTTGAAGCGCCCGTTTTATTAGGATGAAGTATGGATTTATTACATGACGGAAGGGTGCATAGAAGATGAATTTTAAGCTAACAAAAACAGCGAAAATTGTCTTATTTTTGGTTACTATCCTGGTCAGCTCTATAGGATCGGCTATAGCCGCAGCCAAATTGGAGCCAATAAACGCATTTTTAAACCGGAGTGTTACGTTTGTGGTCAAAGGGGAACGATGGCAGCCCAAGGACGCGAATGGACAACCTCTAACAGCGATTAACTATAAGGATAGCAATTATTTACCAGTCCGTGCGTTGGCTGAAGCGCTAAAGGTACCAATCGATTATGATGCTTCCAATCAAACCATTTACATTGGAGGCAAACCGGGAGCAAAAACACCGCTCTTTGCCATGCCGATCGAGATTGACAATATCTATGTAACGCAGACAAAAGACGCTGCAGAAACCTTGGTAAACGGGAAACAATTCCAACAGGTTTTAAAGATCGATCAATATGGAGATGTGTATTTTACCCTTGACCGAAAATACAAGCGCCTTGTCCTGGATGCTGCTGTCATTAGCCCTGGAGAGTATGATGTTGAATTTACGCTCTATAATGCCGCGAACATGGCAGGAAACACTGCCGAGACTGTCTTGGAACAGCATACGGTTAGCCCGGAAGACACTGTAAAGACGATGACCTTTAACGTCGAAGGTCTGGAAAAAATCAAAATCCACGTACAAAGCCATAATCTCAACCCCTATATTTATGCCCGCATTTTAGACACTTCCTATTTTGATAACGGAGAATCAGCTGCTACGGACAGCCCCATCGTCAAATAAACACAGGCAAACGGGGAAAAGAAAGGAAGTATGCCATGTGTAACAAGAAGCCGCTTTATCTTTATGCTGCTCTCTCCTTTGTTTTGCTGTTGTCCACTCTGTTTTCGTTCGGTCCCGCGACGGCAAGCGCAAACGGCATCGAAAGGTGGAGGTTCGCAACAGAGTATGAAGTCTTCTCCTCGCCAGCAATTGGCCCGGACGGAACCATCTATGTCGGCTCGTACGATCATAAGCTCTATGCGATCGATCAAGCTGGAAAAGAGAAATGGCACTTCGAAACGGAGGACAATGTGGCAGCCTCACCTGTGATCGGGGCAGACGGCACCATCTATGTGGGGTCCTGGGATAACAGATTCTATGCGATCAATCCCAAGAATGGAAAGAAAAAATGGTACTTCGAAGCAGAGGACAAGGTTGTCTCTTCAGCGGCGATCGGAGCAGATGGCACCATCTATGTAGGTTCCCATGATAAGAAGCTCTATGCGATCCAACCGGACGGAAAAAAGAAATGGCACTTTGAAACGGGGGATTGGGTCGCCTCGTCACCGACGATTGGAGCAGACGGTACCATCTATGTCGGTTCTTTCGACAAAAATCTTTATGCGATTAAGCCGAACGGAAAAGAAAAATGGCACTTCGAAACGGGGAATGCTGTTTTTTCCTCACCGGCGATCGGAGCGGACGGAACCATTTACGTCGGTTCGGATGACAAGAACCTGTATGCAATCAATCCGGAGAATGGGAAGGAGAAATGGCACTTCGAAACGTTAGATATTATTCAATCCTCTCCAGCGGTCGGAGCAGACGGCACCATCTATGTCGGATCGTATGATGGGAGGCTTTATGCGATCAAGTCAAATGGGCAGGAAAAATGGCGTTTCCAAACAGGGGATGTCGTGTTCTCCTCTCCGGCAATCGGAGAAGATGGCACCATCTATGTCGGTTCCGCCGATAAAAAACTGTATGCGATCAGATCAAATGGAAAGGAAAAATGGCACTTCGAAACAGCGGCAGAGATCGGATCTTCACCGGCGATCGGTCCGGATGGGGCCATATATGTAGGATCTCTGGACAAAAGTGTATACGCCATCGGACTGGTTTCCGTAAGCGGTGTGAACCTGAATAAAACCGAACTGACCTTGAAGGTTGGGCAGAGCGAGACGCTGAAGGCGACAGTCACGCCAGACGACGCCACATTTCAGGAACTGAAGTGGTCCAGCCGTGACGACGACATTGCCAAGGTGGACGATTCCGGTAAAGTGACAGGCGTTACACCGGGGAAAACGACGATTACGGTAACCACGGAAGACGGAGGATACTTCAAGCAAAGTGTCGTGACGGTGACGGAAACGAACGATCTGCCTGCTTCCGACATTTCGTTGTCGGACATCAGCGGACATTGGGCCAAACAGAACATCATCCAGGCGGTAGGCAAAGGCATCGTGAAAGGGTATCCCGACGGCACCTTCAAACCGGATCGCACCGTCACCCGCGCAGAGTTTGCCGTTCTGCTGATGAACGGTCTGAAGCCTTCGGGCAAAGGAGGTGGGCTCACCTTCACAGACAGGGAGACGATCGGTTCGTGGGCCGTCCAGGAGATTGCGCAGTGTGTAGAACTGGGCATTATCAAGGGCTATCCTGACGGAACATTTCGTCCGAACAAAACGATCACCCACGCTGAGATGATCACCATGGTCGTCCGTGCCGGGAACCTACCGGTCGTGGATGGTGCTGGGACCGGGTATCTGGATGATGCGGCTATTCCATACTATGCGAGAAGCAGTGCCGCTACAGCCGAACTGTACGGCATCTCTAGTTATATTCAAGACAATAGATTTAAGCCGAATGAACTATCGACCCGCGCCGAGTCTGTAACGGCAATTTTGAACATGCTGAAAGTGAAACAGTAACGATTCCGATAATGTCAGCTTCATTGATAGGCAGAGAAGGAGTGATTTCCTAAAGTGAATGTGTGGAATGCTGTCATAAAAGGAAACAGAATGGTTTGTTTGCTCCTATTATGCGTTCTTGTATCGGCTACTTTCACTGGATGCGCTGGAGGCAGCAGCCAAAAGACCTCTGAAGAAAGCGAGACAAAGCCACCCGCAATTGAGAAGGCTGTGGAGGAAAAAACGGAACCACAGAACGAAGCAACCGAAAGCACCGAATCTCCTAAGGAAACTGCCATGAACGTAGTGGATATGCCAAATCAGATTGTAATCACGACGGAAATGGCACAGCAAGGGGTAAAACCTCCGAATGCCGTACCGGATGACATTCCGATATTGGAGAATGCCAAGAATCTAACAGCGATTAAAATGGGCGATGGAATAAACCCGGGAGACCCCTATTACCTTGTCCAGTTCGAAGTAGAGGAATCTGTCCAGAAAACCGGTGAACGTTATCGTGAAATTCTAAAAGAGAACGGATTTGACATTGTAGCTGAATCGGAGTTGGACGGTTTGCCAGCATTCCAAGTTAACACTGAATCATGGGAAGTTACTGTAAAGATCATTGGTCTAAATGGAACAAAAGTTTGGATCAATTACGTGAAAAAATAACTGGGGCCAGAGAGGAAGATGTTTATTGAAGTGGCTCGTGTTGGTTCATGTGTTGTCGGCTATTCTCGGAGTTGGTCCGGTGTTTTTCAGTCATGTTCTGTTGAAATCCCGTCAGAGTATAAATGAATTGAGACACTCGATGCGTTTATTCAACATATTGGAGATATTCCCTAAGGTAGGAGGTTCGATTGCTGTACTAAGCGGCCTTGTCTTGATTTGGATCGGGAAATACGGTTCCTTTATGCAACTCTGGTTATTTGGCTCCCTTGTGCTTTATATCGTGATTCAAATCATAATAATCGGATTTGTCTCTCCGGCTGCACAGAAAGTGAATACTTGGCTGCACGATCCAGCCAATCGCGAGGCGTCTTCTTTGCCCGCAGAACAGCAAATTCTTTTTGCAAAGGCACAAAATTTGTTTTGGGTGACTTCTGTACTGGGAACTCTCTTGTTCATTTTCATGATCATGAAACCCTGACTGCGCTATGTACTCCTTGGATCGCTTTACAATCATTCTTGCCGAGAAAAAATCGCTTAGGAGAAGGTATGGTCCCCTAAGCGATTTTGATTTCCCAACAATTTTCTTCAGACGCCCGGCAAGTGGTACTACGATGATCCTCGATACGTCTCGAAGAGGCCCATTCTGAACGCACCTGCTATGGCTCCTGTTTTTCTGCCGTAGACGAAGGCTGGGCACGTTACCCAGATGGATAAGACCTCCGTCGGAATCAGAGAGGTAAGTGTTATGGACTAATATAATGGTATAGTATCCTTATGTGAGAGGTTTTATTGAGGATGATGAACATTCGTTAATGTAGGAGGGTAAATATGAAGATAGAAAAAGTGGAAGCAGTCGGAGGCAATATCGCCATTGTGAAAGGTAACGAGATCCTGATCGAGGATGTCCAGTCAGCATTGGATCTTATGGCAACGGTACAATATGAAGCAGACAGCGATCGGATCATCATAGACAAATCCCTCATTAGCGAGCGCTTTTTCGATTTGAAAACACGTCTGGCAGGCGAAATCCTTCAGAAGTTCATCAATTATCGCAAGAAGATCGCCATTGTTGGAGATTTCTCCGTGTATGCAAGTCAGAGCTTAAAGGATTTCATCTATGAATCGAACAACGGTAACGATATATTTTTCTTGGATAACGAACAACAAGCGATTGAGAAGTTAAGCAAGTTGAAGTAACGAAAGGAACCACGCGAATCTGTGCGTGGTTTTTTCGTGTGATAAATCTCTCCTTCTTGTGAACCCAAAACAAAGTTATGACAATATAGAGGTGAAAGATCCTTTAGAAAGGAGTGCCTACTTGGATATTGATGAGCTAACAAATCTAATAAAAACGCACGGAAAAGCGCTCTACGGATTTTGCTACAGGCTTGCGGGAAACAAGGAAGATGCGGATGATCTCTATCAGGAAACGTTCCTAAAAGCAATCGAACTGATCCATAAAATGGATACGAACCAAAATCCCAAAGGATTTCTCATCTCCATCGCAATCCGATTGCGCAAAAACAATCGCCGGAAATTTGCCTGGAGGCAGAGGATTGCGCCTACTGCCGAACTCAACGAGGCTGTCGACAAGGCTTCCCTGCCAGAAACGGAAGCAACACCGGAGAATGTCGTGCTGTCTCTAGAGCTTCGCGACACGATACAAGCTGCCGCAGACAGGCTGGAAGACAAACTAAAGATTCCGCTCTATATGCACTATACCGCGGAAATGTCCATCGAAGAGATCGCGTCTGTATTGAGTATTCCGCCGGGTACAGTCAAAAGCAGGCTTTTCAAGGCACGAAGGAACATGAAAAAGCTTTTGGAGGTGGAGTCCACATGAATGATTCCGAAAAATGGGACAGAATGCTCAAGCAAGCTCTTGCTTCGGGTGTAGAGCCAGAAGAGAAATTGAATCAAGGCATAATCAATCACGCAAAGGAGCGAAATTCGATGAAGCGCGTGCATAAAAAGAGGATTTCTGTTGGAGTATTGGTTGCCGTCTTGACGCTTGTGATGTCTGTAACGGCTATAGCCGCTACACAGTTTTTCAGTTCCAAGCAGGTTGCCGTTCATCTGGGAGAGCAGATTTTGGCAAAGGCGTTTGAAAGCAGTGACGCTATTGAAGTGAACCAATCCGTCGCTTCCGGGGACTACAAATTTACCTTGCACGGCATCGTCTCAGGGGCGGGACTGAAAGAACTAAACAGCTCCAGCCCAGCGAACGAGATCCATCCGGATAGGACGTATGCGGTTGTATCCATCGCCAGACAGGATGGCAGCCCGATGCCGAATACGAGCGATCCGGCATACGGCGAAGAGCCATTCTTCATCTCCCCCTTTATTAAAGGCTTGAAGCCATGGCAGGTCAACATTTTCACGATGAAAGGCGGTTACAGCGAGACGGTACTGGACGGAATCCAATACAGATTGATTGAATGCGATGGAGTGGAAATGTTCGCCGACAGAGGGGTCTATCTCGCTATCAGCAGCGGCAGCCCCTTCTATAACAGTGATGCGTTTGCTTACAACGAAAGTACTGGAGAAGTAAGCGCCAAATCCGACTATGATGGTGCAGCGGTACTACTGGATCTGCCTCTGGACAAAGCCAAAGCCGACCCTGTCAAAGCTGAGGCATACCTGCAGGAGCTGTTGAAAGAACCAGCAGCTAGCACCAACGCTGATCCGGCTGAAGCAGAACTGGTAAAACAGATTGAGGACTTGAAGAAAAGACTAGCTGATGGCAAGGTTTTACCGGAATCCGTCAAGGAAGTAACCTATGACAAAGAAGGCAGGATCAACTATGAGTATAACGACTGGAACGTAAAGCTTTCCCCTGAAATGTTGTTTGCAGAGGGCCAAACCGGTTTCTCGGACGCGGTACAATTCAGCGAGAGCGATGGTCATTATCTGGGGCTCCAATTTCACAAGGATGAAAAAGGGGTCATTACCGGCAGAGTGATTGATTTGGAATAGAAAAGACTCCGGCAAGAGCGAAGCTGCTTTTGCCGGTTTTTTTCTGGACAGCTACTTTTCCGTACCTTTTTCTCCTGTAACGATCCTTACGGGAGGAAACATGAGCCAGTGCAGCCCGACGATTCGCACATGGACAGCGCCGAGCCTCTCAAATGCTTCCGCATATTCCCGCACATGCTGGAAGTCAAGAACGGCGAAGCGGCCACCGGGCTTCAGCACACGCATCATTTCGCTTATGGCCCGGTACCGTTCCTCGGGGCCAGGAATGTTATGGATCGCCAGACTGGAAACGATCACCTCGAATTCATGATCCGCAAACGGCATGTTCCTTGCATCACCGTCCACGATCTCCACTCGTTCGGCTACACCTTCGATCATGGAGTTTCTGCGCGTCACGTCGGGATCATTCCCCGACTGATCCTGCTGGTTCCATATATCGACGCCAACGGCCCTTCCCGTGGTCAGTCTGTGGGCAGCTCCATTCAATAAAAGTCCCCGGCCGCATCCGACATCCAGGACCTTCTCGTCGCCTCGAAGCACGACCAGATCAAGCAGCCTCTCCCGCTCGCGCAACTTTCCCACTTTACTGCTCCATATCATGTACATTGCCTCGACCGTAACGACCAGAAAGGAAATCGCGCAGACGAGTCCCACGACTGTTCCTAGCCATTGCAGTTTTCCGGAAAACATGAAAAATGCACCCACGCCTAGGAGAAGGAAAACGGCTCCGATCAGCAACAAATTGCGGACGACGCTGGGGGCGTCGATGCCGTAGTCTCCCCGTTGATTCGCTAGGTTCTTCATTTCATCCACTCCCGGAATCAATCTTGCCAATCCCTGTAATATATGTATTTTTCATACAAAAATCGCCCTTTCCCTTCGTCAGGAAAAGAGCGGATTGGATCATCACAAGAGAGTTTTCTTAGTGAGAGCTCCCAACATCATCTACATGCGCTACATGGGCACGATTGGCCAGAACGAACAGTACGGATACGAGGACAAATCCTGCCCCCACGATAAACGGAACATGCGGATTGTAAATCTCGGCCAGTTTCCCCGCAAGAAACGGCGCGACCGCACCTCCCAAGAAACGTAGGAAACTGTAGGTCGCCGAAGCCGTAGCTCGCTCTACAGGTGCCGCGTTCATGACAGCTGTTGTAATCAAGGTATTGTTATTCCCGAGTAACGCCCCCGCAAAAATAACTGCAGCGATCACAACCCATTGCGTCGAAGTCCAAATCCCCATCGCAAGCAGGTCCAGCGCAAAGAGGAACAGCATGGCGCACATGGAGGTCACAGTCCCGAACTTTTGCTGCAGCTTCGGAGCCGTGAACACAGAGGTAAATGCCAGCAAGACCCCCCAACCTAAAAAGACATAGCCCAGGCCATGTTCATCTAAGTCCATAACGAATGGGGCATAAGCCAAAAGCGTGAAGAAGCCGAAATTGTACAGGCAAGCAGTAAGGCCAAGTACCAGTAGGGAACGGTGTTTCATCGCCCGGAATGGATCGAGCAAGGAGGTTTTTGTTTTGGCAGCATGCGTTGTTTGCTTGTTTGGCATCATAACGAACAGGCCGATAAACGCGACTGCCATCAGAACAGCTACACCTAAAAAGGGTCCTCTCCAAGAAATAGCACCCAGCTCTCCACCCAAGAGGGGACCTACAGAGATCCCAAGCCCGATTGCGGCTTCGTATAAAATGATGGCCTTTGCAGCACCCGATGCGGAAAGAGACACGATTGCGGTCAAAGCGGTTGCCACAAACAACGCATTCCCGAGCCCCCAGCCACCACGCAATCCGATTAGCTCCCAAATCCCATTCGATAAACCGCCAAGAGCGGAAAAAATAGCAATGATCACGATGCCGGCAAGCAGGGTGCGCTTGATTCCCAATCTGGAGGAAACCGTACCCGTGATCAACATCGCCACCGCCATGACGGCATTGTAGCTAGTGAACAGGAGGGTAACCTCACTCTGTGAGGCGTGAAGTTGTTTGGCGATAGCGGGTAATATCGGGTCTACAAGCCCGATACCCATGAAAGCGATGATACAAGCAAAAAATACAGCCCAAACCGACCGAGGTTGTTGTAACAGACTTTGTCCCTCTTGTTTGGATTGTAAGTTATTTTGAAAAGACATGCTGTTTGACACCTCTCTACGTAAAATGTAAGCTATAAAATATAATTGCATTATACAACTATTTTTCCATGTGTCAAATCATGTTTTTCGGAGGATAAAAAATGGATGAACAAGCATTAGACATCATTGAACTAGAATTAGCGGTCCTGGTTCGTCATATCACTTCCATTACATCGGAGAAAGCAATCGGCAAGTTGGAACGATCTGCGTATCTGTTGCTTCATCAAATAGAGACGCATGGTTCAGCGGGAGTCAAAGCTTTGGCAGACGAATTTCACCTGGATATCTCTACAGTTAGCAGGCAAGTTGCGGCTTTGGAGAAAAAAGGATATGTGCTTCGCCTCTCCGATCCATCAGATGGGAGGGCTTCCTATTTTCAGATCACCGAACTCGGGAGAACGGAATTAGCGGATACCAAGATGGCGCGAGTGGAGAGGGTTTCCAAAAGGATGGCCAGCTGGTCTCAGGAGGAAACGGAAGTATTCGCACGGCTGCTTAGAAAATTCAACCACAGTCTCTATAAAACAACAGACCTTTCGAGCAAATAGCGAAGGGGGAGAGAAATGTGTCGGGGTCATCTTTTGGATGACCCTTTTGTTGTTGTAATAAATACATGTTTATCTGGGCAGCTACCCAATCATCTGGTCAAACATCTACATATCGTAACTGCAAGTAGGTACATTGCCTATCTCAAGTGGGGAAGAATCATGTCTTCAGTTTTCCAGAATTCAGGGAGAATTATTACGACGTATACCATGCCACGATGAAGGGGATGTTTCCTTTGTACAGACCAATTCGAGGAGAACGGTACGACAACGCTGCCTCTCGTCTTTCTTTGTTGGATTGGAAGCAAGGCGATGTTACGGGAGACAGTATTTTGGATAACATTTATTTATACGGAGATAGATCCGCAGGAGCCGGAAACTTCGCAGACAAGATCACACTGGTGATCCAAAACGGATACTCCCATCAGAATACGAGGGTGGATTTTCCTAACAATGCAGGCTATGATGCCAGGCTTTTTCTGGGTGACTTTTCAAAGGACGGCATACCCGACATCCTGGTTAGCATCGATTCGGGAGGAAGTGGCGGATACGGTTTTTTTTACCTCTATTCCTTCAAAAATCACATTCTGCACGAGATGTTTGACGTCGACAAATACAATGCAGCGCATCAATTCCGAGTGAACTATGAGGACAATTACAGGGTTAGTGTCGCGAGTCCTTCTTTAGACGTGCTGTTTTCGATTGATATCAGCCTAAAAGGCCACGACTATTTGTCACAGTTTTACAATGAAAACGGCAAGCTAAAAAAACCAGTCTCAGGTGAGGCTCTGGCATTAGGTGCGCTGTATCCTATAGTGACAAATGAGAACAGAACGGGATATGATCTCTTGGCTTTTCAACGGATCATTGGCACCACGAATGCAGACACACTCGGGTATATTGAAAACCAGTTGACATGGAATGGCAGCCAATTCCAATCATCTCGCATGAACGTATCCGTTCCAGGTACCAAATTGATCAGTCTGTACTGACTCAACCTCCCGTCCCGATAGAATGAATCGCACAAAGAAAAAACGGTCGAGCTTTGACCGTTTTTTACTTTGTGCGCAAACATGGATAGGTGAATGACTCCAGACTAGTTTCTCGTTTTTACGGCTAGCCCGCTAAAAGTTACCGGACCAACAACATCGGCTCTGGTATTTGCGGTTCGATTTTCTGCGGTTACTGTGTAAACATGGGTACCTGCTCTTACATTTCTGTCGATCGCCTGAAATGTGACTGCATAGTTTTGTTCAGAACCTGCTGACTCAATCCCTTGTAGAGTATTGAAAATCTCTCTTCCATCACGGAAGATTCTGAAGAGAATTTGAGCGATACCGGTTACCCCGCGCACACCAACGGTTGCTACTAATTCCACCCGATTCGGTTGAGATTTTGCAACGGGTATTCTGATTTGTATGGTTGCTAGGCGGGATCTTGCAGGTGAACGTCTGATAATAAAAGCATTAGCAAGGTTGAAACGACGACGGGGCTGTACGGCAGCTTTATCGAGAATACGTACCAAAAAATCATCTCCTCTTACTCAGATATCCCCAAAATATGTTGGGTAGAGGGAGAGTGATTGGACGAATAGTCATCATTCATACAGAAAGGCAAATATGTGTGTAGATGGAGTGGGTGATACCAAATACTGGACTGTATGATTGGAGATAGCTTATTCTCGAAAAATAAAAGGCTCAGGTAACGTTATTGTCACCTGAGCCTTTTACCACCACTACTAATCTATTTACTCCACCAGCGACTTGATCCTCGGAAACACCTTCAAAGCCGTCTTGTAAAACACATCCTCGTGATACTCCGCCGGAATCAATTCCTGTACGAACTGAATATAGGGCTTTACCGGGGCAAGGGGCCAGTCGGTTCCAAACAAAAATTTGTCATAATGATCACAATAGGTGATGGCGTGGCGCAGATGGGCGAAAAAGAGCGGGGAGTCCTTCAATCGCTGACAATTGGCAGCATCCCCTACCATCAAGCCGGAGAGATCGGCAAACATGTTGCGGTTTTTATACACCACTTCCGCACCATCCAACACCCACGGGTCGCCAAAATGAGCCATCATGAAGGTAACCTCCCGATGCCTCACCGCCACCTCGTCCAAGGTGAGAGGATGGGAGTATTTCAACAACCCTCGCTCCGAATACGTATCACCGGTGTGGAAGACAACCGGCACCTGATATTTAGCAGCCAGTGCATACACCGGATCATAGACGCTGTCATAGGCGTAGAAGGGATAGTAGCCCAAATAGATTTTTAACCCGACCACATGGGGCTTTTGCAGATCCTCTTCCAGTCTTGCCACCGCAGCTTCATCCAGCTTGAACGGATTGATTCCCAGACAGCAGACGAGCTGGGGAGGGAGCTCCTCTGTCAGGTCGAGTCCCATCGGAGTGATAGCCTCCGCGTCGGGAAAGGCGTCCTGCTGTGTCTCCGTCAAGCCCATGCCAATTCCTAAAACCACTCCATTCTCTGCATATTCCTTGAGGATGCCCGAGAGTGAGTAATCGACAGACGACTTTTCCGCCGCTGTCCGCTTGAACTCCTCAATATGAGAGAAATGCATATGTGCATCAATGATTTTCACTCCGAATCCTCCCTTGATGGATGATCGAATCGAATAGCCCGTAAGGCAGACAACGAATCAGGCGGAAGGATCTGATCAGCGAACAGGAAAAAGACGGGTGGGGTAAAGACAGCGCTTTTGTCTGGCAGATTCAGTTCGCGCACGACTGAGGCGACTGCCACTTCCTTGTTGGAGTATGCATGTAACTCGGCTGTACCCAGATCCGTCACGATCTGCATGTGTTCCTTTCGTGTAGCGGAGCCAATCGTATAATCAGAGGCTTCGAAAACGGACAGCTCGCCCTTTGCTAGCTTGTAAGTCAGCTCTTCGCCATTTGTACCGGACGTTTTCAGCCATACACGCTCGCCCGCATCCTCTGCATTCAAAAAGATGTCAGTCGACCAGCCCTTGCCAGCAAAATACATTCCGGTATTCTGCACGATCTCTACCGTATGGCAAAGAATCGGTACCCCCGGCAGCAGTAGGAAATACTGATGACATGTCAGACCGCGATATTTTTCCTGCTTTTTCACATGGTAGGTCAGCTTGATTCCCTGCCAGCTGTTTTGTCTATTGTCTGCCAGTTCGACAAAAGAAGCAGTTCGCTCTTCCTTGACCAGTGAAAATCCGCTTAGTTCTTCGATATGGTTGCTAATTCCACCTGTCCACGGATTCCACCATGATTTGGGCTTCCGCTCTGGAAAGGAGCTGGCCAGCCACTCTTGACCATTGCTGGAGAGCGAGTGAAGCGTCGGAAAAAAGTCAGGGGCTGCCTTGATCCGCAAAGGTCCATTATCAGCGATAAAGACCGAGAGCCCTTCTTCTCCCATTTGTTCCAGCGTAACCTTACCTGGTCCTACGGGAAAAATGGTGCTGCGCAAGCGTGTTTCCTGTGCAGCAAAACGACCGTCTGCCTGAACGATTTCATAGGGTTTATTTGGGGTGGTAAAAGAGAAGTCGGATTGCGTCACTTCCTCATCCTCTGTAAAATGTCGTTCTTGTCCATGTGCAGATTCGAGAGAAAGCCGCGCTGACAAATCTCCCTCCAGATAGAGCTGTTTATGCTCCTTCACCTGTACGTGGAACTCCTCACTTGCGACAAATGGGTTATGCTCGTTGGCTTTTAGTTCCAGATGAGTGGTCAGGGACAAGTCCTTGGGAATCGCTTCTTTACGGGCAAACGCACGGAACTCCTTCCAGTCGGAAAAGCCTCCATGAGCAAGATAGACAGGACCGAACGATTTTTTGTCTTGCGGCCCCAGTTTGCCGAGACCAGCTTCCAGCGTTATGTACCAGCCTTGAAAATCAAGACGATACTCCTCGGGCCAGCACATTCCCCAGGGAGCCGGTTCATCTCTTGAGAACAGCCAATTTTCCGTGATCAGCTCGCCATCCCAATAATCTGCATCGCTGCCATAGGAGGACGGTGTTTCGATATAGCGGCCTTGATATGGCAATATGGGGCGGTGAAAGTCATGAGCAAAGCCTTGGTTAAGCCATAGCTCCGCGGTCGTCTTGTCAGAAGAGAGATTTTCCAACTCCAGGCTGTACACTGCCGTGCCGTCTCCGTACAACATTGTTTTTGCAATCAGCGCAATCTGAGGGTATGCGCCGGAGTGATAGGAAGCGCGAAGGCCAATCGCCCCATTTTCCTGGATAAATTCCACTTGCTCGGCACGTTTTTTGGAAAATTCGCTGGAATACGGCTTGCCGATCTTGGGGTAGAGGAGATAGGTTGGCTGATCGCATGTATCACTGACTATGGTTATTTCGTTATCGTCCTTGTTCAAATAAAGCGAGTGGCGGCCATGATGAACTTGCCAAGTCTGTTCCGTTTCTCCCGACAATATGGCTCCCAATCCTGTAAAGGCGGCTCCAATCTTTTTGACAAATGCGACAGATGTGCCATTTTGCAGCTTTGCCTCAAGCTGCAGATCAACCTCGTAAAAGCCATGTTCAAGAAGTTCGGCCGTGATTGGAAGCGAGATGCGTTCTTTGCCGAGCAGCCGGAGCGTACGGGGCTGATCGTTGATAGGAAGGAAGGGGCAGGAGGGCAGCTCCCATGAAAATTCTGCTTCCTCGGAGAAGTTGTTCTCTACATCCAAATAAAAATGCGCCTTCTGTCCCGGATAAGTCAGGCCAGGTACATGTAAAGAAAGGGAAGCGGGAAATTTGGGGAGAATTCCTACCTGAAACAAAGCGCTCTTGCCGTTAATCAGAATATGCGTGTTGACACGAGGATGGGTGCGCCAGATGCTTTGCTCTTCGCTGATTGCATTCACGAAAAAATGGGCCGTCAGCGTCGTTTCCCCTGTAACCTCCAGCTCCTGCTCATAGTCAAAGTGGATCGTTTCATTCGATTCTCCCTTCAAGGAGAGCTGCAGCGGATGGCCTGATTTATTGACGATGCGATACTGAATCTGGTACTCCCGGCCGAAGACCAGATCCAGCTTTTCCACCTCGGCAGACAGTAGATAATGCTCTGTCTCGATGAGGCGCATGCCTCGCCCTCGGCGCTCAAACTCCACGCGCAAGCTCTTTGCTCCTTTTTTCCAGGAATAAGTGAAGTAATCAAAGCCATTCTCCTTGCGTCCGTCCGGTTCTACCGCAATTTCTCGTGTAGAGTCCCGGTACCAGTCCAGCTCTTCAAAATAGGGAGCGATTGCCTCTGTACGCAAAACCGTGGGAATCATGTTCATCAGATGAGTGGAATCGTCGCGATCTTCCCAGAAAAAACCGAACTTCTTATACAGCGGCACCGCTTTCGTGTTACCAGCCCAGGTATAGAGATCGAGTCGGGGCCAGCCGAGTTGAATCGTTTGCTCCAGCACGCGCCCGAGCAGCATGCTGCCCACTTTTTTTCCGTGATACTCCGGTCGGACATTGAGCAGTGGGATGTATAAGGCACCGGTGTCCTCCCGATATTCCGACAGGCTGCAATAGCCAACCACTGTTTCGCCATCCATTGCCAGATAGACAGCGAGTGAATCAGAGCTTGCTTCTTCCTGACGGATCTGTTCGGCTGTCGTAATCGAATTACCGCCTCCCCAGCTATCCCGGCTGGCATTCCACATGTCGGCAACTGCTGCGGCAAGTTCGGGGCGATAGGGGACGAGAGAGATGCTTTCTATCATTGCTTGCACCTCGATTCCATTGTAAAATTTTGTATGCTACTAAAGAGTGTACGAATGAGAGGGAGTTTTCGTTTCGAATATTTTTATCTATGTAGGGTGATACGATGAACAAAAAGCAGCAAGTTGAATCAGGCAAGATCGTCGGTCAAACGGCAGCGGCGGGTTTTCAGGTCGATGTTCGGCGGACGTTTTCGATTTCACCAAAGTAGGATTGGGAATATCTCATCTCCTCGGAAGGGCGAAAATGCTGGAGCGGGGAAGTATCGTCACCAAATCCTCTTGCTGTCAAACCTGACTGTACAATCATCAATTTTCATCAGGAGAACCAGGATAATCAGAACACGCGGGAACAGGTGAAGCATCATTGGAAGAGGTATGGGATACGATTTCGGAAAAAACAAGTGATGTTGACCATGTAGAAGGAAGAAAGACGAATTTCAAACCAGTTGGAGTTTGAATGCCCATTCTTGTATTTAGGTGGGACGATGTGGAAGGGTTATGGCACAAATTATCTCCTGAAAACAGTTCTCCGTTGGTCATGCAGGCGTGTAATGGCTGAAGGGCAAGGGCTCGCATCCATTTGAAGCTGTAAGGTTAGAGTTGGGGAGTAATAGAATAAATGAAAAAAGACAGCGAGATTCGCTGCCTGATCGGTGTAACTATGATGTCTCTCAATGATTTCTACCATTTGGAAGAACCGGAAGAGCGGCTACTTTCGGAAGAGCTTCCACTGCTGCCCCAACTGGAGCTGCCGGAAGAGCTTCCACTGCTGCCCCAACTGGAGCTGCCGGAAGAGCTTCCACTGCTGCCCCAACTGGAGCTGCCGGAAGAGCTTCCACTGCTGCCCCAACTGGAACTGCCGGAGGATCTTTCGCTGCTACCCCAACTAGAGCTGCCGGATGAACTTCCGCCGCTACTCGAGCTAGAGCTGCCAGAGGAACTTCCTCCTCCACTCCAATTGTAACTACCTCCCCCAGAACTATTGCTGGATCGTTGGTATTCTCGATCCATTTGGGCGAGTATGGAGCGTGCTTCGGAAAGCTTGAGGGATGCATCAGCATATAGGCCGAGCTGGATTAATCGGTCCACATTTTCTTTCAGCTCTTCAAATTGGTAAGTATAACGTGAGAGATTAATTTCTCCCGCGTAGAATGCCCATCTTTCTAAAAAGTCATTTTGGAACTGAATGCACTGTCGCATTGTCATTTCTTTTTCCCTGACGAGCGATTGAACGCGGTGTGCAAATTCATCCACTATCATTTCAAACGTACTCTGCTGCTCTTCGATCTGGTACAGATCTACATGCTGTTTCGCCAATAGGCCACGCAAATGTTCCATTTCCGTTTCGATTTCTGCGATCATGCTTCGCATATTTCGAAACTCTGTCTCAAGCTCCTCAAAACTTGAAACCGTTTGGTAAAACAGGTTTTTTTCTTCTACAAACCGATTCGACGCTGACCATGCTTTCTCTTCAAGCATTTCCCGATAAGAAAGGCATTGTTCGTGAAGATTCTCTATGTGCGAAAGCAGTTGATTTGCCTGTTTGCTTAGTTGCTGGGCTTTCTCGTACTGCTGAATAAGTGGATCCACCGCAGCTTTGATTTCAATCAGCAACTCTTCTAGCGTTTTTCGGCCTCGCTTGATATCTGCGTAACGGCTGCTCTGCTCCTGTATGTGTACCTCGGCAAATTGTCTCTTCAATTGAGTCATCTCTTGTTGGAAGACGTCATCAAAAGGTTTCAGTTCAGCAAGCAATTTCTCCATTTTTCGCACAGTTTCAAGGGAGTGATCCCGATGTTTAATCATTTGTGTAACGACTTTTGTGGCGTGTTTCAAACGATCTTCTATCTTCTGAGAGTATCGCTTCGCTTCAAGGGTATACCCCGTCTCAAGATGAATCGCCATCCGGGATACCTCAGCTGCTGCTTCCTGCAACATGGCAAATGGATCGGCATCAATCAACAAAAGCTGCTCGCGGCTTACGATCCTGTGCAACTCTTCCTCTCTGGTTTGGATGCGGAGGGGAAATTCTTGATGTAGTGTCATTTGATCCTTTAGCTCGCCTATGGAAATACTGATCTGATCAAAGCGTTGATGCGCTTCGGTGACAAATCCTTCCGCTTGCAGAAAGTCGAATTCATCCAGGTTGTCTGCCTTTGCTAATAATCGGGTCACATGCTCCAGCTCTTTTTTCATATGAGAGAGAGAAAACGAGGTTTCCTGGGCAAATGCCTCGATAAGAGCGGTCATTTCGACGATCCTCTGCTTCGCATGCTCGACAGCATGACGTACTCGTATGGACAGTTCTTCCATTTCCGTGACCTGAGCCTGATTTTGCTCTGCTTGCTGCTTATGTTGCTGAACCACTTCATATAGGTCCCATAAGCCTTGTCTGAATTTCAACGAGCACCAGAGCGGCACTTTTTGCTTTTCCAATTGTTCTTGCAATTGCTGGGATTGGTTATGCAGAGATAGGGTAGCTTGCTCCAGCTGTGCTGCCTTTTTCATCGTCTCTCCCTGAATAAATCCCTTTTCCATTTCCCGAAACAATTCGGAAACCATTGTTTTGTTAATCAGCGGAGCAGCTTCGGCATGAATAGTTCTTGTAATTGCCAATAGCCGCTTGCTCTGAATCATGAGCAGAATTTGTCTGCCGAGCAGCAACAAGCAAGCCAAGGCGAGCAGAGTCAAGATCGTGGGCATCCAGCTTTTCTCTTGTGCAGGCGGCATGTCAGGAGTTCCTAGGGATAACGGCGTCACTTCTGCTGTAGCTGGCTCTTGTGCTGTTGGTTTTGCTTTCATTTCCAAGGTCGATTGTGGATGCGGTGTTGGTGTCGCGGTTACAGGCGGTTGGGGAACTTGAGGCGGGGTCTGCTCTTTTGGTGCAGGTGCTCGCAATTCATTTAAGTAATGACTGACAGCGATGACGCCATCCGCAATCTTTCCTTTTTTGGCCAACGGTACAAACGTGCGATCGATGACCCCTTTTGCATTCTTCGCATCACTTTGGGAAACCAATGAAGCCAAAGTTTGGTTCTCAAACACGAGATGAACGAAATTCGGGTCGACGGTGACGACGAGAATCGCCTGATCTTCTCCCAAGTTCCATTGATCATAGGCATCGTTAGCCAATTGCTCTCCTTCTTCCTCACCAATACCGCTTGCTGTAAGAAGAAGCAATTCAATTTTTTGGTTCTGTATACTCTCTGCTATGTGTTCCGCTTCGCTTGTGTCGAATAATCCGATCGGATCCGTAACCACACCAGGCTGTTCCGGCAATGCCGCGGCATGGACTGTCGCTGCGAACAAAAACAACAACGCGATGACGAAGAATAATCGCAGTGATCGCATAGGCGTTTCCTTTCCACTTGTTATGATTTTTAGAAAAATTATACAAGGTTGCGAACTTTTAGGCACGAACTTTTATATCCTGTACTATTTGGAGGTCTCTTTTCAAGGAAGGTTGACATTGAGGACTGAATTCACTATTCTATCTCTAGAATCGTAATTCAAATATGCGACATACGTTGAAAGAGATCAGTAGCCGCTTCGTCCCTGTTCTAGAAAGCCGGGGGGTGATGGAACCCGGTACACACGCAAGCTGGCGAATTACACTCTGGAGTATCTCGGGTAATGCTGAGCGGAATGGCGAACGATAACTCGCCGAGAGCGGCATCCATGGCGTGCGACAGCACTTCGTCATTGGTGCAATCTGGGTGGTAACACGGTTATGCAATCGTCCCTATGTCTTTGACAAGGGGCGATTTTTATTTTTTCGCGCAATCCTGTATCTACAAGCAAAACTTTTGAATTGAGGGAGTGTATGGCATGGCAATGAATATTATCGACGAATTGGAGTGGCGCGACGCCATTAACCAACAGACAGACGCGGAAGGTCTGCGGGAATTGACGGAGCAAAAATCGGTTTCGGTATACTGCGGCGTAGACCCGACCGGAGACAGCATGCATATTGGTCACTTAATCCCCTTTATGGTGCTAAAACGCTTCCAGCTCGCAGGACATCGTCCCGTCATTCTGATTGGGGGAGCCACTGGTACCATTGGCGATCCAAGCGGTCGTCAATCAGAGCGTTCCCTGCAAACACTGGAACAAATCCAGGCCAATGTGGATGCTCTGACCGCCCAAATGAAAAAGCTGTTCGTGACAGAAGGCGATAACCAAATCCGCATGGTCAACAACTATGATTGGACTCATAAGATCAATGTCATCGAGTTTTTACGCGATTACGGCAAGAACTTCAGCATCAATGCCATGCTTGCCAAGGATGTTGTCGCGAGCAGGCTGGATGGCGGCATTTCCTTTACCGAGTTCTCTTATCAAATCCTGCAGTCCCTAGACTACCTGCATTTGTACAAACATGAAGACGTGCAGCTTCAAATCGGCGGTTCCGACCAATGGGGCAATATTACAAGCGGTCTCGACCTGATCCGAAGAAAAGAAGGACCTGAGGCAAAAGCGTTCGGTCTGACGATTCCGCTGATGCTGAAAGCGGACGGGACAAAATTCGGGAAAACGGCCGGAGGAGCAGTCTGGCTTGATCCGAACAAAACAACGCCGTTTGAGTTCTATCAATTCTGGGCAAACACCGACGACCGCGACGTCGTGAAATACCTGAAATACTTCACGTTCCTGACCAAAGAAGAAATTGACGAACTGGCACAAAAAGTGGAGACAGAGCCGCATAAACGCGAAGCTCAGAAAAAGCTTGCTGAGGAAATGACGAGATTCGTACACGGCGAGGAAATGCTGGAGCAGGCCCAACGGATTACCGCAGCCCTGTTCACTGGAGATATTAAATCATTGACGGCCGACGAGATCGAACAAGGCTTTAAAGACATGCCGACGTTTGAGGCGACCAAGGAATCCAAAAATATCGTCGATTGGTTGGTAGAAATTGGAATTGAACCATCCAAGCGCCAGGCGCGCGAAGATCTGACGAAAGGCGCGATTTCAATGAATGGCGAGCGCATCAGCGACCTGGAGCTGGAAGTGACAGCAGACTTAGCGATTGGCGGACGTTTTATCATTATCCGCAAAGGAAAGAAAAACTACAGCTTGGTAAAGATGTCGTAGAAAAAGGCCTCCCTCGGAACCATGAGGGAGGCTTTTGTTATCCCTGTTGCCCATTCGCTTCGGTACTAATTTGCCACTTGACCCCGAACTTGTCCTCCAACCGACCAAACAGGCTGCCCCAGAACTGTTTTTCCAGGGGCATGATCACGTTTCCGCTTTCTGCAAGCTTGGTAAATGCCTGCCGCGCTTCATCCTCCGTTTTGAATTCGAGGTTCAGATCAAAACTGCTTCCGCGACCCGGAGGCTCATGCATGGTGTCAGCGATATAAAAGGGGACTCCTCCTGCTGTAAATACCATGTGAATGATTTTGTCCTTCATGGCTTCATCGGTACCGGGAGCTTGTCCATACGTCATATGGTGGCCGATTTCGCCACCCAATGCATCCACATAAAACTGCGCCTGCGCTCGGGCGTCCGACGAATAAAAATACGGTGTCAACTTCGCCAATTCCATCACGTCCTTTGATTATAATGAAAGTTTGCGTGGCACTCCTATGTAACATTCCCCAAAACGTTTTGGTAACCTTCCGAGATGGTTCTTTTACAGTTAAAAGGTTGACGACGTCATGTCCTTTGCAGTAAGCTACAACTTATTTGCACTTGCACAACATTAACGCAGCGAGCTGCGAATCCATATATGTGAATAGGGTGATTTGAATGAAAATAAACAAAAAATATGAACATTTGCTATTTACCTTTCTCATGGCTTTGGGGATGTCTTGCTTCATTTCCTTCGTCATGATGCTAATCAATTTCGGTTTCAGTTCTCTTCTCTTAGGAAAATGGCTGACAGCGTGGCCGATTGCCTTCGCGTTAGCATTTCCTTCCGCCTATTTTTTGCCAAAAGGAATCCGAAAGCTGATGAAAAAAATTACTTTTGTGGAAAGCGAGTAAATCCACCAAAAACGGCAGAGATGCCGTTTTTTTATTTTAGACAATTTTCGACAGTTTTCTTTATAATAGAAAATGCAGGAAAAATAGAAACATAGAGGAGGAAAACATGAAACAAGGAAAGTACGTAAAAATGATCGTTGCGTTTGTGCTGCTTTTCACCACCGTGCTGGCGAGCTCAGCCGCTGCCCAAACGTATACAGTAAAGAAAGGCGACAATCTGTGGCGAATCTCTAAAAACCACGGAACAACCGTCGCAGAAATGCAAAAGCTGAATCAGCTCCCGAATGTCAACTTTTTGAGAATCGGGCAACAGCTGCAATTGCCAGAAGGTGCAGCAGCGGTTGCATCTGCGAAGCCGGTCCAAGCAGTACAACCTGTTCAACCGGCAAAAACACCAACACCAGCACCAGCGGCAAAGCCAGTAGAAACACCTGCACCTGCAACAGTTACTCCACCAAATCCACCAGCACCTCCAGCCGTGAGTAAGGAAGAGGCGACAACGACGATCACCATTATTGGAACATCGGATGTGCACGGAAATCTTTGGGGTTACACCTACGAGGACAGCAAAGAGACTACAAACAGTGGCCTCGCGAGAATTTCTACCTATGTAAAAGAAGTAAAGCAATCTTCTCCTAATGTCCTGCTTGTCGATAATGGCGACACGTATCAAGGGAATATCTTGACCGATGACATTTACAGAAAAAAACCGGAAGTGACGCACCCTGTCTCGGTTGCCATGAATGCGATGAACTACAATGCTATGGTTTTGGGGAATCATGAATTTAACTTTGGGCTTGGATTGATTGATCGCATTCAAGATGAAGTGAATTTCCCTGTTCTTAGCGCAAATACAACCACAAAGCAAGGAGAACAGTTCGTCAAGCCATATACCATCGTCGATGTAGATGGAATCAAAGTAGGCATCATCGGCGTGACGACTCCGAATATTCCGCGTTGGGATGGCGAGAAGGTAGACAGCCTTTCTTTCCATCACATGGGCGAAACGGTGAAGAAATACGCGAAAGAGCTGAGAGATGTGGAAAAGGTGGACGTCCTCATCGCCAGCGCTCACTCAGGATTGATTGCGGAATTCGATGAAGATGGCGGTTCTGATGCGGCTGCCAAAATCGTGGAGATGGTTCCCGATTTGGATGCTCTTCTCGTGGGTCATATGCATATCATCGTGAACGAAAAAATCGGACAAACGGTCGTTGGAGGCCCGCGCAATCTCGGCCGCGATGTCGTACGTTTTGATCTCCAGGTTAAAAAAGAAGATGGTCACGCGAAAGTCACAGATCGCAAAGTCGAAGTCGTAGATATGGTGAAATATGAGCCGGATCAAGCGATTCGCGATCTGATCAAAGAAGCCCATGAAGCGACGATTCAATTCATCGCGGGCGGTGGTGGAGCAGGTGAGGCAGGAGCATCTGGCGGTATCTTTGGGAAAGCAACTGCTGACTTCCAGCCTGTCAACGAAATCAATGGCATTCCGGAAGGCAAACTGCGGGATACGGCAGTCGTTGATTTGATCAACAAGGTTCAGTTGAAAGCGACTGGCGCAGATGTTTCCGCAGCGGCTCTCTTTAAAGACACCTCCGATCTGAAGCAAGGCAATATTACCTATGCCAACATCTTTGACATTTACAAGTTCGACAACACTCTTTATACTGTAAAGATTACTGGAAAAGAACTGAAGAACTACATGGAATGGTCCGCCAAGCACTACAATCAGTGGAAAGAAGGGGACATCTCGATCAGCTTCGATCCGGAAGTGCCGGGATACCTGTATGATATGTTTGCCGGTGTCGATTACAAAATCGATCTGTCCAAGCCAGCAGGCGAGCGCATCGTAGATGTGATGTACAAAGGCAAGCCTCTGTCTGATACAGAGGAGCTTACTCTGGCAGTCAATAACTATCGATACAGCAGTGCACTGAAGGCTTTCAAAATGGTGAGTGCGAATCGCGACTGGGAATCTCCGCGCAGCATTCGCGACTATCTGGTAGAATACATTCAGGAGCAAAAAGAGATTTCTCCTGAAGTCGACAACAACTGGGAGATCATTGGAATCGATCTCGAGAGCCCGTACCGTGATGAAGTAATCAAAATGGTGAACGAAGGCAAGCTTAAGGTTCCGTATGAAAAATCTCTGAATGTAAACGAGCTGCTTGAAGCAGGCATTATTCAAGCGAAATAAATACTTAGTATGATGACATCCCGTTTTCACAGACAAGTGTGACAGCGGGATGTTTTCTCTTTCTTGGCGTACTTGAAAACTTTTACCGAAAGAGGAGGGCATTATGGATAAGTCGAAGGTTTATCTTTTGCTTGGTGTTGCGCTGATTGTTATCGTGATGGCACTCGCATTTATGAAGCTGGTCATGGGCAGACAAGTGCCCTCATCGCTTGCTCCTCACTCGATTGTGACGACTTTCAAAGGCAGCCCTCAAACAAGCCGTGCCTTTGCTTGGCATACGGAGAGTCCAGAAGCTGCCACCGTTCTCCAACTAGCTCCAGGCTCCGGGATCAGCGCATTTGAGGGGAAGGACGTCATGACTTTTCATGGGCAGACTTCCCAGATCGATGCAGGGGAACGTGGTATGCAGGGAGTCCACAAGGTTGAGGCTACGGATCTGGTGCCGGGCACCCGCTATACCTATCGGGTCGGAAACGGAGAGAAAAATGGCTGGAGCCAACCGGCAGAGTTCGAGACAGAAGCAAAGGAGATCAAGGAATTCACCTTCATCAATGTGACGGATTCGCAAGGCATCACCGATGATGATTTTAAAATTTGGGGCGATACACTTGGCAAAGCATTTGAAACCTTCCCAGATGCGAAATTTATCGTGCACAACGGCGATTTGACGGAATATCCGGAAGACGAAGGCGCCTGGTATTCCTTCTTTCAACATGCCCGAACATGGCTTGGCAGCTATCCTCTTATGCCGGTTACTGGCAACCATGATGAGATTGACGGCAAGGCGGATCATTTTCTGTCTCACTTCGATTTGCCCGAAAACGGGGAGAAAAGCTCCAACCCTGGTACGAGCTATTCGTTCGATTATGGTCCGGTTCACTTTGTGTTCCTCAACACAGAGTCAAAAGTCAAAAAGCAGACAGAATGGCTGCGTGCTGATTTAGCGTCTACGAATCAGCCCTGGATCATCGTTGCTCTGCATCAGGGGCCATATGGGGGCAAGCAGAAAAACTCCATCGTGGAGAATTGGGTACCGCTTTTCGATGAGTTCGGGGTTGACCTCGTGTTGCAAGGCCATAATCATGAATATTCCCGATCCTATCCATTGAAAGGCAATCAAATCGTAGAAGAGGGCGAAGGGACTGTATACGTCGTCACGAATGCGTCTGGCAGTAAATTGAATAAGAAAAAAAACGATCTGTTCTATCATAGAGTCCACTTGCAAAACGGAAAGCCGATGTTTGCCGGCATACGGATCCAAGAGAATACCTTAAGCTACGAAGCATACGACATCGAAGGCAAGAGTATTGATGCTTTTATGATTCGTAAATGAGCCTGCATGGCTTCCTTGACCCCTTCTCATAGAAAAGCCACGAAATGCTTATTTTTCCAGGCGTTCCGAGGCTCTTTTTTTTATCAAAAGATTTACAAATGATTATCGTTCTCATAAAATGGGGGGAGATAAGTATGGTTATCTAAACCGAGGTGGACGACGTGTTTTTAGCAGATAGACGGGCAGGAGAAAAAGTACGAATTGCGGATACGAGCCGAATGAACGAACTGGTTAAACGGCGATTGCTGGATTTTGGAATTATGGAAGGCTCCGCTATCGAGGTCAAACGTATTTTACCTTTAGGTGGACCAATTGCGATTGAAGCAGGAGGGCAATTGATCGGGATTCGTAGAAGCGATGCAAAATTGATGATGGTGGAAGTCGTATGATCACGATTGCATTGGCTGGGAACCCCAACACAGGAAAAACATCATTGTTCAACAGACTGACGGGTTCCTACGAATATGTAGGGAACTGGACTGGAGTGACGGTCGAGAAGAAAGTAGGCGTCTTGAAAAAACACGGCGGACAGTTGGTCGATCTGCCAGGCGTGTACTCTCTAAACCCGCTTTCCAAAGATGAAGGAGTTGCCACCTATTCGCTTCTTCATGATCAGTTTTCCGCAATTTTAAATATTGTCGATGCTTCTCAATTGGAGCGCAATTTGTATCTGACCCTGCAGCTACTGGAGTATGGAAAACCGCTTGTCATCGGATTAAATATGATCGATGTTGCCAAAGCTAGAGGGATTCGGATCGACGCCGAACTTTTATCTAAGCGTCTCGGGTGTCCGGTGATTCCGATCGTCGCTCGCTCTGGCGCAGGCTGCGATGATTTGACTCGGAAACTGGCTGCAACTGTGGATGAACAAAACCCCTTTGTGATTGATTATGGACAAACGCTGGAGGAAGCGATTTGCCAGTTTGCCTCGATGGTTCCGGAGAATCAGGGACTGCCGCCAAGCAGATGGTTAGCCATTCAACTGTTAGAAGGTAACGGTGTGGTTCGCGATCTGCTTGTCAAGCATATACCGGTATCAGCATTGAATGAATGGATGGAGAACACGGAGAAAAGAGTACAGGAAGAGACTGATTTTAAATCCATTGTCCACTATATTCGGATTGCCCGAGGCCGTTGTATTCAGTCCCTGTTGGCGAGTTCTGTAACGAACGAGGGGAGCCACGGCACTACCTTGACGGATCGAATCGACCAGATCGTGACGAATAAATTTCTGGGTCTGCCGATCTTTCTGTTATTTACCTACCTCATTTTTAAACTAACGTTTGACTGGCTTGGGACACCTCTTTCAGATGGTCTGGATGAGTTCATTACAGGGCCATTGTCAGACACCCTTAGCAGCTGGCTTCATGCAGCCGGAGCCACGGAATTTATAGAAGCTTTGATCTTGCAAGGGATTGTTGCTGGTGTCGGCGGAGTCATCGTGTTTGTGCCGCAAATTTTCATTCTTTTCTTTTTGATCTCGTTTATTGAGGATTCGGGCTACATGGCACGCGTGGCTATGGTGATGGATAAAATCATGGAGAGCATCGGCCTCAACGGAAAAGCATTCATCCCTATGATTATCGGGTTTGGTTGCAATGTGCCGGGGATTATGGCAGCGAGGACCATCGAGCAGCCTAAAGAACGGCTTCTTACGATCATTTTAACGCCACTTATGTCTTGTTCGGCTCGCTTAACCGTTTACAGTCTGTTTGTCGGGGCGTTTTTCAAACAAAATCAGGCCTTGATTGTGTTATCCCTTTATCTAATGGGAATCATCCTCGCTTTGACGTTGGCAAAACTCTTTTCTTCGACCATTTTAAAGCAGGAGAGTTCGTTTTTTGTCATCGAATTGCCGCCGTATCGCATCCCGCAGCTACGGATCTTGCTCCAAAGCACGTGGGAAAAAGGAAAGGGATTCATTCGCAAAGCAGGGACGTTTATTTTCGGGGGATCTGTCGTCATCTGGTTGCTGTCATACGCAGGGCCAGGAGGAATGGACGTTCCGATGGATGAGAGCTTTCTCGCCCTGATTGGCGGGAGCATCGCACCGATCCTGGCACCGATTGGGTTTGGCAACTGGCAAGCTGGTGCAGCCTTGCTGACTGGTTTTCTGGCAAAAGAAGTAGTCGTTTCGACGATGAATATTATTTATGTAGCGCCTGACCTGCCTACTTTGCAAGGCGTAATGGCTGATTTCTTTACACCCTTATCTGCATACAGCTTTTTAGCTTTTATTCTGTTGTATGTTCCTTGCCTGGCAACAGTGGCTGCGATTAAAAAAGAAACAGGCTCTGTCAAATGGACATGGTTCTCCGTCGTGTATGCTCTTCTCATTGCCTATATCATTTCCATTGTGATTTACCAAGGCGGCCTTCTGTTGGGCTTCCACTAAACAGAAAGAAGGAATCCGAAATGATCGCAAGCGTGATTCTCGGTGTACTCATTTTTGGCTATGCTGCTTTTACCTTGTATCGCTATGTAAAACGAAGCAAAATGGGAAAATGTGCAGGATGTTCAGCGAGCAAAAGCTGTTCTACCACCTGCTCGTATCCGGAGGAAGTTCGCTAGTCTGGAACTGGGGGCTTGACCGCGGCTTCTAAATACTGGAAAATGGAGCGTAGACAAAATCTCGAACGGAGGCGTTTCCATGTCCAAACCCCTAACCCTCTGGCTCGTTTTGTGCGTGACGTTTCTGATCACTGCTTGCTCTCTGCAGACCTGGTCGCATAAATATGAAGGCAATTCCGCCAATTGGCAAATCGTCATGGATGTCGTCCCCGATCAAGACGCGGGGGCACTCTTCATCGGGAAGCTGGACCAGCGATCCACGTACCCGATCCAACACGTGAATTATGAGATCACGTTAAAAAACGGGGGACGTGGAGGCAACCTGAAAAACCCCGAATTCAACCATGGTCCGATCAAGATCTTTGATGATATACCTAGTACGGATACTGATCAACAAGATTTCAAGGACGGCTTGTACGCAGCAGATATCCAGCAGTTTTTCACCAGCAACCCTGTCCTAAAGATTACCTGGACAGACGATACAGGAACGACTCAACGAGAGAGTATCGAGTTAATCCTCGTCGAATCTAAATAGCGGAGCAAGAGAAAAAGCAAAGAATCGAAAGCACAGCCGACGAGCACAAGGCTGTGCTTTCGGTATTTTCTTTACATTTCCAATCGTTTCTGTTTCCCTGGCTACGATTGAACTCTTTTCAGTTTCCACACGAAAGGTTACAATTTGAAAGAATAATCATCGGTTTCTTGCATCTTGAATGGGGTGAGTGTATGCGTTTTATCTTGATATACCTGAAAAAATACGGTGTGGCGATTGCAGTCTCTTTCTTTTTCCTCGCATTGGAAGCGATGAGCGATCTGCTGCAGCCGACGATTATGGCGAAGATGATCGACAAGGGCGTGGCAGAGCGCGACTTGGATTACGTCTTGCAGATGGGTGGGCTGATGTTATTGATCACCGCACTGGGTGCGGTCGCCGCTACGATGCGTAATCTCTTGTCCAGCTATGTGTCCCAGAATTTTGGGGCTTTGCTACGCTCTGACCTGTTCCGGAAAATCCAATCCTTATCCTTCTCTAATGTCGATAAATTCGACCGGGCTTCACTGGTCACTCGGCTCACCAACGACGTCAACCAGGTACAAGTCTTCGTTAACGGGATGATGCGGATTTTCGTCAAAGCGCCTCTGCTATGTATCGGTGGGCTGATCATGGCGGCACAGCTCAATTTGCGGTTATCTGTGATACTGGCAGTGGTCGTGCCGATTGTCGGCCTGTTTATTGTATTGAATATGAAGATTGGCTTTCCCTTTTTTGGCAAAGTGCAAGCCGCTCTAGACCGTGTAAACGGGACGATGCGAGAATACCTCTCCGGTGTACGGGTCGTCAAAGCGTTTCATCGCTACGCATTTGAGAGTGAAAAATTCAACGTAGCTAATGAAGAGCTGCAAGCTAGGACGGTCTCTGCTACCCGGATCATGTCCGTGTTTGGCCCGGCCATTATGCTGACGGTCAACCTCGGGATTGTAGTGGTGCTGTGGATCGGAGGGTATGGCGTCGCTGACGGGAGCATTGAGGTGGGGCATATCATCGCCTTCACCAACTACATGACCCAGATTCTATTCGCCTTGATGATGATCTCCATGGTGTTTACTCTCTTCGTTCGGGCCAAAGCATCTGCGCAGCGGATCGAGGAAGTATTTGCAGAAGAAAATCAGATGACATGGAATGATTCGTTGCAAAAGACAGATACCCAGGCAGGCCGAATCGACTTCGAAGAGGTCAGCTTTTCCTACGAAGGTGCTGGGGGAGAGCTTGTTCTGAAAAAGATTAGTTTTACTTGTCTGCCGGGGGAGACAGTGGGAATCATCGGATCGACAGGCTCCGGGAAAAGCAGTCTAGTCGGACTGATTCCGCGTTTTTACGATGTGACGTCCGGCACCTTGCGCGTCGATGGCGAGGATGTGCGCCGGGTCGATCCGAAAAAATTGCGGGAGCGCATAGCTATCGTGCCGCAAAAGACGATCTTGTTTAGCGGAACGGTCCTGGAAAATATCCGCTGGGGCAAAGAGGTTGCGACGCCTGAAGAAGTGGAGCTAGCAGCCCGGATGGCGGAAGCGCATGATTTCGTCGTCGCGACCGAGAACGGCTATGCGGCACGTGTCGGCCAAGGCGGGGTCAATTTTTCCGGGGGACAAAAACAGCGCTTGTCCATCGCCCGCGCTCTGGTGCGCAAGCCACAGATCTTGATTCTGGACGATAGCACCAGCGCCGTCGATGTAGCGACGGAAGGCAGAATCAAGGAATCCCTGCGCAAGTACGCAAAAGGCCTGACCTGCATTCTGATCGCACAGCGCATCACCTCCGTGATGGACGCCGACAAGATCGTCGTGCTGGACAGAGGAGAGGTCGTCGGGATCGGGACGCATGAGACATTGCTGCAAAGCTGCGGAGTGTACAGGGAAATCTACCACTCCCAGTTCGGACGGGAGGTGAGCTAGCATGGCACAGCAACAACAACAGCCGAAAGAACAGCCAGTCCTGGCTCCGCGACACGGCAACCGCTTCGGGATGGCAGCAAGGGGAGCGCAAAGCAAGCCGAAGAATTTCAAGGCGACGATGAAGCGGCTCTGGCAGTCGTTTGGCAAGGAAAAGAGAGTGCTGCCGCTGGTGTTTGTCATCGTCTTGGTGGATGCCCTCTTGATGCTTTCGGCTCCGTATCTGATCGGGGAGTCCATCGATGCAATGACGCGAGGGGAAACGTTTACCGGCATGCTAGGCGTCATTATCCTCGTCTTGTTCATCGCGTATGTCGCAGATGGAATCCTCACCTTTTTGCAGGGCTGGATCATGGCAGGGATCTCACAGCGCGTAGTGAAAAATTTGCGCCAAGCCTTGTTTGAAAAGCTGCAAAAGCTGCCGGTCTCCTTTTTTGACTCCCGCACGCACGGGGAGCTGATGAGCCGCTTGACCAATGACATCGACAACGTCAGCAACTCCATATCCCAATCTACGACACAGTTGATGTCCGGCGCATTGATGATCATAGGTTCGCTGACGATGATGCTGGTGTTAAGCCCCATCCTGACTCTGACCTGCCTGATCACGGTTCCGCTCGTCTACCTGCTCACGCGGACGATTGCGCGCAGAACCAGCGTCTTGTTCAAGGATCAGCAGAAGCAGCTCGGCAAATTGAATGGACACATCGAGGAGACGATCTCCGGGATTCAGGTGGTCAAGGCGTTCAATCACGAGCAAAAAGCGATTCAGGAATTCGATGAAATCAACGATTCGCTCCGCAAAGTAGGCTTGCGAGCGCAAATCTGGTCGGGCTTTCTCATGCCGATCATGAACGTGATCAACAATCTGGGCTTTGCGTTGGTCGCCATCGTCGGAGGAGTTCTGGCGATTGACCAGCTGATTACCGTCGGCGTGATCGCCAGCTTTCTCACCTACTCGCGGCAATTCGTCCGGCCGCTCAATGACCTGGCCAATATCTTCAATGTCCTGCAGTCTGGTGTGGCAGGGGCAGAGCGGGTTTTTGAAGTACTGGATGAAAAAGACGAGCCAGCCGATGTGGACGGGGCGGTGCCGCTAGTCAATCCCAAGGGGCATGTTGTCTTTGAGAACGTCAGCTTCGGCTATCGGCCCGACCAGCTCATCCTGAAAGATGTCAGCTTTGAATCAAAAGCAGGCAGCATTACAGCTCTTGTCGGCCCTACCGGAGCGGGCAAGACCACGATCGTCAATCTGTTGACCCGCTTTTACGATGTGACGAGCGGGACGATTTATCTGGACGGACGCGACATCCGGGAGTACACCCGGGACAGTCTGCGCAGCAGCTTTGGTTTTGTTTTGCAAGACACCTATCTGTTTTCCGGGACGATCAAGGAGAATATCAAATACGGCAAGCCGGACGCGACGGATGCCGAGGTGGAGGCAGCGGCAGCCATGGCGAATGCAGATGTCTTCATCAACCGCCTGCCGAAGCGTTACGATACGATGCTTAGCGAAAACGGGGGCAATCTCAGCCAAGGACAGCGGCAGCTGCTAGCGATCGCGCGCGTGATTCTTGCGAAGCCTGCCCTTCTGATTCTCGACGAGGCGACGAGCAGTATCGATACCCGGACGGAAATTCACATCCAGGAAGCCTTGCTGAAACTGATGGAGGGCCGCACCAGCTTCGTCATCGCCCACAGGCTGAACACGATTCGCGATGCCGATACAATCATGGTGGTGGAAGACGGACAAATCGCCGAGCAGGGAAGCCATGAAGAGCTGATGAAGCAGCAGGGAAGCTACCACAAGCTGTTCTCCAATCAGTTTAAAAATGTGGAAGTGGCCCACTAATCTGGGGCGAATAGAAACTGTCTTTTGTCTGATCGGGATAAGGGACAGTTTTTTTATTTCAATATGGAGCAGGGAGGAAATGGCAAGACCCGCAGAGAATGTATGTTCTTATCTTTTTATGTGGAGGAGACAGATATGAACTCAGACGTGTTACTGTCGAACCAAAAAAGCTGGAATCAGGCGGCCCCTCGTTTTTACGGCCGCAATCCGCTGCCTGAATACGGTCCGCTGGCGCCCAAAGAAGACGAGCTAAATCTACTCGGAGACGTTACAGATTGCAAGGTGCTGGAGATCGGTTGCGGGAGCGGACACTCGCTGCTGTATATGGACGAAAGACAAGCTGCGGAGCTTTGGGGGCTGGATTTGTCCACTGTCCAGATCGAAAGCGCGACACGACTGCTGGCGGACTGTCGCGTTCCGGTCCATCTGTTTGAATCCCCGATGGAAAAGGACCCTGGCTTGCCGCATGGTTATTTTGATCTCGTCTACTCCGTCTTTGCGATTGGCTGGACGGTCGATCTTTACCAAACTTTGGCTCATGTTCATCGCTATTTGAAGCCAGGCGGAATCTTCGTCTTTAGCTGGGAGCATCCGCTCCATAATCGATTTACCCATCTGGACGGGAATCTGATGTTGACCAAATCCTATCTTGAAGAGGGGGCGTACAAGCACGAGGCGTGGACAGAGACGGCGATCATGCAGCAGTTTCGCGTAAGCACGTATCTCAATGTGTGCATCCAGTCAGGCTTTTCCATCGAGCGCGTCATCGAGGATGTATCCCTCTCGGATGAGGATAAAGAGAAGCATGCGAAGGGCTGGTACAACGTCGAAAAAGCTGCCGCTGTCCCCACGACGTTGATTATCAAATGTCGGAAGGCGCAGGCGTAGACACCCCGAAGTAGCGCAGTACAAAAGCCTGAAACCGCTGTGCCGCAGGGGACATGTATCTTCCGGCAACAAACGCCATGCCGATGACCCTGCGGCAAGCTGGCTCGCGGATCTGGAGCTGGACGATTTTGCTCATGTCGATACCGCGAAGCTCGGGCAAGAGGGAGACGCCGAGCCCAGCTCCGACAAGTCCAGCGGCGGTAGCTGCCTCCTCGCCTTCAAACATCACATGCGGAGTCCTGCCAATCTGCTGGAACAACGAGTCAGTCGTTCGGCGCAGGGCATATCCCTTTTTCAAGAAAATGAACGTTTCGTCCGCCAAGTCCTCCAAGAGAATGCTCTTCTGTCCAGCCAGCCGATGTCCCAACGGCACGTAGGCAAAAATCTCTTCACTCCACAGCGGTGTCCATTGAATCGGCAAGGTGGTTTCAGTCGGCTCGGCAATGATGCATAGGTCTAGCTTGCCAGCATCGAGATGCTCTAGCAGCGAGTAGCTGTGGTTTTGGATGAGCTGAAAACGCACAGAGGGTGAACCCAGGCGAAAAGTGCCAATCAGGTCAGGGATCAGGCTCGTGCCCAAGGTATGCAAAAAGCCCAAAGCGATCTCGCCGCTTTCGGGATGAACCAGGTCTCGCAGCTCCTGCTTGCCGCTCTCAAATTCACCGAGAATGCGCTGCACCCGCTGTAAAAAAAGCTGGCCGTATCGATTCAAGGAGATGCTGCGCCCCTGTCGGGAAAACAGTGGGACGCCCAGCTCTTCTTCCAATCGGGCAATCGAACGACTCAATGCAGGCTGCGAAAGGGATAAAAGCTCGGCAGCCTGCGTCACATGCTGTACGCGTGCGAGCGTCCGAAAGTATTCGAGTTGCTGCCACTCCATAAGGAAATACCTCCGTCTATTCATTACTGCCATGCATTATTTTGATACTAATAATAAATTATACATTATAAATGATGGGTGATACGATAAATAAAAGAGAGTGTGGAGCTGGGGAGGTAGCATCTAAGTGGAGCACATCAAGAAAGGGACAAAGGCCTTTCGTAAAACGAATATCGCCTTTTTCGCCGCTGGATTTAATACATTTGCCATTTTGTACAGCACGCAGCCGCTGATGCCAGAGTTTACCAAAGACTTTGGCGTCTCCCCGGCGATGGCAAGTCTTTCGCTGTCGGTGACGACGATCTCACTTGCGGTCAGCATGCTGTTTTTCGGCATATTGTCAGAGGTGTGGGGACGCAAGCCTGTCATGATCGCATCGTTGCTGGCTGCTTCCGCCATGTCTGTCCTGACCGCTTGCAGCCCGACCTTTGAGACGCTTTTGTTGCTGCGAATGATTCAGGGCATCGCCTTGGGAGGGTTGCCCTCGATCGCGATGGCCTATCTGGGAGAGGAGATGGATGCCGGAAGCTTGGGCGTCGCGATGGGTCTCTATATCAGCGGGAATTCATTGGGGGCCGTCTTTGGCCGGATCCTTACGGGGATGATGACAGACTTTTTTAGCTGGCATGTGGCATTGGGGACGATCAGTTTCATCAGCTTTTTGGCATGCTTGATCTTTTGGCTGAGTTTGCCGCCATCCCGCCATTTTCACCCGCGTTCTCCCGAGCCGCGCAAACTGCTGCTCTCGTTCGGCCATCATCTGAGAGACCGGGGCATGCTCTGTCTGTACGGGATCGGTTTTCTCATTCTCGGGAGCAATGTCGCCCTGTTTAACTATCTAGGCTATGTGCTGACCGCAGCGCCCTATCATCTCAGCCAGACGTTGGTTGGCTGGATTTTCATCATCTATCTCGTCGGGACGGTTAGCTCGGTGTGGATGGCGAAGCTGGCTGACGCTTACGGACGGCAAAAAATCCTGATCGTCGCCCTCGGCCTGACCCTGATCGGGGTGCTGATTACGCTAGAGTCCCACCTTTGGATCAAAATGCTCGGTTTGCCGATCCTCGTCTTTGGCTTTTTTGGCAGTCATTCCATCGCCAGCGCCTGGGTGGGCAGACGTGCGATGCAGGACAAGGCACAGGCGTCCTCGCTCTACCTGTTTTTCTACTATGCCGGTTCGAGTGTAGCGGGTACGGCCGGGGGAGTCTTCTGGTCCGCTTATGGCTGGACTGGCGTGGTCGGTCTGATCGTTGGCTTTTTGCTTCTCGCCCTTCTGTTGGCGGTCAGCCTTGCAAAAGCATCCAAACCAGTAGCAGTTGCGATGCATCACGAAAGATAATTAAAATAATATCGGTTAAAAGAAACAGCGGCAGCCTTGGACGAGAAAATAAGGTCCTAAACTGCCGTTGTTTTAATTTGGTGTTTCTAACGTAAGGATATAGGTTTGGAGACCGATATTCTTTTTAAGATAATCTTCTTGGAGAATTCCATAAACAGCGCAGTCCTTGTATTGATTCTTGGCATTGCGAATCATATGTCTGATGATTCCTTCTTGTTCCATTCCAGCTTTACTCATTACTTTTCCGGAAGCTGGATTGTCTATATTATGTGCTGCGGATATTTTGTGAATATTCATGTGCTTAAAGCCAAATTCCACAACCGCTCTTAACGCTTCTGTTCCATTGCCTTGATTCCACCATTCGTATCCAAGCGAATAACTTACCTCACAGTTTTCAGTGATATCGTCAAAATCATAGAAATCGATTTCTCCAATTAGTTCACCACTTGCTTTCAATTCAATAGCCCAGTAACAATATTTTTTACTGTCGTATTGACCTACAATCTTAGCAACCCTCTCAATTGTTTCAGAAACAGCCTTATGTGCACCGTTAATTCGATTGTCAGATACACGTTCGTCTGAAAGCCAATGGTCAAAAACCCTTTGGGCATCTTTGAGTTCAAACCTTCTAAGGGTTAATCGATCGGTTTCTATTATTGGAGTTCCAAAATAGTTTATCATTCTGCCACCCTTCCTAAAAAAAATCACATGCCGATTCCGTATCAATAATTAAACCGTCAAAATCAAAAACGATTCCCATTATCACCTTTATACCCCCAACTTCAAGTCCAGAATACTCCTTTTCATGTTTCCAAATAAAAGGTAAGATAAGACGCAATCCAATCTGCTCACGATGATGCGAGTAAGAGAGAAGGGTGCGTTTTGAAAATTGAATTCCTTACATTGTCAGAAGGAACCAGTCTACAATATTCTATTCGGGGAGAAGGGCCGCCAATCCTCGTGCTGCATGGCGGTCATTCCAATTGCACGGAAGAATTCGGCTATCAGGAGTTGTTGGATGCAGGCTACTCCCTGATTACGCCGTCACGCCCCGGGTACGGCGAGACTTCCCGTGAACTCGGGGAAAGCTTAGAGACAGCCTGCCAAGCCTACGATGAGCTGCTTCGCCATTTGCAGATCGAGAAGCTTCACGTCATCGCGATCTCTGCCGGCGGCCCAAGTGGCATCTTTTTTGCCTCCAGGTACTCACAGCGAGTACGCTCACTGACGCTAATGTCAGCGGTGACAGGGGAATGGCTGACTGCCAAAGACAAGGAGTACAAAGCGGCGAAGGTCCTGTTTCGCCCTCGGATAGAGGCTTTTACCTGGAAGCTGGTCGCATCCATGACGGACCGCTTCCCGCGTTATATGTTCAAACAGATGGCATCGTCTTTTACGAGGCTTCCCTGGAAAGAGGTAGAAAACTATCTCAAGCCCGGAGATTTGGAGGCGTTCCGGGCGATGAATCGTCGTCAGCATTCCAAAGACGGCTTTATGATCGATCTGGTACAGCACGCTCAGATCGAAATCCAGGATTTGCAAAACGTAACATGCCCTGTATTAATCATGCATTGTCGCCATGATGGTGCTGTTCCGCTCGAACACGCCATGCGCGCACATGATTCTATGCCGAAAGCTAAGCTATGTCTACTGGATACCTGGGGGCATCTGATCTGGTTGGGCAAAGGCTCAGAGCAGGTACATCGCGAATTGACAGCTTTCCTGAGCCAATGGGACGAATCCCCGAATAAATCTGAAACTTTCGGCCCTTTTTCCCGTATAGACTAGAGACACAGAAATAGAAAAGGGGAGGCGGAACATGAGCGACGACAACGTAGTGAACATGAATTCCTTTAAACAGGGTGGAAAATGGTTCTTTATCATTCTGGTGATTGCTGTACTCGCATTGCTGGGCACACAATCCTTTGCGATTATTTCGGCTGGTCATAGCGGTATCGTGCTGCAGCTGGGAGCTGTTCAGCCAAAAGTGCTGCAAGAAGGTCTTCATTTCAAGATTCCGTTTATTCAAACTGTAATCCCGATCGAGGTCCGGGTGCAAAAGTCTGAGACGAGTCAGACCTCTGCATCACGCGATTTGCAAACCGTATCGACGACAATAGCGGTCAACCACCATCTGGACGCCAACAGCGTCAACAAGCTGTATCAACAGGTTGGTCTGGATTATAACACCCGGATCGTAGACCCGGCCATCGCCGAGGCGCTCAAAGCGGTGACAGCCCAATATACAGCGGAAGAACTGATTTCCAAGCGTTCCGAAGTGAGCGGCAAAGTCAAGGAGCTGCTGACGACGAAGCTGTCGACCTACTACATCGTGCTGGATGAAATCAACATCCGCGAGTTTACTTTCAGCGAAGAGTTTAACCGCGCGATTGAATCCAAGCAGATCGCCGAGCAGCAAGCGCTCAAATCCAAGCTGGATCTCGAACGTATCAAGATCGAGAAAGAGCAGGAGATTACCAAAGCCCAAGCGCAGGCGGAAGCACTCCGCTTGCAAAAGCAGGAAGTGACGCCGGAGCTGATCCAGCTCAGACAGATCGAAGCGCAGCTGGAAGCGATCCGCAAATGGGACGGCAAAATGCCAAACGTCACCGGCGGCGCCATGCCATTTATCGATGTGAACAAGCAGTAACAAAAAACCGGGTGCACGCCAGAAGCTTTTCTTCTGGAAGATGCACCCGGTTTTTCATTGTGTGGCTGTAGTCTATCACTTTGCTCCAGCGTTCGTCAAAAGCTCGATCATTTCCTGATAACCGCGCTTCTTTGCGTGCTGCAGGGGAGTCACGCCATCGTGATCGGCCAGATTTACATTAGCACCGTGATCAATCAGTAATTTTACAATCTCCTGATGATTCTTTCTGCCGTCTCCTAAAATCACGGCTTCCAGCAGGGCAGTCCAGCCTAGGTTGTTGATATGATCCACATCAACGTCGGAGTTGGCAAGCAGCTCGCGAACGACCTCCACATGCCCACGGTCGGCAGCAGGAATCAGCGCCGTGCCGCCAAAACGGTTGGTAATCGTCGTATCAGCGCCTGCTGCAATCGCCGCCTTTACGAAATCGAGTTTCCCTTCTGCACCCGCATATAGCAAAGGATTGTCCGTACGGTTATCTCTAATGTTGATGTTTGCTCCTTGCTCCACCAGAAGATTGAAAATGTCGAGTCGGTCGGTGTGGACCGCGATCATGGCTGAAGTTCTGCCTCTTTCATCCGTGGCATCAATATCCGCCCCATCTGCCAAGAGCCGTTTGATCTCAGCTTGATCGCCTTGGTTAACAGCTCGTAACAAAGCCTCGTTCAACTGCCCCATCTCCTTGTTTACCGCTTCGATTGTTTGCTGCTCTTCACTTTTGAGCAAGTCGTTCGCGTCCCCGCCACATCCAGACAATGTGATGGCGAGTAAAAGAAGACCGACACGCAGCATCCCTACCAACACCTTTCTCGAATGCACCTATTGCACCGTCAATTCGACCTAGGATTGGTCAGCCCAGTCGCCTACTGGTGTTACGGTATAGGTAGTCCCTGCTTTCAGTGTATCATTTTGCTGGAGTTCAAACACGCCTGTAGCGCCTTTGCGGCTGGAATACTGATAGGTAGACGGAATTTCGGTTCGCCTTCAGGAGTGATCGTCACCTGTCTGGCCTCGGTCATGTTCAGTTTGGTTCCTTGGCACGCGAATGTGCCCACTTGTTTGCCTTTATAGGTCAGCACGTAGATAATGCTGGGTTTTTGCAGTGACGTAGATACGATATAGGTAGAGTCAGATGTAAGCAGCTAATAAAGTATTAGACTCGTGTTGTAGATGTGGCAAGTGTTTTGCTAAGGGAAAAAAGTCAGCTTTGGAAAATAAGTTTTAGACTGATGGAATGTTGAACAAAATCGATGAACTATCGTATCCGTTCGTTGAATCACCATTACAAAACACGTAACGTCCATCAAAGTAATATTTTCTCGTCGGCCTAATATTTTTTATGCAAATTACTTCTGGAAAGCCAGGTAGTCGGCGAGTTTATCGAATGTACCTTCGAGGTCTTGTTGGAGCCTGGGCGTCATACCGTCATAGGCCGCTTTCTCTTCAACTGATGCGTTTAGTGGGCAGCCTTTCAACGTCAGGGTAGTTTTCCCTTCGTTTTCTTCGAGTGTGATGCTATTCATAATTTCAAGAGGCCAATTTAAGTTAAAAGGTGCTCGGATCGTGTTGCCTTCCTCATCGGAAAAGGAACGGACAAAAACCACTTTCTCAGGTGCGACTACCTCTTGATATGCAAACTTCCCTCACATGACAAGGTTCCCGTCGGGGGACGTCTGACAGCCTAAAAACATGCCGCCTGGTCGAACATCCATTTTGGCAACTTGGATGGAGAAACCCTTGGGCCCCCACCAATTTGAGAAATGTTCGGACTCCGTCCACATTTTAAAAATGAGCTCGCGAGGTGCTTCGAATACGCGCGTGCATATTGCAAAGTGTTGATTTGGTGTGTTATTCATGAGAATCCTCCTTGTTTTGAAAGAGGGGCGGCCGTCCTCGAACTATTAATGAATATTCTGGCGAACCTTAGCCACTACAATGTGCAAGAAGTTGAACCTTGGATCATCTGGCGAAGTTGATTGGAAACTTCAACCTGCCACTGATGATTAAGGCTTTCGATAAAAGAAGTGACCTCCTGGTTCATAACTATACATTGCTCCTTCCTTTTTTGATTTATTATTGCATGTAAGTAGCAGCTAGATTTCTTATCGTTTGCTATTGTGCAAATCTGCCCGGTAGCTACTAATGAAGCACGTCAGTCCAATCCTTTATTTTTCAGTTTAATCCTTATTATTTGCGGACAACAGAAACTGTTTTCAGACGCCATGGTTCCGATGGGACTAAAGCAAAGTCGGTTGACGTATATGCGCCCTCCGTCAAAACTTCCGTAAGTTAGATCAATAAACCAGTGTGGAGATGGCAAGACTTCCGGACTGGTTTATCCTTTCATTTCAGAAGACCCAATTGAAAGGAAAACGATTACAGTCAATATAGTAGCGGGATGCCATAGGTTTAGAAAAAAATTTTCGAAATAGATAGACAAATAGAATTGGATACAATATCCTAAAAATATAGGAAGACTGGATGTAGGAGAGAAGTTGATGTCGCTAAGTAATTCTGAACCCGAAGAGTGCGTCCCACAGGGAAAAAACAAGGGTATGTGGCTCGTTGTCAAGAAACCGCTTTGGTTCGCTTTGTCAGCATTGTCTTTCGTCGCGATTTATTTCGGGATGTGGGAGTACATGGATTACGCACCGCGCATCACCCTTGCGATCACACTCGCTGTGATCGTCCTGTGGGTGCTTGAGCCGATTCCTTTTTCCATGACTGCCGTATTGGTGTTGTTTTTGCTTCCGATGTCAGGAGCTGTATCCACCGAGCTGGTTTTGTCCGGTCTTGCCTCGCCAGCCATTTTTCTGATCGTGGCGGGCATGATGATTGCAAGCGCGGTCGAGCAGACTTCTCTCGGCAGACGACTCGCCTACCAGCTTCTTTATTGGGTAGGGGGGAAAAAGGGAGGGGTTCTGGCCGGGATCATTTTGATTCCGCAAATCATGGCTTTTTTCATTCCGGCAGCTGCCGTACGCACCGCGATGCTTTTGCCGATCGTGTTTTCGATCGCTTCCATCCTTGGGCTAAAGGCGGGGGACCAGCAAGGAAAAGCGCTGATGATGGGCGTAGTGGTGGGTTGTGGAGTGAGCGGAACCGCCATCTTGCCGGCAGCGATCGGAAATGTGATCACGGTCGATTTGATCGACACCTACTTGCAGAAGCGTGTCACGTATGTGGATTGGCTCATCCTAGGCCTTCCGATGTGGATCATTCTGATTCCGATATCCTGGTGGATTGTTCACAAATGCTTTCCCGTTACGGATGGAACACCTTCGGATTTAAAGCAGAAGATGAGGAGCCTCATTTGCGAGCTGGGACCTGTCACCACCAAGGAAAAGCGGCTGCTTCTGATTCTGTTGGCCGTTTGCGTCATGTGGTCGCTTGAAGAGATTCACGGATTGCCACCTGTCATCCCTGCGTTGATCGGTGCTGTATTGATGGCATGGCCGGGCATTCAAGTAACGCATTGGGAGAAAATCGTCGACATCAAGTTTGCCCCGCTGATTATGCTCGGCGTCACGCTATCGCTCGGACGGGCGCTCTTTGAGACGGGAGTGACACAGTACCTGTCATCCTGGATGGAAAACGAATTCACCCTTTATCTTTTTTCCACTCCAGCGATCGCTGTTCTCACGGTTGCCGTACTCACACAGCTTATTCACAAAGTGACGTCGAATGTATCGACCGCTGTCATTGCGACCATGCCGGTAGTCATGGCACTCTCCGCTCATTCACCGGATTCACCAGCCCTTCTATTGGCTTTTGTGACCGGGGTGACTTGCCTGTACGGTTTTATCCTGGTCGTGGAAACGATCCCCGGCGTGATGGCGCACGGGACAGGCTGGATCAGCCAACAAGACTTTTTCAAACCGGGCATCTGGCTTTCGGTAGCCACCACCCTCGTTACCTATCTGATGGCGATTACCTGGTGGTCATGGCTGGGGTATATGTGACAAGACCAACTGGACTACGAGAATGATGAAGCGTGTAGTAAAAATAATTGGATCCAATATCCAACGAATAAGGAAGGGAGAAAACAGATGACTATCAAAAAAGGCTGGGCTGGACGTTTTTATGAAGATTTGGAGATCGGCGACATCTACCCTCATCCGCTGGGGAGGACCGTAACCCAGACAGACAATATCTGGTTTACCTTGCTCACGCAAAATACGAATCCCATTCACTTCGATGCCGAATACTCATCCGAAACGGCTTTCGGCAAACCTTTGGTTGATTCTACGTTTACGCTGGCTCTGGTCACGGGGCAATCCGTGACTGATGTCTCGCAAAATGTGATGGCCAATTTGGGGTGGGACGAGGTTCGGCTTCCGAATCCGGTGTTTGAAGGAGACACGATCTACTCGTACAGCGAGGTACTGGAAAAGCGCGAGTCAAAATCGCGCAAGGAAGTGGGAATCGTCAAGGTAAAAACCACGGGCTATAACCAGGATGAAAAGATTGTCATTCAGTTTGTTCGCACGTTCATGGTGTACAAGCGCGGCTTTAGTCCAGACACGATCGAAGCGCGAGTGAAAAGGATTTTGTCTCGGGACCAAAAAGACCAAAAAGACCAATATGACCAAAAATAAAAAGAGACGGAATTTTCTTTATATAATAAATGATAACGCTTACATTGCTTTTAAAAACAGAAATTGGAAAGGTGGTGGTTCAAGCACATTGCGCTAGGGTAAGGATCTGCTTCAAACCATCAAAAATTGGGGGTATACCAGAATGAAAAAAGGATTGAGAGTGTTGTTAACCGCTTCTATCAGTCTTTCGCTTCTCGTACTTGCCGGATGCGGCAGTTCTACCACCCAGGGGAATGCAGACACAAACACCAAAGACAAACCACTGATCGTTAAATTTGCCCATGTAACCACAGCCGACAGTCCAAAAGGAAAAGCAGCCACAAAATTTGGCGAATTGCTCGCTGAAAAAACGGAAGGCAGGGTCAAGGTGGAAGTCTATCCTTCCTCGCAGCTCTACGGGGACAAAGATGAACTGGAAGCCCTGCAAGCCGGAAATGTTCAATTGATCGCTCCTTCTGCTACGAAGCTGGTTGGTTTTAATCCTGCTTTCCAGCTCGTGGACATGCCCTTTCTCTTTAAAAATCGTGAGTCCGTTATCAAATTCTGGGACGGAGATCTGGGCAAAAAACTATTAAGCTCGTTGGACGACAAAAATATGCAAGGTCTTGCGATGTGGGAAAACGGCTTTAAAGTATTTACATCAAACAAGCCACTTTCCAAGCCGGAGGATTTCCACGGACAAAAATTCCGGATGCAAGCAGGCAAAGTGCTGGAAGCTCAGTTCAAAGCGCTGGGCGCGGGCGGAGCTACCATTCCTTTTGGCGAAACCTATACGGCCTTGCAGCAAGGAACAGTAGACGGACAAGAAAATACGTGGAACAACATCGACACGCAAAAATATGAAGAAGTACAGAAAAATCTGCTGGTCTCAAATCATGGCCGGATTGATTACATCGTCCTGACGAACAAGAAGTGGTACAGCAACTTGCCTGAAGATATTCGTCAAGCTTTCGACGAGGCGATGGCAGAGGCAACCGCATACGAGCGCGAACTGGCAGTCGAATTGGATAAAGGATCCGAAGATAAGCTGCGAAATTCCGGAAAATTCACTGTGATAGAACTAAACGAAGCAGAACGAGAAAACTACGTACAAATGATGGAAGATGTGTACAAAGAATTTGAAGCTACCGTTGGAAAAGTTCTGATTGACGGCGTGAAGGGTCTGTAGGCTTTGACAAGTGCTCGCTGTTTGTCGAAGACTTCTGTAAAAGTTCCTAAACGAAATGGAGGGTCACGATGCCGACCTGGAAACAACGTTATGCAGCATTTGAAGATTACCTCGCGGGATCCCTGATTGTCATCGGGGCTGGATTAATCTTTTTCGGCGTGTTTTGCCGCTACGTCATCAATCATCCGCAGGCATGGGTCGATGAGATCTCCACGTACTTTGTCGTTTGGGGAACATTGACTGGTTTGTCGGTAGCATTGCGCGACGGACATCACATCCAAGTTGACATTCTTTATGACCGCGTGCCGCCGTCCGTGCAGAAAGGACTTAATATCTTTTCCAACGCTCTGGGTGTCCTGTTTTGCTTCTTCTTTATCTTCTTCGGTGGAAAGCTGCTCTCTCTCTATTGGGTCACGCAGCAACAGTCTACCGATGTAGGACTCTACCTATGGTTCGTCTATCTCGTGATACCGCTGAGTGGCCTGATGCTAGGCTTCCGGTTTGCGGATAACCTGTTGGCCAGCCTGAAAGAAGAGGTGAAGATGGAATGGAATGGATAATCTTTATTCTCTTTTTTGTACTCCTGTTTTTGCGGGTGCCTGTGGCAATCGCCTTGGTCGTATCTGCAGCTCTGGCCCTATTGGACAGCGGCTTTAACCTGGATGTTTTGCCTCAAAAAATGTTCTCTTCCTTAAACGTCGCCACCCTGATGGCGATCCCCGGCTTCATCCTCGCCGGAGTCCTCATGTCCCGAGGCGGGATATCCAAAGCGCTGATCGATGCGTTGCGTGCTTGGGTCGGTCACCTGACAGGCGGACTTTCCGTGGTGACGATCTTGGCTTGCGCCGTATTCGCCGCGATTTCCGGTTCCAGCCCTGCCACAGCCGCAGCGATCGGCGCGATCATGATACCCGGGATGATCGAGGCGGGCTACAGCAAACGGTATACGATGGGGTTGGTCGCCGCTGCCGGAACGCTCGGAATCTTGATTCCGCCTTCCATCCCGCTGATCGTCTACGGGACTGTAGCGGAAGAATCAATCGGCAAACTGTTTATGGCCGGATTTATTCCGGGATTGTTTCTGACCGCGGTGCTCGTCGTTGCAGCAGTGATTCACGCAAAATACAAGAACTTTGGCCGATTGCCGAAAGCCGACTGGAATGAACGCATCAGGCTTAGCATCAAAGCTTTGCCCGCAGCCTTTTTGCCGGTCCTGATTTTGGGCACGATCTACCTTGGCGTAGCGACACCGACGGAAGCGTCCGTCATCTCTTGCGTATACTCGCTCCTGGTTGCGGTGTTCGTCTATCGCCAGATAAGCTGGAAGGACACGCGCGTTATTTTGCGCGAAACCGTCAACACCAGCGCCATGATCTTCTTCATCATCGCAGGCGCTACTGTGTTCGGCTTATACCTGACGAATCAGCAGGTGCCGCAAAACATCGCTGCCTGGATCATGGAAGGCGACGTGAACATGTGGACGTTCTTGATCGCATGTAATCTGCTGTTCTTCTTGATGGGAATGTTCTTGGAGCCGACTTCGATCATCCTGATTACGCTGCCCATCTTTCTGCCTATTCTGAAGCTGCTCGGCATCGATGTGATCCATTTTGCCATCATCATGACGGTGAACATGGAGCTTGGGATGATTACGCCCCCGGTAGGGCTCAACTTATTTGTGGTCAGCGCCACAGCCAGAGCCAAGTTGGAGGAAGTCGTCAGAGGGGTCATCCCCTTCATCCTGCTGATGATCTTCGTCCTGATTATCATCGTGATTTGGCCCGATCTGTCGCTGTGGCTGCCAAATAAAATGTCAAGCTAAAAGGGAATTGACGGCATGCGACAGGTTTGTGAAAATGGGTAGAGCAACTATTTTAGGAGGATATGCCCATGAAGCGAAGCCAATTGCGATTAGAGGACCGCTCCACCTTATTAGAGCGGGTCGTATCCCGACTGCGAGAGGCCATCCTTAAAAGAGAGTTTCAGCCGGGGGAACGGCTAGTGCAGGAGGAATTGGCTGAAGCAATGGGCGTTAGTCGCATGCCGATTCGAGAGGCGCTTCGACAATTGGAAAAAGAAGGGCTTGTCACGCTTGAAGCACATAAAGGCGCGATTGTCACACCTGTTACTCCCGACGACATCGAAGAAATTTATTATCTGCGTTCGGTCCTGGAAAGCGAAGTCGTCGAGCGCTCCTTGCCCCGTCTCACTCCGGGAGATATCAAAATTTTGCACCAGCTTGCAGCGGACATGGAAAAGGCAGTTGCTCAGGACGATGCAGAACGATTTATAGAAAAAAACGGCGAGTTCCATCGTACGATGAGAAAAGGGTGTACATGGAGGAGAGCGAACATGATGCTGGAGAGCTTGTGGCACGGTTTTCCTCCGCATACGCCGGGAATCCTGCCCGGTCAAATGGAGCGATCCGTAGTGGAACATGAAGAAATGCTCCGATTGATCGAAGCAGGAGACGCGGAACGGCTGAAACAGGCGATCCGAAAGCACATCCTGCGCACGGGAGCCGCCTTTAAAGAGCACTTGGAAAAACTCGAGTAGGTTCTACATGCGAACGGGGATTGCAAGTCAATCCCTGTTCATTCCGCAATAAATTGGATCCAATATCCGAAAATGCGACAATGGAGTGTGATTTCATGGGAAAAATTTTGGAGCATCACAGTAAGCAGATCATTCGGCAGGCTGGTGTGCCCGTCCCCGATTTCCATGCAGCAGACAGCGTTGAACAAGCGGTTCAAGCCTTTTTGCGAATCGGGAAACCTGTCGTGCAAAAAGCATTGGTTCCTGCAGGCAAACGAGGGAAAGCCGGGGCAATCAAGTTTTCCGAAACGTCCCGGGACGTACAAAGACATGCTGCGGAATTGCTGTCGATGACAGTGCGGCATTTTCCGGTGAAAAAGATTCTGGTTGAAGAGAAGCTGGAGATTGCCAAAGAACTATACGTTTCCATCACGATTGACAAGAACAGGCAAATGCCCGTCATCATCGCATCAGCAGAGGGCGGGATCGAGGTAGAAGACCTTGTCGCCGAACAGCCTGACAAAGTAGTCATGGAGCACGTCGATCCGCTGCTTGGGCTGCCTGCCTACAAGGGAAAAGAAATATGGAGCCGCCTGGGACTTGATAACGAGCTGCTTTTGCAGGCGAGCGACATCCTACAAAAGCTGTATGCGACCTTTGTGCGCTGCGATTGCTATTTGCTGGAAATCAATCCGTTGGTCATCACCAAGCAAGGAAGCCTGGTCGCGGCAGCCTCCGTCATGGCCGTAGACGATGCCGCGATGTTTCGGCAAAAAGATCTCATTGGCCTCGTTGAAGTAGGGAGCGAGCGTTCGTGGCGTCCTTTGACGGCATTGGAAAAGCAGATGGTTGCCGTAAACGATGCCGATTACCGAGGAACTGCCCGCTATACCGAGATGGATGGCGGAGAGATCGGGTTTATGTGCGGTGGCGGCGGCGGCAGCCTCCTTAGCTACGATGCGCTCGTCGATCTCGGAGTGACTCCCGCCAATTACACGGAGACAGGCGGCAATCCATCCGAAGAAAAGGTGTATGGCCTGACGAAAGGGATTCTCTCCAAGCCGGGCGTTAAAGGGTTGTTCGTCGCGCACAACATCACAAACAATACGCAAATTGACGTGATGGCGAGAGGGATCGTGCGCGCACTCAAGGATTTGCAGATCAATCCGCGTACATTTCCGGTCGTTGTGCGTGAAGCAGGCGTCCATGATGAAATCGGCAAGCAAATATTTACGGAGGCCGGCATCGAGTATTATGGGGAAGACAAGACGATTTGCGAGGCTGCGGCAAAAATGGTGGAGCGCATGAAAGTAGTCTAAACGGTGTGGGTTGGGATAAAGGAGGAAGACCAAGATGTCCATTCTGATTGACAAGAACTCGCGGATTGCCATTCAGGGCATTACAGGCAGAGAAGCAACGATGATCACGCGGCATTCGCTCGATTACGGAACGCGGATTTTGGCAGGAGTTACGCCAGGAAAGAAAGGCCAGCATGTTCATGGCGTTCCCGTTTACAATGCTTTGCGGGAAGCCGTGACGGAACACGGGATCGATACGAGCCTTGTCGTCGTACCGCCGGCTTTTGCCCTGGATGCCGTTCAGGAAGCGATCGACAACGGAATCAAGCTGATCGTGGTGACGACAGAGAACATTCCCCAGCATGACACGTTGAAAATGCTGAATATGGCGAGAAAGCAGGGCGTGAAAATCATCGGGCCCAATACGGTAGGCATGATTACGCCAAAAGATCGGGTAAAACTGGGCTCGATTGGCGGCGACCGTCCGGAGCGCTGCTTTGTACCAGGGCATGTCGGCGTCATATCCCGCAGCGGGGGGATGACGGCTGAAACCTCCTGGATGGTCAAACGGGCAGGTTTTGGCGTCAGTACCAGCATCGGTGTAGGCGGAGATGCTCTAATTGGCACGAACATTCGTGATTTGCTTGAACTTTTCGAAAACGACCCCGAGACGCATGTCGTTGTTACGTTTTCGGAACCGGGAACGGCTTTCGAGGAAGAAGCGGCTGCCTTCGTCCAGGCAGGGGGCTTTAGCAAGCCGCTCATCTCCTATATCGCAGGAAGATTTACGGAAACCATGCCGGAAGGGACAGTGTTCGGCCATGCAGGCGCATTCATCGCCGGAAACACGGGCCGCCCGTCTGAAAAGGCAAAAAAGCTGCGTGAAGCCGGAGCGTATGTCGTGGATCAATACGATGAGCTGATGGGGGTCTTGCAGTCTGTTCTAACCATGAAAGGGGCGAAGTAGCATGTCTCTGAGCAAAGCATTGGCAGGCTTTATCGTACAGACCAGTTATCCGGATTTGCCGGAGGAGGTGGTCTCGTTTACGAAACTGTGCATCCTGGATTGGCTTGGCTCCGCATTGGCCGGCGCAGACAAGCCGCCGATCGCGATGATCGATGGGCTGGTCAAGGAGTGGGGAGGAGCCGGACAAGCAACCTTGGTCACAGGAGGCAAGTCGTCGATCGCGCATGCGGCTTTGGTCAACGGGGCCGCATCCCATGTCGTCGAGCTGGATGACATCCACAAGTCATCGATTATTCACGCTGCGACGGTCGTCATTCCGGCGGCCGTCGCCGTAGCGGAAACCTTGCATAAGAGCGGTGCGGATTTGATTGCAGCCGTTGCCATCGGCTATGATGTTTGCTTTCGCATCGGGGAAGCCGTCAGTCCGTCCCATTATCGATACTGGCATAACACCGCGACTTGCGGGACGTTTGGCGCGGCAGCCGCCACTGCCAAATTGCTCGAACTCAATGAGGAACAGATCGTGCATGCCTTGGGCAACGCGGGTACACAAGCGGCAGGATTATGGGAATTTATCGAGGACGGGGCGATGTCCAAGCAGCTGCATACGGGAAAAGCAGCGATGAACGGACTGCTTGCATCCTGCCTTGCGCAGAAGGGTTTTACCGGACCATCCAAAATCTTGGAAGGAGAGCGAGGATTCTTTTCTTCCATGTCCGAAAACCCGGACGCCAGCCGCATCACCTATCGCCTGGGCCAAGTGTACAAAATCGTGGAAAATTCCTTTAAAATACACGCTTCTTGCCGACACACCCATCCTGCTGTAGACCTGGTCTTGCAAATGGTTCAGAAGCACGGCGTGACAAAGGAAAAGATTGCTCGCCTGCGAGTAGGAGGTTACCAATCGGTATTGGCGATCACGGACAATCCAAACCCGGATACGGTGTATGCAGCTAAATTCAGTGCGCAGTTTTGCGTAGCGATGGCTCTTGTACGAGGACGTGCAGGGTTAACCGATTTTACGGAGGAAGCTTTGTGGGATCCCGAAATCCACGCATGGCTGGAAAAAGTCGAACTGTCGCTGGATCCAGAGGTAGATCGCGCCTATCCGGAAAAGTGGGGCTCAACGCTGGAAATCCTAACGACCGAAGGCAAAACGATTCGATTCGCGACCGAATACCCGAAAGGCGATCCGGAAAATCCCGTCACTGCAGAAGAGCTGGCTATGAAATTCCATCAACTGGCCGGACATATCGACGAAACCAGGCGAAAGGCGTGGGTCTTGCAACTTCTGAACCTGGAGCACCTGTCGGACACGGCGGATTTTTGGAGCGAGAGGAGCTATGTTTCATGAACGGCCGATCCAGTCGCCTCTTTTTGCTTGGAAGGCTGCATTCGCTGACGGGAATCATTCCGCTGGGACTGTTTCTCTTGGAACACCTTTTCTCCAATGCGATCGCGATGTTGGGAAAGGAAAGATACGATCAACATGTGCAGACGCTGATGGGCATTCCGTTTTTGCCGTTCTTTGAAATCGTCTTTATCGCGCTGCCGTTGCTCTTTCACGCAGGCTACGGCATCTATATCGGCTGGATAGGCAAAAACAACCCGTATCGGTACAGCTATACGCGAAACTGGATGTTTGTCCTGCAACGGGCAAGCGGGCTGATCACGCTTGTTTTTATTCTCTACCACGTTTGGGCATTTCGTCTTTCCAGCATTTTTTTGGGGACGCAAGTCAATTACGAAGCGGTTTCTGCCCATCTCGCCCAGCCGTTCATCTTTGCTTTTTACATCGTCGGGATGATTGCGACGACCTTTCATTTTTCCAATGGCTTGTGGACCGGCTTGATCACGTGGGGAATTGCGACAGGAATCCGGTCCCAGCAGGTTGCATCCGTCGTTCGTGTTCTGCTCTTTCTTGCGCTTTGCGGTACAGGCATCGGCACACTCGTTTCATTTTGGTAAAAGGGAGGGTTTGGCATGAATGAATCGATCATTGTGGTCGGCGGTGGATTGGCCGGTCTGATGAGCGTGATCAAAATCGCGGAAGCAGGGGGAACCGTGAAGCTGTTTTCCGTCGTACCCGTGCGCCGTTCGCATTCCGTGTGTGCTCAAGGAGGAATCAACGGCGCGGTGAATACGAAAGGCGAAGGCGACTCTACCTGGGAGCATTTTGACGATACGATTTTCGGGGGAGATTTTCTGGCGAATCAGCCGCCCGTCAAAGCCATGTGCGATGCCGCTCCCGATATCATTTACTTGCTGGATCGAATGGGCGTGCCTTTCAATCGTACGCCGGAAGGATTGATCGATTTTCGCAGGCTTGGCGGCGCAAAATACTCCCGTACAGCTTTCGCAGGCGCGACAACCGGCCAGCAGATTTTATACGCTTTGGATGAACAGGTACGCAGATACGAGGCAGAGGGCCGCGTAGAGAAGTTCGAATATTGGGAACTCCTGTCCTTGATCAAAGACGAGGAAGGCGTATGCCGGGGGATTGTCGCACAGGATTTGAAGACGATGCAGATTCGCGATTTTCCGGCAGACGCCGTCATTTTGGCGACAGGCGGGATCGGCATGGTCTATCGCAAGAGCACCAATTCCCTGATCAATACCGGCAGCGCGCACAGTATCGCCTACCAGCAAGGAGTCACCTATGCCAATGGCGAATTTATCCAGATTCATCCTACCGCCATACCGGGAGACGACAAACTCCGGCTCATGTCCGAATCTGCGCGTGGAGAAGGCGGACGAATCTGGGTGTATCGCGATGGCAAGCCCTGGTACTTTCTGGAGGATAAATACCCGGCCTACGGCAACCTCGTGCCCCGCGACATCGCAACCCGAGAAATCTTCCATGTTTGTGTCGATTTGAAGCTCGGCATTAATGGGGAAAACATGGTCTATTTGGATCTTTCGCACTTGCCCAAATCGCAATTGGAACAGAAACTGGGCGGGATTTTAAGCATCTATGAAAAGTTCGTCGGGGATGATCCGCGCAAAGTTCCGATGAAAATATTTCCGGCCATGCATTATTCCATGGGCGGCCTGTGGGTGGATTATGATCAGATGACTAATGTGCCGGGCCTTTTCGCATGCGGCGAATGCGATTACCAGTACCACGGGGCCAATCGGCTGGGCGCCAATTCGCTCGTATCCGCCATCTACGGGGGCATGGTCGCAGGTCCGAAGGCGATGGAATACGTCCAAAGCTTGAAAAAGCGCCACCAAGAGCTGGACACCAACCTGTTCGCTGCAGAACGAAAACGCCAGCAGGCTTACATGGAGCGCTTGCTTAGGATGGATGGAGATGAAAATCCATACCGGCTGCATGTAGAAATGAGCGATGTCATGGTCGAAAACGTCACGGTCGTACGCTACAACGATCGTTTGCAGCAAACCGACGAAAAGCTCCAGGAGCTGATGGAGCGATGGCATCGGATCGGGCTCGATGATGCGACGGATTGGAACAACCGAACCATCACGTTCGTCCGGCAGCTTTGGAACATGCTGCAGCTAGCCCGTGTCATTACGCTTGGCGCCCTGAACCGCAACGAAAGCAGGGGAGCGCATTACAAGCCGGAATACCCGTTGCGCGATGATGAAAACTGGCTGAAAACCACCCTAGCCACCTATACACCGGAGGGGCCTGTTTTCCGTTACGAGCCTGTCGATCTCGCCTATATCCAACCAAGAGCCAGACGGTACGATGTAAAAAAAGAAGCGACAAGCACCGCCTCCGTTCGGGATGCGGCATCTGCTCGCCAGTAGGGAGGACGGCAAACGATGGAGGTTCATCTGAAAATCAAAAGACAGGATCGGTGCGAACAACAACCCTACTGGGAAGAATTCGCCGTTCCCTATCGGCCGAACATGAATGTCATCTCGGCCTTGATGGAGATTCAGAAAAATCCCGTTAACAAGGCAGGGAAAAAAGTGCGCGCAGTGGCTTGGGAATCGAATTGTCTGGAAGAAGTATGCGGGGCATGCAGCATGCTGATCAATGGAAAAGTCAGGCAGGCGTGTTCCGCGCTGATTGACCGGCTCGAACAGCCGATAGCGCTGGAGCCGATAAGCAGCTTTCCCGTGGAAAAGGATATGGTCGTAAACCGACAGCGGATGTTTGACGCCCTTCAGACCATCAAGGGATGGATCGCAATCGACGGCACTTACGCACTGGGACCTGGACCGCGCGTGTCCCAGGAACAACAGCAGGAGCTGTATGACTTTTCGACCTGCATGACGTGCGGGTGCTGCCTGGAAGCATGCCCTAACGTCAATGATCACTCTCCCTATCTCGGTCCGCAAGCCATGGCCCAGATTCGGCTGTTCAATGCCCATCCGACAGGAGCGATGATAAAGAAGGAGCGCCTGGATGTCGCGATCAGCGACGCAGGCATCGTCCATTGCGGCAATTCGCAGAACTGTGTCCAAGTTTGTCCAAAGGAAATACCTTTGACTACTGCTCTAGCCCAGTTGAATCGGGATGCCAACGGGCATGCCTGGAAAAGGTGGTTTCAAAAATGAGAGAGATCCAGTTTGACACGATCGTGAATGCGGTTGCGGGAATGTGCCAGCAAGCCAATTACGAGCTGGGCGCAGATGTAGTCGATGCATTCAAGTCATCCCTGCGCACGGAAAGCTCCGAGACAGGAAAGTATGTGCTCTCCCAACTGCTCGAAAACGCGCAGATCGCATCTGCGGAACGGGTGCCCATGTGTCAGGATACGGGCGTAGCGGTTTTCTTGGTCGAGCTGGGCCAGGATTGCCGTATCGTCGGCGGGAGCTTGTACGACGCAATCAACGCAGGCGTACGCAAAGGATACAAAGAAGGATACCTGCGCAACTCCATCGTCGGTCATCCGCTGGAGCGAATCAATACGGGGGACAATGCACCTGCGGTCGTTCACGTGGAGCTGGTACCGGGAGATAAATTAACCCTTCATTTTTCGGCAAAAGGGGCGGGCAGCGAAAACACGAGCGCCTTGAACATGCTGAAACCTTCAGACGGTCTGGACGGTGTGAAAGCCTTTATCCTGGATACGGTCCGAAATGCAGGGCCGAATGCATGTCCGCCGATGATAGTCGGGGTTGGCATAGGCGGCACTTTTGAAAAATCGGCATATCTGGCGAAAAAATCGCTGTTTCGGCCGGTTGGAGAAAGAAGTCCGCTACCGGATATCGCAGCGTTGGAAACAGAACTGATCGAATCGTGCAACAAGCTGGGGATTGGTCCGCAGGGCATGGGAGGCAGAACAACGGTGCTGGATGTCAAAATACAGATTCACCCCTGCCACATCGCTTCCTTGCCCGTTGCTGTCAATATCAATTGTCATGCCAGCCGCCATCAGGAGCTGGAACTGTAGGGAGGGAAGGGTATGTCAGCAAAATCCATTCGCGTTCCATTGACGGCCGAGACGATCGAGGATTTGCGCACAGGAGACCACGTACGGATCTCCGGTGTCGTCTATGCCGCCAGGGATGCCGCGCACAAGCGAATGACCGAGCTTTTGGAGAGAGGAGAGCCGCTGCCATTTGAGATCGCCAATCAAGTCATTTATTACGTCGGTCCAACACCGGCGAAGCCGGGGCAAGTGATTGGCTCAGCCGGTCCGACGACGAGCGGTCGAATGGACAAATACGCGCCCCGTCTTCTCGATCTCGGTTTGCGGGGCATGATTGGAAAAGGCTATCGCAATGAGGAAGTCATCTCTTCCATCGTCAAAAACAAAGCGGTTTATTTTGCGGCTGTAGGCGGCTCTGGCGCTTTGCTGGCAAGGACCATCAAGTCGCAGGAAATCATCGCCTACGAGGATCTCGGTCCAGAAGCTATCCGCAAGCTGGTAATCGAGGATTTTCCGGCAGTAGTCATTGTGGACCGGTTCGGCAATAATCTGTATCAGCAAGGGGTCGAGCAGTATCGACGAGAATAGGGGGAGAAGGATGGGGTATTTGCGATCATGGATGTTCGTCCCTGGCAACCATCAGCGCCGATTGGAAAAAGTGGGCGGGCTGTCATCTGACGTCATCATCTACGACTTGGAGGACGCTGTTCCGCTTCACGAAAAGGATAAGGCACGTATACTTGTGCAAGATTCCTTGCAAATACATGCTGGTCGTATCCAGTACGTCCGGATCAATGATCCGTCGACAACGTTTTACTTGCAGGATGTAAATGGGATAGTAGGAAAAGAGTTGGCAGGGATTGTGCTGCCCAAAGTAGCTGACGGAAAACAGCTGCATGCCGTCGATGCGCATCTCGCTTTGTTGGAAGCGCAAAGGGGCATAAAGCTCGGTGCGACCGAAATCATGCCGATCATTGAGACGGCTGCCGGACTATATCGCGCATATGAGATCGCAACCGCCAGCGATCGGGTCAAACGTCTTGCCTTTGGTTCAGTCGATTTCACGCTGGACATAGGTGCCATCCCGACCAGCGAAGGATTGGAGATTCTTTATGCACGATCCCAGCTTGTGGCGATTTCCCGCGCGGCCGAAATCGAAGCGCCGATCGACGCCGTGTTTACCGATGTAAAAGATCCTGCAGGACTGTCCCGGGATGCCAGATTGGGCAGACAGCTCGGGTTCCAAGGCAAACTGGTCATTCATCCGGACCAGATTACGGTCATTCATGAAGCGTTTACCCCGACCGAACGAGAAATCGCGGAGGCCAGGACGATTGCAGCGGCATTTCAGGAAGCATTGAAAGCCGGAAGCGCCTCTATTCAGGTGAACGGAAAACTCGTCGACTACCCTGTGGCCATTCGCGCGAGACGAATGCTGGAGCAAGCAGGGATCCTGGAATAACCAATCCTTTCACACTGCAAGCTCAGCAAGCCAACCTTTTCGTTGTACGGTTGACTTGCTGAGCTTTTTCTCGGTTCCTTAATTGGTTTGCTCCAACTTCCAATGAAACGCCGGACAACCGGTAAACATCGTCTGGCAGGAAGACGAAGAATATACGGCCATGGTCTCCTACCACACTGTAGCTAAGATACGACAAAATGTCTGCTCTTTATGGATTCCGTAATAAAGGAACCTCAAAAAAATCATCGATCGACTCTGTGTACGAATGGAGTCAGCTAGAATAACTATTTTCCTTCTATATCGAGGACAAAAAACGAAATGATAGTTAATGAATGATACAGTTGTGTTTGTTTTTCTATATTCGTTCAAATACATAATTGTATCAGTTTCATTTTTTTAACTACAACAAATATGCAGCAAGAAAGAGAGGATTTTTCGGATACTTGAAGCACCACAAAACCCTTCGGTTTTTAGTGGTACTCCTTATCCGATCTCACTTCCATCCCACTCCTAAAGGGGGTGCTATCGCATCGTAGTGGGCTTTCACGTTCGGAAAATCTGTAAACTGTTATCTATCGCCCTGGATACCACTTAGTTTCCATTCGTTATTTTCTAAGAGGAAGGTTAACTCCAGTAATCCTGAGTAAAACTCGTCCTTTTCCCATACCTCATACACGGTTATAAATTTGCCATCTTTATCCATATCATAAGACCTCTGACGAAAAGTTCTCCCTTCCCTAACAAATGGGATCTTTATTGTTTCGTTTTCAACTTTATAAACGAATTCCTTTCCTTCTACAGTAGCCTGTTTGGATATATATCGTCTGACCTCTTCTATTTCACCTTTCATCATGGCTCGAAAGATTTCTCTTGCCTGTTGATCAATGATATTACGTGTTTCGTAGATTTTCGTATTCGCATCAATGTTTCTCTGTGCCTCCATTAACGAGTTTTCAAGTTCGTTATTTTTGTTTTTCAATTGCGTAATTTCAGCTTGTAACCTCTCAATCTCCAATTGATACGTATGTGAGGTTTTCTCGTCTGAACAAGCTGAAATTCCGAAAGAAAAAAGGATAAAGATGCCTAGAATTAAATATTTTTTCATCCCTAACCTCCAACTATTTTATCGATATTTGTTGGGGAACTATGAAAATCTTACCGTGCATCCGATTATTGATTGTTCGTTATGAATTTTTTCGACAATTACTTGGCCGATTTGTGTTTCAAAACGATGATCAAAAGAACGCATTCCCTGAAGTGCCTCTTCCAGTTCATGTTCATGACGGTCAAATGGGGGAGATAGGTATGCCTGTAACTACGATAGGAAGCCAGTGGCCCCGAATAGAGCCTATCATGCAAAGCAATAATTTGATCGTTGCCCTGTTTCACATTTAAGAACAGATAGTAGCCATTGGAAGCTGTGATTTCTTCCAAGTGAATGGCAAATGGCTGGAACCCGGTTACGGCTTGTTTTACATGACGATAGAGATCGATGTTTGTGATTTCGCTCTCAAAAGGAAAAACTAGGGTGATATGAGGAGGTATGCAAGTGTACAACGGGTCGTACTTTTTTCTGATAGATTGGATCAAATCAACCTGATCGAATTCAGGAAAAATATGAATCGCACGTGTAATTGAACTCAAGATCTCCCTCCTTCTATCAAGTCTTCCGTCATTTAATAATATCGCTTCCATGATGATACTATTCTACTTCTTATAACGAGACTCCCCCTGCACTCTACTTTTCAAAAACGCCTCCTCCCGGTAGAGTAAATATGAGAGGAAACGAATGAATTCGAGATGAGGAAAACAGATGACAGTATACCCTATAGATCACGTATTGCCTGCGTGCGAGGAAGCATTGCGTACGCAAGGAAGCGCGGTCCTGATCGCGGAGCCGGGTGCGGGAAAAACGACCCGGGTCCCCCTTGCGCTACTGGATGAGCCATGGCTTTCGGGTCAGCGGATCTTGCTTTTGGAACCGCGTCGGTTGGCAGCAAAAACAGTCGCACGCTACATGGCAAAGATGCGGGGCGAAGCTGTCGGGGAGACGATAGGCTACCGAGTGCGACAGGATTCGCGAGTCGGACCCAATACGCGCATCGAGGTCATAACGGAAGGTGTATTGACGCGAATGCTTCAGTCTGATCCCTCTCTGGAGGGAGTAGGACTGCTGATTTTCGATGAGTTCCACGAGCGCAATCTTCACGCTGATCTTGGATTGGCCTTGGCCTTGCAGGCACGTGAGCTTTTTCGTGAAGATCTGCGTCTGCTAGTCATGTCCGCTACGCTAGATGCGGGGCCGATCGCAGATTTGCTGGGAGACGCACCTGTCATCACCTGCGAGGGCAGGACCTATCCAGTCGAGACGCGGTATTTGCCGCAGCGATCGTCTGAAAGGCTGGAGCTGTCGGCAGTACGTCTCATACAACAGGCATTGGTACAAGAAGATGGAGATATTCTTGTCTTTTTACCGGGCGCAAGGGAGATCCGTCGAGTGGAGAGTGAACTTTCCCTGCTCAATTCGCCTGCTGGAGTGCGAATCTGCCCGCTATATGGGGCTCTTTCACAAGAGAAGCAAGATCAGGCACTCGAACCGGCTAAAGAAGGAGAACGCAAAATCGTGCTGGCTACTTCTATTGCGGAAACAAGCCTGACCGTAGAGGGTGTTCATGTGGTCATCGATTGCGGCTTGATGCGTATCCCACGTTTTTCTCCGCGTACCGGAATGACGCGACTGGAGAAGGTCCCTGTCTCGCTGGCTTCCGCCGACCAGCGCAGAGGTCGTGCAGGTCGTCTTGGACCCGGAGTTTGTTATCGGATGTGGACCCAGCAGGAGGAGCGACACATGCCAGCCTATCATCTGCCAGAAATCATGGATACGGATCTGGCTTCCCTCGCACTGGAGCTGGCGGCTTGGGGCGTAAAAGAGCCGGCAGAACTGGGCTGGCTGGATGCGCCGCCGCCAGCTGCCTATAGCCAGGCCCGGGAGTTGTTGGTGAGGCTGGGGGCACTCGATGAACAGCATGTGCTAACGGCTCATGGAAAAAAGATCGTCGCCATGGGACTTCATCCCCGCCTGGGACATATGCTTCTGAAAGCAGATGAACTGGATTTGGCTGGGGTGGGCTGTTTATTGGCTGCCCTTCTCGGGGAACGTGACATTCTGCGAGGCGAGGGAGCCGGGCGCACAGCGGATTTGGGCCTGCGTATGGAGATTTTACTGACGAAGGGGAAGTTTTCCGGGAAAAAGCAGGCGATGCCTCCTGAAGCTGAGATAGATCGTCGGGTATGTGACCGGGTAATCGAAGAAGCACAGAGGTATCTTCGTGAACTTGGTCACCATCACAAGCCGGGCGTGCGGGAAAAGGACTTCGCTTCCATCGGCATCCTGCTCGCATTTGCCTTTCCGGACCGAATCGCCCAGCGCAGAGAGAACGGACGATTTGTATTGAGTAATGGCCGTGGGGCTGTTTTCCCGGCAGAGCAATGGCTTTCCTATGAAAAGATGGTGGTTGCTGCACAACTTGACGATCATGGAACGGAGAGCCGGATACGACTGGCTGCGGCGTTGAGCGAAGCAGAGCTGGAGCAGCATTTTGCATTAGAGATCGAAGAAGAGCAAAAAGTCTGGTGGGATCACGCATCCCAAGCTGTTCGCGTCCGCAGGCAAAAAAGACTCGGTTCCCTCGTATTGCGGGAAACATCCGTCGCCGACCCCGATCCGGATGCTGTGATGCAGGCGCTTCTTGCAGGCATCGCCCAGGAAGGATTGGAAATGCTGCCTTGGAATCGCCAGGCGATCCAGTATCGGGAGCGCTTGCAGATGATGCACAGTACCAAGGAAGGCTGGCCGGATGTCTCGGATGCTGCCCTCTTGAGCAGTCTGGATGATTGGCTGGGTCCCCATGTATACGGCTGCAAAACACGTGACGAACTGTCACGCTTGTCCCTGGACTCTGTATTGGCGGAGATGCTCAGCTGGAGTCAGCGACGCGAGTTGGAAGAGTATGCTCCAACCCATCTCGTCGTTCCCAGCGGCTCAAGGATTCCTATCGATTACTCCGATCCGCAACATCCGGTCTTGGCGGTTCGGCTGCAAGAGGTGTTCGGCTGGCAGACAACACCCGTGATCGGTCGGGGGCGGGTCCCGCTGACCTTGCATCTGCTGTCCCCAGCACGGCGTCCGGTCCAAGTGACTCGTGACTTGTCCAGCTTTTGGCGGCAGGCGTATTTTGAGGTGAAGAAAGATTTGAAGGGGCGTTACCCCAAGCACTACTGGCCCGATGACCCGCTGCAAGCGACACCGACTCGACACACCCGCCCTCAAGCCTAGTGGTCCCAGGGATTAGCGGGGAATGTATACGCCATACTTAGGCGCTCATTCCTAATTTGCTAGTCCGATCTTCGCGAGTCGGGCAATTTGTGAAACCTTGGACAAGCAATTCGACGTCTGGAGAGTATTGCTTCATCACGTACTCCCCCTGGATGACGGCTGCTTGATATTTCAGGCAGCCTTTTTTTAGACATCTGGTTGACATCATCTTCCCATACCTTAGATAGTAGAGTCATAGGCCGTCAGAAGGGAATGAGAAGGATGAAAAACATCCTGGTAGTAGAAGACGAGTTGCCGATTTCCCGAGTGTTGAAGGCGTATCTGGAAAAACATCATTTCCAGGTCGTACAAGCCTTTACGGGTGATGAAGCACAACAAAAATTCGATTCGTGCAATCCAGCACTTGTTCTTTTGGATGTTATGCTCCCCGGCCGCAGCGGGTGGAGCATTCTAGAATACATACGGGCGAAAAGCTCATGTCCCGTGATCATGCTGACCGCTTTGGGGCAAATCGACAACAAACTGGCAGGTCTTCATCAAGGGGCCGATGATTACATAACGAAGCCATTTATCGCAGATGAGGTGGTTGCGCGCGTGCAAGCGGTATTGCGGCGCTCCACGCAAATTATCGAGGCGGAGCATGTCAAGCAGTTTGGAAGTCTTAAAGTAGATTTCAAAGCGCGCACCGTCATGCTGCACGGCATTGAAATTTCATTTACTCCAAAGGATTTGTCCCTGTTTCTATTCCTCGCCCAGTACCGGAATCAGGCATTTACGCGTGAGCAGTTGATCGACCAGGTATGGGGAATGGATTACGAGGGGAGCGATCGGGCTGTCGACCTGGCGATCAAGCGGATCAGGCGTGCGCTGGAGCATTGGCCGGCAGCAGAAGGGGAGATCCGTACCTACCGCGGATTGGGGTACAAGTTGAGTGTCTATGAATAATAAGAAAAAAAGAACCTCGCTGTTTCGCTACTGGACGACTCGTTATCTGCTCACGTTATGTGTCGGCCTGCTGGTGATTGGAGTGACTTCCAGTTATTGGATGCAGTATAGCGAAACGACGAAGCGCATGGACATTATGAAGCTTATGGCGGCAGAAATCGCCGAGCGGGTCGTGGACGTCAATGGACAGATCCGGATGGCCCCGTTTCTCTTTCGTATTCTAGACAGCCGGCAGAAATCTTTGCACCTGGACTACAAGCCGTTTTTATTGGTAGTCGATAAGAAGAAAAAGCTGCTGTTTGACGGACCCGGCCCTTTTTCAGGGGAATTGAATCAATTGCTTCCCACTCTTCTTGAAGAGGTTCAGGATGCGAAGAAGATCACCTTGTCGGGTGGTGAGCGTGTCCTTTTTGTCAAACATACGATTCAGGTGAACCAGCAAGTCGTAGGCTGGGTTCTTCTGTTCACAGCAGACAAGGACGTCATAGGCAGCAGCACGCAGTTCCAGCTCCTTTTTACCATGCTGATCAGTCTGGGCTTGCTAGGGTGGCTGGTCATCTATCTATTGACCAAAAAGCTGTCGCAGCCGATCAAGGAAGTGGCAGTTGCGGCCAACCAAATCGTCACGGGCAATTACGAGATTCATCTAGAAAAGGAGCGGCCGGAGCAGGAGATTTACGAGTTGAATCACTCCTTTAAAGAAATGGCGGATCGCTTGCGCCAGTTGGAGATGATGCGGACCGAGCTGCTCGCCGGGGTGACGCATGAGCTAAAAACACCCGTTACGTCCATCAGCGGATTGATCCAGGCGGTAAAGGATGATATCGTGAGCGGCGAGGAAGCGAAGGAATTCCTCGATATTTGCTCCAAGGAGACCTCGCGATTGCAAAAAATGGTCGAGGACTTGTTGGATTTCAACTCCTTTGCGGTTGGAGATATTCGAATTCGCAAAGAACAGCAAAACATGAATGAACTGATCGTGGAAATCTCCCATCAGTGGCAAATCGCGATCGAAAGGGACGATTTGACCGTCGAGATCGAAAAGCCGGACCATGATGTCATGGCACAGACCGATCCACTGCGCGTCCAACAGATTCTCTACAACCTGCTGAATAATGCTGCCCAGTCGATCCAGGCTGGCGGACACATAGTCCTGCGCCTGTCCGAGACAGCGGACGAGATCCAGATCGAAGTGCAGGACAGCGGCTGCGGGATCCCGGAAGATGAGCAGTCCCTTATCTTTGAGCGCTATTTCCGCGGCGAAGAAAAGAAGCAGATGCAACGAGGTCTGGGATTGGGCTTATCGTTCAGCCGCATGATCGCTCAGGCATTGGGCGGCCATTTGTCGCTGAAAGAAAGCTCGCAGTCGGGCAGTACATTCCTGTTGGTACTACGAAAATAAATCAGCAAAAGACGACTTTTGTCCCGGGGGCAAGGTCGTCTTTTTCTTTCCTCTTTTCTGACATAATACTGACTCATTAGCCGCTTATAGTGAGGCAAAGGCAGGAGTAGACTTGCAAGATTTTTACATACCGGGGGGAGTCTCCAAGTGAAGGAAGCAAGCAAGCGACAGAACTTCTTCTCCAAGGCGGGGAAGAACAAGAAGCGAATCATCATTACGGGACTGGCCGTCCTGTTGTTGGGCAGTGGAGGAATAGCCGGCTACAAGGTGTTCATGGCACCCGCACAGGCCGAAGCTGCCTACACGGTCATCAAGGTCGGGAGAGGGGATGTCAGCGAGACGGTCCTGGCATCGGGTACTGTCCAGGCATCCAAGAGATCCACATTGTCCTTCGCCGATGCGGAGAATGCCAAGGACGTTATTTCCTCGATCGATGTTCAGGTAGGCGATCAGGTGAAAAAGGGCGATGTGCTGGCAACGATGGATGATTCCGTCGCCCGCATGCAGCTGATTAATGCCGAAGCCAATCTGCTGTCGGCCCAAGCGAAGCTGGAGGAAGCGCTGAAAAGCAAAAGCGCGGGCGAGATGCGTACGCTGCAAGCAAACGTCAACCAGGCGAAAACCGAGCTGGAGATGGCAAATAAGACCATAGATTTGGAAAAGGCGCGCAATGACGAGGCGAAGTCCAAGGAAAATCTGGACAAGGCCAACAAAAATTTCACTTCGCAAAAAGCGTTATTCGACGCGGGAGCGATTTCCCGAACGGAGTATGAGTCGGCACAGACGGATCTGGAGCAGGCGAAGCGGGATTACCAGACTGCTGCATTGGCTTTGGAGCAGGCCAATGGGCAAGCGAAGTACAAGATCGAACAAGCGCAAGCCTCGTATGAGACCGCCGTGGAGAATCTGGAGGAAGCCCAGAAAGGCCCTGACTCTGCAAACATTTTGTCAGCTAGGGCCTCAGTCGAGCAGGCAAAAGCACAATTGCAGACGAGTCAATCTGCGTTAAACGCCGTTACCTTGAAAGCGCCGATGGACGGAGTAATCGTGGCAGTAAACGGAAACGTCGGGGAAATTCCAACGAATCAGGTAATCGTAATGGACAACTCCAATTCAGGCAATCTGGAGGTCCTGGCACAAATCAGCGAAAGCGATATCGGGAAGGTAAAGGAAGGACTTTCTGTCTCTTTTAGCACCAACACCTATCCCGATAAAAACTTCCAAGGCACGGTCAAGCTCGTGTACCCGGAGGCCACCACTAATTCGGGGGTAACGACCTATGATGTCTTGCTTTCGGTGGATAACAAGGAAGGTTTGCTGAAAATCGGAATGACGATGAACGTCACGATCGAGATCGGCACTCATACCAACGTGCTTGTCATCCCAGCGGCAGCCCTGCAAAGCCGCAATGGAACAGACGGCGTCTTCCTAATGAATACAAGCGCCTCTGCTCCAAATCAGGCAGGTAACCAAGGTGAACAAAGACAAGGTGAACAAAGACAAGGTGAACAAAGACAAGGTGAACAAAGGCAAGGGGACGGGCAAGGCCAGCGGTCACAGTCGAACAGACAGCAACAGCAAGAAGGCAGAGGAACCGGCAACGCAGAGGGACGTGTCAACATGCCGTATCGTTTCCAACCGGTAAAAATCGGTTTCTTTGCTTCCGATCGCGTAGAAATTATCGAAGGACTGGCTGAAGGCGACCAAATCGTGATCATGCCGACCGCAGGCAGTTCTGGATCTGGTCAGGGTAACATGCGCATGGGTGGCATGCCTGGCATGGGTGGTATGGGCGGTATGGGCGGATTCCCAAGTGGCGGCGGCGGAATGAGGATTGTCCGATGAAACCAGTAATTCAGATGGAAGAGCTGCGCAAGCGGTATCAGATTGGCGATCAGGAGATTCAGGCCTTGAGAGGAGTGAGCCTGTCCATTGAGTCGGGGGACTTCGTGGCGATCATGGGACCATCCGGCTCGGGCAAGTCCTCGATGATGAATGTGATTGGTTGCCTCGACAAGCCTACTTCGGGTGAGTTCTATCTGGACGGTTATCCTGTATCACAAGCCCATGACGACGAGCTGGCAGAGATTCGCAACCATAAAATTGGTTTTGTCTTTCAAAATTTTAACCTCTTGCCACGCACGACCGCTGTCGAAAATGTGGAATTGCCGATGTTGTATGCCGGTAAACCCGCGAGAGAGCGACGTGAACGTGCCATCCGCGCCCTGATTGAAGTAGGGCTGGAAGAGCGGCTGTACAACAAGCCCAACGAGTTGTCGGGTGGACAGCAGCAGCGTGTCTCGATCGCTCGGGCACTCGTAAACGATCCGGTCATCCTGCTGGCAGACGAACCGACGGGTGCTTTGGATACCAAGACGAGCGAAGAGATCATGGGAATCTTCCAACAGCTTAACGATGCAGGCAAAACTGTCATTCTGGTTACACATGAGCCGGATATCGCCGAATATGCGAAACGCATCGTACGCTTCCGAGATGGGCAAATCGTCTCCAATGAAGTGGTGGAAGAACGCAGAAGAGTGTTGCCGGAGGTAGGGAAAAGATGAGCTTTTTAGAGAGTTTGCGCGTCTCATTTCGCAGTATCAAAGCCAATGGTCTGCGCTCCGTGCTGACGATGCTCGGGATCATTATCGGGGTCGCGGCTGTGATTGCGATGGTTGCGATCGGGGAAGGAACCTCCGCCAGTGTGGCATCGCAGATCAATGGTCTTGGCAGCAATCTGCTCATCGTCTCTCCCGGGCAAGCGACACAAGGCAGGGTAAGTCTGGGGGCGGGTTCGCTTAACACCCTGACGCTGGCTGATGCCGAGGCAATCGCCCAGAAAGAGTCAGTATCCGGGGTAGCTCCCAGCGTCAATGGCAGGGCTCAGCTCGTCTGGGGCAGCAGCAACTATTCGACGTCATTGGAAGGGACGACGGAATCCTTTCTGGAGGTTCGCAATGTACAATTGGCAGAGGGACGCTTTTTTTCCAACTTTGAGGTGAAAAAGCAGTTCAATGTGGCAGTCGTCGGGACGGAGGTCGTCTCCAACCTGTTCGGAGGAAGCAGCCCGATTGGGCAAACGATCCAGATCAACCGGATCCCTTTTACCATAATTGGTGTATTAAAGAGCCAGGGAAGCTCGGGAATGACCAATAATGACGACAGGGTCCTAATTCCGGTGACGACGGCGATGAGTCGGTTGACAGGTGGCAAGAACGTCAGTGCGATTTACGTATCAGCAGCATCGGCGGAGGTCATGAGCAAGGCCCAGGCGGATACTACTGCAACGCTGCGTGCCCAGCACAATCTGCGCCCCAGCGAATCCGATGATTTTCGCATAACCTCGCAGTCGGATATTCTCAGTACGGCCCAGGCAGTCTCTGGGTCAATGACAGCCCTGCTTTCAGGCATTGCAGCTATTTCCCTGATTGTCGGAGGGATTGGGGTTATGAACATCATGCTGGTCTCGGTTACGGAGCGGACACGGGAGATCGGCATCCGCAAAGCAATCGGTGCCAAAAAGCGCGATATCCTACGCCAATTTCTGATCGAGGCCGTCACGCTTAGCTTGCTTGGCGGTGTGATCGGCATCATTCTTGGCATTGGCGCGGCCGTGACAGTGAGCAAGCTGAGCGGCATGGCTACCGCAATCACGATCTCGCCGGTACTCTATGCATTCCTCACCTCCACCGCTGTCGGGGTCATTTTCGGGGTCTATCCCGCACGCAAAGCAGCACAGCTCAAGCCAATCGATGCTTTGCGCTATGAATAATATAGGAAGCTAGATGTCGGCTTACATGGATATTTCATGTTTTTGAAATGGTACTTGGCTAACGCTATAACAGGTGAGGATGCGAAAACGAAGGCTTTCGCTACTGAACTTGGGCGTTAGCCATTTTTTCTAGGCAGATCGGGATATATCTGTTCAGTTGAGAAGGATGAGAAGCCGGCAAAGAGTAGATGGAGGACTAGGAAAAGTTGGTCGAGGAAAAAGGGAAAAAAAGCGTAAGGCATTTGGGATCTTGACCCAGGCGCAACGGAAATGGCGGAACATGCCTTTAGCGGCCAGCGCGCCCAGCAAGCCGTTAATTGCTAGTTGGTGAAAGTCCAACCGAGGTAAGAGCCAAGTCGCCTCGTAGCTGACAGGCAACTGGTGGAGAGATCCTAAGGTTGAAGCCCTGTGACAAAGTAT
>Ga0209147_100156_pt1 | contig 93105 bp, 82 predicted proteins | sample AraplaCol_mLB_r2_FD_184278 | JGI IMG/M metagenome (GOLD analysis project Ga0209147, IMG submission 184278) | Arabidopsis root microbial communities from North Carolina, USA - plate scrape CL_Col_mLB_r2 (SPAdes) (version 2) | ecosystem: Host-associated > Plants > Roots > Endosphere | place: USA...
CCTCGCCGATCAGGTCGACGCGCCGGTCGGTCAGGTCGAGGTTCAGCCGCACGGCCGGGTGCGCGGACAGGAATTCGGCGATCAGCGGCGACACGTGCGTGATCCCGAACGACAGCGGCGCGCTGATTTTCAGCGACCCGTGCAACTCGGTGCTGCGCACCGACATCGCCTGCTCGGCGTCGGCGATCTCCGCGAGGATCCGCTGCGCGCGCGCATAGAACTCCTGCCCCGATTCGGTCACCGCGAGATTGCGCGTGTTCCGGTGCAACAGCCGCACGCCGAGCGACGCCTCCAGCGCCATCGTGCGCCGGCTGACGAACTGCTTGGACAGCATCAGTTGATCGGCCGCCGCCGTGAAGCTGCCCGCATCGACCGTCGCGACGAAGATCCTCAGGTCATTGATTTCCATATTGTCCACTCCATAGCGACAGTCATTATCTCTACAGCCATTTATTTGTCAAATCGATTGACCTAAGATTCATCTCAACGAACGGCCGGTCCCACTTCCGAGGTCCGGCGTCTTGAGGAACAAAAATCATGATCGAAATCCGTGCAGCAAACCAACGTGGCCGTGCGGAGCATGGCTGGCTCAGCTCCCGTCATTCGTTTTCGTTCGCGAATTACTACGATCCGAAGCAAGTCGGCTTCTCCGACCTGCTGGTGATCAACGACGATCGCGTCGCGCCGGGCCGCGGCTTCGGCACGCACCCGCACCGCGACATGGAGATCCTGTCGTACGTGCTCGACGGCGCGCTGGAACACAAGGACTCGATGGGCACCGGCTCGGTGATCGTGCCGGGCGACGTGCAGCTGATGAGCGCGGGCACGGGCGTGCGCCACAGCGAGTTCAACCACTCGCCGGAACTGCCGGTCCACTTCCTGCAGATCTGGGTGGGGCCGGCCGAGAAGGGTGCCGAGCCGCGCTATCAGCAGACGAATGTCACCGCAGACGACAAGCGCGGCAAGCTCGCCCTCGTCGTATCGCCGAACGGCGACGCCGGTTCGCTGAAGATCCGGCAGGACACGCGGATTTACGCGGGCTTGTTCGACGGCGCCGAACGCGCGACGCTGGAACTGGCGCCGGACCGCTTTGCGTACGTGCACGTGGCACGCGGCAGCGTGTCGGTCAACGGCGTGACGCTCGGCGAAGGCGACGGCGTGCGCATCCGCGACGAACAGTCGCTGACGTTCGCCGACGGGAAGGATGCCGAAGTGCTGGTGTTCGACCTGCGTCCGGTCGAAGTAACGGCCGAGTGGGCATAAAGCCCGTTCGGGAAACCGGGCCCCGCTGAACGCGGGGCCCTTTTAATCGGAGATTCGCAACATGGCCAAGGTTCTCGTTCTTTATTACTCGTCCTACGGGCACGTCGAAACGATGGCGCAGCACATCGCGGAAGGCGCGAAGTCGGTGCCCGGCGTCGAGGTCACGCTCAAGCGCGTGCCGGAAACGATTCCCGTCGACCAGGCCCGGGCGATCGGCGTGAAGGTCGACCAGGCTGCACCGGTCGCGACCGTGGACGAACTTGCCGGCTACGATGCGATCATCTTCGGCACGCCGACCCGTTTCGGCAACATGGCCGGCCAGATGCGCACGTTCCTCGACCAGACCGGCGGCCTGTGGATGAAGGGCGCGCTCGTCGGCAAGATCGGCAGCGTGTTCGCGTCGACCGGCACGCAGCACGGCGGCCAGGAAACGACGATCACGTCGTTCCACACGACGCTCCTGCACCACGGGATGGTGATCGTGGGCGTGCCGTATGCGTGCAGCGGCCTCGTCAACATGAACGAAATCACCGGCGGCACGCCGTACGGCGCCACCACGCTCGCAGGCGCGGACGGCAGCCGCCAGCCGAGCGCGAACGAGCTCGACATCGCGCGCTACCAGGGCAAGCACGTCGCGGAACTCGCCAGCAAGCTCGCGTCGTAACAGGCCGCCTTCGCGGCCCCGCACACGCGCACACGGCGCCGGTCGACCCGGCGCCGTGTGCGCTGTGCCCAGGCCCGGCCGTTACTGGCCCGACGCCGGGGCGGCCGGCGCCGCCTTCGTCGCGGGCGCCTTCTGCGCGGCGTTCTGCGGGTAGTTGCTCTGGTCGTTGGTCAGCCGGTAGCCGCTGCCCGTGCCGATCGCCTTCAGGTCCGACGCGTGACGCGCCCGGGCGGCCTTGCGGGCCGCCTTCTTCTGCGCCTTGTCGATCTGCTTCTGCGTCGGCGCGGACGCCGGATCCTGCGCATACGCCGCCGGCGCGGCGGTCAACAGCAGACCGAACGACGCCGTTACTGCCACTGCCACCGAAACCACGCGAGACTTCTTCATGGCCGGACCTCCTTGTCGATTGTTGATTGTGGGTAGGACACCGGCGCGCACACGACCGCTTGCGACAACGGCACCGATGCAACGTTAGCCGAACAGTATCCGCTTGTCCCTGTGCGTTCCTGAATTCTCCCGATAACGGCAACGATACGTGGGCAGCGCGTATGCCGTCGTTCCGGCGCGTCGCCCGCGCCATCAGGGAAACCGATAACCCGGCCTGGCCTGGCCCGGCCGGCGTTCAGATCCAGCGCGACAGCACCGGCAGCAGGACCGGCACGACGAAGGCGGTGAGCACGCCGTTCAATCCCATCCCGAGCCCGGCGAACGCGCCGGCCTCCTCGCTGACCTGGAACGCGCGCGCGGTGCCGATCCCGTGCGACGCGACGCCGAGCGCGAACCCGCGCACGGCCGGTTCGTCGACGCGCAGGGCGTTGAGGATCCCCCGCGCGCACACGGCCCCGAAGATCCCGGTCGAGATCACGAGCACGGCGGTGAGCGACGGAATCCCGCCGATTTCCGCCGCGACGGCCATCGCGATCGGCGTCGTCGCCGATTTCGGCGCGAGCGACGCGATCGTCTGATGCGACGCCCCGAACAATGCCGCGATGCCGACCGCCGACACGATCGCGGTCAGCGAGCCCGCGAGCAGGCCGACCAGCAGCGGCACCGCGGCGCGGCGCAGCTTCGACCACTGGCGGTACAGCGGCAGCGCGAGTGCGACGGTCGCGGGGCCGAGCAGGAAGTGGACGAACTGCGCGCCTTCGAAATACGTCGGGTACGGCGTGTGCGTGATCGTCAGCAGCACGACGATCAGCGCAACCGCGATCAGCACGGGGTTCGCGAGCGGGTTGAAGCGCGCCCGCGCATAGACGGCCTGCGCGAACAGATATGCGATCAGCGTGATGGTCAGGCCGAGCAGCGGGCTCGCGGCGAGATAGACCCAGATCGCGCCGAGTTTCGGGAAGGCCGTCATTGCGTGCCCTCCACCGCATCGCCCGCGCGCCGCTGGCGCCGCAGCAGTGCACGCGTGACGAGCGCCGTCACGGCAATCGCGAGCGTGGTGCTGACGGCCAGCGCGACGACGACCGCGAGCGCATCGCCGCGCACGCGGTCGGCCGACACCATGATGCCGACGCCGGCCGGCACGAACAGCAGCGACAGGTGGCGCAACAGCTCGAGCGCGGTCGGCTCGATCGCGTCGGCCACCTGCGGGCGCAGCATCACGAAGCCGAACAGCAGCAGCATGCCGATCACCGGGCCCGGCACCGGCAGGCCGAACAGGTAGGACACGCCTTCCCCGAGACACTGGAAGGTCAGCAAGACCGCGAACGCCTGCAGCATGAAACGCTTCTCCCGAACGGGGCCGCGCTGCCGTACGGCCGCGCGACCGATGGCCGGCGGCTCGCGGCGCCGGCATGGACGATACGCGCGATCGTACCAACAATGCCCGCCGCGCGGGGCCTTGCGGGCGCCGGGCCAACGATGCGGGCGGTCACGGGCACGCCGTGAAGCACCACGCAAAGCCGACAACGATGCGGCGCGGTTCGCGAAGGAGCTCGTGTTGCCGAACCGGGACGAAAAAGCACGAGCGATCGGGGCGTGCGGGTTGCAGTCTGGCACCTTCGCCCGGTTCACGCGCCGCACGCAACAAAGGCGGGCATGCGCCCGCCTCGTCGTCATACGCGCTCACGCTGCCCGCCTCACGGGCAGCGCGAGTGCGAACCCATCGCTTACTTCAGTCGCGTCGCGAGTTCATTCGCCATCGCCTTCGTTGCGGCCTTCGTCGGCGCGTCGCCGGCCAGCGCGTTCAGCAATCCGAAATCATGGATCGTGCCGTCGTAGCGCGTGGTCGTCGCATCGACGCCGGCCGCGTCGAGCTTGCGGCCGTATGCTTCGCCCTCGTCACGCAGCACGTCGAACTGCGCGACCTGGATCAGCGCGGGCGGCAGGCCCTTCAACTGCGCGATGCTTGCGCGCAGCGGCGACGCGTAGATCTCGTTGCGTTGCGCTTCGTTCTTCGTGTAGGCATCCCAGAACCACTTCATCATCGGCCGCGTCAGGAAGTGCCCTTGCTGATACGCGTTGTACGAACCCGTGTTGAAGTTGTGGTCCGTGACCGGCCACATCAGCCCCTGGAAGCGGATCGCGGGGCCACCCTTGTCCTTCGCCATCAGCGCCACCACGGCCGCCATGTTCCCGCCGACGCTGTTGCCGACCACCGCGAGGCGGCTGCCGTCGACGCCGATCTCCGCGCCGTGCGCGGCCACCCACTTCGTCGCCGCGTACGCCTGGTTGATCGCGACCGGGTAATGCGCTTCCGGCGACGGCGTGTAGTTCACGAACACCGCGACGGCCCCCGATTGCACGACGAGATCGCGAACGAGGCGTTCATGCGTCGGAAAATCGCCGAGCACCCAGCCGCCGCCGTGGATGAACACGAACACCGGCAGCGTGCCCGTCGCGCCTTGCGGGCGGACGATCGTGACCGGCACGGACAGGCCGTCCTGTTCGATCGTGCGGTTCGACACGTCGATCCCCGACAGGTCGACCTTCGTGCCGTTCTGCGCGTCGACCAGCACCTGGCGCGCCTTCGCGGGGCTCAGCGTTTCGAGGCCCGGGCCCTTCTGGCCGTTCAGCGCGGCGAGGAAAGCGCTCGTCGTCGTATCGGGGCGGACGGTATCGGCACCGGCGGCGAATGCGGTGGTCGAGGCGGACAGTACAGCGGCGACGGCGGCAGCGATCAGCAGCGGCTTGACGATCTTCATGATGGTGTTCCTTGGCTTTAGCCGGTAAATGACGATGGATGATTCGCAGTGCGACTGATCAGGCAAGCGTGAGCGTGACGTCGATGTTGCCGCGCGTCGCGTTCGAATACGGGCACACGAGGTGCGCGCGGTCGATCAGCGTCTGCGCGATGTCGCGATCGAGGCCCGGCAGCGAGATCGTCAGTTCGACTTCGATGCCGAAGCCGTTCGGGATCGCGCCGATGCCGACGCTGCCTTCGATGGAAGCGTCCGCGGGCATCGTGATCTTGTCGCGGGCCGCGACGAACTTCATCGCGCCGATGAAGCACGCGCTGTAGCCGGCGGCGAACAGTTGCTCGGGGTTCGCGCCTGCGCCGCCCGCGCCGCCGAGCTCGCGCGGCGTGGTCAGTTTCAGGTCGAGGTTGCTCTCGGGCACCGTGGCACGGCCGTCACGGCCGCCGGTAGCTTTTGCATGGGCGCGGTACAGCACTTTTTCGATCGACATGACAGACTCCTTTTCAGCAAATGAATGAAACAGCCTTCGAACCGGGGATCGCGTGCCGGCAGCCTTGCTGCCCGCGTCGCGCTTGTTTATCTACCCATAGATAGATAAACATCCCCAAAAAATGCAGATGGTCGAGCCATCTGCGCCAGAATCCTATCTACCTATAGATAGACAACAAGATTCAATAAAATGGCGGCGAACCGCCTTACTGCATGCGCGCTCCGTCAGGACCGCTTTTTCCAGACGGCCTCGACATCTTCGAGGCGCGCCCGGGTATGAAACAGCCGGCTGGCCAGCACACTGCCCTGGAACGCCGCGTACAACGTGCGCGCGGCCGTCTCGGGCTCGCCGCTGAACTGCAGCGTGCCTTCCTGCGCACCCTGCTTCAACAATTCCGCCAGCCAGCTCTCGTTGGCCTTGAAGAACGCCTGCACCGCCTGCCGCACATTCTCCGGCAACGTTTCGATGTCGGACGCGAGCATCCCGCACAGGCAGATCAGGTTGCCGTCGCCGAGCGTCCGGCCGAACAGCTTCGTGTACAGGCTCAGCTTCACGTCGGCCGGCAACGCCGGATCGATCGCCCGCATGGCCGAGAGGACTTCGTCGCTATACGCCGCCACCGCTTCCAGCACGAGGTCGTCCTTCGACGGGAAGTAGTAGTGGATGCTCGACGTCTTCACGCCCACCAGGTCGGACAGGTCTCGATAGCTGAAGCCGTTGTAACCGCGCAGCATCATCAGCGTGGTCGCATGGTCGAGAATCTGTTCGCGGACGGTCGGTTTCGTTTCCATGGATCGAACTTTATCTACTCATAGATAGATAGTCAAGAACTTTATTTGGGGCGCGATGAGATGGTGTGCAAGCCGTGGCTCGACTGTCGAGATGCGCGGAACGCCGTGCCGAGGCTATTCAACCGACGCCCGATATTTCGCTTGATGAGTCCGCGGGCACCGCGAACCGGCCACGGCCGGACGTCACACTTGAATCCGCGCCCAAGTGAACAGAGCGCGGATGACCGGCGCCTGCGTCGCTTCCGATCAGAAACGGTAGCCTATCGACGCAAAGGTCATGATTGGATTGACCTTCAACCGTGACGTGCTTGTTACGGTGCCGACCGGCGAGCGAGTCGTGAGTGTCGCCTTCGTGGATAGCCACGCATACGCGACCGAAGCGCCAATGGACCAGTGGGAATCGATATTGTAGGTCAGGCCTGCATTGAGAATCGGGGCAAAGGACTTGCTCAGCGAGACCGATGTCGGCCCTTCGAGGCGCGCGCCAACGGAGGGCGAGTAGAGAAACTTGCCGGAAGCAACCGGGTTGCTCAAATCGATGCCATTGAACCAGACATAAGAAATCCCCGCCCCCACATACGGCCGCAAACGTGCCGACGGCTCGCCGAAATGGTACTGCGCGATGATCGCCGGGCTCCAGGCTCGCGCCGTTCCCAACTCCCCCAGCCCGGCAAGCGTCCCCGTACCGGTGAGACGGAGCTTCGGTGGAACGCCCAGTATCGTCTCCAACGCAATATGGTCGGTCACGAAGTAGGTCGCCGTGAGCGCAACCGTATCGGCATCCGAGATGCTCGCCCCGCTTCCGGCCATCGTGTTCGACCGACCGAGGGCATTGACCGTCAACGGTTCGCTGGAATCCTGAGGTGCCATATGCAACCACCCCGCGTTAATCATCAGTTGTCCTGCAGATTGTGCGTAAACGGAAGAAACGAGTGATACCGACAAGAGTATTGCTGCGCTCGTATGCTTCATATGGCCTCCAGAGGTTGTTATAAAGGTATTTCCAGTGATGCAGGATTCGTCATTCGGGACCTGACGAGGAGTCCGCCAGGTCCCGAATATTCCGTCGCAAAACGAATCGGAATATTGGTCAACGATTTCTAAGTCGGCTGATCACCCGCACGCTCGTCACAGCAGCAACCCGCTTCAGGGATGTCAACGGATCGGCACGATTCGTGGGTACGCTGACGGGCAAGCCCCCCAGGCGGGGAAACAGCCGTTGCGCATTACCCGATTCGATCAGCGCGCGCGCATCGGCATCCCAAACATTCGAATGCTCCAGCGTGTTGCATTGCATGCCTGTCAATGGTGCAGGCGCGAACGGGAAATCGCTGCCGAACAGCACCTGGGACGGATCGACCAATTCGCGCAGCGCCGCTTGTGGAAAGTCGGCCGGGGAGAGCGCAGTGTCGAAGTGAAATCTTCGGATATAGGTCAGCATGCCTGCCGGCATGCTGGATACGAACTCGGGAAGAAGATTGGCGAGCGACAGGCGCCACGCGACATACGGAACGAAGCCGCCCGCATGCGCCAGAATCCAGCGGATATTGGGATAGCGCTCCATCGTGCCGGTCAGGACGAGATTCAACGCCGCACGCGTCGTGTCGCACAGGAACTCGATCAGAAAGCCCGGGGCGATCAACCCGATCTCTTCGCTTGACCGATGCAAGTTCGGATGCACGAATACAACCGCCTTCCGCCTGTCCAGCTCGGCCATCAGCTCGTCGAATTCCGGCGAACCCAGAAAGCGCCCCTCGGTACTCCCTAGCAGGACGATACCGTCTGCTCCGAGTACATCGAGAGCATGAATCGCCTCGCTGCATGCCCGATCGGTAAACGGCATGGGCAAGACCGCAAATGACCCGAAACGATCGGGATGTCGCTGACGCAGTTCGGCCGCGTGCTCGTTGCATTCTCGTGCAAGCGAACACGCTTCATCGAGATTGCCGAAATACACGCCCGGCGCCGAGATCGACAGCAACGCAACTTGAATGGCATTGGCGTCCATCACCGCCAGCGATTCTTTCTCGGTCCAGCCAGGGAGCTCGGCACCCGCAACCTTTGTCAGGCCTCGCCTGGACATGGCGGCCCGATATGCGGGTGGAACAAAGTGATGATGAACGTCGATACGGCTCACCCTATTCTCCAATTCTATATAATATATAGTCCGAACTAAATGAAAGAATCTCACCCGCTTTGTCGAGCGGAATGGACACCTGCCCCCTGGATCGAGGAAGCCGACGCGCCGTGTACAGTCCCGGACGCGCTCAGGAGGTCCAGGGCGACGTCGACGATCATGTCCTCCTGTCCGCCGACCATGCCGCGCCGACCCAGCTCCACGAGAATGTCCATGGTCTTGAGCCCGTACTTCGCGGCGGCCTGTTCCGCGTGACGCAGGAAGCTCGAATACACGCCGGCGTAACCCAACGCGAGGGTCTCGCGGTCGACCCGCACCGGGCGATCCTGGAGCGGGCGCACGATGTCGTCGGCCGCGTCCATCAGACGGTAGAGGTCGGTACCATGCCGCCAGCCAAGGCGATCGGCTGCCGCGACGAACACTTCGAGCGGTGCGTTGCCGGCGCCTGCTCCCATGCCTGCAAGACTGGCGTCGATCCGGTCGCAGCCCTCTTCAACCGCGACGATCGAATTCGCGACACCCAGGCTCAAGTTGTGATGCGCATGGATCCCCGTCTGGGTTTCAGGCTTCAGCGTGTCCTTGAATGCCCGCATCCGGTCGCGGATGTCGTTCATGTTCATCGCGCCGCCCGAATCCACCACGTAGCAGCAGGTGGCGCCGTAGCGCTCCATCAACCTTGCCTGCTCCGCCAGCGCTCGAGGCATCTGCATGTGGCTCATCATCAGGAAACCCACTGCGTCCATCCCGAGTTCCCGCGCGTACTCGATGTGCTGGCGTGAAATATCGGCTTCGGTACAGTGGGTCGCAACGCGAACGATCCGCGCACCGGCGTCGTACGCGGCCCTCAGATCATGGACGGTGCCGACCCCTGGCAGCAGCAGCGTCGCGACCCTCGCGTGCGTGACGACACCGGCCACGGCCTCGATCCACTCGACGTCCGTATGCGCGCCGAATCCGTAATTGAAGCTGCTGCCTTGCAACCCGTCGCCATGCGCGACTTCGACCGAATCGACCCCGGCTGCATCGAGTGCCGCGGCAATCTCTCGCACTTGCGCGAGGCTGTACTGATGGCGGATGGCATGACTACCGTCGCGCAGCGTTACGTCGGAGATATGGAGCTTCTTGTCCATCGGATAGGCACTCACTGTTGATTGGCTCCGAGGCGGGCCGCGATCCGTTCTGCCGCGGCCTTGGCTGCGCTCGTCATGATGTCAAGGTTGCCTGCATAAGACGGCAGGTAGTGCGCAGCCCCTTCGACTTCGAGAAGGATCGAGGTCTTGAGGCCGACCATTCGCTCGCCGACACCCGGGATCCGGATCGGCCGCCCGGCCTCGATACGATCGAACTGAACACGTTGTTTCAGTCGATACCCGGGCACATACGACTGGACGGCTTCCACCATCCCGGCGACCGATGCCTCGATCTCGCGTTCATCGGCGAAGTCGCTCAGCGTGTACACCGTATCGCGCATCATCAGCGGCGGCTCGGCGGGATTGAGCACAATGATCGCCTTCCCCTTCGCTGCACCGCCGACCGCTTCGATCGCCCGTGATGTCGTCTCGGTAAATTCATCGATGCTGGCGCGGGTGCCGGGTCCGGCACTCCTGCTCGCGATGGACGCGACGATCTCGCCGTAGTGCACTTTCGCGACCCGCGATACCGCCGCGATCATCGGAATCGTGGCCTGGCCGCCACACGTCACCATGTTGACATTCAACGCGTCGAGATGACGCTCCCCGTTCACCACCGGAATGCAATACGGCCCGATTGCGGCCGGCGTCAGGTCCACGACGCGAATGCCGGGCTTGACGGTGCGCAGGAACGCATCGTTCTGTGTATGCGCCGCGGCAGACGTCGCATCGAACACGATGTCGATCTCGTCGAACACGGGCATGCGGGCCAGCCCCTCGACGCCTTCATGCGTCGTCGCGACGCCCAGGCGCGCCGCGCGCTGCAACCCGTCCGACGCCGCATCGATTCCCACCATGGTGCCCATCTCGAGATGTTCGCCGTGGCGCAGGATCTTGATCATCAGGTCGGTACCGATATTCCCGCTGCCGATAATGGCGACTTTCCGTTTGGTGCTCATCGAGCTCGCCCTCATCCGATAAGGCAACTGACGCTGCCGAGCGCACCGATCTGCGCGTGAATCGTGTCTCCGGCACCCACCGGCACCATCGGACCCAGCGCACCCGACAGGATCACGTCGCCCTCACGCAACATCTGTCCGCGTCGCGCCATCATGCAGGCCAGCCAGTACACGGCCCGCAACGGATGGCCGAGGCACGCGGCACCCGTTCCGGTCGATACGGTCTTGCCGTCGCGCGTCATCGACATGCCCAGTTCCCCGATGGAAATTCCACCGAGCGACACCGGTTGATTGCCGAGAACGTAGAGGCCGCAGGATGCGTTGTCGGCCACCGTATCCTCGAGCGCGATGCGCCAGTCGGAGATCGCGCTGTCGACGATCTCGAGCGCCGGCAGCGCACAGGCCAGCGCCGACAGGACCTGTCCATAGCTCGGCGCTTCATCGGCCATGTCGCGTCCGACGACGAACGCCACTTCCGCCTCGATCTTCGGCTGCATCAGGCGGCTCAGGGGCACCTCATCGCCATCGAGATATTCCATGTCGTCGAACAGCACGCCGAAATCGGGCTGGTCGACGCGCAACTGCTGCTGGACGGCAACCGACGTCAGGCCGATCTTCTTGCCGACGATGCGCCGGCCGTCCGCGATCCGGGCCGCGGTGTTGAGTTCCGAAACGGCATACGCCGCGTCGAGACCTGCAATGCCGAACCGCGTGGCAATCGGGTCGATCGGCGTGCGTGATTCACGTGCGTCGCGTAATGCTTTCGCAGCGGCCTGAACGGCTGCCGGGTCGAATGAATGAGACATGGCGGAAGAAAGTGAAATCGTGGGTCAGGCCGCTTGCGCGACGGCCCGTGCCGTCTTTGACATGCGGGCGAATCCATCGCCTGCGCCGGCTCCGAATCCGAGCCGCTCCCGCAGTTGGCGAATGGTCCTGTCGAGCTCGCCGACGGGAACGACGGCGAAGGCGAAGCGGTCGGGTCTCAGTACCGCAACGGCCTGCGTCTTGAACCCCGCCTTGTTGAACCACGCGATCATCTCGCCACCGATATCCTCGACTTCGGCGACCTCGATCACGTTGTCCCGATTGACGCCTTCGAGCCCTTGCGGGCGGCCGCCATACGCGTACATCGTCACGCTGCGTACCGACAGTGCGCCGAGCATTGCCCGCGACACATCGTCCATGCAGCGGGAGGGATCGACGTTCAATCCGATCAGCGAAAAGCCGTGTCCGAGCAGGTCGTCCAGTTTCTTCCGGTCACCGTTGAAAAGACGCACCTCGGGTTGTGGAATCAGCGCGCCCTCCGGGCCGCGTCGGCGACGGCGCGGCAAACCCAGGTACGCATTCTTGCGATAGACGGGCATCGGCTTGAATCCGCCCCCTTCGAGCCAGCGTCTGAGCGGCGGTATGGCCCGGATAATGCCGAGGGACGTGTCCCGCACCAGCGTGGCGGACAAGCTGCGCGCCGATACGACGTTCTTGAGCAGGACGGACGTGTCGATCATCGCCTTCGCGTGTGCATGCCGTTCCGACTGGTACGTGTCCAGCAGCGCGTCGGCCGCGAGGCCGCGCAAGACGAGATCGAGCTTCCAGCCGAGGTTGTACGCGTCGCGCACGCCGGAACTCGCACCCTGCCCCATGAACTGCGGCGTCATGTGAGCGGCATCGCCGCCGAGCAGCACGCGTCCGACCCGCCACTTCGACGCAATCAGCGCGTTGAACGTATAGACGAGCTTGCGCTTGATCACGAACTGATCCGGGTCGACGAACAGCGACAGATACTTCCGGACCGTCTCCGGCCGCTCCATGTTTTCCTTCGTTTCGCCAGGCATCAACATGAATTCGAACCGGTGGAATTTCCCGGGTTGAACGCAGCTCACGACCGGCAGCTTCGGGTCGACGACGAAGTTGAAGTACGGCAGGTGACGCAACGCGTCCGTTCCGGGCTTGCGTTCGAGGTCCACGACGAGCCACGGCTCGGGGAAGCTCTTGCCCGACATCTCGATCCCGAGCTTCGTGCGAACGACGCTCCGGCCACCGTCGGCGCCGACCAGATAGCGCGCCCGCAGGGTTCCGATATCGGGATCGCCTGCCACGCACGCGCGCGCGTCGTGACTGTCGCTGAACCGCGCTTCGCGCGTCGCCTGGTGCGTGACGCTCACGCCGTCGGCGTCCTGAGCGAAGTCAACGACTTCGCGGCCCCGTCGCACGTCGACGTTCGGATAACGTGCGAGCGTCTCGGCCAGCGTCGTTTCCAGGTACGGCTGATAAAAGAAGTTGATCACGGGCCAGCCGAACGGACGCTTGCGCGGCATGTATTGTGTGATCGGCGTGCCGTCGCGCCGCACGAGCTGGACGGGCGTCTCCATCATCATCCGCGACTGGATCTCGTCGGCCACGTCGAGATGCTGGAAAATCCGCATGCACTCGTCGTCGGTGTATACCGCTCGCGCGTTACCGTAAAACATGGGTTCGCGCTCCAGCACGACGACGTGGTGGCCGGCCTGGCCGAGCATGTGCGCGAGGACGAGGCCGGTCGGCCCCAATCCGACGATCGCGACATCGCACGCATCATTCGGATGCGCTCCGTTCATGAACGTTCTCCTTGTACAGAAAATTCCGGACGCGTCAGCGATGCAAGCGCGCGACGCACGCGCCCCAACCGCACGCCAAGGCTCAAGTTTTCCGGACGATGGCCCCATAGACTGATGCCTCGATAAATCGCCGGACGCCACGTTTGCTCATCGACCACGATCGGGTTCCAGCCAAGCTCAATCTCGAAGCCCGACGGCGTCTGAACGTAGAAGGAGAGTTCGCGATCATTGGGATGCTGGCCGATTGCATTCGCGATCGGATAGCCCATCGCACGACACCTGAGGTAGGCTTGCGTCACGTCGTCGAGGGATGCGCATTGAAGATTCATGTGGTGAATCTGCGTGCGCAGCGGATTCAGGCGGATCCCACGTGTCGATGCAGTCGCGAACGAATGATGTCGTTCGTTGAATCGGAGAAACGCGAAGTCAAGATTCAGACCTTGCATCCTGTCTTCGATTTCGTCGGAAAGGCGCGCATCGAACACGTCTTTCCAGAACTGCTGCATCACCTCCGGTTGTCGGGTCGTGACAGCCACATGCCCCATCCCCGACGCGCCTGTCACAAAGCCCGTCGCACTCATGCGCAGCGGAAGTTCGCTGATGACCGGTTCCGTGAACAATTCCGTGCGCAGTTTCTTCGGCCCGGCGAAGAACCAGAATCGCTTCACGCCGCGCAAGGCCGCTTCTTCCTTGCTCCCCTCCTCTACACGCACCCCGCGAGCCGAGATTCGTGCGACGGCAAGCTCGAGCGCCTCGCGGTCGTCGAGCTGCCATCCGATGGCAATGACATCTTCGGCCGTGCCGGCACGGATGATCAAACGCCGGTCGTGCGAGTCGATGCGGCATGCGACCACCCGCGGATCGGGCGTATCGACGTGCAGCCCCAGGCCTTCCGACGCGAATTTCGTCCACTCGCGCAGCCGGGCCGATTCGGCCAGCAGGTAGCCCATCCGGACACGGCCGAACAAGCTGCTTGTGGGTGACCGCGCGCTAACGATTGTCGGCATGACATCCCCCTCGATCAGCGGGCCGCGACGACGCGTGCTGCCGCATCGCCCTGCGCAAGGAAGGCCAGCACGGCGGCATTGAATTCGTTCGACCGCTCCCACTGCACCCAGTGTCCGGTATTGCTGAACAGATAGACATCGCAGTTCGGCATGCGCTTCTGGAGCGCGTACGCGCCGCTGGCCCGGTTGACCTTGTCATCCACGCCCCACAACACGAGCGTCGGATTGCGCACGGATGCCAGTCGCGCATCCCGCGTGAAGTCGATATGGCTGAACTTCGGAATGCCCTTGGGGCCCAGCAAAGGCGGGCTCGCGACGACGGCCGGATCGATGCTGGCGCGAAAGCGTTCCTCGATCATCGATTGCGGCACGAGACTGCCGTCGAACACGAGATCGCCGCGAATAAACGTCGTGAGCTTCTCGAGGCTCGGGCCATCGTCCTTGTAATAGTTCAGCAACCGCTTGAGGCCGGACGTGGGAACCTGACGCGTCGTATTGACGCCGCCGGGGCCCATCAACACGAGCCGGCCCACCGCTTGAGGGCGCTCCAGCGCCATGCGAAGCGCACAGGCTCCGCCGAGCGAATTCCCGATGGCATGCGCATTCGGGATACCGAGCGCGTCCAGCATGCCGAGCATGCTTTCCGCGAGATCTCCAAATGGATCGTTGCGGTCGACACCTTTCGTGGACTGGCCGAACCCGGGCATGTCGGGCACCAGCACCCGGAAATGGCGCGCGAGCGCGTCGATGTTCCGCGCGTAGTTCGAGAGGCCCGATGCGCCCGGCCCACCGCCATGCAGCATCAATACGGCGGGCCCTTCGCCAGCTTCCGATAGAAAAACGTGCCGCGCGCCGACCTTGACGGTGCGTTGGCGCATTGCGTGCGTGATGGGGCGGGTGTCCATGGCGTCGACTGCTCCTGATTTCGCTAGATGCGATCCATTGTAATGAGATTAATGTCATTATGACAATACTCTCGTTTTTACCTAGCATCCGGTCGGGCAGCCGTCGGCCGCACCGTATAATCGGCACATGAGTGAATCCACGACCATTGATCATCGGACCCGTGTTGCCGCGCAGCGCCGCGAACGGATGCGCGCGCGGCTGATCGAAAGCGCGATGCTCGTTTTTGCCGAGAAAGGGATTGGCGCCAGCGTCATCCAGGACGTCATTGCGGCAGCCGATGTGTCACAAGGCACCTTCTACAACTACTTCCGTACCAATGAGGAACTGCTCGAGGCAGTGACGCAGGAACTCAACGACGAGTTGCTGCGCCTGATCGAAACGGTCGTGGGCGCGTACGAAGATCCGGCGCGTAGAATTGCGTGCGGCGTACGGATGTTCCTGTATGCCGCACGCGCTTATCCGCTGCTTGCGCGCTTCATTTCGGCAGCTGGCGTACACGCCGTCGGCCCGAGCAGCCTGATCTACGTGTACCTACCGGTCCATATCCAGCAAGGCCTGGCGACCGGCCGGTTTCAGGGCGTGACGGTCGATCTGGCGCTCGACATGATTGCCGGAACCGCCCTCACGACGATTCATCGACTCGCCGAACAAGGTGCGGTGGCCGAGTCGCCCGAACAGATCGTTGCCGCGATTCTGCGCGGCCTGGGTGTCGATGGAGAAGAAGCGCAGCAACTCGTGCTCGACGAACTGACACTGGTCATGCCGCCTGAAACGTCCCTGCTGGAGCGCGGGCGTGTGCGTGCGGCGAAGCAACCCGACGCCCGGCCGTGATCGCCCGCCTCGCGGCACGCCATCAGGCGGAGCAGCCGATCGAGGCAACGCCAGCTGGCGAGCATGAACACATTGCCCGAGTTCGACGCGATCATTTCGTGCAGACGGATTGTTCGTATCAAACAGCGTCACCAACCCTGCCATCCATACGCCACCATTCGCGGACGCCCATTGCTTCGCGCATCCGTGGCGTTCCCCGTTCGTCCGGACGGATCCACCAGCCCGTCGTACGCAGCCTGAATCGAACCGAGAGCGGCTGGACCTGACGCAAACGACGGCAGGCAACCCCGATGAACCGCCGCAATCATCCATCTCAGCGTGAGCCCGCGGACCGGCCTGCCATCGCGTACACCGGCAAAACTCCGGACAGCAAGAACGGGCAAGCGATCGGCATCGCTCCACCGCTCCCATGCCGTCGTCACGTTGATTTTCCCCGCATCGCCCCCCCATCGTCACCCTCCGTCGCGGTCGCCGACCGACACCGAAAGCGGTTTGTCGGTGCATTCCGTGCACACGCCGGAGAATAATTTGACGGTCCCGATGGCGTCCCTAGACTGGTGCGGAGGATCCACAGAGCGCGCGACGACCTCGCGTCGCGCCACACAAGCAGGAGATGCGACATGCTCACGAAAATCGATACACACCATCACATCGTGCCGCCAGCCTACGCAGCATGGCTGGAAAGTCGCGGCATCACGGCGGGAGGTCTTCCGATCCCGCACTGGAGCGAAGAAGGGGCGCTCGATCTGATGGAAGCGGAAGGTACGGCGACAGGCATTTTCTCGGTATCGACGCCGGGGGTCCATCTTGGCGATGACATCGAGGCGCGCGAGAAAGCACGTGAGGTCAACGAATTCACTGCCGCCGTTGTCTCGCGACACCCCGGCCGCTTCGGGTTCTTCGCGACGCTGACGCTACCGGATGTCGAAGGCGCAATCGCGGAAGCGACCTATGCGATGGATACACTCCGTGCGGACGGCGTGGTGCTGATCAGCAGCGTACGAGGCACGTACCTCGGTGATGAATCCTGGGCGCCGCTGTTCGAACAGCTGAACCGACGTCAGGCAGTTGTCTTCATCCACCCTGGCGATCTACCCTGCGAGCCGGTACCCGGGATTCCCCCGTATGCGGCGGACTTTCTTCTCGACACGACGCGGGCGGCGATCAACATTGCGAAAGCCGGTTGGCTTGAACGCTTTCCTGACGTGAAATTCATCCTGTCGCACGCAGGCGGGTTTGTCCCCTACGCAGCACAGCGAATTGCGCGTGTTGTGTCGCCCGACAACAGCACCGAGGGCGGCCTGGCGCGACTCAGGCGCTACTACTTCGACACGGCGCTCTCGAGCAGCCCCTACGCGCTACCGGCGTTGCTTGCATTCGCCGATCCATCCCGGATTACGTTCGGGAGCGACTGGCCGTATGCCAACAAGGACCGGTCGGTCGATTTCACCCGGATGCTCGAATCGTTTCCACTGACGGAAGCGCAGCGACACGCGATTTATCGCGGTAACGCGGAACATCTGTTCCCGCGACTGGCGGTGGGGTAAGAAAAATGCTGGGGACGCCGGATGTCGGTGCCCCCGCTTTCTCGTGTGCGTCGACCCTGGGTCGGCAATGGATTCTTATCCGCTGCCGCCGCTTCCATTCAGGTATCGGCGCTCGCGAACCTGCCCTTCGGTTGACCTGATCGCAACGTGCGATATTTGCCGAGCGAGATGAGCAGCGCGCTTGCGATGACCAGCACGATCGGGGCAAGCCGGAGCGGTAACGCGTAGTTGCGATACAGGTCGAAGTAGCGGCCAGCCACGAGCGGGCCGACGACTGCGCCGAAACCGTAGCCTGCGAACGCGATGCCATAGTGAAGCCCGAAACGTCTCAGCCCCAGATAGGCGCGGACCAGGTAGGACAGCAAGTCCCCCTCTGCCCCTATCGCGAGGCCGATGCAGGCGCACGCGAGCAGCACGGATGGCAGGGACGCTGCGTTCATGAGCAGCAGGTACCCCAACGCGCCGGCGAGCAGGAAACCCGCGCCGACCAGCGGCGCATGCAGGTAATCGATCAGTGCACCGGAAATCAGGCGCCCGATGAGTATTCCGACGCCGATCAGCGACGCGCAGTTCGCCGCCGCCCCGGGCGACAACCCGCGATCCGCCAACAGCACCGGCAAATGCGGATTGAGCGAGAGCGTCGCACTCGAAGCGAGAAAGGCGACCACGACGATCGTGCCAAGCTTGACCGCCGAGAAGGTCTGTTCTGCGCCGGTGACGTCGACAGGGCGATCGTCCCTTCGCGGCCGCGGCGCCCCCTTTCGTTCCCTGATCAGCGCATAGGCAACGAGCGAGCCCGCGAGCGACACGCACGCGCTGATCTGGTACGCGTGGCGCCACTGGAATGCGGCGATGAGATGCTGGGTGACCGTTGGCGTGGCTGCCGTACCCACACCCAGTCCGATCATTGCGCAACCCGTCGCAAGCCCGAGGCGCCGGTCGAACCACTGCGGAAGGATCGCAAGGTAGCCGAGCACGGACGTGGCGGCACCGGACACACCGATCACCAGCGATAGCGCAATCCACGCGCCAATGGAGCCGCTCTGCAGCCCCATGCATGCTACCGCAAGACTGAACGCGATTGCCGAGACGAGAATCACGCGGCGCACGCCGAAACGATCCATCAGCATGCCGATGAACGGGCTCGCCGCAGCGAGTCCGCCCATTGACGCCGCGTAGGACATGGCCGCCTGTTCCCGCGTCCAATGGAATTCACGCAGCACGACGGGCGCGAATACGCCGGCAGTCGCATTGAATACCGGGGCATAACCCAAAGCCATGCCGATTGCGGCCCCGGCGACGATGGTGGCGAGTTGCAGCTTGCTGGGTCCACTGGCACCTGCGCCCTCTCTGGGTGCTGCGCTCATGTCCGACTCCTTGTGAAGCTCGATGGGGTTGCCGGCGCGCGGTCATTTGGCCGGATACGCCGGATAACTGGCAAATGCGAAGGCAAGCAGGCGGCGTTCGATTGTGCAAACGATGGCGGCAACACTGTGATCAACCACCCGTAACAAGACTCGACGTGTGCTCATCCGCACCGGACTCGACATCCGTGCCCTATCGGTTCTGTTGGGTGAAAGCCTTCAGAGACCGAACGGTACGTACGCATTCAGCGACTCCGGCGACTCGATGAACCCGGCTTCCCCGAACGTGCCGAGCCCACTGCCCCGCTTGCAGGAAAGAGGCGCGGCACCCGCGACAACCGCGAGTGCCTGCCACTCAATTTTGCAGAAAGTCGAGCACCATGCGATTGAATGCGTCCGCATGCTCCCACTGCGCCCAGTGCCCGCATCGCCCGAATACATGCAGGTGAGCATTCGGCATGCCCCACACGAGCCGCAGGCCCACATCCATCGGCACGAAACGATCGTCGCGCCCCCAGATCACGAGCGCGGGCGCCTTGATTTCGTTCAACCGGTGACCATAGTCGGGAAACTGCTTCGGATTGGCAGCCAGGCTTTTCACGAAGTTCTCGAGATGATCGCGCCGCGCCAGCATGTTATCGAGCCGCGTCTGCATCAGCTCTTCGGTCATCGTGCTCGCGTCGTAGACGAACACGTTGAGCATCTTCTTCAGGTTCTCGAGCGTTGGGTTGCGATACAGCCCTTGCAGCAGCTTGATGCCTTCGGTAGGCATCGGCACAAACTGGCTCGGACCGCCCGTGCCGCCGCCCATCAGCACCAGCTTGCCGACGCGCTCCGGATACGACAGCGCGAAGGCCACCGCGCTATGCCCGCCCATCGAGTTGCCGACGAGATGCGCGCGCTCGATGCCGAGCGTATCCAGCACGCCCTTCAGCACACGCGCGTTGAGGTCGGAGCGCGAGCCGGTGCAGATGATCGAATCGCTCTTGCCCCAGCCGGGACAGTCGACGAGGATCACGCGATAACCCGCGTTCGCGAACGCGTCCACGTTGCGATGGAAGTTCGCCCAGCCGCTCGCGCCCGGACCGGAGCCGTGCAGCAGAACGAGGGTTTCCTTGCCCGCGCCGGTGTCGTTGTAGTGCACGCGCAGTTCCGTGCCGCCTTCCATCACGTTCACGAACCTGCTGGTCGCGGCCTCTGTATGAATCACGGTGTCAGTCATGTCGATGTCCTTCGTCAGATCGATTCGGTTCCAAGTGTGTGCGAGCCGTTGGCCGACTCGCGCGGAGATTTCACGACCACGGCGAGCGCACCGAGCGCCGCGATCACGATGAGCGGAATGCTCGAGATCACGAGCATCGACGCGCTCTGGCCCAACGCCAGCAGTTGCCCGGCGATCAGCGGGCCGACCATCGAACCCACACGGCCGACGGCCACCGCTGCGCCGACGCCCGTGCCGCGCACCCGCGTCGGATACGTTGCACCGGCAAGCGCATACAGCACCGATTGCGTGCCAACGAGAAACAGCCCCGCCAGCAGGCCGCCCCATGCCATCGACACGCTGCCCGTCGCGCTGGCGAGCGCCAGCAACGCAATCGCGATGCCCGCATACATGCCGACCACGACCGGCCGCTTGCCCATGCGATCCATCAGCCCTGCGATCACGATCGCACCGACGCCGCCGCCGATGTTGAACATCATCTGCACGATGCTTGCCTGTACCGGTGTGAGGCCGCGCGAGAGCACCATCGACGGCAACCAGTTCATCAGAAAATACAGCACGATCAGCGTTCCCAGGTAGCTGATCCACAGCGCGATGGTCGTCACCGCGCGCCCGTCGCTGAAGAGCGCGCGCACGATGCCGTCCTTCGACTCGCGGGTCGCAGACTGGCTCGCCGCGACGAAGTGCGTCGACTCCTTCAGGAACAGCGCCAGCAGCGGCAAGGTCAACAGCGGCCCGATCCCGCCGACATAGAAAATGTGCCGCCAGCCCTCAGCGCCCGGGCTGACGATGCCGATCACGGCCGCGAGCGCCGCGCCGAAAGGCATGCCACAGTACATCGCGCCGACTGCCGTGCTGCGTTGTCCGGGCGCTGCCGCCTCCGCACACAGCGCGATCAGGTTCGGCATCGCAGCACCGAGACCGAGGCCCGTGAGAAAGCGCGCGACGAGCAGGCTCTGCAGATCCCACACCTGGGTCGTTGCAATCGAAAATATCCCGAACAGCGCGACCGACATCATCAGCACGCGCTTGCGGCCGATGCGATCCGCGAGCCTGCCGCCAATCGCCGCGCCCGGCAGCAGGCCGAGCGCGCCGATGCCGAATGCCCAGCCGAGCTGCGCGACCGCGAGATGAAACTCGCGTGCCATGCGCGGCGCGGCGATGCCGGTGGATTGCAGGTCGAGCCCCTCGAGGAGCGCGACCGCGAGGCCCAGGCCGATGGTGATGGCGCCGCCGGCGCGCGGGGGGGAAGCCGTTGACGTTTTCATTGATGTCTCCAGGTTGAACGATGCAGCGCTCTTCATGGCGCGTGGCATACCGAATGGTTCAGGCGCGTGCTTCGCGCTTCTTGAGATCGAGCGCGACGTCGACGATCATGTCTTCCTGGCCGCCCACCATGCGTCGCTTGCCGAGCTCGACGAGAATGTCGACGGCTTTCAGACCGTACTTCTTCGCCGCGATTTCAGAGTGCCGCAGGAAGCTCGAATACACGCCCGCATAACCGAGCGCGAGCGTTTCGCGGTCCACCCGCACTGGTCGGTCCTGCAACGGGCGGACGATATCGTCGGCCGCATCGAGCAGACGATAAAGATCGGTGCCGTGATGCCAGCCAAGGCGCTCGGCCGCCGCGATGAACACTTCGAGCGGGGCATTGCCCGCTCCCGCCCCCATGCCTGCCAGGCTCGCATCGATGCGGTCGCCCCCCTCCTCGACCGCAACGATGGAGTTGGCCACGCCGAGGCTCAGGTTGTGATGGGCATGCATGCCCGTGTGGGTCTCGGGGCGAAGCACGGCCTTGAGCGCCCTGAAGCGCGCCCGGATGTCGTTCATGTTCATCGCGCCGCCGGAATCGACCACGTACACGCAGGTCGCTCCGTAGCTTTCCATCTTCTTCGCCTCGATAGCGAGGTGGTCAGGCGTGGTCATGTGGCTCATCATCAGAAAGCCGACGGTATCCATGCCGAGGCTGCGCGCATATTCGATGTGCTGCTTCGAAATGTCCGCCTCCGTGCAATGGGTCGCGACACGTACGACACGCGCGCCCGCGTCGTACGCGGCCTTCAGGTCGTGAATCGTGCCGATGCCGGGCAGCAGCAGCGTCGCGATTTGCGCGTGCTTCACCACATCGGCGACCGCCTCGATCCATTCCAGATCGCTATGCGCGCCGAAGCCATAGTTGAAGCTCGAGCCCTGTAAGCCATCGCCATGCGCGACCTCGATGCTGTCGACCTTCGCCTCGTCCAGCGCGCGGGCGATGTCCTGCACGTTCTGAATCGAATACTGATGACGGATCGCGTGCATGCCGTCGCGCAGCGTCACATCGGAGATATAGAGTTTCTTGTCCATGATCGGGTGCTCCTTGCTTCAGGCGTTCACGAGCGACGCAGCCATGCGCTCGGCCGTTGCCAGCGCGGCGGAAGTCATGATGTCGAGATTGCCCGCGTAGGCCGGCAGATAATGGGCCGCGCCTTCCACCTCGATGAAGATCGAGGTCTTGAGTCCGCTGAAACGGCCGAGTCCGGGGATATGCAACGGCGCAGCGGCGGGGATCTCGTCGAACTGCACGGATTGCTTCAGGCGATAGCCGGGTACATAGGCCTGGACCGCAGCGGCCATCTGGCCGACCGACGCTTCGATCTGCGCCCGGTCTGCCGCTTCGGACAGCACATAGACCGTGTCGCGCATCATGAGCGGAGGCTCGGCCGGGTTGAGCACGATGATCGCCTTGCCCTTTCCGGCGCCGCCGACCGCTTCGATCGCCTTCGACGTCGTCTCCGTGAATTCGTCGATGTTGGCGCGCGTGCCGGGCCCCGCCGACTTGCTGCTGATCGATGCGACGATCTCCGCGTAATGCACCTTTGCGACCCGCGACACGGCCGCGACCATCGGGATCGTCGCCTGTCCGCCGCACGTGACCATGTTCACGTTCGGCGCATCGAGATGCGCGTCGAGGTTCACCACCGGCACACAATACGGGCCGATGGCAGCGGGCGTCAGGTCGATCACGCGAATGCCGGGCTTGAGCGCGCGCAGGAACGCGTCGTTCTTCACATGCGCGCCGGCGGATGTCGCATCGAACACGAAGTCGATCTCGTCGAATACGGGCAGGCGCGCCAGCCCTTCCACGCCTTCATGCGTCGTCGCCACGCCGAGCCTCGCGGCGCGCGCGAGGCCGTCCGAGGCCGGATCGATGCCGACCATCGCCGCGACGTCGAGATGCCTGCCGCGACGCATGATCTTGATCATCAGGTCGGTGCCGATGTTGCCGGATCCGATGATCGCGGCTTTGCACCTCGTGTTGTCTGTTGCCATGGAAATGTCTCCGTCCGTCATTCGCTGAAACTGGCGCGCACACTGCCGAGCCCTTCGATATGCGCCGTATAAGTGCCGGCGGCCTTCACCGCGACCATCGGGCCGAGCGCACCCGTCAGCACGATCTCGCCCGCGCGCAGCGGCGTGCCGAGTCGAGCCATCCGGTCCGCGAGCCACGCAGCCGCATTCAGTGGATTGCCGAGGCACGCACTTCCATTGCCGCGTGAAAGCACTTCGCCGTCCTGCGTGAGCGTCATCGCGCAAGCGGTCAGATCGATATCGCGCAGCAGCACCGGGCGGCTGCCGAGCACGAACAGCGCACTCGATGCGTTGTCCGCGACGGTGTCGAAAAACCGGATATCCCAGTCGCGGATGCGACTGTCGACGACCTCGACCGCGGCGACCGCATAAGCGGTCGCCGAGATCAGATCCGCGAAGGTGTGCTTTTCGGCGGTCAGGTCGCGTTCGAGCACGAGTGCGATCTCCGCTTCGACCTTCGGCTGAATCAACGAGGCGAGCGGCATCGGCTGGCTGTCGCCGTAAGCCATCGACGCGAACAACGCGCCGAAGTCGGGCTGATCGACGCCGAGTTGCTTCTGCACCGCGGGCGAAGTCAGGCCGATCTTCCTGCCGACGACGCGCTCGCCGTTCGCTGCGCGCAATTCGTTGTTGATCTGCTGGATCGCGTAAGCGAGTGTCGCGTCACCTTCGGGACACGTCTCGCGCAGTGGCGCGATCGTCCGACGCGAGGCCTGCGCTTCACGCAGGCGCGCGGCCATCGAAAGAATGTTGCTGTCATCCGACATGGTTCTATCTCCTGGAAAGGGCCTGTTCTCGCGCGTGCATCGCGCCGAAGCCGGCGATCCATTCCGGAATCGCGCGGTAGTAATCGATCGATGCCGCGTAACGACCGCTCGCTGCAAGCGCACCGAATGCCGCAACCCACGTGCGGATCTCGTGTGCGGACTTGCCTGCCTCAAGCGTGATTGCTTCGTTCGTGAAGCCATCGGCGGCGGTGAGTTCACCGCGTTCGAGCAGTTCGAGAAACGCGCGGTCCCATGCTGGATTGAGCGGATGCAGCCGGCTGTCACCCGCAGCGAACGCCTTGGCCGCCGCGACGGTGCGGGATTGCCGCGCATCGCGCGACTCCGGTGACGGGTTGCGTCCCGCGATCAACCGTTCCGCGACGACATCGTCCGCGCCCGAGATTTCCGGCACCGGTGGCTCATGCGAAATGCCGCCCGAGCCGATCAGCAACACGCGCTTCGGCATGCGCGCGACGGCACCGCCAATCGCATCGCCGAGCAGCCGCGCGCGGCGGCACGACGCCATCGGCGGCGCAACCGAGTTGATGAACACGGGCACCACTGGATAGCGGTCGATGCCACCGGTGAGTACCTCGAGCGCCTGCGCGCAGCCGTGATCGACCTGCATGCGATACGAAACGGCGACGTCGATATCGCTCGCGAGCGCGGCATCGGCGAGCGCGAGCGCCACATCGCGCGCGACGGGCAACGGGCCGGCCGCGCTGCCGAAATCGCCGATGGCCGTTGCACTCACGCCGATGCAGAACTGCGGCATCACGTCGTAGAAAAATCCGTTGTAGTGGTCCGGCGCGAACACGATCACCAGTTCCGGATCGAACGCATCGACCCGCTCGCGTGCCGCGCGCTGCACCAGTTCGACTTCCGCGACGACTTTCGGACTGGGGTCGAAATACCCGTGCAAGGGCGTGTGCGACATGCATTCGAGATGAATCGGCATCTCAGGCCCCTACCAGGTCGGCGGCGTGCGCGAACGTCGCGCCGTTGGCCGTCGCGCCCGTTGCCATCACAAGCGACAGCCGTTGCGCAAGCTGCGACACGCAACCCGATACACATTGCGGCGAGCACATGCCGGCCACGAAGCGGTCGGGTCGCAACAGCACGACCGATTCGGGCACGCGCGCGAACCAGTCGCGCAAGCGCGAGTCGACATCGCCAACGGCGATCACGTCGTCAGGCACGTCATCTTGAAAGGCGAGCTGTGGGTCGGGCTTCGCGATCACGAAGCACCCCCCAAGCGCGTTCCAGATGCGGCGCGCCTCGGGCGTCAGGCCGAAAGTCGGGTCCGTGCCCCACCCCACGATCGCGAAACGGTTGCCGATCGCATCGTCGAGCCGGACGATGCTGCCATCCACCAGACGCACGCGTGGCTGGATGAACATGCGGCCCACCGGAGTGCCCGCCTGCGCATCGCGGCCGTGCACCATCCGCCCGATCAGCGATTCACGTTTCTCGCTCATCAAACCGACCAGCCTGCCGAACGCGCCGTGTCCGCGCTTCGCGATCATGCGCGCGAGCAGCCCTTCGGACCGCGCGCGTCGCGCCAGAAGCACGACGCCCTCTTCATAGCGCGGCATCGGCTTGAAGCGCATTTCGACGAAGTAACGCTTCAGGGAAGGCAGCATGTCGAAACAGCGCACGAACGCGTCGCGCACTTTCGATCCGAAGAAGCTCGTCGGCGCGAAGATATCGCCCGCGACTTCCGAGAGGTGGATCATCGAGCGCGCGTGGGCGCGCCGCTCAATCGTGTAGGTATCGAGCAGCGCGTCGTGCGCCGTGCCTTTCACGACCATCGCGAGCTTCCAGCCGAGATTGCTCGCGTCGCGAATGCCGCTGTTGTAACCCTGCCCCTGCCACACCGGCATGATGTGTGCAGCGTCCCCCGCGAGCAGGATGCGTTTGACGCGGAACGTGCTCGCGAGCCGCGCGTTGTGCGTATAGACCCGTCGGCGAATGTAGTCGACCTTGTCAGGATCGTCGACGACCCCGCGCACCAACGCCGCCATGTTCTCCGGCTTCGACAGTTCCTCCTCCGTCTCGCCCGGCATCACCATGAACTCGAAGCGCCGGATCCCGTGCGGCAGCGCCGCCGAAACGTAGGGACGCCGCGCGTCGCAATGCAAATAGACATGCGGAGAGCCGATCGGGTCGTTGCGCACGTCGATCACGATCCATTGATTCGGCTTCGTGCGGCCTTCGAACTGCACGTCGAGCGCGCGGCGCACAAAGCTGTTGCCGCCGTCCGCACCGACCATGTATGCGGCACGAATCGTCGTCTTCGCACCGTTCGCGTCTGTCACGTCGAGGGTCACCCCGCTCTCGTCCTGCACGAAGCTGTCGACGCTGTGGCCAAGCAGCGTCGATACATTCTCGAAACGCCCGAGCCCCCTGTACAGAATCTGATCGGCGAGCGGCTGAATGAATGCATTGCGGCGTGGCCAGCCGAACTCGTCGGTGCGCGGCTCGATCGACGCGAAGCACTTCCCTTTCAGCGTGAAGCGCATCCAGTGATTCGGTGTGGTGTGCGGCAGCAGAGCGTCGACAAGGCCGACCGACTGGAATACGCGCAGTGCTTCGTCGTCGAGGCCGATGGCGCGCGGATAGTCGATGATCTGCGCGAGCTTCTCGATCAAGACGACGCGCACGCCCTGCAGGCCGAGAATGTTCGCGATCATCAGGCCGACCGGGCCCGCGCCGATGATGGCGACATCTGCGTCGATCGAACGGTGTGTCGTTTCGTGAGGATGAGCGCGGCCGTTGCCGGCCGCCGGTTCAAAGGCGGGGCGCATGCTTGTCTCCTGACTGGGCTTGTCCGATGTGCTGAACCGACGAAGCGCCTGGCTCTCGATCGTTCAGCTTATGAACGCAGTTTATGGATGGCGGATAACCCCCTCAACAAAATCTCCGGAATGTGCATAGAATGCACATGATTGATTTCAATGGGATTTTTTTCGTGACAACCTATACGAACGTGCGCGGACTGGCGCGCGGCCTCCAGGTACTGCGGGCTCTGAATGCGATGGAAGACGGACGCGCAACGAGTCAGCAGATCGCCGATCTGACCGGCCTGCATCGCACGACGGTGCGCCGCCTGCTCGAAACGTTGATGGAGGAAGGATTCGTGCGCCGCAGCACATCGGACGACAGCTTCCGCCTGACGCTCACCGTGCGTTCGCTGAGCGAGGGCTTCACCGATACCGAGCGCATCGCCACCGTGGCGCCGCCGATCATGGGGCAGCTCCTGCAGCGCGTCGCGTGGCCATCCGATCTGACCACGCCCGATGGCGACGCGATGATCATCCGTGAGACGACGCATCGCTTCAGCCGGCTGTCGTTTCATCGCGCGATGGTCGGGCGGCGTTTGCCGATCTTGCTGACGGCTGCGGGCCGCGCCTACTTCGCAATGTGCCCCGACGAGGAGCGCGAGGACATTCTGGAACTGCTGCGCTCCGGTGCGGGCGGCGAAGAGCAACAGGCGTTCGCGAGAAACGATGCGCTCGTGCGCAAGCTGATCCGGCGTGTGCGAGAGGATGGTTTCGGCTCGAATCATGGGGACTGGACCGCACAGGCGAAGATCGGCGCGGTGGCGGTCGCGATCAGCGCGGACGAGCGCGTGATCGCGAGTCTCAATATCGTCTTCCTGTCGCGCGCGGTCAGTCTCGCAGATGCCACTCGCCGCTATGTGCCCGAGTTGCAAAAAACGGCGACCGAGATTGCCGCAGCGTTGAAGCTGGAACCAGGGACTCAGCCCCATCCATCGGCGTAAGCAAATCCACGGCAGCGATCCTCACTGCGGCTTCAACATCCGCTGAATGATCGTCCGCAACATCGCCCGGTGCGCGCGCGGCTTGAACCCCGGCTCGAACACCACGCGCCCGACCGCGCCTTCCGCGAGCGCGAGCAGCCACGTCGCGACAAGATCGGGCTTCAGGCTTGCGTCGATCTTCCCTTGCACCACGCCGCGCTTGATCAGCGCGACCATCCGCCCTTTCACCTGCGCCTCGTTCGCCGCGAACAGCGCGGCGACGTCCGGATTGCGCGTCGCCTCCGCCGCGGTCTCGACGCAGATGCGCGCATAGACGGGATCGCTCGACAGTTCCATCAACGTCAGTGCGATCTCCTCGATCGCCGCCAGCGCGTCGTCGGCGTCCGCATGCCGCGCGAACAGTTCGGCCATCTCGCGCTGGTCGTCCTGCGCGACTGCCTCGATGATCGACGCCTTCGTCGGGAAGTAGTGGAACAGGTTGCCGGGACTCATGCCGGCCGCCTTGCAGATCGCGGCCGTGGACGTCGCATGGAAGCCGTCGCGCGCAAAACAGTCGATCGCGGCATCCAGGATCTGGCGCCGCTTCGCTTCCACTCTTTCAGGGTCGATCTTTCTCAACAGGCACTCCGTACTCGACGATGACTCGAATCTTTATTAGACTGATTAATCGATCTATTATCGTGGCGACGTCCGGCAGGCGTCAAGGCAGCGTGCCCCCGCACATGCCGCCTGCGGCATCCGCTCACGCCACCGCACCGAGGGCCTCTTGAAACGAATCGTCATCGCCGGCATCGCGCTCGTCCTGTTCGTGCTCGTCGTGGCCGGTGCGCTCGTGCTGCGCGGCCTCGCCGACTTCGAGCTGAAGGGCGCGAACGTGTCGTCGCTCACGTTCCGCGCCAACGGCGCCGACCTCGTCGGCACGCTCGCGCTGCCGGCCCATGCGCCCGGCGCGCCGATCGTACTGCTCGTGCACGGTGACGGGCCGCGCACCCGCTTCTCCGACGACGCGATGCTGCCGCTCGTCAACAGCCTGCTCGACGCCGGCATCGGCGTGTTCGCATGGGACAAGCAGGGCACCGGCCGCAGCGGCGGCGACTGGCTCGCGCAGTCGATGCAGGATCGTGCGAACGAAACGATCGCCGCGATGGCGCGCGTGCGCGCCGTCGTCGGCCCCGCGCACAAGATCGGCCTGCTCGGCTTCTCGCAAGGCGGCTGGGTCGTGCCGCGCGTCGCGAATGCGGTGCGGCCCGCGTTCTCGGTGATCGTCGGCGGCGCCGTCAGCTGGCGCCGGCAAGGCACCTACCTGACGCGGCAGCAGCTCCAGGCAACGGGCCTGCAGCCGGATCGAATCGATGCGACACTGGCCGCCGAGCGGCGCGACAACGACGAAATCTTCGGTCGGACGGACGTACCGGCCGATCCGAGCCGGCGCCCCGATATCGAGCCGCGCCGTTTCGGCTTCATCGCACGCAACTACCTGGAGGATTCGTCGCAGGCGCTCGCGACGATGCAGGGGCCCGTGCTGGCCATGTGGGGCGCGCGGGATCGCAATGTCGATCCGGTCGACGAGGCGAATGCCTACACGCATGCCTTCGCGAACCGGCCCGACCGGCGCGTGGTGGTCGTGCCCGGTGCGACGCATGGGTTGCTGCGCGCCGGCTGGTTCGACTACCAGCTCGAGTCCGACTGGCCGACGTGGAAGACATGGCTGTACATGGCGCTCGGCCGCCATGCGTATGCGCCCGGCACGCTCGCCCCGATCGAGGCGTGGATCCGGTCGCAGTGAACACGTGTGCAGTACCGCGGCGCCGCGAAGGCGCCGCACCTGAAACAGGCAATACGGCCGCGCCGGCTGGCGTGGCCGCATCAAGGAGAGGTTTCAATGTTTTCGTGGTTTGAACGGCGCCTGCCGACTTTCCCGCTCGAAGATCCCGTCACGCCGCCGAAGGGATTCTTCTCGTTCGTCTGGGCGTGCACGAAAGGCGCGCGCAGCTGGATCCTGCTGATCGCGTTGACGTCGGCCGCGCTGGCCGCCTACGAAGCCGCGCTGTTCGCGATGATGGGCCGCGTGGTCGACTGGCTCGCGTCCGCGACGCCGGCGGATTTCGGCGGCCGGCACTTCGGCACGCTCGCCGGTTTCGCGGCGATCCTCGCCGGCAGTGCCCTGCTGATCGCGCTGCATACGATGGTCAAGCACCAGGTGCTCGCGATCAACTTCCCGATGCGGCTGCGCTGGCTGTTTCACCGGCTGATGCTCGACCAGAGCCTGTCGTTCTACGCGAACGAATTCGCGGGCCGCGTGACGACCAAGATCATGCAGACCGCGCTCGCGGTGCGCGACGCGCTGTTCATGTCGGTCGACGTCGTGATCGGCGTCGCCGCGTACCTGATCGGCATCCTCGCGCTCGCCGCCAGCTTCGACTGGCGGCTGATGATCCCGCTCGTGCTGTGGGCGCTTGGCTACGGCGCGGCGTGCGCGTATTTCGTGCCGCGCCTCGGTGCGGTCGGCAGCCGGCAGGCCGATGCACGCGCGCTGATGACGGGCCGCATCACCGACGCGTATTCGAACATCACGACCGTGAAGCTGTTCTCGCACACGCGGCGGGAAGCCGACCACGCGCGGCGCGCGATGGAAGCGTTCAAGGCGACCGGCGACGCGCAGATGCGCCTCGTCAGCGCGTTCGAGGTCGTCAATCACCTGCTGTCGACGCTGCTGCTGGTCGGCTCGACCGGCCTCGCGCTGTATCTGTGGATGCACGGCGAGGCGAGCGCGGGCGTCGTCGCGGCGGTGATCGCGATGGCGCTGCGCCTGTCGAGTTATTCGCACTGGATCATGTGGGAGATGACCGAGCTGTTCGAGAACGTCGGCACGATCCAGGACGGCATCAACACGCTGACGAAGGTGCGCAGCGTGGTCGACGCGCCCGATGCGAAGCCGCTCGCGGTGCAGCGCGGCGAAATCGTGTTCGACAACGTGCAGTTCGCGCACGAGGACAACGACCGTGCCGTGTTCGACGGGTTGAACCTGACGATCCGGCCCGGCGAGCGGATCGGCCTGATCGGCCGTTCGGGCGCCGGCAAGTCGACGCTCGTGAACCTGCTGCTGCGCTTCTACGACGTGGGCGGCGGCACGATCCGGATCGACGGGCAGGACATCGCGCACGTCACGCAGGACAGCCTGCGCGCCGCGATCGGGATGGTCACTCAGGATACGTCGCTGCTGCATCGGACGATGCGCGAGAACCTGCTGTACGGCCGCCCCGACGCGACCGAGCGCGAGATGCAGGACGCGGCCGAGCGCGCGGAAGCGTCCGAATTCATCGACCGGCTGCGCGACCGCCACGGCCGCAGCGGCTACGACGTCGAGGTCGGCGAACGCGGCGTGAAGCTGTCGGGCGGCCAGCGGCAGCGCGTCGCGATCGCACGCGTGATGCTCAAGGACGCGCCGATCCTCGTGCTCGACGAAGCGACCAGCGCGCTCGATTCCGAGGTCGAAGTCGCGATCCAGCGCAGCCTCGACGGATTGATGAGCGGCAAGACGGTGATCGCGATCGCGCACCGGCTGTCGACCATCGCGGCGATGGACCGGCTGATCGTGCTCGACGAAGGGCGCATCGTCGAGGAAGGCACGCACCAGCAACTGCTGCAGGCCGGCGGCATCTATGCGGCGCTGTGGGCGCACCAGAGCGGCGGGTTCCTCGGTGAAACGGCGGAGGTGGAGAAGGCGGAGCAGTAGGCGGGACCGCTGTGGCAACATGGCGCACGGCGATCGCCGGCCGGTTCGGCCACGATCGCATTCCCGCCGGCGGGATGCCCGCCCCCGGCCTCCCGCCGACCGACGCAGACCCGAGGAGCCCCGCATGACCACGCGACCGGATATCGCCACCGCGCTCGACGCGCCCGATTCGGTGCTCGAGGAAGACGAGCAGCGATTCGTGCAGCGGATTCGTCAGCACGGGTGGTTCCGCACGGAAGTGTTCGCGGAAGGGGACGCACCCGGGTTTTCTTTCACGACCGGGCTGTGGGTCAACCACGGTTTTCCGGAACTCATCGTGTTCTCGATGCCGGCGCGCATCGTCCATGACGTGCTGTGGGACGTCTACCGGATGGTCGCAGCCGGCACGCCGCCGCCGGTCGGCGAAGTCACGGATGCCGTCTTCGGCAACGCGAACGCGCTGCTGATGCCGGTCGAGAAGGCGCACTACGAAGCCCATCTCGGCTGGAACCGCTGGTTCTACGGCAACGACGAGTTCCCGTGCGTCCAGTTGCTGTGGCCCGACCGCGACGGGGTTTTTCCGTGGCAGCCGGAAGCGGACGACGCGTTGAACGCCGCGCAGCCGCGCCTGTTCGGCGCCGGCAACCAACACCACTGACCCGCGTGCAGGATCGCGCGCACAGTGAACGCCCTGCAGCCGACGTCGCGATGCAGCGCGCGCGATGCACATGTGCGCATCGTTCATCCAGCGTATGACGCATAACGTCCCCATGCACCGGCCGCCGGCCGGTTGCGCGCGCATCCATCTCCGCGCCGCCTCATAACGATCCGACAATTTATTGGTTCCCTCGACGATGTGCTGTCCGTATCGTTCACCGACTCGTCAGACCAATCGACCAACGGGGAATCCAACAATGAAACCAGTCCGTTCATTCGCACTGCTCGCGCTGCCGGCCGCGCTCTTCGCCGCCGGCGCCCACGCGCAAAGCAGCGTCACGCTGTACGGCATCGCCGATGCGGGCATCGCCTATGTTCACAACGCGCAGAACGCGAACGGCAGCAATGCGTCGAGCCTCGTCAAGTTCAGCAGCGGCAACCTGTCCGGCAGCCGCTGGGGGCTGCGCGGCACCGAGGATCTCGGCGGCGGCCTGGCCGCGCTGTTCCAGCTCGAAAACGGCTTCAACATCGGCACGGGCGCACTCGGCCAGGGCAGCCGCGAATTCGGCCGCAAGGCCGTCGTCGGCCTCGCAAGCAGCACGTACGGTACCGTCACGCTCGGCCGCCAGTACGATCCGGTCGTCGACCTCGTGCAGGGCCTCACTCAGGACAACTACTTCGGCGGCGTGTTCGCGACGCCGGGCGACCTCGACAACTACGACAACAGCCTGCGCGTCAGCAACTCGGTGAAATACACGAGCCCGCTGATCTCGGGCTTCCAGTTCGAGGGCCTGTACGGCTTCGGCGGCGTCGCGGGCGCCACCGGCAGCGGCCGCACGTACAGCTTCGGCGCAAGCTACGCGAACGGCCCGCTGTCGCTCGGCGCCGGCTTCTTCTACGCGAACGGCGGCTCCTCGGTCGCGAACGGCGTGCGCACGTGGTCGAGCAGCTCGGACACACTGTTCAACACCGTGATCAACCAGGGCTTCTCGAGCGCGAAGTCGATCCAGATCGTGCGTGTGGCCGGCCAGTACGTGGCCGGGCCCGCCACCTTCGGCCTCGCGTATTCGAATACGCAGTACGGCGCGGACACGCTGTCGGCGTTCAGCCAGAACGCGAAGTTCAACAACGGCTCGGCGTTCTTCAACTGGCAGTTCTCGCCTGCGCTGCGCGCGGGTGTCGGCTACAACTACACGTCGCTGACGGGCCCGTCTTCCGCGCACTACAACCAGGTCAACCTCGGCGCGGACTACGCGCTGTCGAAGCGCACCGACCTGTATGCGCTGTTCGGCTACCAGAAGGCGAGCGGCAACACGCTCAACGCGAACGGCGCGGTCGTGAAGGCCGCCGCGTCGGTCGGCTCGTACGGCGTGAACTCCGGCACCGATACGCAGGAACTCGCGATCGTCGGGATTCGCCACAAGTTCTGATCGCGTCGCCGCCAGGCGACGACAGCGACGGACGACAGCCGGCAGGCGCGCACCGCGGTGCGCGCCTGCGGCGTTTACACTGTCCGCGTTCATGTTCCGCACGACACAAGGAGGCCGGCATGCTGACCGTATGGGGGCGCCGCAATGCATTCAACGTCCAGAAGGTGATGTGGCTCGTCGACGAGCTCGCGCTTGAGCATCGGCACGTGCCGGCCGGCGGGCAGTTCGGCGTGCTCGACACGCCCGGTTTTCTCGCGATGAACCCGCACGGGCGCGTGCCCGTGATCGACGACGGCGGCACGGTCGTCTGGGAATCGCACAGCATCCTGCGCTACCTCGCCGCGCGTTACGGGCGCCCCGGTTTCTGGCACGACGATCCGGCCGAACAGTCGCGCGCCGACCGCTGGATGGACTGGTCGCAAACCACGCTGCAGCCGACGTTCCTGAACGGCGTGTTCCGGGGCTTCTACCGGACGCCGCCCGAGCAGCGCGACACGGCGCGCGTCGAGCAAAGCATCGCGCAGTGCGCGCAATACTTCCGCACGCTCGATGCGGTGCTGGCCGGGCAACCGTTTCTCGCGGGCGACACGCTCACGCTCGCCGACATCGCGGCCGGCACGCATCTGTATCGCTATTTCGAGCTCGACATCGCCCGGCCGGACCTGCCGCACGTGCAAGCGTGGTACGAACGGCTGAAAGCGCGGCCCGCGTATCGCACGCACGTGATGATTCCGTTCGACGACCTGCGCGGCAAGCTCGACTGAGCGGGCGCCGCGCCAACGGCGGCATGGCTTGTTGGAAGGTTGTAAGAACAACGGTGTAGGGTGCCGACCTGTACGCCCGCCGGATTTGCATGCGTCGTCGCGACCAGGATCGTCGCCAGGCGGGTCATCGCTGACCAACCACGCAGGCAACGTGATGAGCGCTCAGGACGTCCCGGTCGACTTCGCTTTTCAGCAGGACACGGCGGCAGCCGTCCATCGAAACGCCGGCCTCGACGCGTTGCGCGCGTGCCTGACGTTGCTGGTGGTCTTTCACCACTGCGCGATCACATACGGCGCGCTCGGCGGGTGGTACTACCACGAGGTGGCTGCCCGCCCGTCCGTGGAATCCGCACTGCTGACGCTCTTCTGCGCGATCAACCAGGCCTTTTTCATGGGCCTGTTCTTTTTCCTGGCCGGTTATTACACGTCGCCGTCCATGGATCGCAAGGGCGCAGCGCGTTTCCTCGCCGACCGGTTCATCAGGCTCGGCCTGCCTCTGCTCGTGTACGGCTTCGTGATCGGCCCGGCAACGATCGCCCTGGCGCAATCGGGCGCAGGCCACCCGTTCGCGGATACGCTGGGCCACCTGTGGCGCAAAGGCACGTTCGAGAACGGCCCGATGTGGTTCGCCGAGGCGCTGCTGATGTTCAGCGCAGCTGCAGCGCTCTGGCACATCGCCTTCCGGCGCACCGTGGCGCGCGATACGAACCGCCCCGCCCGCAACCCCTTTCCGTCCGACAGGACGTTGGCCGCCGCGGCGTTGCTCACGGGTATCGCGGCACTGGCGTTGCGGTCCCGATGGCCGGTAGGTACCAACGTATGGGGGCTGCAGCTCGGCTACTTCGCGAGCTACGTCGTGTTGTACGCAGCCGGGTGCCGGACCGCGCGCGTGCACTGGATCGAGCATCTGCCGGCACGGCAGGTCAGACTGTGGTGGCGCATCGCACTGCTGGCACTCCCTGTCCTGCCGGTCGCTTACCTGCTCGCCAAGCACGTTCCTGCATTGCGCGGCCGCCCGCAGGACGTGATCTACGCATTCTGGGAGCCGCTGGTCGCGTGGGGAACGAGCCTGTTTCTTGCCAGCCGTTTCCAGCGGCGCTTCGATCGACTGACGGGCGCATGGCAGTCGCTGTCCCGGCGCGCGTACACGATCTACATCATCCATCCCCCGGTGCTGGTGGGTATCGCCCTCGTATGGCGAACCGTGCCGGTGTCCCCGTTCCTGAAATTCGCCGTGACCGGCGGTGTCGCTTGCGTCACGTGCTACCTGATTGCCGGCCTCCTGCTCCGGGTGCCGAGACTCGCGTCGATCCTGTAAGCGCACCGATGCCTGGCGCAGCTGGAAGAAGGCGCACGATCAAGCCGGAAATGCGAGCCTAATGTCGCCGCATGCCCCCCGCCCCGCCCATGCCGCCGAACGCATGCATCCCGCCGAATTCGCGATGCGCGCCGACCGGGAACGCGCCATGGTGAAAACCGGCGCCGATCGGCACGCCGAAGCGGCGATGTTCCATCCCGTTGACGTGAACGACCGGATCGAAATGGTGGAAATGATGTAAGTGGTGGAAACGATCGATGAAGACGAAGCCCACGCCCGCGCCGATGAAAAGCGGCGGCCCCCAGTACCCCAGGTCGGCATACGGGTAGTCCACCGCCGGATACCATAAAACACTACCATCGGGACTCTGCACGAACTGCCATGTGCCGTCGTCCTGCAGGCACGCACGCCCCACGATTTGCTGGTCCGTGCCGTCGATGTTCGCTCGCGCGACGACTGCACGGCAGTTGGCCGTGTCGTCCGCCAGATCGTCGTACGTTTGCGCGAAGACCGCCGCGGAACAGCCGAGACAGACGATACCTATCCCGGATCGAAACAAGTTGCACATGATCGGCTCCTGCCTGATTGCCCCCGACCACTCGGTCGCATGGCGCCGCTGACGGCGCCCGACACATCGGATTGCTCACGCACGATTCACCACGCGACGGTAACGCGCCGCCGCTACGTAAAGGGTCTCCTGCCGGCTAAACGATGCGGCATGCCTGCTTATTCCAGGGGTCTGGTGCGATTGATCAACGCGGGAACCTTCGACAGTCGATGCCGCGGCTGGCGGCTGGCGCCGGCCTAGCGCCTCGCGAAGCGGTAAGCCGCTGCCGCCGTGATCCCGAATACCAGATGGGCCACCAGCGTGATCGCACCACGGACCGGAATGAACCACGGGAAGATCGCGGTGAAGGCGTACAGGTTGACGCCGTACAGGATGAGGCCGAACGCACCGCCTGCGAGTAGCGCGGCCGCGAGCGACAGGGTGCGGATCGTTTTCACCAGCACCGCCGCATAGACCAGCGACAGCACCAGATGCACGAGGGTCGCCACCGCCATGACCAGCGGATCGAAGCCGGCGGACGCGTCGAGCACGCGGCGCCCCATCACGATGGCGGCCGTGAGGCGTGCGTCGCGCAGCAGGTTCCCGATCGCATCATCGCCGGCGATCGGCCAGAGCAGCAGCTCGACGACGGTCGAGCCGACCGCCGCGGCGAACGCCGTCCAGAGAATCGGGACGACACCGGCGCGTTTCAACTGGCGCCCCCGGCGCAACCGGCCGAGGAATCGAGGCAGCGTGTACCGCCCCCGCTCCGGCGCCGGTCGGGCAGCATGTGCCCGCGATGCCGAACCGGGCAGCCACGCAACATCACGACGCCCGTTCGCAATCCGTCCAGTAAGCGAACGGATCGCGATGCTTCGGATAGTTTTCGTCCAGCCATTTCAGCAACGTCGCCCGTGCGTTGTCCATGTCGGCTTTCAGCGACGAGGTCGTCAATTCATGCACTTCGATGGACTTCTCGCGATCGACCACGAAGCAGTTCCAGTCGGGGCCGTCGAGATCAGGATCGTCGGACGCCTTCGACGACTTGCCCCAGCCGAACCCCTTGCGTGCGTCGATGTAGTACCGCGGATGCACTTTCAGGTACGACATCTCGCCGCCCTGCAGGCTGCTCTCCGCGCGCAGCACGTCGTGCCCGTCGACGATCTGCGTGACTTCCGGAAGCCGGCGCGCTCGCCATCCGGCGGGCAGCGTCGCGATGGCCTTGACGCTGTCGTACATCCCCCAATCCAGCCCCCACGCTTCGGCCATGCGCTTCATGAATGCGTCCGCATTCGGATAACCGCGCAGCTGAATCCGGGTCGACAGCGTGACTTCGATCCCGCCGCGCACGCCCGTGCCGGCGGATGCCTCGTTTGCGTTCGCTTCGAACGGGTTGCCGGGACGCGACGCGCGCGTCTCGTCCGTGGGCGCCATGCCCGAAAACAGCTGGTCGAGCGCTGCACGCGCTTTCGACGATTTGTCCGGCCTGTTCATTGTTGACCTCGCTTGCACCCGCACGGGTGCATACATTTTCGATTTTCGTTCATCTCTCCACCTCATCGTTTTTCGCGGACGCATTGTCGTCGATCCGGCGCCGCCGGCCTAGTGCCTCGAATCGCACACCGCGTCCTTCGCACCAGCCGGCCCGCCGCGGCGGGTCGCCACGACCATTTCCATTTCGCTCACTTGCCGACCGCCACCGCCGCCCGCATCCGCTCCATCAACGCCAGCACCTCAGGCCGATTCTCCCCCTTCGCGTGCACGAAGTAATACCGGAGCACCGAATCGACCTCGTGGCGGCTCACGCGCACGAGTTCGCTGCGCTTGAGATAGGCGTCGGCAAGCGGTACGCGCGCCAGCGCCACGCCGAGCCCGGCCTCGGCCGCGGCCAGCACGAGGTTGTAATCCTCGAACCGGCGGTCCTGCGCGCGCGGCTTGAACGGCACGCCCAACGCATCGAACCACGTGCGCCAGCCGGTCACATCGGAATCGTGCAGCAACGGCAAGTCGAGCAACGCGGCATCGCCGCGCCGGCGGCGTTCCGCAGCCAGTTGCGCGGCGAGCCGCGGATGCGCGACCGGATAGAGCCGCTCCGGCATGAACGCACGGGTTTCGAGCTGGCGCCAGTTGCCGCGCCCGTACCGGACCGACAGGTCCGCTTCGCCGCCGGCGATATCCACGTTGCGAAGATCGATGCCGAGTTCGATCTGCAACGCGGGTGCCTCGCTCTCGAGCGCATGCTGCCGCTCGAACAGCCACAGCTGCGCGAATGCCGGCACCACGCTCATCCTGACCAGTCGCGGCGCGCGCGGCGAACGCCACTGATCGGCCGCACTGTCGATGATCGAGAACGCCTGTTCGATCCGGCCGACGAAGCGCTGCCCGTCCGGCGTCAGGCGCACGCCGCGCGCATGACGTTCGAACAACTTCAGGCCGAGCCAGTTTTCAACGGCGGCCACCCGCCGGCTGATCGCGCCGTGCGTCACGCCGGAGACGTCGGCGGCGGCCAGGAACGAACCCTCGCGCGCGACCGTGCACACCGTCTCCAGGCTCGCGAGCGGCGGCCGCGAACCCGGCGCCGGCGCCGCGGCGGGCAACGCCGCCGCGCCACGCTTCGCGCGGGCTGAAGCGCCGGCCGGCCGCCGGCTCGAGCTGTGAATCATCTTCATATCTGGATGCTGATCTGTGCGCTAGCTTAACATCTCGCGACGCCGCATCATCGCCGCATGAACACACTCTCCACACCGTCGTCGCGCACTGCGCGGCAGCCGCTGGTCGCGGCCGGCGCGGTCGCCTTCACGATCGTTTCGTGGGCGTCCGCTTTCCCGTTCATCCGGATCGGCCTGCATGGCCTGACCCCGCTTCAGCTCGCGGCGGCACGCTTCGCCACCGCGGCCGTGCTGATCGTCGCGTGGCTGGTGGCGCGGCGGCCGCGCGTGCCGACCCGGAGCGATGCGCTGCGCTTCCTGCTGTGCGGCTTTCTCGGCATCGCGCTGTACAACGCGCTGCTCAATACCGGCGAGCAGACCGTGTCGGCCGGCGCGGCGAGCTTCATCGTGAACACCCTGCCGATCTTCACGGCCCTGCTGGCCGCCGTGTTTCTCGGCGAGCGCTTCAATCGCTGGGGCTGGCTCGGCTCGCTCGTCAGCCTCGCCGGCATCGCGGTGATCGCGCGCGGGCAACCGGGCGGCCTCGTCCTCGGCGCGGGCAGCACGCTGATTCTCGGCGCGGCCCTGTGTTCGGCCAGCTATTTCGTGCTGCAGCGGCGGCTGATTCCGGTATACGGCGCGCTGGCCTGCACCGCTTACACGCTGCTGGCCGGCGCGCTGCTGCTCGCGCCGTGGCTGCCCGGCGCACTCGGGGCACTGGGCAGCGGGTCGCGCGACACGACGCTGGCCGTCCTGATGCTCGGCATCTTCCCGGCCGCGCTGGGTTACGCGACCTGGACCTTCGCACTCGGCTACTTCGGCGCGGCGCGCGCCGCCAACTTCCTCTATCTGACGCCGGCGGTCGCGATGGCCCTGTCGATGGTCCTGACGGGCGAGCGGCCCGGGATCGAGACGGTATGCGGCGGCCTGCTGGCGATCGCCGGCGTGATCTTCGTGGCGTTGCGCGGACGCGCTTAGGCGCAACGCCGCATCGGGCCGGCACAGCCAGCCCGACGATCCGCAAGCGAACCGGTCGGATGAACCCCGGCATCTGCAAAGCCGATCGGATGGCGCCGACTGTCGACTCGCGCCAGTTCGCCAGCGCCGCCGGGGCTTGACCGTTAGTTGCATCAATAGGGGCATCGATCCCGATGAAACCCGGCAGCTCAACCGGACGCGCAATCACAACCGTCCAAACTGTGCAGACAAATCGACCGAACAGTTCCGGATTGACCGCGCATCAGTGTCCATGGCTTCGCCCCGGCCGTCGGCCGAATAATGGATGCGGCCGTAAGGCCGTCGACAGCGAATCGCAATCCATGGCGTGCCGCGGCGCACGATTTCCGGCGTCCGGCGCCTTCGGATTTCGGGCGCCGGCCTTGCCGCGCCCGCCCCGTGGCGCGATTCGCTGCAGCGCGCAAAATCGGCTTCATATATATTCATACGAATTGCACGTTGTCAGGCCCCGGCCCGCTCATCCGGGCATCACGCCGACGGGCAGGACGCGATGCAAGTGAAGCCCATGATGGGTATGGAGACTCGTCCGATCGCCCCGGCCTCGCCGTCGGACGGTCGAGACGTCCAATAGAACGATCATTCAAATCGGAGATGGCAGATGGAACGAAGCACTGTCGGCATGCGCTGCAAACCCCTGATCACCGTCGCACTGGCTGCCGCCGCATTCGCGGCCGCGTCGGGCGCGATGGCCGACCAGGTCGTCAAGATCGGCAGCGTCGAACCGACGACGGGCGGCATCTCGCACCTCGGCAAGGACAACGAGAACGGTGCGCGCCTCGCGGTCGAGGAAATCAACGCGAAGGGCCTGACGATCGGCGGCAAGAAGATCACGCTGCAACTCGATGCGCAGGATGACGCGGCCGACCCGCGGCAGGCCACGCAGGTGGCGCAGAAGCTCGTCGACGACAAGGTCGTCGCCGTGATCGGCCACCTGAACTCGGGCACGTCGATCCCGGCGTCGAAGATCTACAGCGACGCGGGCATCGTGCAGATCTCGCCGTCGGCCACGAACCCGACCTACACGCAGCAAGGCTTCAAGACGACGTACCGCGTGGTCGCGACCGACGCGCAGCAAGGCCCGGCGCTCGCGAGCTACGCGCAGGCGAAGGGCGTGAAGAGCGTCGCCGTGATCGACGATTCGACCGCGTACGGCCAGGGCCTCGCGAACGAGTTCGAGAAGAAGGCGAAGGCGCTCGGCCTGAAGGTGCTGTCGCACGACGCGACCAACGACAAGGCCGTCGACTTCCGCGCGATCCTGACGAAGGTCAAGGGCGAGAACCCGGACGCGATCATGTACGGCGGCATGGACGCCACCGGCGGCCCGCTCGCGAAGCAGGCGAAGCAGCTCGGCCTGCGCGCGAAGATCCTGTCGGGCGACGGCGTGTGTACCGACTCGCTGGCCGAGCTGGCCGGCCCGGCGGCCGACAACGTGCTGTGCTCGCAGGCAGGCGCCGCGCTCGAGAAGATGCCGGGCGGCGCGGACTTCCTCGCGAAGTACCAGAAGCGCTTCAACCAGGGCATCAAGTTCGATGCGCCGTTCGCGTATGACGCGGTCTACATCGCCGTGGACGCGATGAAGCGCGCGAACTCGACCGACCCGGCGAAGATCCTCGCGGCGATGCCGGCAACGAAGTACGACGGCGTGATCGGCACGACGACCTTCGATGCGAAGGGCGACCTGACGCACGGGATCATCTCGATCTACGGCTACAAGAGCGGCAAGAAGACCTTCCTCGACCAGGTGAAGATGTAACCCGTCGCGGCGCCGGCACGACGGGAACGCCACCCGTCGGCGCCGGCGCCGCGCGGGCCGATTTCTGATTCACGGAGACGAAGCATCATGTGCGCAATGGCGTATGCGGAATTCCAACAGGAGTTGAGGAAGGCACAGTTGACGGCGCGTGAGTTCGCCCGCCTGATCCGGATGAACGAAAGTTCGATCACGAACTATTCGAGCAAGGGCACCGTCCCGTCCCACCTCGCGGTCATCGCGAAACTGATCGGCACGCTGGCCGCGCACGAGATCGATTTCCGGCGCGTGATCCGGCAGATGCGGATCGAACCGAAACGTCCGCGCGGCGGCGGCGTATTTCCTGCGGCGGACAAGCCGCGTTCCAGAAAAACGGCGAAGGCCGACGCCTGAGCGCTGGCATGCGTCGACAGCGGCTCAACGCTTGCCGCTTGCCGCCGGAACGGAAGTCGTCTCACGGGCACCGCACCACGCGACGCCCGATCATCCTCCCGCCGCCCGCACGTGATCGAGCAGCGCCTGCAACGGATGGCGCACCTGCTTCGAAGACATCCGCTTCACCTGGCTGCGGCATGAATAACCGGTCGCCAGCGCCTCGCCTTCCCCATCCGCCGCATCGACGTGCGCCGCCCACGACTGCGCGTAGATCGTCTTCGACGTCTCGAGATTGCGCGCTTCGTGCCCGTAGGTGCCCGACATCCCGCAGCACCCGGTTGCCTGCACCTGCAAACGCAGCCCGCGCCGTGCGAACACCTGTGCCCATTGCTTGCCGCTGTCGGGCGCATTGGTCTTCTCGGTGCAGTGCGGCAGCAACCGGTACGAACCGGCGACGCGCGGCACGGCGCCCGCGTCCGCTTCCGGCAGCGCCTGCAGCAGCCATTCCTGCGGCAGCGCCACCTTCGGCACATCGGCGAGCCCCGTCACCTTCAGGTATTCCTGCCGATACGTGAGCGTCATCGCCGGATCGAGGCCGACCAGCGCGACACCCGAGCGCGCCAGCGCCGCCAGCTGCCCGGCATTGCGGATCGCCGCCTTCTCGAACGCGTGCAAAAAGCCTTGCACGTGCAGCGCCTTGCCGTTCGGCGCGAGCGGCGCGAGCCACACCTGAAAACCCGTGCGCGCCGCCAGCTCGATCAGCGTCGCCAGCTGCTCGGTATCGAAATAGCGCGTGAACGTGTCCTGCACGATGACGACGCTGCGTGCGCGCTGCGCGTCGCTCAGCGCGGCGAGCGCCTGCGGGTCGGCCGGCTTCACGCGCCATTCGCGGATCACGGCCGCGAGATCGAAGCGGCTCAGGAGCGGGCTGTCGACCATGCCGACGTGCCGCTCGAGCAGCGTGCGCACCCAGCCGGCGCGCATCAGCCCGTTGTACAGCGCGGGCACGCGCGCCATCCACGGCATCGTGAATTCGAGCGAGCCGATCAGGTAGTCGCGTAACGGCCGCAGGTAGCGCTGGTGATACAGCTCGAGAAACCGCGAGCGGAATTCGGGCACGTTGACCTTGACCGGGCACTGCCCGGCGCACGATTTGCACGCGAGGCAGCCGGCCATTGCGTCGTACACCTCGTGCGAGAAATCGGCCTCGCCGTTGCGCGCCGCGCGGCTGTTGCGCCAGCGCGCGGCCAGGCCGCGCAGGAACGGCTGCCGTGCGCGCGCCGCCGCGACGACGTCGACGCCGGCCTGCCCTTGCAGGCGCAGCCATTCGCGCACCAGCGACGCACGCCCCTTCGGCGACTGCACGCGTTCGCGCGTCGCCTTCCACGACGGGCACATCGCGTCGTCCGGATCGAAGTTGTAGCACGCGCCGTTGCCGTTGCAGTGCATCGCCGTGCCGTAGCTCTGCCACACGCGCTCGTCGATCTGCCGGTCGTGGTCGCCGCGCGTCGGCACTTCGTCGATCTTCAGCAGCCGCATCGTGTGATCCGGCGGCGTCGCGATCTTGCCCGGGTTGAACTGGTTGTGCGGATCGAACGCGGCCTTCAGCTGCTGCAGCGACGGATACAGCTCGCCGAAGAACGCCGGCGCATATTCGGAGCGCACGCCCTTGCCGTGCTCGCCCCACAGCAGGCCGCCGTGGCGTTGCGTGAGTTCGGCCACCGCATCCGACACGGGCCGTACCAGCGCCGCCTGCCTCGGGTCCTTCATGTCGAGCGCCGGGCGCACGTGCAGCACGCCCGCGTCGACGTGGCCGAACATCCCGTACTGCAGCCCGTGACCGTCGAGCAGCGCGCGGAATTCGGCGATGTACGCGGCGAGGTTCTCGGGCGGCACCGCGGTGTCCTCGACGAACGGCTGCGGGCGCGCCTCGCCCTGCACGTTGCCGAGCAGGCCGACCGCGCGCTTGCGCATCGCATACACGCGCTTCACCGCGTCGTCGCCGGCCGCGAGCGTGTGGCCCAGGCGCTCCACGCCGGTATCGGTGCGCAGATGGTCGACGAACGCACGCACGCGTGCGTCGACGTCGTCCGCTTCGTCGCCGCTGAATTCGATCAGGTTGATGCCGAGCGTCGGACGCGCGTCGTCCTGCGGGAAATACTCGGCGACGCTGCTCCACACGAAGTCCTTCATCGCGAGCATCAGCACCTTCGAGTCGACCGTCTCGATCGACAGCGGCGCGTGCGCGAGCAGTGCGCGCGCGTCGCGCAGCGCATCCATGAAGCCCGCGTAGCGCACGTTGACCAGCACCGAATACTTCGGGATCGGCAGCACGTTGAGTTTCGCCTCGACGACGAAGCCGAGCGAACCTTCGGCGCCGCACAGCACGCTGTTCAGGTTGAAGCGGCCGTCGGGTTCGCGCAGATGCGCGAGGTCGTAGCCGGTCAGGCAGCGGTTGAGCTTCGGAAACTTCGCTTCGATCAGCGCGGCCTTGTCGTCGCTGATGCGTCGCGCGGTGCGGTACACCTTGCCGATGCGGTCCTGCCGCGCGCAGCGGCGCTCCAGTTCTTCGGCATCGAGTGCGTCGCTGTGCAGCCGCTCGCCGCCCATCAGCACGAAATCCAGTTCGAGCACGTGATCGCGCGTCTTGCCGTACGTGCAGCTGCCCTGCCCGCTCGCGTCGGTGTTGATCATCCCGCCGACCGTCGCGCGGTTCGACGTCGACAGTTCCGGCGCGAAAAACAGCCCGTGCGGCTTCAGCGCCGCATTGAGCTGATCCTTGACGACGCCCGCCTGCACGCGCACCCAGCGGCGCTCGACGTCGATTTCGAGGATCCGGTTCATGTTCCGCGACAGGTCGACGACCACGCCGTCGGTCAACGACTGCCCGTTGGTGCCCGTGCCGCCGCCGCGCGCGGCCACCGCGACGTCGCGATGCGCGGGCTCGGCGAGCAGCCGTGCCAGCAGCTGGACGTCGTCGGCATGCGCGGGGCAGATCACCGCTTGCGGCAGGCGCTGGTAGATCGAGTTGTCGGTGGCCTGCACCGTCCGGTTCGCATGGTCCGCGCGGATCTCCCCGGCGAATCCGGCGGCCCGCAGCGCGGCGAGAAAGTCACGGTACGCATTCGCGGGCGGGCTGGCGGGACGGGGCAACGAGGCGATCGACATGGGGCAAAAGCGCAGTGTGGGTGGAGCCGGCCGGTTCGCGCGCTCCGAAACATGATTTTTTGGCAAGTTTCCACGCGACCGGGAATTCCAGTATCTTTGGAATTTCCGCGAGAAACAAACGAATTCTCACCCGGCGAATATTGCATAAAACTCATGAATTACCGTCGCCTCACCCCGTCCATGTCGCTGCTGCTCGTGTTCGAGGCCGCCGCGCGGCATGAAAGCTACACGCGCGCGGCCGAGGAGCTGTCGCTGAGCCAGAGCGCGATCAGCCGGCAAGTCCAGACGCTCGAGGATCAACTCGGCGTGCCGCTGTTCCGGCGCGAGGGCCGCTCCGTGAAGCTGACCGAGGTCGGGCGCCGCTACTTCGCCGAGCTGACCGGCGCACTGGGGCGCATCCGCGGCGCGACGCTGCAGGCGATGTCCCACCAGGCGGGCGCCGGCACGCTGCGGCTCGCCACCTTGCCGACGTTCGGCTCGAAATGGCTGTTGCCGCACCTGCACGACTTCTACACCGCGCATCCGGGCGTGACCGTGCACCTCCATTCGCGGATCGGCGCCATCGATTTCCTCAACGACGACCTCGACGCGGCCATCACCGTCGGCGCGGGCGACTGGCCGGGCCTGCACGCGCACCGGTTGTACAACGAGTTCCTGATCGCGATCGCGCCGCCGGACCCCGGCAGCCGCCGCAAGGCCGACGCGCGTTCGCCGGCGTGGGCCGCGAAACAGACGCTGCTCGGCGTGACGAGCAACCAGCAGGCGTGGGCCGAGTGGTTTTCGCACTATCGGCTCGACCATCGGCAGATGCGCATCGGCCCGAGCTTCGAGCTGACGTCGCACCTGATCCAGGCCGTGCGGGCCGGGATGGGGATCGGGCTGGTGCCGAAGGTGCTGGTGGAAGACGAGCTGGGCCGCAACGAACTCGTGTCGATCGGCGACGCGATCACCAGCCAGCGCAGCTACTACCTCGTCTATCCGCCGGGGAACGAGACGCTGCCGTCGCTCGTCGCGTTCCGCGAATGGCTGCTGAAGTCGTGCTGAAACACGGCCGCCGGCGGACTGCCCGCGTTCAGGTACGCCATTCGCCGAGAATCTGCTCGGCCAGGTAGTCGCACGGCGGGCGCGCGGACTGCGCGCTGCGCGCGAGCACGACCTCGAGTTCGCCCAGCGGCGGCAGCCCCTGGCTTTCCGACAGCTGCACGAGATGATCGGGAATGCAGCAGCGCGCCAGCGGCGCGACCGCAAGCCCGGCCTCCACCATGCTGAGGAGGCCGAGGTGGCTCGGACTCTCGTAGGACATCCGGTACGGGATCTTCCGCCGGTTCAGCGCCTTGACCGCCTGATCGCGCGCCATGCTGCCGCCGTGCGTGAAAAAGGCCACCGGCAGCGGCCGCTCCTCCCATACGTTGCGTTTCGGCGACCCGGCCCACACGAGCGGTTCGAGCCGGATCAGCTCGCCGGTCACGCCCTTGATCCGCGTGAGGCACGCGAGGTCGACCGTGTTGTCCTTCAGCATCGGCACGAGCGCGCTGCTCGGCTGGCCGATCACGCGCACTTCCACACGCGGATGCATCGCGGCGAACTTGCCGAGCACCTGCGGCAGCAGCGACGAAATGTAGTCGTCGGGCACGCCGATCGTCACGCGGCCGCGAATCTCCGGGCGCACGACCGACGCCCAGGCCTCGTCGCGCATCGCCAGCATCCGGCGGCCGTATTCGGCAAGCATCGTGCCTTCGCCGGTCGGCGTCACGTTGCGCGTGTCGCGGATGAAGAGCGGCTTGCCGAGCGCGTCTTCGAGCGCCTTGATCTGCATGCTCACCGCCGACGGCGACCGGTGCACAGCCTGCGCGCCCTGAGCGAACGATCCGGATTCGGCGACGGCCACCACCATCGCGAGCACATCGAGGTCGAGCTTTTTCATCGTATTCAGAAAAACTGATCAATCGGTTCAGTTTATCCCGTTTTACTGTTCGCCTCCACGATCGGACAATGATTCCCGTCAGCACTCACTTGTTGCAGGAATCGTCAGACATGCATACGTCCGGATCGCTCTACGGGTTTCTCGTCATCGGCGGCATGCTCGCGATCACGCCCGGGCCGAACATGGTCTACGTGATGTCGCGCTCGATCGCTCAAGGCCGCACGGCGGGGCTCATTTCACTCGGTGGCGTGATGATCGGGTACCTGTTCTACATGTTCGGCGCGGCGTTCGGCATCACCACGCTGTTCATGAGCGTGCCCTATGCGGGCAGCGGGCTGGCCGTGGTCGGTGCGGCGTACCTGTTGTATCTGGCATGGCAGGCCGTCAGGCCCGGCGGCCGCTCGCCGTTCGAGGTGCGGGCGTTGCCCAGCGAGCGGCCGCTGCGGCTGCTCGCGATGGGCGCGACGACCAGCGTGCTGAACCCGAAGCTCGCGATGCTGTTCATTTCGTTGCTGCCGCAGTTCATCGACTACCGGAACGGCAGCGTGCTCGGCCAGTCGCTGTTTCTCGGTTCGCTGCTGATCGCCGCATTCGCCTGCGCGAACGGGACGGTGGCGATCTGTTCCAGCAGCATCGCGAAATTCCTGCACGGGCGCCCGACGCTGCTGCTCGCCCAGCGCTGGGCGATGGGGCTCATCCTCGGCGGGCTCGGCGTGCAGATGGTGGTCGATGCGTCGAGGATGGCAGGTGTGGCGTGATCCGCGAATCATACGGTCGGGCGAATGCGTTCAGCGCAGTGACCGGAAGCTCGCACGCAGTTCTTCCGACAGCGCATTCGGCTGCTCCCAGGCTGCGAAATGCCCGCCACTGGGCAACCGGTTGTAGTGAATCAGTTTCGGATATGCGGCCTGCGCCCAACGCTTCGGCGCGGCGTAAATTTCATCCGGAAACACGCTCACGGCCACCGGAATGGTCACATGCTTCGGCGCAAAGAATTCGAGCTTGCTCTCCCAGTACAGGCGCGCCGACGAGACGCCCGTGCGGGTCAGCCAGTAGAGCGTGACGTTGTCGAGCACGTCGTCGCGCGTCAGTCCCTCGGTATGGCCATCGAAAACGCGCGCGATGAGCGCGAGGCCGCTCGCGTCGTGGTCAAGCATCCATGCGGCGAGCCCGACCGGTGAATCCTCGATGCCGTACAGCGTCTGCGGGCGGTTCGCCATTTCCTGCGCATAACCGAGGCCGTGCCTGTAGAAACGATCGAGCTGCTCGTACGCGTGCCGTTCGTCCGGCGGCAAACCGGCGGGCGCGGGCTCACCGGACTTGAGTGCCTTCGCGATATCGTCCGGCACCGTGGCCGGCATGTTCGTGTGAATCGCGACGAGTTCCGGCGGCGCGATCAGCGCCATCTGCTCGGTCACGGCATTACCCCAGTCGCCACCTTGCGCCACGTAACGCCGGTATCCGAGGCGTTTCATCAGGACGATCCACGCGCGCGCAATGCGCACGGGGTCCCAGCCGGTCGCAGCGGGCTTGCCCGAGAACCCGTAGCCCGGCAACGATGGAATCACCACGTCGAACGCGTCCGATGCCGTGCCGCCAAAGGCCGTCGGATCGGTCAGCGGCCCGATGATCTTCAGTTGCTCGATGATCGAGCCGGGCCATCCGTGCGTGACGATGACGGGCAACGCATCCGGATGTCTCGAGCGAACGTGGATGAAATGAATGTCGAGCCCGTCGATCCGGGTGACAAACTGCGGAAGTGCGTTCAGCGTCGCTTCGACCTTGCGCCAGTCGTAGTCGGTCGCCCAATAGCGCGCGAGTTTCTGCATCGTCGCGAGAGGCACGCCCTGCGATGCGTCGGCGACCGCTTCCCGTTCGGGCCAGCGCGTTGCGTTGATCCGCCGCCGCAGCTCGGCAAGTTGCACGTCCGGCGCATGCACCCGCAGCGGACGCACGGCGGACGCATCGCCGCCGGCCGGTCGGGCAACGCCCACGACGGCCCGGCTCGTTTCGGTTTCGGTTTCGGTTTCGGTTTCGGTTTCGGTTTCGGTTTCGGCAAACGTGAGGCGGCTCAATGAACCTGCCACCGCGGCGGTCGCGGCTACGCCCATGAAATGACGCCGCGACGGCGTCCGCAAAGAAGTATCAGTCGACATACACGCTCCTGTTGGTCAGGCGAACGACATCTGCACTACTGATTACCTGCCATTCGCAAGAACTTCGCACCGGCACCGGGAACGGGCGTCAGTGCGCCCGCTTCACGCGAGATAGCCGGAAACGCCGTCCCAGAAGAGTTTCAGCGCGGTCACCGCCAGCAATCCGTAGCAGATCCGATAGATCAGGCGCTGGTCCAGCCTGCCGTGCAGCCGCCAGCCCAATACCACGCCGGCCGGAACGGCGAGCAGGCAGACCGCCATCAATGCCCAGACGTTCATGGTCGGCCGCACGATCAGCATCCACGGCACCGCCTTGAGCGCGTTGCCCACGGTAAAGAAAAGACTCGTCGTTCCCGCGTACATCTCCTTGCCGAGACCGAGCGGCAGCAGGTACATCGCGAGCGGCGGCCCGCCCGAATGCGCGACCATCGTCGTGACGCCCGACGCGAGACCGGCGGTCACGGCCTTCGGTCGCGAACGCGGACGGACCGTCAGCTGCGCGCCGCCGGCCACCCACAGGCCGACGAATATCAGCGTGACCGCCGCCATCAGGAGTTCGATGGCCCGATGGTCGAGAAACCGAAATGCCAGATAGCCGCATCCGATACCCATCACCAGCCCGGGCAGCAGCAGAACGAGATCCGGCTTCGACCACGTCGAAGGCTTCCAGTACCGCAGCGCGAACAGATCCATCGCGATGAACAGCGGAGCGAGCAGACCGCCGGCGGTCACCGGGTCCATCACGAGCGACAGCAGCGGTATGCCGATGATCGCGAATCCACCGCCGAACGCGCCGCGCATGAACGCGATCACGAACACGCCCGCGAACGCGATCAGGATGGTGGTCAGCGTCAGTTGCAGCCCCACCGCGACCGGTGCGGCCGTCATGGCCGACTCGCCGACACGGAACGCCACACGGCGGGCTGCCGCGAGCCGGCTCGAAGCTGCGCCGCCGCCAGGCGAGCGATCAGGGTTGAACGTGTTCCATGCATACTGCCTCTCCAATGGGTATGCCGGGACGATGCCGTGCGCCGGTCAGGTGCACTGCCAGCCGCCCGAGTCGTACAAGCGTTGCAGCCCCGGTACAATCGACTCGACGAAATCAGAATGCACCGCCGCATATCTCAGTGCAATAAGAATATTGACCTCGGTGCAATAATCATTGTTATCGGTGCAATCCATGTCCAAATCCGAGTATCTGCAACTGGCCGACGCGATTGCCGCGCAAATCGCCGACGGCACACTGGCGCCCGGCGATCGCCTGCCTCCCCAGCGTCTTTTCGCCGACCAGCATGCAATCGCCGCATCGACGGCGGGCCGGGTCTACACGGAGCTCTTGCGACGCGGGCTGGTGGTAGGTGAAGTCGGCCGCGGCACCTTCGTGTCGGGCGAGACGCGGCGTGGTGCGGCGGCGCCCGGGGAACCGCGTGGCGTACGGATCGATCTCGAGTTCAACTATCCGAGCGTCCCCGATCAAACGGCGTTGATTGCACGCAGCCTGAGCGGATTGCACCGACCGGCGGAACTCGATGCCGCGCTGCGCGAGGCCACCAGTATCGGCACCGCGGCCATCAGAAACGTAGCCGCCGCCTATCTGTCGCAACCGGCATGGTCGCCGTCGCCGGACCAGCTCGTGTTTACCGGCAACGGGCGGCAAAGCATTGCCGCAGCCGTGGCCGCGGTCGTTCCGACAGGCGGGCGCTGCGGCGTGGAAGCGCTGACCTACCCGTTCATCAAGGGCATCGCCGCCAAACTCGGCATCTCGCTGGTACCGCTGGCGATGGACGACGACGGCGTGCGTCCCGACGCAGTGCAAAAGGCGCACCGTGAAGCCAGGCTGTCGGCAATCTATATCCAGCCGGCCATCCAGAACCCGCTGGGCATGACGATGAGCACCGCGCGTCGCGCCGAACTGTTACGCGTGGTCGAAAAGCTCGACATTCCCGTCATCGAGGACAACGTGTACGGCTTCCTCGGCGACGAACCGCCACTGGCCGCGCTCGCTCCGGACGCCTGCATCGTGATTGACAGCCTGTCCAAGAAGGTCACGCCCGGCATGACCCTGGGATTCATCGTGCCGCCGCCGCGGCTACGCGAAAGCGTCATGGCATCGGTACGCTCGGGCGGGTGGACCGCCTCGGGATTCGCGTTCGCGGCCGCGCAGCGGTTGATGCGCGACGGCACCGTGGCCGAGCTCGCGCAACTCAAGCGCATCGATGCGAGCGAGCGCCAGGCGCTGGCAATCGATCGTCTCGCGGGTTTCGATATCCAGACCAACGGCAAGTGCTACCACCTGTGGCTGACCTTGCCGGCGCACTGGCGCTCACAGGCGTTGGTCGCGGCCGCGGCCAGGCGCGACATCGGGCTGACGCCGTCGACCACGTTTGCCGTCTCGTCCGGCCATGCACCGAACGCGGTAAGGCTCGCACTGGCCGCGCCGACCATGGACCAGCTCGATGCCGGGCTGCGGACACTGACCGCGATACTGAACGGCCGCGAGGAAGATTTCGACTTGACCGAATAAGCACCGTCCAGCCGACCGGCGCGTCGAAGTCCGACGGCGCGCCCCGTCACTTCGTCAGCAACTCGGCCTCCAGCTCGCGCAACCGCTCCGGAAAGCGGACGCGCAGCACCAGGAACCACCCGAGCCCGATCGCCAGCAGCGCGACGAACACATAAGGCAACCACGCATACACGCCCTCCGGCACCGGATACACGCTGCCGGCCAGCGGAATCGCGAGCAGCACGACCGCAACGACGCTGATCGCCACATGCCGCGCGCGAAGCCGGCGCTGGCGGCGCAGATAGAGCGGCGCGCCGATCGCCACCAGCACGTATGCAAGCAGCCAGCCATACGTGGCAATCGAGCTGAGATAGCCATACGAGTCGAGTAGCGCGGTGCCGCGCGCGGTGAATACCAGCGCGGTGACCAGCGCCAGCACCGCGATCAGCGCCACCGCGACGTGCGGCGTCGCATTGCGCTCGTGTGCGTGACCCGCCGACGCATGCAGCACGCCCTGCCGCCCGAACGTATAGACGATCCGCGCCGCCGCATTGATCGACGAAAAGAACGCCGCGAAGAAGCTCAACGCCACGCCTGCGTCGATCAGCACGCCGACCCAGCCGGCGCCGAGCCGATGTGCGAGCACCGCGAGCGGGCCGTCGACCCGGTCGAGCGGCGGCGTCTGCCCGTGGAACGCGCTCACCATCCCGTACGCGCCGATCACGAACAGGATCGCCGGCCCGACGACGCTGATCAGCACCGCGCGCGGAATCGCGCGGAACGGGTCGCGCGCTTCCGCGCCGAGCACGGTTGCACTCTCGAACCCCGTGAAGCTGAAGAACGCGAGCACCATCCCGAGCTGCAGCTGGGTCGGCTTCACGCCTTCGAGCGTCAGTTGCGCGCGATCGACCGGATGCCCGCCGAACGCGATCGTGCCGATCACGACGACGGCGATCAGCAGCAGCGTCGCGAGCTCGACGAACAGCGTGAACCGCGTGGACAGCCGGATGTCGCGAAACGCGATGTACCACGCGGCGAACGCGGTGACGACCGTGAGCCCGAGCACGGCGCCGAGCGGCGTCGCGCCGCCGAGCAGCCCGGTCTCGCGGCCCAGCACGAGAAACGTGTTGATCGTCCCCTGCAGGATGCCCGCGGCGGCCACCGCATAGGCAATCAGCAGCGACCAGCCGCAGATCGCGCCCCAGACCGGCCCGATGCCGGCCGACACGTATGCATACAGCGCCCCCGGCGACGCCGAATCGCGCGCGAACACCGAGATGCTCCACGACGCAAACAGCAGCGCGACGATCGCAAACAGGTACGCGAGCCACGTGCCGTTGCCGGCCGTCGCGAAGACGGCGGGAATCAGCACGCCGATCCCGCCTGACACGCCGACGAGGCCGATCGACTGCGCAATCAGTTCGGGCAGGCTCAGGTAGTTGCGCCGCAGGCCGCCCGCCGGCGGTGCGGCATGCTGCGCGGGCAGTGCCTGCGCGGGGCTTGCTGGATGACTCATCGATTGACCTCGTCGGGAATGAAGCGGCGCCGCGTGCGTGCTGTCCGCGGCTGTGGTGGTGAGGGTGAGGGGGTGACGGCGGCCGGCGCGAGCCGGTCAGTTCCAGGAATGGCGCGCGGGCTTCACGCCGTTGAGGTAGTAGTTGCCGATCGCGTGATACTTCCAGCGCACCGGGTCGTGCAGCGTATGCACGCGCGCGTTGCGCCAGTGGCGGTCGAAGTTGTATTTCGCCAGCGTCGACTTGCTGCCGCCGAGCTCGAACAGCTTGCTCGCCGCAAGCAGCGCCACCTCGGTCGTCGCGATCTTCGCCTCGCCCACCGCGATCGCGGCCTGCGCGACCGTTTCCTCGCCCGGCTCGCGCTTCGCCGCGTCGACGAAGCGGCCCGAGCGCGCGAGCAGCGCTTCGGCGGCGTGCACGCGGTACGCGATGTCGCCGATCTGCGCGACCGTCAACGGGTCCTCGCTCGCGCGCTCGACGCCGCTGTCGATCCACGGGCGCGCATGCTGCTGCACGAACGCGATCGTGTCCTGCAGCGCGGCGCGCGCGATCCCGAGGTCGATCGCGGCGGTCGTGATCTGCGCGAACGGGCCCGCGAAGGTCGGGCGATCGTACGAACGTTGCGTGTGGAAGATTTCGAACGGGCTCACGCGCACGTTCTCGACGATCACCGTGCCGCTCGCGGTCGTGCGCTGCCCGAAGCCGCTCCAGTCATCCACGACGGTCAGCCCCGGCGCCCCCTGCCGCACGAAGGCGAGCACGGCCTGGTCCGACTCGTCGAGCGCGAGTACCGGAATCCAGTGCGCGAACAGCGTGCCGGTCGAATAGAACTTGCGGCCGTTCAGCACGAACGCGTCGCCGTCGCGATGCACGCGCGTCCGGATATCGAGCACGTTCTTGCCGCCGGCTTCGGAAAACGCGTTCCCGTAGCGCGTGCCCTTCAGGACGAGATCGAAGAAGAAGCGCTTCTGCGCATCGCTGCCCTCGAGGCGGATGTCCTCGATCAGGCAATAGTGGTTCTGCGGGATCTGGCCGAGCGACGGGTCCGCCTCTGAAACGATCGCGATCACTTCCGCGAGCGTCACGTTCGACACCTCCGCGCCGCCGTACTCGCGCGGCACGGTGATGCCCCACAGCCCGCTCGACGAGAACAGTTCGATCTCGTCGAACGGCAGCTTCCGCTCGCGGTCGCGCAGCGCGGCGTGCTCGGCCAGCCGTGCCGCGACCTGGCGCGCGACGTCGAGCGCCTCGGCATCCGAGCCGATGACGGGAACGGGCGTGGCGCCCGCTTGCGGTTGCACGTTTTCTTCGATGATTTCCGTAGACATGTCGATTCCGGCAAAGCTCATGAACCGGCCGGCGGCGCCGGGAAGCATCCGCCGACCTCCTGTTTCGATATCCGAAACGTCAAACCGGGTCGACCCGCGAGAACCGCCGGTGTCGCCCCTTCGATCGGCCGGCGCGCGGCACGCGTTCGTGCCCGCCGCGCACCGGCCCCCGCATCACGCGGCAACCGCCTGCCGTCGCGCCTCGAGTTCGCGCACGAGCGGCAGCACGCGCTGGCCGAAGTACTCGACCTCCTCGATGAAATGCAGGAACCCCGCGAGCACGAGATCGACGCCGATCGCCTTCAGCGCGACGATCCGTTCGGCGATCTGCTGCGGCGTACCGATCAGGTTCGTGCGGAAGCCGTCGTTGTACTGCACGAGATCCTCGAACGTCGATTTCGCCCAGTTGCCCTCCCCCTCCGGCGAGGCCTTGCCGGCCTGCTTCACCGCATCGCCGAACGCGTGCACGGCCTCGACGTGCGCGTGCCGGATGATGTCGTCGAGCACGGCCTGCGCCTCTTCCTCCGTATCGCGCGCGATCACGAACGCGTTGACGCCGATGCGCACGCGATGGTTGTTCGCCGCCGCCTTCGCGCGGATGTCGTCGATCTGCGCCTTCAGGTTCTCCGGCGTATTGCCGTTCGTGAAATACCAGTCCGACACGCTCGCCGCGTTATCGCGCGCCGCGCGCGAGCTGCCGCCCTGGAAGATCTCCGGATGCGGCTTCTGCACCGGCTTCGGGCTCAGCGTGTAGTCGTTGAAGCGGTAGAAATCACCCTTGAACGTGAAGTTGTCCTGCGTCCAGATGCCTTTCAGCGCCTGGATGAATTCCTTCGAGCGCCGATAGCGTTCGTCGTGCTCGAGCCACGGCTCGCCGATCGCGGTGAATTCGCCCTTGAACCAGCCGCTCACGACGTTGATCGCGATGCGTCCGTTCGAGATGTGGTCGATCGTCGCGAGCTGCTTCGCGACCACGGCCGGGTGCCACGGCCCCGGCAGGATCGCGGCGAGCACCTTGAGCTTCGTCGTCGCATGCAGCAGCGCCTGGCTGAACGACACCGACTCGTGCTGGTATTCGGCGCCGTAGCCGGCGGTGAAGCGGATCTGGCTCAGCGCGTACTCGAAGCCGGCCGCCTCGGCCGTGCGTGCGAGCTGCTGGTTGTATTCGAGGCTCCAGTCGGTGCGTTGCTCGATCGTGCTGACGACGAGGCCGCCGCTGACGTTCGGTACCCAGTAGGCGAACTTGACGCCGTCGGCGGAAGGGTCGGTATGGCTCATGAGTGTGTCCTGGTCGGGAGGGAAAACGCAGGCGGCCTAGGCGGCCGCGACGGAAAGCGCATGCGGGCGCAGCTGCGGCACCGCGCGATCGACGGCGAGCGCGATGCGCGCACGCAGCGCCGGGCTCGCGATCTGGTACTGGTCGAAATCGCTTTCGGACGCATACACGCCGATCGGCAGCGTGCGTGCCTGGAAGAAGCTGAACAGCGGCCGGAGCTGATGGTCGATCACGAGCGCATGACGCTCGCTGCCGCCGGTGGCGGCGAGCAGCACGGGTACGTCGACCAGCGCCTCGTGATGCACAAGGTCGAACAGGTGCTTGAAGAGGCCCGTGTACGACGCGCGATACACGGGGCTCGCGACGACGAGTGCATCGGCCGTCTCGATCGCACGGATCTGCGCGTCGAGGTCGGCCGGCACCTGCGCGCGCGTCAGCGCGCCGGCCAGCCGGCTGCCGATCTCGCCGAGTTCGATCAGCCGCGTGTCGATCGGCAGCGCGGCGCCGAGTGCCGCGACGATCGCGTCGGTCAGCGCCAGCGTGCGCGACGGCCGTTGCAGGCCGCCCGATATCGCGACCACGTTGATTGCATTGCTCATCGGTTGCATTCCCATTGTCGAATCGGGTGCCGATGCACCCGCCACGTCATGGGTCAGCAAGGAGCGTGCCATTTCGACGAAGGCGATGAAAATCGATCGTCTGCATGACGAAATGCATCGAGATCGACGGCCTGTCGTGGCACACCCGCCGATCGACACACGTTGATAAGCGTGCCAGCCACGGCATCACAACCATATTCCGCAGCACGATGAACTGGGGGAAACAGCGCTGCTGATGCACTGCTGCGTAATCAGCAGCGCGGTGTGCGGCGGGCGCATTTTTCCGCTTCTGCACGGATTCCGGCAGGCGCGCGGCGTCCAGCGCAGCAATCCGGCATTGGTTATCAGAAATCGATGTTTCCCGCGTTGCGCAAAACGTTGAACACTCTGCTGATCACGCAGCACCCGGTCGGCAACGCCCGATGCAGCCCGGCCGTTTTCGTGCAGCGACCCGACGCATTCATCGCCATGACATCCATTTCCGTATCGCCCCGCGCGGAAAGCCTGCGCGTCGTCGCGCCGTCCCGCGACGAACCGGCCCCTCCCGACGCGCTGCAAACCGCCGGGCGCCTGGCGGCCGGCTTTGCACGAACTGCGGCCGAACGCGACCAGCAGGGCGGCACGCCGAAGGCCGAGCGCGACCAGTTGCGCGACAGCGGCCTCCTCGCGTTGAGCATCCCCGCCGCCTACGGCGGCCTCGGCGCAAGCTGGCGCACGACGTTCGACGCGGTCCGCGTGCTCGCGGCCGCCGACAGTTCGCTCGCGCACGTATTCGGCTTCCATCACCTGATGCTCGCGACCGTGCGGCTGTTCGGCACGCCCGCGCAGTGGGAGTCGTGGTTCGAGCGAACCGCGCGCCAGCAGTGGTTCTGGGGCAATGCGCTGAATCCGCTCGACGAACGCACGGTCAGCCGTTCGCGCGGCGCATGGCACGAGTTCAGCGGCCAGAAGAGTTTTTGTTCGGGGGCGCTCGATTCGCAGATGCTGATCGCGTCCGCGCACGACGCGCAGACGCGCGCGTTCCTGATCGCGGCCGTGCCGACGCAGCGCAGCGGCATCTCGATCGCCGACGACTGGAACAACATCGGCCAGCGACAGACCGACAGCGGCACGGTCACGTTCGAGAAAGTGCGCGTCGAGGAACACGAACTGCTGACGGACCCCGGCCCGCTGTCGACGCCGTTCGCGTGCCTGCGCCCGCTCGTCGCGCAGCTCGTGCTGACGAACGTGTATCTCGGCATCGCCGAAGCCGCGTTCAGCGACGCGCGGCACTACACGCTGCACGAAGCGCGGCCGTGGCCCGGCGCGCAGGTCGCGAGCACCGGCGACGATCCGTACATCCTCGGCCAGTACGGCGAATTCTGGGTCGGGCTCGAAGCCGCGCGCGTGCTCGCCGACCGCGCGGCGGACCGCCTCGACGCCGCGTGGGCGCGCGATGCGGCGCTCACGCATGCGGAGCGCGGCGAGGTCGCGCTCGCCACGGCCGCTGCAAAGGTGTCGGCCACCCGCACCGGGCTCGATCTCTGCACGCGCATGTTCGACGTCGCCGGCGCGCGCGCGACGCATGGCGCGCTGCGGCTCGACCGGCACTGGCGCAACCTGCGCACCCATACGCTCCACGATCCGCTCGCATACAAGATTCGCGAGATCGGCGAATGGGCGCTCAAGCGAACCTGGCCGACGCCGGGCTTCTACTCGTGAACCGCTCCCCTTCCGATGCGTGGCCCGACGCCGCGCCCGTCCTCACGCTGCCCGACCGGCCCGCGCTGGCGACGTCCATTCGCGCCCGCGCGCAGGTGTTCGTCGATCCGCGCTCGGTCGCGCTCCTCGAACGGATTCGCCTGGTCGCGCCGAGCGACGCGAACGTGCTGATCGTCGGCGAGACCGGCACCGGCAAGGAACTGATCGCGCGGCACGTGCACGGCCTCAGTCGCCGCAGCAACGGGCCGTTCGTCGCGGTGAACTGCGGCGCCTTCTCCGAGACGCTCGTCGAGAGTGAACTGTTCGGCCACGAGAAGGGCGCGTTTACGGGCGCGTTCAGCGCGAAGCCCGGCTGGTTCGAAGCCGCGAACGGCGGCACGCTGTTTCTCGACGAGATCGGCGACCTGCCGCTGTCGATGCAGGTCAAGCTGCTGCGCGTGCTGCAGGAGCGCGAGGTCGTGCGGCTCGGCTCGCGCACGGGCGTGCCGATCGACGTGCGCGTGGTCGCCGCGACCAACGTCGATCTGCAGCAGGCCGTCGCGCACGGGCAGTTTCGCGGCGACCTGTTCTACCGGCTCAACGTCGTGCAGCTCGCGGTGCCGACGTTGCGCGAACGCCCCGGCGACATCCTGCCGCTCGCCCGCCACTTCTTCGACGACTACCGGAGCCGCCTCGGCTACGGGCCGCGCAGCATCGACCCGCGCGCCGAGCGCCGGCTGCAGGCATACGGCTGGCCCGGCAATATCCGCGAACTCGAGAACGTGATCCATCACGCGCTGCTCGTGAGCCGCCACGACGCACTGCAGGAGGCCGACCTGCATCTCGCGTCGTCCGACGCGACGGCCGCCGCCGAGCATGCACAGGCGCAGGAACCCGACCCGGCAACCGGTGCGCAGGCTGCACTCGAACGCGCGCTGCGTGCGCTGTTCGACGAGGATCACGGCAACCTGTTCGAGCGCATCGAGGACACCGTGATGCGCGTCGCATTCGATTTCAGCCACCGCAACCAGATCCAGGCCGCACGGCTGCTCGGCATCAGCCGCAACGTGCTGCGCGCCAGGCTGATTCGCGCGAAGGAGATCGCGGCAATGAAGTAGCCGCGCATGGGAGCACGCCGCCGCCCCGCTCCGGTGCGTTTCGCGCCGCGATCCGTGCGGCAAGGTTCGATCCTGATGTATCGTGGCGCGAGGCGCGCGCCTCGTTTCCCTCCCGCATCCGGTCGTCCGTTGCATGACCGCCCGGGCCCGGCGACAGGGCGCACGCACGATCCTCCGCAACACGAAAGGCCGTCCGGCGCCCGTGCGGGCCCGACCGTGCCTCGTTCACCCGTCCGGAACCCGTCGCCATGAAAAAGCTTGTCAACCGCCCGTCCGATGTCGTCCGAGAAATGCTGGATGGCATCGCGCGACAGTCGCCGCATGTCGCGATCCTCGGCGACGAGCACGTGCTCGTCCGCCAGCCGCTGCCCGAGCCGGCGCAGCGCCCCGTCGCCGTCCTCTCCGGCGGCGGCAGCGGCCACGAGCCCGCGCACGGCGGTTATGTCGGCGAAGGGATGCTGAGCGCGGCCGTCTGCGGCGAAGTGTTCACGTCGCCGTCCACCGACGCGGTGCTCGCCGCGATCCGCGCCAGCGCGGGCCCGAACGGCGCACTGCTGATCGTGAAGAACTACACGGGCGACCGGCTCAATTTCGGGCTCGCCGCCGAGCTCGCGCGCGCGGAAGGCATTCCGGTCGAGACGGTGATCGTCGCCGACGACGTCTCGCTGCGCGGCCGCGTCGAGCGCGGCCAGCGGCGCGGGATCGCCGGCACCGTGCTGATCCACAAGCTCGCCGGCGCGGCAGCCGCGCGCGGGCTGCCGCTCGCACGCGTCGCGGCCGTCGCGCGCGACGCGGCGGCCGAGCTGGGCACGATGGGCGTCGCGCTCGACGGTTGCACGATCCCCGGCGCCGACAAGTCGGGCTTCAGCCTTGGCGATCACGAGATCGAACTCGGCCTCGGCATCCATGGCGAGAAAGGCGTCGAACGCCGCGCGCCGCTGCCGGCCGATGCGCTGGCCGACACGCTGCTGTCGAGCATCGTCGCCGATCTCGTGCTCGACCGCGGCGAACGCGTCGCGCTGTTCGTCAACGGCCTCGGCGCGACGCCGGACATGGAACTCGCCATCGTGCTGCGCGCCGCGCACGACAACCTGACGCGGCGCGGCATCGTCGTCTCACGCGCGTGGGCCGGCACGTTCCTGTCGGCATTGAACATGCCCGGCTGCTCGATTTCCGTGCTGCGGCTGAACGACGAACGCGCGGTGCTGCTCGACGCGCCGACGCAGGCGCGCGCATGGCCGGGCGGCGGCGCGGTGAATACGCAGATCCGCGTAGCCGCGGCCGCTGCGCAAGAAGCGCCGCTGCCGCCGCTCGATGCGACCGGCCGCGCGTGGGCGGCGCGCCTGCAACCGGCACTGCACGCGGTCGCGCAGACGCTGATCGATCATGAGCAGACGCTGACGGACCTCGATGCGGCCGCCGGCGACGGCGATCTCGGTGCGAGCATGCTGCGCGCCGCACAGGCGATCCTCGCGCTGCCGGAAACCGCATACGGCTCGCCGGCCGGCGTACTCGCGGCGCTCGGCGCCGCGTTGCGCCGCGCCATCGCCGGCAGCTCGGGGCCGTTCTATGCGACCGCGCTGCTGCGCGCATCCCGCCGGCTGGCCGATGTCGCCGAGCCGTCGGCGCGCGACTGGGCCGCGGCGTTCCACGGCGCGGTGGATTCGATCAGCGAACTGGGCGGCGCGCACGCCGGCGACCGGACGATGCTCGATGCGCTGGTGCCGGCCGTCGCGGCATTCGAACGGGCGCTCGACAACGATCGCGATCCCGCGGGCGCATGGGCGGCGGCGGTCGAAGCCGCCGAGCACGGTGCCCAGGAAACCGCGCAGATGACTCCGCGCGCGGGGCGTGCGAGTTATCTCGGCGAGCGCGCGATCGGCACGCCGGATGGCGGTGCGGTGGCGGTGTCGTACTGGTTGCGCGCGTTGCAGCCGCACGTGCGATAAGCGGTGGCGGCAGGTTGATGCGGGCCGCCCGCATCAACCTGCCGCGCGCGTCCCGGTTCGCCCGGGCAACAGCGCGGCGCCGATTGCGGCCGCGCCGAAACCCGCGAGCCAGCACCAGTAGCCGATTGCATCGAGATGAACCGGCTCGACCCCGCCGGCTTCGTTGACGACGATCCGATGCTGCGTCAGGAAGCTCAACCCGAACAGCAGCGCGAGCACGGCCAGTGCGAGCGCCTGCGTGCGCCGGCGCTTCGCGATCAGCCACCAGGCCGCGAACACGAGCGGGTTCGCGAGCCACGCGAAGATGCCGAAGAAAAGGCCCATCCAGCCGGTCAGCAACACCTGCCAGCCGTCGGCCCATGGATGCGGATCGGGTGCGCCCGTGCGGAACGGCGTGGTGAACATGGCGACCAGATAGAGCACGACGCTGATCGCGAGCAGCACGGTCGTGGCGCGGCCCATCGGCGGTCGGACGGTCGCAGTGGCGGGGTTCGATGTGTTCATGGGCGTGCCGCGCGTCCGGCGTCGCAGCGCGCCGCCGGAAGCGCCCGATGCGGGTCGTTCAGACGCCTTCGACCAGCACGGCGCGATAGCGCGCGCCCTTGAAACGATGCTGGACGACGTCCTGGTATTCGGGGCCGTGATACCACGCGTGCGCGGCTTCCTTCGACGGAAACTCGACGATCACGACACCTTCCGGGCCTTCGCCCTCCAGTGTTTCCTGCGGGCCATAGGCGGCGAGCACCTTGACCGGATGCCCGGCGAGCGTCGCGCCGACCTTGCTCTGGTAGACGTCGAGTTCGTGCTGGTCCTGCGTGCTTTCACGTGTAAACACAATGTAGGTGGCCAAGATACGTGCTCCTGATGCGATGCGTGGAAGGTGGAAGGGCCGGCCGCGCGCCGCACCGTCCGGCACGACGGCACGCGGCCTGCTCGCAGCTTACAGCGGTTTCGCGACGAGCGCCGGAGCCCGCCCGCATGCCCGCCCGAGCAGCTGCGGCGGGCACCACCGGTCGTCCGCGCACGGGTCCTGCCACGACGCGGACGAACCGAACGGCGCCCGTCACGCAACGGTCGCGGCGGCCTGCATCGTCAGCCAGCCGTCGCGATCCTTCGCCCACAGCTCGATCGTCTTGCCGTCGTCCGACGGCTTGCCGCACAGCGTGAACGGCTCCCCGTCGAACGTCGGGCGCACCGCACGGAACGCAAAGCTCGCGAGCGCGGCATCGGGCCGTTCGCGCCGCACGAGATCGACGAGCAGCGTCGCGATCAGCGGGCCGTGCACGACGAGCCCCGGATAACCTTCCTCCTGCGTCACGTAGCTGCGGTCGTAGTGGATGCGGTGGCCATTGAAGGTCAGCGCCGAATAGCGGAACAGCATCACCGCGTCGGCCGTGACCGTGCGCGACCACGCGTCGCCTGCCGGCGCCGCGATCGGCTTCGGCACGGGTGCGCCCGGCTGCGGCGCATCGCGATAGACGATGTCGTGCTCCTCCTCGACGCACAGCACGCCGTCGCACTCGATCCGGTGCTGCACCGTCACGAAGACGAGCCGTCCGCTGCGGCCCGTCTTGTCCTCGAGGTTCACGATCGTCGATTCGCGCATCGCGCGCCGTCCGGTGCGCAACGGCGCATGGAATGTCAGGCGGCCGCCGGCCCACATGCGGCGCGGCAGCGGCACGGGCGGCAGGAAAGCGCCGCGCCTCGGGTGGCCGTCGGGGCCGACTTCGGCCAGCGGCGCGACAGGCAGGAAATAGAGCCAGTGCCACATCGGCGGCACGACGTCGCCGGGCGACGGGCGGTCGAGCGTGGCGGCCAGCGCGTTCAGCGGGAACGCGGTGATGTCGTCGCCGAGCGTTTCGGTCTTGCCGAGCCACGCGTCGAGCGACGCCGGGGCGGACGGCTGCGAGGATGGGGTGGACACGTGCGGAATCTCCAGGAGGCTTGCAACGGCTTCAATATGCACGCCGCGCACCGTTTCGCGAAGCCGGAATTCCCGAATCCCTTCCAGATTCCCGGCTTCGAACCCGCCTGTCCCGCCTCCCCCTCCACGTGGCCGCGCCGCACGGTTTTCGTCTGATCATTCGATCGCGGTTGCCGCGCGCGGGCCGGGCCGACATCCTTGCGGCTTGACCACCGCCGGCACGCCGCCTAAATTGCTTCAGACGGGCCGGCCACGACGTGTCATACGGGTGACAAAAACGATAGTTTGCTATCGAATTATTTTGCCCCTATCATCTCGCCCATGACCAATCTGCACGACCTCCGCCTCGCCGTCAGCAGCCTGCTCGTGCTGTCCGCGCGCAAGTGGCGCCGCACCAGCGACGGCGTACTGAACGCGTACAACGTGTCCGAGGCCTGCGCGACCCCGCTGCTGATCGCCGGGCGCCTCGGCGAAGGCGTGCGGCAAGGCACGCTCGCCGAACACGTCGGCATCGAAGGGCCGTCGCTCGTGCGCCTGCTCGACCAGCTGTGCGCGGCCGGCCTTGCGCGCCGCGACGAGGATCCGCACGATCGCCGCGCGAAGACGATCTCGCTGACGGCCGCCGGCCGCGCGGTCACCGCGAAGATGGAGGAAGACCTGCGCGTGCTGCGTGCGCAGGTGCTCAAGGGGGTCACGCGCGCCGATCTCGAGGCAACGCTGCGCGTGCTCGACGCATTCAATGCATCCGAATCGCCCACGCCCGCCGCGCGCGCATCCCGCACCGGCAACGCCACGTCATGACCTATCCGAGCCTTCGCGACTGGCTGTTCTCGGGCAAGACGTTCGCCGCGTCGATGCTGGCGCTGTACCTCGGCCTGTATTTCCAGTTGCCGCGCCCGTACTGGGCGATGGCGAGCGTCTACATCGTGTCGAACCCGTTCGTCGGCGCGACACGCTCGAAGGCGCTGTATCGCGCGCTCGGCACCGCGCTCGGCGCGGCTGCCGCGATCTTCTTCGTGCCGCCGTTCGTCGAGACGCCGCTGCTGTTCGCGATCATCGTCGCCACCTGGTGCGGCACGCTGCTCTACCTCGCGATCTCCGACCGCACCGCGCGCAGCTACGTGTTCATGCTCGCCGGCTATACGATGCCGCTCGTCGCGTTGCCGACCGTGACCGATCCGTCCACCGTATTCGACGTCGCGATCGCGCGTACCGAGGAGATCGTGCTCGGCATCGTCTGCGCGAGCGTGGTCGGCAGCGCCATCTTCCCGAACCGGCTCGCGCCGACGCTGATCGAGCGCACCGATGCGTGGTTCAAGGACGCCGCGTTCTACGGCCGCGAGACGCTGTCCGGGCACATTGCCGGCAAGGCGCTGTCCGCGTGCCGGCAACGGCTCGCGGCAACCATCACCGGCCTCGAATTCCTGCTGAGCCAGCTGAGCTACGACCACGCGCATCCGCGCATCCTCGCGCGTGCGCAGGCGCTCGCGGGCCGGATGCAGCTGTTCCTGCCGCTGATGTCGTCGCTCGCCGATCCGTTGATTGCGCTGATGCGCGACCTGCATATCCGGCCGGCCGGGCTGGACGACCTGCTTGCCGATGCCGCGAAATGGTTCGACGCACCGTTGCCGGCCGTCAAGGCCGGCAACGACGGCGACATGACCGACGACCCGGTCGCGGAACGCCTGCGCGAACGCATTGCCGCGCTGCAGCCGGCCGACGACGCGCTCGCGAGCTGGGACGGCGCGCTGCTGTCGAACGCGCTGTGGCGGCTGCGCCAGGTCATCGACATCTGGCAGGACTGCCGCTCGCTGCGCGCGCTGATCGGCAACGAATCGGGCGTCTGGCAGCCGCGCTACCGGCACTGGCGGCTCGGCGGCACCGAGCGCTTCTTCGATCGCGGGATGATGCTGTTCTCGACGCTGACCGTCGCCGCCGCGATCGTGTTCGCGAGCTGGCTGTGGATCGCGTCCGGGTGGCACGACGGCGCCGCGGCCGTCACGCTCGTGGCCGTGTCGTGCAGCTTCTTCGCCGCGCTCGACGAGCCGGCGCCGCTGGTGTTCAAGTTCTTCCTCGCGACGACCGCGAGCGTCGTGTTCGCGGGCCTGTACCTGTTCGTCGTGCTGCCGCACGTCCACGATTTCGCGATGCTCGTCGTGATGTTCGCGGGCCCGTTCATCCTGATCGGCACGCTGCTGCCGCGCCCGCAGTTCAACATGGTGACGATGCTCGTCGCCGTGAACACGGCCACCTTCATCAGCATCCAGGGTGCGTACGACGCCGATTTCTTCGTGTTCCTGAACAGCAACCTCGCGGGCGTCGCCGGGCTGCTGTTCGCGTATGTGTGGACGCGTGCGACGCGGCCGTTCGGCGCCGAGCTCGCGGTGCGGCGCCTGCTGCGCTCGGGCTGGGAAGACGTCGCGCGCTCCGCGTCGACGCAGCCGCTCGACGACCAGCGCAACCACGCGTCACGAATGCTCGACCGCGTCACGCAGCTGCTGCCGCGCCTCGGCGCGTCCGACGACCACCGTCATCCGTCGATCGAAAGCTTCCGCGACCTGCGCATCGCCCTGAATGCGCTCGACCTGCGCCGCTCGCGCCGCCGGCTGTCGGGCGACGTGCCCGACGCGATCGACCGCGTGCTGGCCGGCGTCACCGACCACTACGCACGCTGCGCGGCCGCGAACGCGCGCCAGCCGGCACCGCCCGCGCTGCTCGCGACGATCGACGACGCGCTGCAGCGCGTCGCGGGCCGCAACCTGCCGGGCGCCACGCCGGCGGAACACGACGCCGCGCCCGCTGCGCCGGCCACGCCCGCCACGCATCGCCGGCTGCGCGACACGCTGCACGCGCTCGTCGGCCTGCGCCTGTCGCTGTATCCGGCCGCGGCGGGGCAGCCGCCGCAGGCGCCCGACGGAGCACGCGCATGATCCCGCTTTCCCATCCGTCTTTCCGACCGCGACCATGATCGGCGAAATCGACATCTTCGGCGTATTCGTGCCGGCCCCGCTCGTGCTGATGCTGATCGCCTACCTGATCAACATCGTCGTGCGCGCCGTGCTCGAGCGCGTCGGCTTCTACCGCCTCGTCTGGCACCGTTCGATCTTCGACCTCGGCATCTACGTGTTCGTGTTTGCCGCCGTCGTGATCGTTTCCCACCATCTCGTGGCTAGCTAACCGTGAAAAAAACCTGGCTCTCGGCAGGGCAAATCCTGCTTACCCTGATCGTCGTCGTCGTGGCGGCCGTCGTGCTGTGGCGCATCGTCAACTACTACATGTTCTCGCCGTGGACCCGCGACGGTCACGTGCGCGCCGACGTGATCCAGGTCGCGCCGGACGTGGCAGGCCTCATCACGTCGGTGCAGGTCGCCGACAACCAGGAGGTCAAGCGCGGCCAGGTGCTGTTCGTGATCGACCAGGCCCGCTACACGCTCGCGGAACGCCTCGCCGAAGCCACGCTCGCCCAGCGCCGCGCGACGCTCGCCCAGGCGAAGCGCGAATACGCGCGCAACCTGCAGCTCGGCAACCTGGTCGCGAGCGAACAGGTCGAGGAAAGCCGCACGCGCGTCGAACAGGGTGAAGCCGCCGTCGCCGATGCGCAGGTGTCGCTCGACACCGCGAAGCTGAACCTCCAGCGCACGACGATCGTCAGTCCCGTAGACGGCTACCTGAACGACCGCGCGCCGCGCATCGGCGAATACGTGCCGGCCGGCCGCGCGGTGCTGTCGGTCGTCGACCGCAATTCGTTCCGCGTCGACGGCTACTTCGAGGAAACCAAGCTGCGCGGCATCCATATCGGCCAGCCGGTCGACATCATCGTGATGGGCGAACCGCATACGCTGCGCGGCCACGTGCAGAGCATCGTCGCCGCGATCGAGGATCGCGACCGCACGCAGGGTGCGAACCTGCTGCCGAACGTGAACCCGGCATTCAGCTGGGTGCGGCTCGCGCAACGCGTGCCGGTGCGCGTCGTGCTCGACGAAGTGCCCGACGACTTCCGCATGATCGCGGGCCGCACCGCGACCGTCTCGATGCGCGAAGCCGACACGCGTCGCAACGACAACGCAAAGCCGGCAGGTGCCGGCACGGCGTCGGCCGGCGCGCCGGGTTCGACGGCTTCCGCCATGGCCGCCAGCGCAGCAGGAGCATCGCAATGAAGCGGCATGGTCTGCGCCTCGCCGCGACGCTCGCACCGCTTGCGCTGGCACTCGGCGCGTGCAAGTCCGTCGGCCCCGATTACACGCTGCCGCAGCAGGCGTACGTGAATGCGCCGCTCGCGAACCACGCGCTCGACGACGCGAACGGCACGCTCGTGTCGCGCGACGCCGTGCCCGGCAACTGGTGGCAGCTCTACGACGATCCCGTGCTCGACGCGCTCGTGCGCGATGCACTGAAGTCGAACACCGACCTGCGCGTCGCCGCGGCCAACCTCGCGCGCTCGCGCGCGGCGCTGGAAGTCGCGAGCCAGCAGGGCGGCTTCTCGGGCGGCGCGGAAGCCGCCGTGCAGCGCGCGCAGGAATCGGCCGAGCAATACCTGCTCGAGAACAAGCTGCCGGTCGTCAACGAAGGCGCGGTCGGCATCAATGTGTCATACGAGATCGACCTGTTCGGCAAGCTGCGGCGCGGCGTCGAAGCCGCGCGCGCGGACAGCGAGGCCGTCAGGGCCGCCGGCGACCTGGCGCGCATCACGGTCGTCGCCGACGTCGTGCGCGCGTACGTCGAATCGTGCTCGGCCGGCGACGAGCTGGCCATCGCGAAGCAGTCGCTCGCGCTGCAGAAGCAGCGCGTCGCGCTGTCGCAGCGGCTGCGCGATGCAGGGCGCGGCAACCAGACCGACGTGACGCGCGGCGTGACGCAGGTGCGCACCCTCGCCGCCGATATCCCGCGCTTCGAAGGCCGCCGCAAGGTCGCGCAATACCAGCTCGCCGCGCTGCTCGCGCGCGCGCCGGCCGACCTGCCGAAGGCCGTCGCCGAGTGCGAGCGCCTGCCGAAGCTGCGCCAGCCGATTCCGATCGGCGACGGCGCCGCGCTGCTGCGCCGCCGCCCGGACGTGCGCGAAGCCGAGCGGCAACTCGCCGCCGCGACCGCGCGCATCGGGGTGGCGACCGCCGCGCTGTACCCGTCGATCAGCATCGGTGCGTCGGCCGGCTCGGTCGGTGTCGCCGCCGACCTGTTCTCGTCCAACACGAATCGCTGGTCGTTCGGCCCGCTGATCAGCTGGTCGTTCCCCGTCAACGGCCAGCGTGCGCGAGTGCGCGAAGCCGAAGCCGCGACGGGCGGCGCGCTCGCGCACTTCGACGGTGTCGTGCTGAACGCGCTGCGCGAGACGCAGTCGAGCCTCGCGACCTACGCGGCCGACGTGCAGCGCACGGAAGCACTGCGCACGGCTTATGAATCGGCACACAGTTCCGCCGACGAAACGCATCGTCTCTATGTGGCCGGCCGCGAGTCGTTCATCTCCGACCTCGACGCGACGCGCACGCTGACGAGCGTGCAGGCGCAGGTGGCGGCAGCCGAAGGCCAGGTCGCGGCCGACCAGGTGCGGCTCTTCCTCGCGCTCGGCGGCGGATGGGATGACGATGCGGCATCCGCATCCGACGCGTCGAAACAGAGATCGAAACAGACGCCGAAGCCGGCACCCGCAAGCGGTGCATCGGCGGCCTCGGCCGCCGTGACCGCAGCCGAGTAACCTGCCGGTGAAGAACGGGAAGCGCGTTTGCCGCGCTATGCGCGCCATCCGCTGATCAGCTCGCCCGGTGACGCGCGCGCGGCCAGCCTGGGCTCGCCGGAAGCGTCCGACGAATGGCAACCCGGGCAGCCGCGCGACCGTGCGCAACCGGAATGCCGGGCATCGCAAACCCGAGCCGCATCGGACCGGCATTGAAGGTAAACTCGTCCACGCTTTTCCCGTCTTTTACTCGCCGCCCGCCGGGCGGTTCATTTTCCGGAGATCCATCATGCGAACCAGCGCCCGCAACCATTTCGCCGGCCAGATCAGCGCCGTCAAGGCCGGTGCCGTCAACGACGAAATCACGCTCCGGACGCAGGACGGCCTCGACATCGTCGCCGTGATCACCCACGGCAGCGCGGCTTCGCTGGGCCTCGCGGCCGGCTCGAAGGCGTTCGCACTCGTGAAGGCGTCTTCGGTCATCGTGATGGTCGACGTCGACGGCAGCAAGGTGTCGGCCCGCAACTGCGTCGCGGGCACCGTATCGTCGGTCACGAAAGGCGCGGTCAATTCGGAAGTCGTGGTCAAGGCCGCGGGCGGCGCCGAGATCGTCGCGATCGTCACCAACGACAGCGTCGATCGCCTCGGCCTCGCGAGCGGCACGGCTGCGGCCGCGATCTTCAAGGCATCGAGCGTGATCGTCGGCGTCGAGTGAACGCGTGACGATGGCGATGGCGATTCGTTTGGCACCGCGCATTCGTGCGGATCATGCGGATCGCACCGTGCGGCTGTCGCGCCGATGCCTACGATGACCGCCGCGTTCGATGACGCTCGACAACGGGCGCTGCAGTCGCTGCTGTCCGCAGCCGCAAACGCCGACACACCCGACGCACGCCTGTTCGGCGCGCTCGTTGCGGCACGTGCGTGCCGCAACGAACTCGGGCTGCTCGGCCTGTCTCATCCGCAGCTGGCCGCCGTGCTGGCGCGGCAGTTTCCGCGCCTGCCTGCGGCCGACGCCGCGGCTCTCGTGCCTACGGCCGCGATAGCACTGCTGCCATCCCCCCACGCTGCGTTCGTCGTGACGCTGCACGCACGGCTGATGGACGACGCGAATCCCGCCGTCGACCGCGACGACGCCGGCTGTCTCGCGTCGATCATCGCGCACGCCTGCCTGCGCCCCGATCATCTGTGGCGCGATCTCGGGCTCGACGGGCGCGACGCGGTATCCGCGATGCTCGATCGCTATTTCCCCGCGCTTGCCGCACGCAACGTCGCTCACCTGCGCTGGAAGAAATTTCTCGCGCAGGAAGTCGCCGCATCGCTCGATGTGCCGCCTGGCCCCGCGCCAGGGTGCTCGGGCTGCGAGGATTTCGGCTTCTGCTTTCCTCAAGCGCGATAGTCGCCACCGTAGCCGGTGCCGCCGATTCGATTCGTCGCATCGCCATCCGAAGAAGCCGCGTTGGCCGGCATTGCGGCCGCCCAGCCTGCCATCGTGCGGTTTCGAAGCCGCCTTCCGCTTCTACGAAAAACCGGGGTTCGCTGCAACCCGGCACGACTGCGGCTCGCGGCTGGATGCACATCGAGCGCTGCGCCCCGTTGCCGGAATTCCATCCGTACCGCAAATTCAATGCGGCGACGAGTTGGTTCAGTCGCCGCTTCCGGCTCGCGAACTTCCGCACGCTCTTCGACGACGTGCTCGCAACGGGCATTCCCGAACAAACGACCGGTTGACCGCGCGTGCACCGGCCCAAGCGCGAAGCCTGAGGCGGCAGGGTTGACGCACCGATCGATCCGGACAGATTGCCGCCCCGGTTGATCCAGAGCGAAGACCAGGCTCGCCCCCGTTGTTGCGACCGCGACCCGGCAGCGCCGCCAACAGATGCGAGCGCGATGCAGCGCACGCCCCATAAACGGTTACCTTACGCGCCGCGTCGTCCGCCGTTCGTGGCGCGGTCAATGCCGGTGCCGGTGATGAATGTCCGGAAAATGCGCATGGCTGTGCGTGATCGGCAGATGCACGTGCGGATGCGTGTGCGGTTCGTTGCCGTCGTACGTAAAGTCGTGCGCATGCTGGTGATGTTCGTCGTGCCGATGGCGGTGCGTGTGCTCGAGCCGCTCGTGCGTATGCGTGTGTTCATGCCGCTCGCGAACGTGCAGCCAGATACCGAGCGCCATCAGCACGGCAGCGATCCAGAACGTCGCGGGCGGCAGCGCGGGCCAGATCAGCAGCGACAGCATGACGCCGAACAACGGCGCGATCGAGAAATACGCGCCCGTGCGCGCGCTGCCGAGATGACGCAGCGCGACGACGAACAGCGCGAGGCTGATTCCGTAGCCGCCGAGCCCCGTCAGCATCGCGGCGGCCGTGACCGGGAGAGCCGGCAGCGTCGCGCCGGTCGCCAGCGCGATGCCGATGTTCACGGGCCCTGCAATCAGCCCCTTCACGCACGCGATGACCATCGCATCGTTCGCGGCCACCTTGCGGGTCAGATTGTTGTCGATCGCCCAGCACAGGCATGCGCCGACGATCAGCAACGCGCCGAACGGCACACCGGCCCGGCCTGGCGTCCACGACAGCAGCGTGCCGCCGGCGACGATCGCGACCATCCCGAGGAACACCTGCGTATCCACGTTCTCGCGAAACACCACCCATGCGATGACGGCCGTCAGCACGCCTTCGAGATTGAGCAGCAACGCGCTCGTCGCCGCCGGCGTGCTCGATAGCCCGAGCATCAGCAAGGCCGGGCCGGCCACCCCGCCCGCCGCGATCGCGCCGGCCAGCCACGGCAGGTCGGCGCGCTGCAGCGGCGCGGCGTCTGCGGCCGGTGCGTGACGGTTGTGCAGGCGGCGAAGCAGGATACCGATCCCGAGCCCGACGCCGCTGCCGAGATAGAACAGGCCGGCGACCATGAACGGCGACATCGCGCCGATCAGCGCCTTGGCAAGCGGTGTCGCGGCGCCGAACAGCGCGGCAGCGGTGAGCGCGACGAGAATCGCGGAATGTCTCGAGTACATGATCCGGACTGGATTGACGTTGAATGGCGCCGGTAGCGGCTTCGGGTTGTGTCGCAGTTGGCGTTCAGTACCTTTCTGAATGCAAGCTGCATCGCACCGGTCAACTTGCGCACGAACTGACGTGCCCCGGCGAGATTATCGCGCGTCAACGTGTCAGGACGAACGGGCGCGAACGCTCACACGCCGTGTCGATGCTTCCGGCATTGCTCAATTTTAGGAAACCGAATTAACTGAATGAAGCGTCGTCGGGTACCGGACATGCGTACCGTCCACGCGCAAACGACACAGTCGAGACATCGCGCGTGCAGTACCGGTCGACGAACTTTCTTCGTCCGGTCGCAGGGTCTGTTCGAGGCGGGATAGATAAGAACCCGGCGCGTCAGGCGCCGGTGGGAGGAGTCCTGACCTGCCTCTGTCGAGGCAGGCCAGTCAGTCGTGTCGTTCGCCGCAGGCGATGTGCATGCGGGTCAGCGCCGCGCGGCATGCAGCCGCGCGCTGCCGGTTACTCGTTTCCAGCCGTTTGCTGCTCGACCTGCGGCACTGCGTCGGCTTGCGCTTCCACGTTCGCCGGTTGCGGCTCGGCCTGCTGCTCGGCCTTCGGCTGCTGCTGCGCACCCTTGGCCGATTGCGCCGCGCCCTTGCCGGGGCGGCGAGCCTTCAGCCGGCGCGCCCGCGCTGCGTCGTCATGCGTGACGCGCCCTGCTTCGTTGCCCTGCAGGTCGACCCGCACGGCATCTTCGACGAGGCACGACCAGTAGCGGTTGCCGCGGCACCACGTCGACATCGCTTCGCGCAGTTCGGCTTCGTTGAGCCCGACGGCCTGTGCTTCGCGCGCGAGGTCGTCCCAGATGCCGACCTTGAGCGGCACTTTGGGGGCCGGATTCTTCGGGAACGCGCGCGGAAACTTACGCTGCAGTTTGCCGATCGCAACGATGACCGGATCGACCGGCGCCGACGGCTTCGCCGATGCAGGCTTCGCGCGATGCGGTGCTTTGCCGCCGGCCGCAGCCGGCTTGGCGCCACGCTGCGGCCGGTCGCCGGACTTCGGCTTCGCGCCGGTGTCCGCCGGCGCTGCCGGCCGCTTCGCGTTGCGCTCCTGCTTGGCCTTCGCTGCGAGCTGCGCCCGCAATTCGGCAAGTTGTTCAAAACCCATAAATTCAATCCACCAGGAATATAAGGTGTGGTTCGTGCGGTCACACCGCGCGGCGCACCAGCTTCGCCGCCATGCGTGCGACCCGTCTGCCGCCGAGGCGGAACACTACGGGGCCGCATCGCGCACGCCACTCTGTTTTCAGGCACCCGGCCACGATGCCGGACAAGGCAGGAGTGGAAGTATACCGGTACGCGCGACGGCCGGTTGACTCACCGGTCTGCATTGGCCCGATTCTGGGCACCGGAAATGCATCCGTACGGTCGTGTTGCGCATTATATGGATACGTCTCAGGAAGTCACGTCGTTCACCCTCGTCGCCGGAAATCGGGGCCATCTTGCGCGCCGCCATTGCCCCGGCGGCGGCACTGGCCGACGCGCCATGCGAGGTATGCCGCCTTCGGGCGCAGCCCCCGATCGTGCCGCATCGATGCGCCGCGAACCTCGGTCGCCATTCGCGATCCCGGGCGGCGCCGTCGGTTGCGTGTGAATCGACGGTTGCGCCAATGTGAAGCGCCCGGCGACGGAGCGCCGCGTGTGTCGCGACATGCGAATGCCTCCGTCGATCGCATCGATACCCCTACTCGACTCGTTGCGTCCGCATCGATCCCGTCACGCACGAAGATGCCGAAAAGTGCGTAGTATGGCCGGATCGATGTCGGCGGCGGTATCCCTCGGCCCCTTTCGCTGCGCACCGGGCCAGCCGTCGACATTTCGCTTGCCGGCGAAAAGAACCGGTTGCACGAAACGGAGCAGATACATGGTTCCCCCACACGACATCCCGCACGACGGCATCACGCGCGAGGAAATACACCACCGGCAGATCGACATGCGCGGCTATCGGCGCAGCGACGGCCGGTTCGAAGTAACAGCCTGCCTCGCGGATCGCAAGACTTTCGATTTCACCCCGCCGGGCGGCACCCGGACGGTCGCTGCGCTGTCGCCGATCCACGACCTCGGGGTGACATTGGTCTTCGACGCCGACATGATCGTCCGCGCCGTATCAACGTTCCTCCGGTCGCATCCGTATGCGCAGTGTCCGGGTGGCGGCGACTCGCTGCAGGCGCTCGTCGGACTGAGCATCGGCGCCGGCTGGAACAGCGAGGTTCGCAAGCGCCTGCCGTCCTGCGATACGTGCACGCACCTGAAGGAATTGCTCGGCCCGATCGCCACCACGGCCTATCAGACGATGGTCGGCATGCGGAAGTCATCGCTCGAGGAGCGCGACAGCGACGGAAAGCCGCTCAAGATCGACAGTTGCCATGCATATGGCGCATCGCGCGATCTGGTGAAACGCCTTTGGCCCGAATACCACCGGCCTTCGGCGCCGGCAAAGGGCAGCTGAGCGCCAGGCAGTCGCGCCAGTCCGGTGCCCGCACCGCAGGATCGGTACCGCACCGGTGTGCACGCGTCATGTGCACGAACATACTTCGGTCCGGCCTCACGCCGACCGGCCGGCGCTGTCGGCGGCCTGCGTGATCAGAAAACGCCCAGTGCAAGTCCCGCTGCAAGACCGGCGCCCAATTCGGCGCAGCGCGCGAGATCGTCGCCGTCGATCGTCTTGGCCGCGAGGATGCGTTCCGGCGTCTGCTCGTGCGTACAGACGATCAGGCCCGGCGCCACGTTCTTCAGCCGCCAGCCTGTCGCGATCCGGTCGATCTGGCGCAAGGCGTTCTGTCCATCGCTTCCCGCGCAGATCATCGCCGCATACGGGCGGCCGTTCACGCGATCGAGCGCCGCGTAGTAGCAGCGGTCGAAGAAGTCCTTCATCAGCCCGGACATCGCCGCGAGATTCTCAGGTGTCGCAAACAGATAGGCATCGGCGTCCAGCACATCGTCTGCGCTCGTCGCGTCCGCGCGCTGCAGCCTGACGTCGACGCCGGATTGCTCGCGCGCCGCGCCGGCAGCCGCTTCGGCCATCTGTTGCGTGCCTCCGGTCATCGTGTGATAGACGATCAACAGTGTCTTCATGCGTCGTCACTCGCGTTCGGCTTCAGGTAAGCCGGCGGCATCGCCGGGTTCTGCTGGATGGCCAGCGATCATATGAGGCGGTTCCGCATCCGTGGAACTGCCGGTTTGCCGACTCGTCGGGCCAGGGCGCGCGTCGAACATGCGCATTGTGCCGGCCTCGCTTCGCGCATGATCGACCGGATGCACGATCAGTCCGCTGCGGCGCGTGATGCGTCGGGGTCTTCCGGTCGCGCGTAGTACGCGAGAAACATGTCTGCGGCGGATTCCGCGACTTTCTGTTGCTCCGGCGCCGCGAGTGGCGGCTGGCCCATCGTGATCTGCGGCCAGAACGCGAATGCCTTCACGACCCCGTGCAGCTGATGCGCGGCGAACACCGGATCGGTGACCGACAGGCGTCCGGCCGCCGCGGCCGTTCGCACCCAGACCGTCATGTCTTCCTCGCGCTCGCCGAGACGCTCGACCATGTCGCGCGCGCGTTCCGGCGAATGGATGGCCGCACCGATCGCGACACGTGCGAGCGCGAGAAATGCCTCGTCGCCGAGCAGGCGCATTTTGCGCTCCAGCAACGCGAGCAATTGCTCGCGCAGCGGCACGTCGGAACGATAGGTGGGCGAACTGCCGGTTCGGGTCGCATCCCACAATTTTTGCAGGATCGCGGCGAACAGCGTTTCCTTGCCCGGAAAGTGGTTGTAGACCGTGCGTTTCGACACGTCCGCGCGCGCGGCGATTCGATCCATGCTGGTCGCGTCGTAACCCGACGCGAGAAATTCCTCGATGGCCGCGTCGACGATGGCCGCGCGCTTTCGATCGGTCAGGCGCTGAGGGGGAGTGCTGGTATCCATTCGGAAATTTTACACCGCGTAGTTTACTTATCCCAAAAATAAACTACACTGTTTAGTGTACTTTATTCTTCGGACGAACCGACATGGCATCGCCTCTCGTTTTGATTCATCGCATTCTGGGTTTTGCGGCCGCCCGACGCGGCCGCGCGCTGTCTGGCGGCTCGCCGCAGCACAATGGCGAGCGCTTCAGCAATGTCGCGCCCCGGCCGGCCGAAGGGTTGGGCAAGACACTCGGCATCGCGTGGAACATGCTGTTCAACAAGCCGCGCAATACCGTGCCCGCAGGGGTACTGCCCGTCGATTCGCTGACCCGCGCGGAACTCGACGCGGCCCCCGATCGCAGCCTGTACCGGCTCGGTCATTCAACGCTGCTGCTCAAGCTGCGCGGCGAATTCTGGCTGACCGATCCCGTCTTTGCCGAGCGCGCGTCGCCGTTTCGTCGCGTCGGCCCAAAGCGTTTCCACGCGCCTCCGATCGCACTCGAAGATCTTCCGCCGCTGCGCGGCGTGATCCTGTCGCACGATCACTACGATCACCTCGACCGCGACACGGTGCTCGCGCTCGCGGCCACCACCGGTGTGTTCGTGACAACGCTGGGTGTCGGCGACCGCCTGATCGAGTGGGGAATCGACGCGAAGAAAGTTCGTCAGCTCGACTGGTGGCAGAGTGTCGACGAGGCCGGCTTGACGCTGACCGCCACACCTGCCCAGCATTTTTCGGGGCGCAGCCTGTTCGATGGCAACAGCACGCTGTGGGCATCCTGGGTCATCGTCGACGACGACTTGCGCGTGTTCTTCAGCGGTGACACGGGCTACTTCGATGGTTTCCGGACGATCGGCGAGCGCCTCGGGCCGTTCGACGTCACGCTGATCGAAACAGGCGCATACGATGCGCAATGGCCGTACGTCCACATGCAGCCGGAAGAAACCGTGCAGGCGCACATCGATTTGCGCGGTCGCTGGCTGGTCCCGATCCACAACGGCACGTTCGATCTCGCGATGCACCGCTGGCAGGAACCGTTCGAGCGCGTCACGGCGCTGGCGATCGTGCGTGGCGTCGAACTGTCGACGCCCAGGATGGGCGAGCGCCTCGCTCTCGACGAGCCGCATCGCGGCGAGCGGTGGTGGCGCAAGGTGGACGAGCGCGTGCCATCCGTTGCCACGAAATCGCGCCGCTGGCCGCTTTGCGCGTCGCAAGCGACGAAGTAAGCCCACCGGACGTTGCGCAATTTCCCGGGAGCGCGGCAATGCCGCGCCTCCGGGAAGTTCGTTTCCGGCGTACCTGCATGTCGATGGGCCCGCCTGTAGACCCGATTACCCGAGTAGAGAAGTCATGCATCCGGCACCTGCCCAATACTCCCCCGGCCAACAGGTCGACACCGCCACCATCGCTGCATTCAACCCCGTCTCTCCCCGATCGACCCGCCAGAGCCGGGAGAGCGACCTGCGGCTGACACTCGCAGAGCGCGTCGCGAGGTGGACAGACGGTATTGACCACCTCACCACGGCCATTCCGAACCTGAGCCTCCATCGAAGGGAGACACCGACGCAGCCGATGGACTGCATGGTCGAGCCAAGCTTCGGGCTCGTCGTCCAAGGCACGAAGCGGATCATTCAAAGCGGCGACGTGTATCTATGCGATGCCAACCGTTTTCTGATCACGTCGCTCGACTTGCCTGGTTCAACGCAGGTCATCGAGGCCAGCCGAGAAACGCCGTTTCTCGGGATCGGACTCAAGCTTGATTTTCGCGTCATGGCCGAACTGATGGCGCAGGTCGCACCGGATCACGAGGATGCCCCCGCAGGTCGCGGCCTCGTCGTCGGCGATATGACCGAACCGCTCTACGACGCAGTCAACCGGTTGCTGGCGTTGCTCGATGATCCCAACGCCATTGCAGTTCTCGCTCCGTACGTCGAGCGGGAAATCTACTACCGGCTGCTGACGAGCGACCAGGGTGGCCGCCTGCGTCAGATTGCATCCGCCGGCAGTCAGGGCAACCGCGTGTCGCGGGCGATCCAGTGGTTGCGAACCCATTACGACGAGTCGCTGCGAGTCGACGATCTGGCGACGCAGGTTCAAATGAGCAGTTCGACTTTCCATCACCACTTCCGCCAGCTCACTGGCATGAGTCCGCTGCAGTACCAGAAATGGATACGACTCAACGAAGCACGTCGGCTGATGTTGTCCGAGCGACTCGACGCCACGTCGGCATCGTTCCGGGTTGGATATGCGAGCCCGACCCAGTTCAACCGCGAATACAGTCGGTTGTTCGGCAATTCGCCGCGAAGAGATATCGATAACCTGCGCAGCGGAACGGATGTCGTTCTGTCGGTGGCGGCAACGTACTGATCGCCGGAGTTGTACCGAAGATGCAGGATGCCGATTTTGGCGGTATCCGCGGAATGGTTGGATCGGTTTCACGCTCGATCCGGGCGAGTCACACGCTTGCAGCGGGACGCGCGCCTCTCGATTTCTTGCCGACTCAGGACTGATGGCTCGTCGGCCGGCTGTGGACTTGTAATCGAGTATCGAGCGATGCGTGAGTGCCCCACGAAGTCGGACGTGTTCCCCAACTCGCGATCAAAGCGCAGATACAAGCAGGTCGTCCCAGGCCGTTCTCATGAGCCGGTGATGACTTCGCCCCCTCTTCAACGACCAGGTCCCTTGACGGTCTTCCCTACGATCTGCCACAAACTCTTTGGTGCCGGGATTCTCGCGTCACTCTGTCATCCAACGAGTTGAGCAACTAATGCGCGTTGTCACGTGACAACTCGCGCCGATTATTGGCGCGGACATCCGATCAGAGACTCGACAGCGTGCTGTGGTGTATGTGATCCGTGGGAGTTCGATTTATCTCAGATAGCTGGCGGGACCACATAAATTTCAAACACTACATAATACGTATCAATAAATACAAACCGACGCATCTTTATACGAGCTAACGGACGCAGGGCACGAAATGATCATGCGCCCCCATTTAAGGGCGCAATCTTGTCGATATTGCGTGAAACAACATGAAGAATATTGCGCAACCCGTTGCTGGATAAGGATTTCCGCGAGCATCGAATTCCTTGAAATTGTTTCACGATCTGTCCCGTTTGAGTTATCGCGCGACCTTCAATTCTGGGGTTTGTCGCAAATCGAAGCCTCGCACGCACGGCTGTCGCGCGAACACTGATACTGCGTCGGCGGGAACGGGGTAGGCACGACAACGCCTCGCCCTACCCTGCTGGCTAACGTTCGATGAAGATGCAACTGAGTGCTTTCCATAAAATGGGGCCATATCAAAGATGCTTATGGTATATGGTCGGGGGCTGTTCCAGTAAGCGGGCCCCCCCCAGTTTTTCAGGGACATGAATGTGGATTGCCCGCGGCGAAGGGGCGGAATCTGCGATCAGTCGATGCATCAAACCTCGTTACAGTGTGTGCCGACCGACGTGCAGGCCAACGCGTCATTCAACACACACGCTCCTCAAACAACACTCCAGTTGTCACGTAACAACTCACCAGACAGCCGATTCGAGGACTGTCTTTCGCGACGAGCCAACGACGACGAACCTTTCCTTTACCGATCTATCTGTTCACTCTCAGCGGAGTTCGGTCGCAACAGGGCTCAAAATCGACTCAGAGCGGTCGTCACCGTCCGCTCTTGAGTCGATTGTCACGTGACAACTCACCTTGCTGCGAGATAGTCGAGCGAAACCAACGATTCCACATTGAAATGATTTCGCCGAGGCCGTAAAGGCGATCTACACAAAAATTTCTCGGGTTCGGATCGCACCGAAAAGCACCAAATCTCTACGTCTTGTCACGTGACAACTGAGCTTCCCGACGACGTACTCTAAGCCGACCTACCGGAGTCACTGAGAGTTTTGCCTGGAACTCCGCAAGATCAAGTGGCCAGCCTCCAGGCGTTAATCCGTCATCACCGTTAAAGCTCGTCGAATTTTCTATCGACCTTTATACGTGCTTTTCAAGCGAGATCGTCAATTCTATTTTTACTCGATCATCGCCCATCGCTGACTCGTTAGCCATTCGGCTACTTGTCACGTGACAACCACATCGGTCACCAAGGCATACATCCCGTCGAAGGCTTTTTCTGGACATTTCGATAATAACTGCATATATTACGCAAAACTCCGTGGAGGAATTTAATGGCTTTCAAGATCGCCGTCAGTAATCAAAAAGGTGGGACTGGGAAGACAACCATCTCCGTCAATATCGCGGCTGCGTTCGAAGCAGGCGGCAATAAGGTCGCCCTGATCGATGCCGACCCTCAAGGCACGTCCGTCCGGTGGGTAACGAGCGGCGAGAACACGCTGCCGATGACGGTACTTTCGTTGGCCCCTGCCGGCCGAGGCATTGGCGGCGAAATCAAAAAGCAAGACGCGAACTTCGATGTGATCGTCGTCGACTGTCCCGGCAACCTCGAAGATCCGCGAATCGCATCGGTACTCGAAGTTGCCGATTTCTGCCTTGTGCCGCTGTCGCCGTCGCCGGCCGATCTCTATAGCACCGTCGCGATGATCCGCATGATCGAATCGATGCGATCCGTCCGTAACCCAAATCTGTCTTCCGCATTAATGCTGAATAGTGTTAATGGAAAAACTAAAATGCGTGAAGAAATTTTAAAAATTCTAAGAGCAGAAGAAATAGGGGAGCATCTGCTCGACAGCCAGATCGCGCAACGCGAGGTCTACCGTCAGACGTTTGCGCTCGGCACCACGATCCATCATCACAATCGGTACCTGAAGGGCCTGAAAGAAGCCCGAGCGGAAATCGAAAAGCTGGTCACGGAAATGGCCCAATACATCGCGTCGACGCGCGCTACCGGAGCCGCCCATGGCTAAGGACACCTCGAAAGACAAGAAGCCGACCGGCAACCTGCATCTCGCAGCCGGCCTGCTGCGCGGGCTCGCGCAGGAAAATGCGGCACTCGAAACGCGGCTGCCCGAACCGGCGGCCGCACCGAGCGCCATCGCCGAATCGGCGCCCGCCAGCGCCCCGGCCGCGGCCGCACCCGCCGGCACGGCCGATCTTGGCGCGCCACAGAAGGTGCTGGTCAAGGATTGCATTCCGAACCCGTTCAACCCGCGCGTGTTCTACTCGGAGTCGAGCCTGCACGAGCTCGCCCTGACGCTGAAACGGGAAGGGCAGATCGAGCCGATCAAGGTGACGCGGCTGCCGGAGTTTCCCGGTAAGCTCGTCGTGATCGACGGGCAACGCCGGCTTCGCGCGACGAGCATCAACGGCGACGAAACCATCAACGCCACGTTCCGCACGGATCACACGCCCGAGCAGCTCTACACGATCGCGTATCGCGCGAACCACGACCACGAACGCCAGACGATCTTCGACGATGCGGTCGCGTGGAAGCGTCTCCTCGACGAGAAGGTCTTTTCCGACCAGAACACGCTGGCGGAAAAAATCGGCAAGGACAAGGCATCGATCAGCAAGACGCTGTCGCTCAACGCACTCCCGAACACACTCCTTGAACGGATGGCGAGCGCGAACGACGTGGTCGGCCTGCAGGCGGCGTATTTCCTGAAGCTGATCTTCGAACGCCTGGGCGAGCCGACGGCCGACCGGCTGCTGACGGCCGTGATCGACCGGAAAAAATCGGTTCGTGATCTCGAGAATTTCCTGCGTGCGCAGAGCGACGGCAGCAAGAAGGCAGGACGCACCCGTTACAGCGTTCGGCATGACTTCGCGCTCGAATCGCAAGCGATCGGTCAGTTGAAGACCTATCCGGACGGCCGCCTGGATCTGCAGCTCAAGGGCGTCGACGCGTCGCACCAGGAGGCGCTCGCCGACAAGCTGAAGACCGTCATCGACGCGTACGTTGCCGAGCTGGCAACGGCTACGCAAAAGTAACGCGCGAAAAGCAGAAGGCCTCGCATCCGCGCTGCATCGCGAAGCCGGACGACGACGTCCGGCACGCGACGCGCACCCGGCTGCGAGGCCTCGTTCAGTTGCCTGCGAGACTGCTTTTCAGCAAGAATTCCAGCAAGTCGTCCGAGGTCGGTTCGCCCCACGTATCCAGCGCGAGCCATCGGAAGAAGCTGGTCTGCGCGAGTTTGCTCGCCTTCTTCTTCGGCGACAGCGTCAGATCCTTCGAGCCTGCCACCGTCTCGTTGTAACGCTCGATCAGCTTGGTCTGGTCGTCGATCTCCAGTTCGCGGAAATACGCGCCGGCTTCCTCGACCTTCGCCGCCAGATATTTGTCGCGAATCTGTTCCTGCTTGCTCTGCGCGGATTCCTTCGCCGGTGCGGCCGCCTCCGTTCCCTGCCCGTCGGCCAGCGTATAGCCGTGCGTCAGCGCCTTGCGGAAGTACGCGGCCACGTTGTCGACCGGCGCCGCATTCTTCTTCGTAGTCCGATTGAGCGTGTAGGCAATCGCGGCCTTGATGCGCTGCACGCCGTATTGCGTGATCAGCCGGCGCGCTTCCGAACGCGGAATGCCGAACTTGGCGACCTCCTCGACCAGCGCTTCGTTCTTGACGTCGCCGTCCTCCACCGTATCGGCGCTCTGCTTGCGCGTCACCTTGAACTGGACGGCTTCCACGCTCCGGCCGGACTTGTGTTCGATCAGCTCGAGCGTGTGATCCGAAACTTCGTTCACCTCCTGAATGCACGGCACCAGGACCTTGCTCTTGAACAGCTTGTATTCCTTGTACGACTGCGACGCCTTGTCCTGGCCGAGAATGAGGTCACGAAATTTCGGCAGCGGGATCTTCGCGGTGATGCCGATTCCTTCGTAGCGCACCGTGTTTTCCCACAACGCGAGCGAGTGCGACCGCCGGAACTCGCGGGCGATCCGCATATCGATCAATGCGTAGATCTCGGGGTTGAGCAATTCGCTGCGAATCTGGTCGGAGAAGCTGTACTTCAGCACCGATTGCTCGAGCTCCGCGCCGGCGAGGAGGCCTGACGCTTTCCACACGGTCGATCGGTCCGCGGCCAGGTAGTCCCAGTTGACGACGGTACTGATCAGCGAGTTGACCGTGTCCTTCACGTATTTCGTGTTGTTGCTGTTCAACCCGCTCTCGTGCGAGAGCGACGCGATCGAGATCGAGAAGCTCGTCCGGCCCGGCTCGAAAGCCTCCTGCCGAAGCGCGTTCTTGATCAGCGAGCTGAACATCTTGCGCTGCTGCAGCCCGATCTTCCCGGACTTGGGCGCGATATGAATCGCCTGGACCGCCTTGCGCAGCAAGTCGGGAGGCTCGGGTGTCTGAAACAGCGAAACCTGTTTGTCTGAGCCTTTGCTTGCGGGCTTGCGCGGCATCGTAATGTCCGGATAAGGTCACCTTGTTGAGAGCGGACTTTATACCTTTTCGCGGCGACGGGCAACGCCCTTGTTCCTGCTTTACTTGCACTATCTCGGCTAACCTTCAGATACAAAAGGAAAATCTTCGATCAGACGATCTTTTTGGGGCCCCATATCCATCTACCTTTCGATCAAAATGCTTCCCACAAGCTGCTACCTTTCATGCCCGGTCACGGAAACCCGGCACGGGATTTGCCCTCGCCAAGGTAACCATCCATGGGAAACGGATGTGCAGAATCGAGATCGTTGGGCACATTCATGGTGCCGTGCAGCACAGTCTCGTTTTCCTCCCATAACTTGCTACCTTCATCGATTCCCACAGGAGGGTACCTTTCAACCGGTCTTGATTGCATGGATGCCGCAGACAGCTCCCATAAACGGCAACCCTCCGGTTTCCCCATAAAAGGTTACCTGTCCGTGCCGTCGATCCTGTCCATGGGAACCAACCACTGGAAAATTTGGAAAAAGGCAGTCAGGTGGCCCCGGATGCTACCCATAACCGGGTACCTTTGAAGCGCCCCATAACCGGCTACCCAAGAAAAATCACTGTGCATTCAGGCATCTACGGATCAAAAAAATGCCCCATAAAAGGCTACCCGCATACGTTCCCATAGACGACTACCCAACGTGTTCTGTGGCCGATTTCCCATAACCGGGTACGCTTGCCCCATATCCACAACCCTGACTCCCCACAACCCGGTACCCCAAACCCCAAATCCACAGACCTGAAACCCCAGACCCTTACACCTGTGCTCCCATAAATGGGTACCGAACACCTGTCAAACCCTTGTGGGATAAGGCTGTGAGCCGTCTAAAAGTAGTTAAAGAAGTAAACGTCGTTAACAAAAGATGTAAACACACGTGCGCGTCCACAGAAAGACGAACCCCATAAACCGCTACCATTGAGTAGCCGTCTATGGTGTTGCAGGCACCTCAAGGCTTCGATTCAGGCCTGGGAAACAGTGGCCGGGCTCCTCATTTCGCACAGGTTCCAGGCCCAACAAGGCTTCCAGTAGAGGTGAGTACATACTCACATCGACTGAAACGTAGAAACTTATGGGAGAAAAACGGGAGGAAACTGCCCGTTTCCAGGTATAGGTTCCCGTTTATGGGATCGAAAAACCGTCCCCGTAGCCTCGCGAATGCACGTTATCGACCAGCAAAGTCGATCGGCGGCCGGAAACATAGATCTCTTCGGTTTCGTTCACAGCAGTTTGAAATCATCCGCTACGGCTGGCGGAGGAATTTTTACACTCAGGCCTCCTTGTCTGCGAAGAAAGTTCTCCGATCGTCGGCTCGCGTCTCCGGTCAAACCCAGCCTGTCGGCTGTGCACAGAGAAAATCGGTGCGACTCGCTTCGTCGCGCCCGGGGGCGTCCAACTTTCTACCTTTGGCTCCATCAACCGAAAATCAATGCTGTGCCTCCCGTCCGCAACGAGAGGCCCTGGAACGGCTTTCCAGAGATCAAGTAGGGGGGCGGCATCATTTGCACGCGCCGCCGGGTCCTGGGTCGATCCAGCATGCGTCGCGGGCCAACGTGAAGATGGAAGGATCACGACGCTCACCACAGTCGAATTCGCGCGATGATCCCGAACATTCTCACCTTTCGACACTTTCGAATCTCGTAAAAGCTCGCCGGCCTGACACGGCCGCAGGTATCGGCATGCTGTGCGGGCGGCAATGCTTGCCACGATGCGCTGAGGCCAAGGTCGCGGAATGAAAATCCTGTGTTTCGGGCGCGCCGTCCGATGCGTTCCTGCGCTGAATCGGCCGGATCTCACCCTGCCGCGACATCATTTCCGCGGACCACGTTCGCCCGACGACCGTGGTGACATCCGCGCGATGCCGTCAGCGCAATCGTGAAGCGGTCCCGGCCGATGTCTTCACCGTAGGCAACGTCCACGCCTTTCGTCATACGGACCACACGGAAACCGTATTTGCCGACTAAGGCAGCCCTTGGGATCACAGTTCGGCGATTGGTTGCCGGATCGAACTGCACACGCTGTGTGCGATGCAATCGTGCTTGCCTTGGTCTCCGTAACACCGAATCGTGGTCGTTTATGGGAGGAGCCGTCGCTTGAACCACGTCGACCGGCAACGTGACACACAGTTCGACTGCTGCGACTGCCGCGACTGCGGTGATCGTGATTGGCCGAATGACGATCACGTCCAGGGTGAGTGCGCCGGCATCCCCACCTATGAAACAGTCATGGGTATTTCGCATCGCACCTCCATACATCACTCGTCCGCGTCTTCAGGGCGCGGGTACATCGCCGGTTTCCGGTTCCCGCAATGGCGCGATCCACATTTCCCGTCCTGTCAGTGACCATCCCGGTCGAGTGCCGTCCACGTTTTCTCCCATACGTGTATCCCCGAACTCCGTTGCACGTTGACGCCATATTTTTCACGACGCGGTTATGATGCACAGGTCCCGGATGCGGCATGACAACCGACCGGGGCAGGGGCGGTATCTCGATGGTCTTCCAATCCGTGATAAACCAGAAAAGAGAGTTCAGCGATGCGAATCCAGATCAGAAAACTCACGTTGGCTGCTACCGCAGCCGCGTTCCTGTTCGGCTCGGCAGTTCCCGCGTTTGCGCAGACCGACGCCAGCGCGTCCGCTGCACAGGACGCCAAGGCAGCGAAGAGCCAGGCACGCAAGGCGGCCAGGGCCCAGCGCAAGGCAGAGCACAAGGCTGCGCGTGCGAAGAACAACGCCGAGCTGAAGAAACTCGAAGATGCCGGTTACAAGCCGGCGGCCAATGATCCGAACTATCCGCAGAACCTGCAGAACGCGGAGAAAAAAGCCGGCATCGGCGCAAGCCAGTAAGCGTCGTCCGGCGGCAAGCCACGAATCGATCCGTGGCTTGCCGCATGCGGCGCCGTTCCACGGCGCACATCGAACGCAGCAATCCCGGTATCGACGAAGGCCGAAGGCAATACGCGCAATACTCAATCCAGTCGCTTGCGTTATTTGATTCGCATTCCTGCATTTTGTGGCGCGTGCCACCCGCACACCGACGCGGTCAGTTCCGCCCGCCCGGCACAGCCGCATTTCCCGTCACCCTCAGCCAGTCCTTGAACGCCCGTACGGCGTCGTCGTTCGCGCGTGCGGAGGCGACGTACGTGAAGTAACGCCACGGCGGCAGCGCCGGTTCGCGGAACGGCTGCACGAGCCGACCTTCGGCGATGTCGTCCGCGACGAGCGCGATCGGCCCCATCGCGACGCCGAGCCCGTCGAGCGCGCCCTGGAGCGTCAGGTAGAAATGCTCGAGCGTGAGCGAGTGGCGCGGCACGAGATTCGGATGTCCGGCTGCCGCGAGCCATTCAGGCCACATGCCCGGATAAGTGGCCGCGTGCAGCAGCGTGAAGCCGGCGAGATCGGCGGGTGTATGCAATGGTCGCGCTTCCAGCAGCTTCGGTGCACACACGGGCAGCCGGACTTCCGACAGGAATTCCTCGGCAACGTAGCCGTCGATGGCCTGCGGGCCGCCGCGCACAATCAGGTCGACCTTGTCGCGCAGCTTGTCGATCGGCTCGTTCGACGTCGACAGTCGTACCTCGATGGCTGGATGGGCGACCTGAAACGACGACAGCTTCGGCACCAGCCAGCGCAACGAAAACGTCGCGGGTGCACTGACGCGCAGCACGCGCTGCTGCGCGTGGCCGAAATGCTGCGCGGTGGCGAGCGCGATCCGGTCGAACGACGCACCGACCTCGGCGAGATACGCGCGGCCCGCGTCGGTCAGCTCGACCCGCCGGTTATGGCGTTCGAACAGCGGCCGTCCGAGCCACGCCTCCAGTTGCTGAACGTGCCGGCTGATCGCGCCGTGGGTCACGCACAGTTCGTCGGCGGCCAGCGTGAAGCTGCCGTGGCGCGCGGCGGCTTCGAACGCGCGCAGCGAATTCAACGGAGGGAGGCGTCGGGCCATTGCATCATTTCGCGTGATATTTACTCACGCGATGGTTCAGGTTTAATCGTTTGATCGGGTGCTCAAGCTCCGCCAATATGGCACACAAACGGCCGGCTCGGCCGAACGATTGTCTGAATTTCTCACATGGAGTGCGGAGCATGCCGAACGTGGTGGTCGTGGGCGCCCAATGGGGCGACGAAGGTAAGGGACGCGTCGTGGACTGGCTGGCGGCACAGGCCGATCTCGTCGCGCGCTACAACGGCGGCCACAACGCAGGTCATACGCTGGTCGTCGGCGGCAAGACATACAAGCTCGCGCTCCTGCCGAGCGGCATCGTGCGCGGCAAGCGCGGCGTGATCGGTAACGGCGTGGCGCTCGATCCGGAAGCCTTGCTCGCGGAAATCGCGCGGATGGCCGAACTCGGGCTGTCGGTGACGCCGGACAACCTGTCGATCGCCGAGAATGCGACGCTGGTGCTGCCGATCCACCGTGCGATCGACCAGGCTCAGGAGCGTCTGCGCCGCGAGCCCATCGGCACCACGCTGCGCGGGATCGGGCCGGCCTACGAGGACAAGGTCGGGCGTCGCGGGCTGCGCGTCGGCGATCTCGCGGAACCGGGCCGGCTTGCCGCCAAACTGGATGTGCTCGTCGACCATCACAACGCGTGGTTCCGCGGCCTGGGGCTCGACGAACATTCGCGCGATGCGATGCTGGCAACGCTCGCCGACCTCGCGCCGCGAATCCTGCCGTTCGTCCGCCCCGTCTGGGCCGATCTCAACGACGCGACCGACCGTGGCGAGCGCATCCTGTTCGAGGGGTCTCAAGCCGTGATGCTGGACATCGACTGGGGCACGTATCCGTTCGTGACGTCGTCCGGCACCGTTGCATCGGCGGCGGCGGCCGGCACGGGGCTCGGCGCGTCGAAGCTCGGTCACGTGTTGGGCGTCACCAAGGCGTATGCGACACGGGTCGGCGGCGGCCCGTTCCTCACCGAACTGTCCGACGCGACCGGCGAAACGCTGCGCGCGCGCGGGCAGGAGTTCGGCGTGAATACCGGCCGGCCGCGCCGCTGCGGATGGCTCGATGCCGCGCAGCTGCGTCAGGCGGTCAGGATTTCGGGCATCGATTCGCTGGCGCTCACCAAGCTCGACGTGCTCGACGGTTTCGAGTCGATCGAGCTGTGCGTCGGCTACGAACTCGATGGCGTGCGGGTCGATCATCTGCCGGCAAGCCTCGATGCGCAGTCGCGTGCGAAACCCGTGTACGAGCGGTTCGACGGCTGGCGCGGCACCGTGAAAGGGGTACGCGAACGCGCGGCGCTGCCGCGCGCCGCGCAGGATTTCATCGCGCGCGTCGAAGCGGTCGCGGGCGCACCGGTATCGATGATCACGACCGGCGCGGAGCGCGACGACACGATCGTGTTGCGCAATCCGTTCGATGCGCCCGCCACGGCCTGATCCGTCATACATGACGTGAATCGTGCGGCGACACCGTGGTCGCCGGGTAGTTTTTGCCGATGCGCTGCGGTTAGCTTGCCGGCGCGTCCGGACGTCATGCACACGAACCGGACGACGCGTGCAGGGCGGCCCGGCGGCACGATTCGGCATCCGGATCATGCCGCGTACGGCGAACTGGACACGTCTGCACCGCTGCTGTACTGTTCCGCACAATTCGCGCCAGACCGGCCCGCGCCGGAACCGCAGGCACCATGGCCGCACGGTGGCGCGACGTGATCTCAATCCCGGGGACAGGTCGATGGACACGTTACAGATGATGCGCATTTTCGTCCGGGTTGCGGAGGAGGGCAGCTTCACGAGCGCGGCCCAGCGCCTGGACATCACGACGGCCTATGCATCGCGGTCGGTCGCGCAGCTCGAGACGCATCTGCGCACGCGCCTGCTCAACCGCAGCACGCGCCGCATCGCACTGACCGATGCCGGGCAGCGTTATCTCGACCGCTGCCAGCGCATCCTCGGCTATATCGAAGAAGCGGAAGCCGAGGCGGCCGATGCACAGGCGAAGCCGTCCGGACGGCTGCACGTTCATGCGACGACGAGCTTCGGCCAGGCCTACGTGGTGCCCGCGGTCGTGCGTTACCGGCAGCGTTATCCGTCGGTCGCGGTCGAGCTCACGCTGTCGCAGCACGTGCCCGACATCATCGACGAAGGCTACGACGTGTCGCTGCAGTTGAGCGCGACGGAGCTTCCCGATTCGGGGCTCGTGTCGCAGCGGCTCGGCGAGGTGCACAGCGTGCTGTGCGCGTCGCCCGCATACCTGAAGGAGCGCGGTACGCCGCGTACGGTGCGCGAGCTCGACGGCCACGCGTGCCTGCAGATCGTCACGCCCGTATTTCCGCGCGATCGCTGGCATCTCGACGGCCCCGATGGCCCCGAGACGTTCGACCTGCCGTTGCCGGATTTTCAGGTGAACATCGCCGATGCGCTCGGCGCCGCATTGCGCGCCGGCCTCGGTATCGGTTCGCTGCCGATGTCGTCGGCACTGCCCGCGCTGGCGAGCGGCGCGCTGGTGCGCGTGCTGCCCGACTACCGCTTGCAGAAGCTGACCGTCTACACGCTGTACGCATCGCGCCAGTATCTCGATGCGAAAATCCGCACGTTCGTCGATTTTCTGCGTGAATGCGTACCCGAAATGCTGTCCACCGACGAGGCTGCGCTGAACGCTTCCTGCACGTCCTGAAGTCGCGCCGTCGAGGTGTGAGGATGACGCTGCGTGTCAATCGAACCAATAATATGCAGTCCTGTATTTGAACCGGGTATCGAATTCATCTGCACGACCGGCTCGACCAAGGATGCGCGAGTAACCGGCAGGCCTTTATGAAAGTGCTTGCTTTCGATATCGAACATCGTAGGTTCGGTGCATGGGTGCCGCGCACGTGACGTGCGTGGCCTACGGCGCGACGCGGGATAGCGGCACCGCCTGGTCGCGCAGCTTCACGACATCGCGGCCCGGCGCATCGCCGAAGAGGCGTGCGTATTCGCGGCTGAACTGCGACGCGCTCACATAGCCGACACTGCGGCACGCCTGCTGCGCATCCATTGCCGACAAGCACATCAGGCGGCGTGCCTCCTGCAGCCGCAGCATTTTCTGGCATTGCAACGGGCTCATCGACGTGACCGCGCGGAAGTGGTGATGGAACGTCGAAGGGCTCATGTCCACCTGTCGCGCGAGCGATTCGACCGTCATCGGATCGAGGTAGTGGTCGCGGATCCAGGCGACCGCACGCGAGATGCGCTGGGTCGTCGAGTCGTCCTGGCCGACCTGCGCGACGCGCGCACCCGACGGGCCGCGCAGCAGCCGGATGAGGATTTCGTCGACGATCAGCGGCGCGAGCAGGTCGATGTCGTCGGGGTGTGCGATCAGTTGCATCAGCCGCACGACGGCGTCGACGATTTCGGGCGGCGCATCGTGCGTGTCGAGTGCGCCGCAGTCGACGGCCTTCGGCAGCCCGCGCGGAAACACGCGTGGTGTGAGCGTCGCGATGCGGGCCGGGTCGAGTTCCAGTTGTGCGTAAAGGAACGGCTCGGCCTGGCTCGCGCGCGTCACGCGGCCGGTGACGGGCAGGTCGGCAGTCGTAACCAGCATCCGCGATTCGTCGATCACGTAGGCGGCGTCGCCGACCCGTGTCGATTTCGCGCCTTGTCCGACGATGCTCAGGCACGCGTGGTGCACGCCATGGTTCCAGTGTGGCGGTGACGCGGACACGCGTGCGATGCGCAAGCCACGCACCGGGAGTTCGAACGTGCCGTCGTGCGGTGCATAGGCGGCGATCAGCGCAGCGAGCCGGGCTGTGGGCGACTGAGGGCCGTGATCGGGTGTGGTGCGCTGTAGCGGCGTCGTTCGGGCGTCGATTTCCATATTGCGTGAGCGGATGACCGAGGGGGCGGTGCGAGGTGCGCGACTGCGATTCCCTGTCGGTGTTCCGGCAGGTGGCTGGCACGGCGGTCACATCGTACGGCGAGTCGCGCGCACGTGATTGCCTAAATCTGTCGGAAACCAGCCCGATCATCCGGATCTGCACGGCCGGCGGCCGCATCGCCCGGGGTTATGCAGTGTGCAGCGCACAAATTCGGAAATTAAGGCAAAACAATCGCAGGATCAGGCAAGCCAATTTCCGGCGGTTTTCATACCATTGCACCTGCTGAAAGAAACGTGTTCCAGTGCGCTCGGGTGATGCAGGTATGAGCGTCGCCAGGCCGGCGCATGCCGCCGGCGTTGCCGCTGTGAATCGCTGCAAGAGACTCAGGACTGCTATTCGAATATTCGTGCATCGGGCCAGCCGAGGCCGGCTTGCGTCCGTTGCATGCCGGAGCGCGTCCGGCGCGAGCGCGCCGACCGATCCGGCGTGGCCGGCGTCGGTGCCGCCGCATTGGCCGGGCCGTCACATGTCGGTCGGGACGCGGCAGCGGGTGTGCGCGTCCAGGCGGCCGACCGCGCAGGGGAATCCGGGCAAATGGACCAACTTCAATCGATTCGGGCATTCGTGACGGTGGCAAGGGAAGGCGGTTTTCGCCGGGCGGCGACGCGGCTGCGCGTGTCGACGGCGATGGCGAGCCGGCTGGTCGATGCGCTCGAGACGCGCCTTGGTGCACGCCTGCTTCAACGCAGCACCTGCCACCAGTCGCTGACGGAAATCGGCGAGTTGTATCTCACGCGCGTCGAACGGATTCTCGGGGCGATCGACGAGATCGACGGTCGTTTCGTCGCGATGGGCAGCAAGCCGGAAGGCGCGCTGCGCATTGCCGCGCCGGTCGCGTTCGGGCTCAGCCAGTTGAGCGCGTTGCTCGATCGTTTCGTGAGCCGGTTCCCGGAAGTGCGGCCGACCGTGACGCTGACCGACGCCCATGTCGATCTGACATCCGAAGACATCGACGTCGCGTTCCTGACCGACGGCATGCCGGTGACAGGTGCGCACGCGTTGCACACGCTGGCCTCTTACGAATCCGTGCGCGTCGCAGCACCGGGTTATGTCGCCGCACACGGCGGCGCCGCTGCGTCGGGCGACTGGCCGGATCTTGCGGCCGTGCGGCTCGATCTGCCGGCCGCCGGCGGCGACGATGCGGCTGCGTTCCGGCCCGACGCGACGCCCGGCGGCAGTCAGGGCGTCGGCCATCTCGAGATGGCACGGCGGCTGGCCGTGGCCGGCATGGGCGCCGCGGTGCTGCCCGCGTATCTCGTCGACGCCGATCTGGCGGACGGCGCGCTGGTGCGCGTTGCACCGGTTCACTGGCTCGCGCCCGTCACGCTGAAGCTCGCGCATGCGCGTACCGCGCGTCTGCCGGCCGCTGCACGGGCATTCATCGAATTTGCCGGCACCGCGTTCCGGCCCGCGAGCTAGCGGCCCGGTTGGTCGCCGCGGCAACGCCCGCCCGCCAGTGACGCGGGCTCATGACGCTTTTTCCACGGAAGCAGTTCGACGAACGAACGCTCCGCAGGGCGCAACGAACGCCCGACATACGCAACTGCATCCGCGGCAAACAGGAAGCGACAGCATTCCGGCCGCGCGTGCAGGTTACGAGGAGATCTGGTGATTCCAATTGAAGGTCGTCTATTTGCGAGAGGTCGCTCCATGCGCGTCGAACGGGTTCCATACCGCTTAATCACTGCCGCAACGGCTGCCGTTTTCCTGGCCGCGTGCGGGAAAAAAGAATCGGCACCGCCGCCGCAAACGCCGGAAGTCGGCGTCGTCACCGTCCAACCGCAAGCCGTACCGGTCTTCACCGACCTGCCGGGCCGCACCAGCGCGTTCCTCGTCGCGCAGGTTCGCGCGCGGGTCGACGGCATCGTGCTGCGTCGTGAATTCACCGAAGGCACCGACGTCAAGGCCGGTCAGCGCCTCTACAAGATCGACCCGGCGCCTTACATCGCCGCGCTGAACAGTGCAAAGGCAA
>Ga0209147_100160_pt1 | contig 90883 bp, 91 predicted proteins | sample AraplaCol_mLB_r2_FD_184278 | JGI IMG/M metagenome (GOLD analysis project Ga0209147, IMG submission 184278) | Arabidopsis root microbial communities from North Carolina, USA - plate scrape CL_Col_mLB_r2 (SPAdes) (version 2) | ecosystem: Host-associated > Plants > Roots > Endosphere | place: USA...
TCACCATCTGGAATTCATCATTTTATCTTTCGTCCAGTCGTTACACCGAAGTGTCGTCTCTGTCTAGACAAGAAGATGAAGGGTGCTGACTAGGTCAGCACCCCATGCGACTGCCCGTCGCACAAAATGACCGACAAATCGTCGATCATGTAGTTAAACTATTGCATGCGTTAGTTCAATAAAAAACTCGCCTAATAGCGAGTTAAATTTTTTTAAACATTCTTATGGTGTTAAAAGAATAAGTATTCCAATCTTTTGCCCACCAACCAATTTGATAAGTATCTCCAGCTTTGAAATTTTTGATTCCAAATGGTTTAATTTGGTCTTCATCTAGACGTAACATAGTATTTTTGAGGTCATCTGTTCTGAAATATACCGAACCATCTTTGACTGAACTTACTTCAAATGTATAATAGACGATGTTATGACCATCTCCAATTTCTTTCATTTCAAAGCCCCATTTTCCACTAGGTTTTTGTTGTGTAAGGCTATTGTCGTTCTTTTTATTAGAAATTTGAGGCTTCTTAACAACTACATCTTTTTTCATCGTTATTATATTGTTGTAGAAATTGACATTCCAATCTTTTGCCCAAAAGCCAAATTGATATGTATCTCCGATTTTAACTTCATTGATACTGTGAATACCAAATTTCTTAAGCCATGATACAGGATAATCAAAAACTACAGGACCACCAGTTGTTGATTGAAAAGATATGCCATTATCTTTAAATTCGGTTACCTTAAATGTATCAACAACTAAATTATGACCTTCTCCGATGGTTGGCACTTGAATAATATCACCTTTGGGACCATATGGTGCTTGGGTTATTTTGCTTTCTTTATTTTGATTTGAAACTTGTGGTTTCTTAGCAATTACTTCTTTCTTTTCTTCATTTGAACAACCACCAGCTAAAATTGCAGTAATTGATAATGCTAAAACTAATTTCTTCAAATGTATTCCCCTTTCATATCTACCAATACAAATATTTTACCATAAAATCCCAAATCTTTATGCAACTATACTGCCATTTAGTTGAATAAGAAAATCAACATTCTTCTTTAACAGAGCCTAATTTTTAATCCAAGTTAGCATACGTAGTATAAGAAAAGGTTCAAACCAAGTAATCAATAAGAATAGGATAAAAAACGACGATATTGCAAAAAATTTAGTGTTCCCTCTTTCTCTTTTGGTAATTGCTATAAAGCTACATATCGCCCCAAATAATAACAATAAAAAACCAAATAAAGCAATAAGTTCGTTAAACCCTGGAACCACATAAATTATTCCAAACAAAACCAACCCAATGACTAAAAATATTAGTGAAATTGTACTGAAGTTTTTCATAGTTTCACCTCTTTTAAATAGTTATTATTTTTTATGTTAGCTTCTTAATATATTAACATATATTTCCATTTTTTTGATTACCTTGTTCAACTAAACTGTCATCATGTTGAAAGTCGTTTTGTCAGCTAATCTCCATAAATAAAATAGAGGATGATTTGATCATCCTCTATTGTTATTCAACTAATGAATAATCGAGTTCAACAAAATAATTGACTATTTGAAAGTATTGTTAAAACACCCCTTAAAGCTTTACCAAATTTCCAAATAAAAGTAATTTTATTTCAACTAATGATTTAATACCCTCTATTCTGTAATTATGTTCAATTTCGTCATAAGACCATGAATCTCTAATAATATGAATTGCTTTCATCCCTGCATCTAAAGCAGGTACAATATCACTTCTTAGAGAGTTCCCGATCATTACTGGATTACTTAATTTTTCATTTAACTCTAGATAGGTATTTATATCTTTCTTGTTGGTAATAAATACGTTATCAAAATGTTGCACTAAGCCAGTATCCATTACTCGCTTTGTTTGTACGTCTTTTTCACCTAAAGTCAATATAGTCATACTTGCTACATCTTTGTGATTTGATAATTCTTCTATTATAAACGTGTCACTTTGCAGTGGAACATTTACTTTAAATATCGTTTTTGCTAATGATTGTAATTGATCAAAGACAATACTTGATATCTCTATATTAAATCGTGTTGCCAATAAATCTAAAGTTGATTCCCATGCATAAGGATATCGAGCTTTACTGAATCCCATATCTTTTATTAGTTCCAAATCGATCTTATTAAAAACTTCTTTAATGTCATTTATTAATACTTTTTCACCTAGTGCCTGATATACTAGATTCGCACATAAATCAGTATTATGCCTAAATGCGGCTTGTGTTTGAATTAATGTATCGTCTAAATCAAAAATTAAATCATATTTCATAATTTATTTATCTCACTTTCCAACTGAACCATTTTGTTTTAATTTTCACATCCGCCAACTAATTCGGCTTTTCTAATTATATATGCTATTTTGCAATGTGTCCTTAAAATATTCTTTAATTAACTCAGAACGCAACCAAAAGTATGTATTTCCAGAATCTCTCTTTACCGTGTCACGCATATTTTTGTTAAATAAAAATGTAAAATGCTATTTAAACTTATTTTATCCCCTTCCTATATACATGCAATAAAGCTAATCTATAATTTCTTAAAAAACATCATTTTTAACAAGTTTGGCCTCAATTACATCAAAATGATGACAAATTTGTATATTAAATAAGTAGACCCACAAGGAAATTAATTTCCTTGTGGGTCTACTTTTAGACTTAAATTTCTAAGAGATTTCTCAAATTATTTTCTGCAATATCATTCGTTTCACTTATGAGAATGTTACGACCTTTTTTATGGATTACAACAATAATTGTTATATTCTCACACCTTTCTTTTAAGTCTTGAAGACTAATTCACTATTTAAATTTGTTCTGATACTAATTAATTCATCATCATTATTTAGCCTATAAAGTAAGATGTATAACTAAATTCCAATTTTAAATCATTATGCGATCGTATTTCAGGTAGATCTTAATCGCTCCTTATATTTTTTCTTAAATTCAAAATATAATAAATGATAGAAGTCATAGCGATTATTATAACAAAAAGAATGATTTTTTTTATTAATAAACCATAGTCAAATTCAACATAGCTACCTATATAAGAAGGTCTTGCTACTTTATAACTACCGTCTAATTTTACAATAAGTCCATCATATCTAGTACTATCTACTAAACTAGTATCATTTGCAAAATATAATTTTGTACCAATTGGTAAAATATTTGATTCTCCGTTAACTTCTGGAATGCTCCATCTATATTTGGTTTTTTTTAGTATAGCACCTGCCTCACTTTTTATATCTGAATTACTAGCAGGTTCATTTGTAATGAAATATGTCGAACCTTTATAATAAAACAACGGATATACCTCTCTTGAAGGATTAACGATATTATTAAAAAGTAGAAGTCCGATTAATGCTAGATTACCTAATATTAAAAATTTAAACAATTTGTTATTATTTTTCATAAATAGTTAGTCCGACTTTACATTATTATTTATTTAATGCTTTGTAGTAAGTGTTTGAACTGAAATTTTGAGTAGCTGTTTTGGATCCTGGCCAATTGTGTTGGTTAGAGGATTGAACGATAATGCAGTGACTAATACTAAAGAGAATGATGCTCTTTTCATTTAACTTCCTCCTTAAATATTAATAATCATTCCTCCCTTAAATTTTACCAAATATTTTTTTGGAATATTTTTCTAAAATTGTATTTTCTGTGTCGATTATTTAAATTACAATTGAGTTGAAAAATAGCTAAAGCGTATTCATTTTCTTTATATTTTTTTTTGTTTGCTTTTATATACAAGTACACTAGCCGGGAAAAAGGACGAGAAAAATGGAATTATTAATTATAAATCTCATATTTTCCACGAAATACCAAGTTCTTCAAAGACTTCTAATTTCACATAGACATTATTCATCTACTGAACCAATCATTTCTAATAAGAGCTTTTCTACTAAATATCATTTAAATAATTACTCAATATAGTTAAATATAAATGTAGCTCTTAACAAACTTATTCTTCATTTAAATGATAAGTTACCTGCACAACTCCAGAAGAAAACGTTCGTGTATTCATCATGATTAAATTCTTTCTCTGTTTTATATCAACAAACAAAGGTTTTCCCTCACCCAATATTACGGGATGAATTGATAATCTAAATTCATCTACTAGCCCTAAATTTATAAATGATGTAATAAGGCTTGATCCGCCATACAACCAGATATCTTTACCGGGCTTTTCCTTCAGTTTATTTACTTCTTCAATTATATTTTCATTTATAAATATAGCTTTATTTTCAGTCTTTGTTTGAGTTCTGGAAAACACATATTTTTCCTTGCTATGAACTAAATTCCACATTTCTTTATCGGATTCAGAGTCATCTATACTTGGAATATAATTTCCCCACAAATCATAGCTTTTTCGGCCATATAAAATCGTATCAATTTGATTTAAGAAATTTGTGAATTCCATTTCAGGATCCATTATGCACCAATCAATTTCTCCGTTTTTCCCTTCTATAAAACCATCTAATGTAACCGCTAGATCTAAAATTATTTTTCTTTGTTTTATGCTCTTTGTCAAAACTGTTCCTCCTATTTGTTTTAGACATTTTATATACTTGATCTTCTCACTAATCACGAATATTTGTTCTAATTTTGATTATAACAATCAGGCTTGGTACTATCAAATAACGATAATTTTGGATTAAAAGAACTAGAATCAACATGATTCGCCTATTTTAGAACGAGTATTCTAAGTTTATTTGCACATTGGTTAACTTTATTTGCAGTTTTGAAATTTTTATTTGCAGTTTTCATAATTTTAATTGTAGTTTTGTGATTTTTAATTGCACTTTTGCCAATTTTAATTGCAGATTTGTTATTTTTATTTGCACCTCGTCCTTTATTTGCAGCTTGGGGTCCCTTATTTGCACTGTTACAAGTTTTATTTGCAGTCACTCATCTTTTATTTGCATCCCCACATCTCTTATTTGCACTTCGCGACCGTTATTTGCACCCCCTGTGCTCTTATATGCACCCCAAGCAAAAAAAACTCGCAAACATCAAAGTTTACGAGTTTCAAATTTTACTTATTTAACAACTTAACCTTCTCAACAAGAAAGTTTAAGATAACATGTGCTGCGATTCTGCTTGTCATATCACGGAAATCGATTGTTGGGTCAAGTTCAACAATATCCATTCCACTAACTTTTGGATGTGATGCTAGATAACAGATGCCATCTAATAGAGTTTGACTATCCATTCCTCCAGGTCCAATTGCAGGGCAACCAGGAGCGAAGGCTTGGTCAAGTACGTCCATATCAAGGCTAATGTAAATTGCATCTACTTTGTCTACTAAATGGTTGATGCTCTCTTTAATAATTTTTGAGATTCCTAATTCGCGAACATCACGCATTGAATAGATTGTTACTCCGTTATTAACACCGAATTCAGTGTATGGAGCACTATTTGAGAAATTTCTGATTCCAATTTGAACTAAGTGTTCACCTTTTAGAATACCTTCGTCAATCAAGCTACGGAATGGTGTACCGTTTGAACGTCCGCCATCTTCGGTATTTCTTAAGTCATGATGAGCATCAAATTGGATAACTCCTACTGTTCCTCGTTCTTTTGCAAAAGCTGAAATGCTTGGAAAACTAATTCCGTGATCCCCACCTAATATGATTGGCATCGTTTCTTTATATTGTCCTAGCAATTCAGAGATTGTTGATTTAATACGATTTCTAGACTCTTCAAAATCAGTTACATGCATCGTAATATCACCAAAATCAGTTACATTGAAATCCTTTAAATCAATTTGGTCTTCAATATGATAAGTACTGTAGCTACTTATCATTTTTCGAATTGAAGCAGGTGCGAAGCTAGCTCCTGAATGACTAATTGATGTTTTAGACAATGGTACACCGATAATTGAGAAATTTGATGCTTCTGTTCCATTCCATGCAGAGATGATTTCATTTGCTTTTGTTACTTTTGAATCAATGAAAATGGCATCTCCTGCTTTTTTAAGATGTGATAGCGACATCGTGTTCACCCCTACTTACTACTAATTTACCATTCTTAAATACTGATTCTACATGATTTACACCAAAATGGTAAGGTACATAAGTATAGTTTGGTACATTCCAAATAACGACATCTGCCTTACGACCAATTTTTAGTTTACCAGCTTGGTCTCCACGATTAATCGCGTGTGATGAGTTTATCGTAACGGCATTCCAAATTTCCTCAGGCGTCATTTTTAGTTTCAGCATTGCGATTGTCATAATTAATTGTAAATTTTCAGTTGGGCAGCTTCCTGGGTTGAAATCAGTTGCTAATGAAACTGCTACGTTATTTTCAATCATCGCTCTTGCAGGTGCAAATTCAGGTTTATTTAAATAGAAAGTAGTTCCTGGTAAAATGACACCGATTGTATTGCTCTTACCAAGCATTTCTACACCTTTTTCAGATGCTCCACATAGATGATCAGCGGAAATAGCACCAATTTCAGCTGCCATTTCAGTGCCACCAAGAGGATCAATTTCATCGGCATGAATTTTAACATTAAAGCCTAGTTCTTTTGCTTTTAATAAAAATTCTCTTGATTGTTCTACTGAAAATACACCAGTTTCAGCGAATACATCTACAAATTCAGCAAGTTCTTCTTCTCTAATAACATCTAATAAAGAAAGCATTTTTTCTAAGAAAGCTTCTTCATTTCCTTTATACTCCTTTGGTACTGCATGCGCACCTAAGAAAGTTGAAACTAAATCAATATCGTGCTCCGCTTGTAATTCCTTAGCAACTCGAAGTTGTTTTAATTCCGTTTCTTCATCAAGTCCATAGCCACTTTTTACTTCAACAGTTGTTACACCAAATGAAAGCATTCTGTTTAAGTGATGAATCGTTTTCTTTTTTAAATCGTCATGAGAAGCTAATTTAGTTTGACCTACAGTAGAATGAATCCCGCCGCCCATTTCTAATATTTCTAAATAAGAAGCACCTTGTAATTTCAAACTAACTTCATGCTCACGTGATCCTCCAAAGACCACGTGAGTATGAGGGTCAACTAATCCTGGAGTTACTAGTTTTCCCTTGCAATCAATTACTTCTTTTGCATCAATTTTCTCTTCATTCATTTGTCCGATATAAATAATTTGCCCATCTTTCCATGCGATTTCTGCATTTTCTAGAACAGGAAGATTACTCATGTCTTTTCCATGAATTGGACCATCACCATGATCCATCGTTAATAATTGACCAATATTTGTTAATAGAATATCTGCTTTCAATTCTTACACCTACTTCATCATTGGGATGTTTACGCCTTTTGCTTTCGCAGTTTCAACAGCTAAATCATAACCTGCATCAACGTGACGAACTACACCCATTCCTGGATCTGAAGTTAATACTCTTTCAATACGTTTTGCAGCTGCATCAGTACCGTCAGCAACGATTACCATACCAGCATGTAAAGAGTAACCCATACCTACTCCACCACCGTGGTGTACACTTACCCAGCTTGCGCCATTTACACCATTAATAAGTGCATTTAGGATTGGCCAGTCAGCTACTGCATCACTACCATCTTTCATGCTTTCTGTTTCACGATTTGGAGATGCTACTGATCCACAATCTAAGTGGTCACGACCGATTACGATTGGAGCTTTTAATTCGCCATTTTTAACCATTTCGTTAATGATTTTACCAAATTTAGCACGCTCACCGTAGCCTAACCAACAAATACGTGATGGTAAACCTTGGAATGCTACCTTTTCACGAGCCATACGAATCCAGTTACATAAATGCTCGTTATCAGCAAATTCACGTAAAATTACTTCGTCTGTTTTGTAAATATCTTCTGGGTCACCAGAAAGTGCTACCCAACGGAAAGGACCTTTACCTTCACAGAATAATGGACGAATAAATGCAGGTACGAAACCAGGGAAATCAAATGCATTTTTAACGCCTTCATCTAATGCAACTTGACGAATGTTATTACCATAATCAAATGCAATTGCACCACGTTGTTGCATCGCTAAAATTGCTTCAACATGTACTGCCATACTATGTTTTGCACGTTTAATAACTTCATTTGGATTTTCAACACGAAGTTTCTTTCCTTCTTCCATTGTCATACCGATTGGTAAATAACCATTTAATGGATCATGTGCTGAAGTTTGGTCAGTAATTAAATCTGGTACAAAATTACGTTCAACTAATTGAGGTAAAATTTCAGCAGCATTACCTACTAAGCCGATTGCTAAAGCTCTTCCTTCATTTTTAGCTTCAGTAGCAAGTTGTAAAGCTTCCTCTAAATCGTGAGTTAATACATCACAATATCTAGTGTCAATACGACGTTGAATTCTAGTTTCATCTACATCAATACCGATTACAACTCCACCATTCATAGTTACAGCTAGAGGTTGAGCTCCACCCATACCGCCAAGACCTGCAGTAATTGTAATTGTACCTTTTAAGCTTCCACCAAAATGTTGTTTAGCAGCTTCTCCAAATGTTTCATAAGTACCTTGTAAAATCCCTTGAGTACCGATGTAAATCCAGCTACCAGCAGTCATTTGACCGTACATCATTAAGCCTTTTTCATCTAATTCACGGAAGTGTTCCCAAGTTGCCCATTTTGGAACTAAGTTTGAGTTTGCTAATAAAACTCGTGGTGCATCTTCGTGAGATTTAAAAACTGCAACTGGTTTACCAGATTGAACTAATAATGTTTCATCGCTTTCTAATTTCTTTAATGATTCAATAATTGCATCAAAGCTTTCCCAGTTTCTTGCTGCTTTACCGATTCCACCGTATACAACTAAATCTTCTGGTCTTTCTGCTACTTCTTCGTCTAAGTTGTTTAATAACATACGAAGTGCTGCTTCTTGAATCCAACCTTTAGTGTTTAATTCAGTACCTCTTGGCGCTTTTAAAGATCCTTTTGTGATTTCCATTTTAATTCCACCTCTTCTTATATTTGTGTTTGTTTTGTATAGTTTCGTGCTAAGAAATTTTCTTTTAAATAAGTTGTTAATTTTTCAATGTCTTTTGAGAATACGCGATCTCTAGTAATTGATGGAACTGTTTTACGAGCATCTTCCATAAACTTTCTAGTTGTTTCAGACATTTTTTCAATTCCTTTATATTCAACACCTTGCATTGCACAAATACATTCAATTGCTAATACTCTTCTAGCGTTTTGTAGAATTTGGTAAGCATGACGTGCACCGATTGTACCCATACTTACATGGTCTTCTTGGTTTGCTGAAGATGGAATTGAATCAACACTCGCTGGATGTGCTAAAGTTTTATTTTCAGAAACTAAAGAAGCTGCCACATATTGCATAATCATTGCACCAGATTGTAATCCTGGTTCTGGACTTAAAAATGGTGGTAAATCATTTAATTGTGGGTTTACTAAACGTTCAATACGTCTTTCAGAAATATTCGCTAACTCAGCAACACCTAATTTAAAGAAATCCATTGCAAATGCGATTGGTTGACCATGGAAATTCCCACCAGAGAATACATCATCACCGAATAATAATGGATTATCAGTCGCAGCATTCATTTCGATTTCTAATTTCTCTTTTGCATAGTTCAGAACTTGCCAGCTTGCTCCATGAACTTGAGGGATACATCTTAATGTATAAGCGTCTTGAACTCGGATTTCACCTTGTCTAGTCGTTAATTGGCTTGTTGCTAAAATATTGCGGTAACGTTCTGCTACTTCAATTTGTTCTTTATATCCACGAGCAATATGAATTCTTTCATCAAAAACATCTGTAATACCATTTAATGCTTCAAATGTAATAGAAGAAATTAATTCACTTTGATAAGCTAATTCTTCACCTTCAAGATAAGTAAGAACGCCCATTGCTGTCATTGCTTGCGTACCATTAATTAAAGCTAAACCTTCTTTAGCTTCTAGCGTAATTGGTAAAATTCCTTCTTTTGCTAAAGCTTCTGCTGTTTCCATACGTTTTCCTTTATAGAAAACTTCACCTTCACCAAGTAAAACTAAAGCTAAGTGAGATAAAGGAGCTAAGTCTCCGCTTGCACCTAATGATCCTTGAGATGGAATAACTGGGTGAATTTGAGCATTAATTAATGAAAGTAATTTTTCAACAACTACTAAACGCACTCCAGAGTGACCTTTTAACATTGTATTTGCACGAAGTACTAACATCGCTCTTGAAACTAATTCAGGGAACGGTTCACCAACACCACATGCATGTGAAGCTATTAAGTTATATTGAAGTGTTGAAACATTTTCTTTTTCAATTAATACATCACTAAATTTTCCGAAACCTGTTGTGATACCATATACGACTTTGCCATTATTTACGATTTCTTCTACCTTTTCTCTACAAGCTTTTACCGCAACTAAGCTCTCTTCTCCTGCTTTTACATATGCCTTATCGAATAAAATACTTTTCATTTGTTCCATTGTTAAGCTATTACCAGTTAAAGTTACCATTAAAAAACACCTCCGAATTTTGTCAAAAAAACACAGAAAGAGGCTATGAGACGTAAATAGTAACTTACGAATCATAGCCCCCTATCATCTAATAAACTATGGGCGATTATATGTGATTAATGCCAAGTCCTGCTGATTCATGCTCCGATCCTTTAATTGGAGCACCAATCGTACCGTATAGTGCAACTGCTATCCAGTCACCCTCGTTCACGTTTTTATAAGGCTTTCCTCTAACAACAGCAAATCTAAGTCCTACTGTTCTAAGAACATCACCTAATTGAACATGACCTCTTGTTACGCCTTGAATTGCTTCAAGTGTTGCATGATATAATGAATGAACTTCTCTATATAGAGCTCCATTAATTACACCATTTTGTTTGGCAGCGGTTTCAATCGCGGCAACGACCTTTTGAGCATCCATTGTACCGACCTTACCTACACACCATACAACGTTTTCATTTTTCATTAATTCTTCTTCTTGATCAGTCAAAGCAAGCATCATAGCTGTTCGACCAATTCGTTGACTTTGCTCTGCCATATCGCTAATACCTCTTACTTACTTTCTCTAATAAACTAGTATCTGATTACATTATATGCCAACAATTAGTAAACTTCAATATATTCAGATTATTATTTTTAAAAAATATTTTTTTATTAAAACTTGCCGGAATATTCTAAACATTTAGATAAATTATTATTTAAATAAACTTGTCCATTTGTCATTTATTAATAATAAAAATAACACCTAAAAATTCACTGTTTGTTAAGATTTTTTTCTCAACACTAGCTGCCAAGTAACACCAAAACAATCAGTCACCCAAGTAACCTTACTAAAATCATTCATTTCTACTGGCCCCATAAGTACTTTCCCATCACTCTTCAAGCCACCAAAAATTAACTCAAACTCCGCATCGTCATTACATTCTAAATAAAAGGAAACAGCCCAAGTAAAATCAGGACAATGTTCTTTTTCCATATCCAAAACCATAAAAGACTGTCCTAAAATTTCAATGATACCATTCAGGATTTTTCCTTCCACACCTCGGTCATCTTTCGTATATCTTCGAAGAGAAACGAGTTTTGAATTTGGAAAAGTACGAACATAATAATTCATTGCTTCCTCCGCATTGCCGCTAAACGTAAGGAATGGAGTAATCCTCTGCCCTGATACAACCGGTATTACTTGTTCTTGTGTCATCTCCTGAAACCCTCCAAACAATTTGTAATTACATCGTTTTCGAACTTAAAAAAACAGCTGTAAATCATCTAGTTTCGCCAGAGATTTTACTTTTAAAAATTCTAAACTAATAAATAGATTGTACCATATTTTTACAAATCAAAAAAACTTCGCAGATAATTGAAAATACGAAGTTAATAAAGAATGAGCAAACTTTTTTATTTTATGTAATGCTTGTTAATCTACAAAACAAGATTTCATAATCTTAATAATTTTCTTCTTTTGTAAATTTTTTAATTATATAATTGAATTAAAAATAAATAAAAGGAGGTTTATATGAAAAATTTTTTTGGAAGAATTTTTAAAAAGAATTTAAATAAGGATAATGCATACTATAAAGATCTTTATAATCAGTTAAATACAAACGGCTTAAAAGTAAATTCTAACTTCGCTGATTTAAAAATAGTTTCTAAATTAGAAAACGCATGGAAAATGGATTTCCTAGCTAATGTTAAAGAACGGGTTATAGAAAAAGAAGGTTGGAGCAATGAAAAGTATTCCTTTATTGAAATCTTTTTTCTAATTTGTGGAAAGACACGTTTGATTATGATTATTGCATTCTAATTTCACTTTAATATCAGCCTTTCTTTTACTTAAGTCTGAGCATATCATTGAGTTATGAAGCAGACAACAAAAAAGCCTTTAGACATAGTCACGCCTAACCGACATCCATCTCCCACCTATTACTGGTATTATCACACCTTCACGTAACCTTAGGAAGGAGTCTTCTGTTGGATGATAATAAAACGAATAGTAGCTGTAATCCCAATATATAGAATCAAGCTCAGTAATAATAAAGATATATTTAATAAAGTTTGATAAAACTTGATCAACAATTTTCGATTTTTAAACCAACTTGTTCCAATCATTTGTCTCCTTCATTTTTGTCCCTTGTAAAAAGCTTTTTTTGATAAACCCTATTCAATTTTGCTTCTTCTATATAATATTTCGATCGAATACAAAAACCGAAATGCCTATATTTTCTTCAACTTTCATATCTGAAAATAGATGGACTAATTTTGCGCCTACAAGTTCTTCTAAACCTTCTGGTGGGCTATTTAAGTACAATTCTTGAATCATTTTTGTTCGAGCAGTATGAACCATTTCTGCACCGTTCATTGTTCCGGAAATAAATTTTTCAGTTGGAGTCAAATTACCATATAATGTTGAAACGGCCATGTTTTCAACAAACACTGTATGAATCCGCTCAGGACCCTTTCCAAACAAATCTTTTCGAAGTTTTCTCATCATATCATTAAATTCATGAATTTTTTTTGACATTAATTATTCGCCTCAATTTCAATTTTTTAAATGTTATAGTTCTATCTTTACACAGTCTTCTTTAACCTATTAACTAAAGACAAGGAATATTATCTTAGTTTCAATCACAAAATCACTTCACTTCCCATTTTTATGAAAAAAAAAATTCCACCAGGAGGACAATTAGCCGATTAATAGGCTTTCTGTCTTCTTGGTGGAATAGTTAATTAGCAAAAAATTTACTAAAATACCAATCCAATTTAGGTTAAATGAATTTAATAGATCCATAACAAATACATTATCATGCTTCCATATCATCCGGATTTATTATATCTCTATATCTTTAATTTAACAATCATTATGTTAATTATATATATTTCTGCCTAATTCGAATTTTGAACAGTTAATAACTTACATAATTAAACATTGCCTGCACTGAAGCAGTTATTTTAATTTGCCCCTCTTGAATTGGTGTTGTTGGACCGCTGAATGCTGCTGCAGTCATTGTTAATGAGGACATCGGACGGACAATTTGAATCCCTTCTTCAGCCATCCAAATTGGAATATTGTTAATCGATAAACCAAGAGATTTTGCGATGTTCTCTGCATTCATCTTTGCATTTAAAGTGGCCTTTTGTAGTGCTTCTCCATAAAATGGATCAGGATTTGATACTTCGAATGTAAGATTCCGTACTTCATTTGCTCCATTCTCAACTGCAACGTCAATCACTTTCCCAACATTTGCAAGATCCTTTACGATAACTTTGAAAATATGACTCACACGATAGCCCTTAAAAATTTGCTGTGAATCTTGGTAATCAACAATTCGATCGATTGTATATGAATTTGTTTCAATTTCGTCTTGTTTAATTCCTATCCCTTTTAATGCGTCTATAATTTTATTCGAAATGACCGCATTTTCCGTTTGAGCTGTTTGTACTTTCATATCTTCTACTACTGATCCTAGTAGTACAAACGACTGGTCGGGCTTTACTGATACTTCACCTTTTCCTGTTGCTTTAATCGTATAATTACTATTCATATTGTGTGATCGGAAAGCACTTTGATATTGAGGGGTTGAATAATCATATCGCATACCTGTTAAGTTATAATTATTTAATGGATAAATCATCCTCACATCCTTTTAAGTTAAAAAAATATTGTATTTATGCCCATTTATTTTATGTATTGGAGGCATCTTCTGTGATTAGTTCGACTTATTGTTATGAGTGTATAATCAAAAAAAGCTTATAAACTTTGGGGAAATCCCAATGTCTATAAGCTTTTGTATTATTATATTTACTCAATTATATACTGATTAACAATGATGTTTTCTTTCTTCATTTATTTTTAACTCTTCTTCATCCAAGATATCATCATAGTCTTTTTGTTTCCCAATTTCGATTGGTACTTCATATTCTGGTACACTGCTATTGTAATATGTAGAATTGTTTTCCATTTTAATTCCCCTTTTTAAATGATTGATTGGAAGTTGTCAGAAATATTTCGTTTTACGTGAAAATCAATCCACATTTTAATTAAACAAGATAATCCCTTTCAATACTATTGGGGGAATTTTACTATTTTTAACTAAAAAAGATTGCTAAAAACACCAATTATTTGGCTAATCCTAGGTAAGAATACCTTCGTAATCAAGAATTTAGATACTAATTGTATTGGGGGAATTTTAAAATAAACTTAAATAATCTACATTTGTAAATGATTTCATACATACTAAAAAGGAATAGATTTCTCCATCCCTTTTTAAGTTTATTAGAAACTAAACATTGGTTTAAAATCACCTTTATAAGGTTCATGCTCAACAAATACAGTTATATCCTTACCATCTTTGTCTTTACCTGTTCTTTTATAAGTAAATTTATTATTATTAAGCTCCGTCAATTCAAGCACAGCACCATACTTATTTGTTCCGATTGAAACATGTGCTCTGATTTTATTTTCATGGGCAATATCAAAATATCCATAATCACCGCGGCTCTTACCTGTTTCCAGATTGAAAAACTCATATTTATTAGTGTATCCATCAAATTTTGCAAGACTAATAAAATTCGTATTATATTTCGTTACGTCATTTCCTTGTTCATCTAGAACTTTTGTACCATTCCAAAGTGTTCTACCTAAAATCTTATCTCCATCAACTTTTTTTACAATTTCTCCTGTTTTAGAATCTAGTTTTTTATCAGGATCTGTAAAAGAAAGAGTTTTTTCTTTATAAGGGACATGTTCAACGTAAACTTCTACATCGTTACCATTTGCATCTTTCCCCATTCTTTTATAGGTAAATACGTTTTTATTTAGTTTTGTCATATCAACTACAGCTTGGTAATTCATTGATTCTGAAATTAAAATTCTCTTTTTACCATCATTTGTAATAAAGAATGTACCTTTATCCCCACGACTTTGACCTGTTTTTGCATCAAAAAATTCATATCTACCTGATTTTGCATCATATTTAGCAAGACCTATAAAATTAGCGTTCTCTTTTGTTAAGTCATGATGATTTTTATCATATACTCTAGTACCCTGCCAGTTTGTACTACTTAAAATATTAGCCATTACCTGCCCTTTTGTTAATTTGTTCTTTACTTTTTTTGGAGCTTTGTAAACTCTTTCTTGATTTTGTTTACTATGTACTACTTGTGCGTTAGCAGCAGTATTATAGCCTGTTACTACTAGTGATACTCCGAGTAATATTGATGAAATTGTTTTTGCTTTATTATTCATTTTAATTTTCTCCTCAAATTTTTATCGTTATTTATATAATCTCCAATTATTCATACAATTGGTCATGTACTTTAATTATCTAGCACCTGCTTTTAGCAAAATCTTTTCAATCTCTTTAAAACCTCTCTCACGTGCATGCTGTAAAGGGCTAACATTTTCACGATCAGACAAATTAACATCTGCTCCATTATCAATAAGCAATTGTACTGTTTTCTGTTGCTTTTCATTTCCATCGTTTAAAATAATTGCTTCCAAAAGCGCAGTCCATCCAAGATTATTGACATGATTAACATCAATTTCGGTATGTTCAAGAAGTTCTTTAACGATATCCACGTATCCATGTTCTGAAGCTGGAATCAATGCTGTTCCACCATACCGGTTCGTAATTGTTGGATCAGCACCAGCTTTAATTGTAAGTTTTAAAATATCGATAAAGCCTTCAGCACCAGCATATAAAAAGGGATTGTTTTTCATATGATCTCGAATATTGACATCTGAGCCAGCCTCAATCAGTACTTTTGCAGTTTTGAAATCATGATGATTTGTTGCAATCATTGTGGCAGTTTGTCCATTAGAATTCTGTGCATTAATATTCGCACCATTCTGAATCAACTTCTTTACGAGATCAGTTTCTCCTCGTTTAGCTGCTTGAAATAACTGTTCGTTCACTTTTTCTTCCCCCTTAGCAAATGAGGCACATCCATTTAGCAAAAGTATGCAGCTGGTTATTACTGCAAGTAACTTCCACATAAGGTATAACGTCCTCCTTCATTACTAATCACTATGAAAATATCACTTTATTCCTGGGAAATTTTCCTCCAATCTTTCTAATAAGTTAGACCATTGTTGGTATGAAATCTATGTTAATCCTTAAATGAAAACTCCTTCTAAACAAATTATTAAAAAAGTATAAAATTTTTAATAATATTTCTTTATAAATTGGCCATGTTTTTTGAACTAAAAAAAGACTGCCTAATTAGACAGTCATAAGTATTATTTTCTATTGTTTTGTAAGATCCTTCAAATGAAATTGGTGATAATTAATCACTTTATTTTTCGTATTTCATATAGTTTATCTCAAAATAAACTATATGCATTTTATTTTTTTATGTACGCCCATTTGTAGGAGTTTTTCACCCCATACGGATGATTGTAAACATTTTTTACATACGATTTTTCCAAATAAGCCACACCATTCTGATACATAGGTGAAATAGCTGCATCCTTTCCAAGCAATTGCTCTTCAGCATCTGCTAAAGCCTTCCATCGTTCTTTCGGATCTTGTAGGAGTGTCGTTTTTGCTTTTGTGATCAATTCATCATACTTTGGATTCGAGTACGCTATGTTATTGTTCGTCACCCATTTATCCAAGAATGTCATCGGATCAGGATAATCCGGTCCCCATCCTGCAAGAGAAATATCGTACTGGAGCTTATCTTCCATCGCAAATTTAGTCTGTGCAGGTTGCATTTTGATGTTCACTGTTAAACCAGGTAGATTTTTTTCAAGCTCATATTTCATATACTGGGAAATTTTCTTATTATTATCGTCCTCTGCAATTAGAAACTCTAAAGCTACACTTTGTTTTCCAAGCTCCTGCTTGGCTTTTTCCCAATATTCCTTTGCCATCGCAATATTTGTTTTATTGAAGTCCCCTGTTGTATCGTCGAAATCCTTCCCATCCGGACCATACGCCAAATGTCTGGCTACAAAATAGTAAGCTGGTGTAGACCCATTATTTAAGAGTACGTCCGTTATCCCTTTTTTGTCGTAGCCCATATCGATCGCTTTACGCGCATTCACATTTTTTAAAATTGGATTTTGGTTATTTAGCTTTAAGTAAATAAGCCTTCCTTCTTGTGCTGTTTTAAATTCTTTATCGTCTTTATACTTGTCCACATATTCAGCTGTTAGACTGACCCTATCAATTGCTCCCGTCTGATATAGATTAATAGCTGTGGAGTTATCCTTCGCAATATTAAACTTGATTTCATCCAGCTTTACTTTCTTTTTATCCCAATATTCCGTGTTTTTCTCAAGCTTAAAGCTTTGTTCGTGCTTCCATTCACTCATTTTGAACGGACCGTCATAAACAACTGTGTTCGCTTCCAAACCATATTTCTTGCCCTGCTCCTTTACAACCTTATCATTAATAGGCATGAAAGGGGCAAGTGTGGTCAAGCTTAGAAAATACGGCACTGGATTATCGAGCTGTACTTCTAACATATGATCATCGATAGCCTTTACTCCCAATTGATCAACAGGTAGTTGCTTTTCATTTATCTTCTTAGCGTTTTTAACATCATACATTATGTAGGCATATTCTGAAGCTGTTGTCGGATCCAAAGTGCGTTTCCAAGCATATTCAAAATCATGTGCCGTCACTGGATCGCCATTAGACCATTTTGCATCACGCAGTTTAAAAAGATAAGTCTTTCTATCTTTACTCACTGTATAGGATTTTGCAATTCCAGGTACCGGCTGGCTATCTTTTCCTTGTCTGTATAGCCCCTCCATAACATTATTTAGTACACTGAGTGTTGTAGAGTCTTCCACAAGGGATGAATCCATTGATGAAAGCTCAGATGTTTCAACTAAACGTAGCACTTGTTTTGTGTGTTGTTTACCCAAGCCCTCAGCTGTTGATGCCTTTTCTTTTTGGGGGGCACATCCTGGAAGTGTAATGCCCATGATTAGAAGTAAAGCTGTTAAACGTTTAGATCGTTTATTCAATGAAATCCTCCTCAATATTTAACATGTATAATAGTTATAATATTCTGTATATTCATTGAATTACCTCTTTAAATGTTCAATTTATCGAACAGAAAATAAAATTAGTAGTTTTTATTCCTTACTTAAAAGATTACATGCTGCATTCAGAAACATGTTAACACCAATAACAAGGGATTCTTCATCGATTGTAAACCTTGGATGATGGTGTGGAAACGTACTTTCACTGTCCACTGATCCTGAACCAATTTTAAAAAAGCAACCATCCGTTTTTTGTAAAAAAGCAGAAAAGTCTTCCCCTCCCATAGATGGTTTGATATATGAAATAGATTCATTGCCATATTCTTCAATTGCTGTTTGTTCTACTACTTTTGTGACAGAATCATGATTAATAACTGGTCTGTATCCATAACGGTAATGACAGGAATAGCTTGCTCCATGGGCCTCGCAAATTCCTTTTACAATTTGTTCAATTCGCACCTCAGCATCATATCGCAATTTTTCGTCAAAGCAACGGACTGTTCCAACAATATCAGCAATTTCGGGAATGATATTATCAGCCGTTCCTGCGTGAAATTGGGTAACAGACAGAACCCTTTGCGCAAATGCATCGGTTTTCCGCGAAACAATATGCTGTAAGTTCGTTATAATTTGCGCTCCGATTGCAATACTGTCCACAGTATCTTCTGGATGCGCGGCATGTCCGCCTTTGCCTTTAATTGTAATATGGAATGCATCAGGGGCTGCCATCATCGGTCCATAAACGATACCGATTTTGCCTACTTCCAAACCGGACATAAGATGCAAGCCAATCACATAGTCTACTCCATTCATAACTCCCGCTTGCACCATTTCCTCCGCTCCACCTGGATATTGTTCCTCGGCGTGCTGGAACAGGAAACGGATTTCCCCACTAATCTCATTTTTATGCTTTGCTAAAATTTCTGCCGCTCCAAGTAAAATGGCCGTATGCCCGTCATGGCCGCAAGCATGCATCACACCCGGGACTGTTGAGGCGAATTCAAATCTGTTTTCTTCAACAATCGGCAGGGCATCCATATCGGCGCGAATAGCCAGCGTTTTACCAGGCTTTCCACCAACTAGTCTTGCCATCACACTATATTTCGTCGGACGTGAGAGCTCCAGATTTCCAAATGATTGCAATGTATCAAATACAAATTGAGAGGTTTTTTCCTCTTGAAATGAAAGCTCTGGATATTTGTGTAGATGTCGTCTCCACTGCACTAGCTTTTCTTTTGAAATCTCTGCTTTAAATTCTACATTTTCTAAGGATTTCACTTAAACCACTCCCTTGCTAGTATTCAATTGTTAATTTCTCTTTCGTACAAATAATCCCTTCCTAATTTAAGTAAATATATTTTTTAAAAATACAGCCTAAGATGAGGAATTTACTGCTAGATATAGAATATATAAAGTAAGATATTTTCAAGTGGGAGGGATGATTATGCAAAAACCGAATGCGTTAAAAACAGGAGATACAGTGATGATAATTGCACCATCAAGTCCGCCAAACATTGAAAATGTAATGAAGATGAAGCTAAAAATTGAACAAACTGGCTTCAATGTCCTTGTGGGAAAAGGTGTAGCTGAGAAACGAGGCTACCTTGCAGGAAGTGATGCAAATAGAGTATCGGACTTACATGATGCCTTCTCTGACTCTGAAGTAAAGGCGGTACTGTGTGCAACCGGAGGATATGGCAGCGGAAGATTGCTACAAGACATAGACTTCGAGCTCATCAAAAACAATCCGAAAATCTTTTGGGGATACAGTGACATTACTGCTCTGCATATTGCTTTGCAACAAAAAGCAAATCTAGTAACGTTCCATGGGCCTATGATGCAAGAGTGTGGTGTAGATAATGTCCCACCAAAGACATTAGCGTCTTTCAAGCAATTATTAGAACCGCTCAGTCTCACCTTCACCGCTTCTGAAGTAGATACATACCCTGCATTTTCACATTCTGTCACTGCCCCGATGACCGGTGGCAATCTAACAGTTTTAACAAGCACTATCGGTACACCATATGAAGTGGATACAAAAGGAAAGATTTTATTTTTTGAAGATATTCAAGAAGAACCCTACCGTATTGATCGCATGATTAATCAATTAAGATTAGCAAATAAACTTCAGGAATGTAAAGGGATTATCTTAGGAAATTTCAATGATTGCGGACCGAAAAAACGCCAAAACTCCCTAACTATAACGGACATTGTAAATGATCATATCGTCCCGCTTGGATTACCTGTTTTAAGCGGATTTCCTATCGGTCATTGTTCACCAAATTACGGTGTTCCCTTTGGAGTCCCTGTCACGATGAACGGTGCCGATCAATCGATTTCATTTGAACCTGGAATTCAAATATACTAAAGAGTGTCGACCACAAAAGTGAACATTTAATATTCATGTGTTGTACTATTTTTATAGATTGTAAATCCCACCTGCTCACCCAGGTGGGATACCAAAAACAAGCTGAACGATAGGAAGGCACCAGACGTCATAATTTACAAAGGACCATCGTATTGAAACTATTTCTAAATACCCATATTATCTAGAATACTTTAAACTTCAAATACTGCTCCTTTCGTAAGTCTTGCCAAGTGTGATAGTTTAAAAATTTCGTTATATATTAAATCGATAACCCGCTCCCCAAACTGTTTCCAAAAACTTAGGGTTCGTAGGTTCTCTTTCTATCTTTTCACGTAGTCTACTAATATGGACGGTTACAGTTGAAACGTCTGCAGCAGATTCGAGGCCCCAAACCTTTTCATAGAGCTGTTCTTTACTTAAAACTTGGTTCGGGTTCATTACAAAAAATACTATTAAATCAAATTCTTTAGTCGTAAATGGTACTTCTACTTCGTTAATAAAAACTTTACGAGCTGAACGATCGATTGAAATACCGTGAACGAAAATTGTTTTTGAAACGGTATTGTTCCCTGCTAGCCTTTCATATCGCGACAAATGTGCTTTTACTCTTGCAACTAGTTCACTTGGGCTAAATGGCTTTGTAATGTAATCGTCAGCACCTAAACCTAGGCCTCTAATTTTATCGATATCTTCTTTTTTAGCAGATACAAATAAAATAGGAATGTTTTTTACAGCACGTATTTCTTTACAAATTTCAAAACCACTTTTTCCTGGTAGCATGATATCCAATATGATTAAATCATAATTTCCTTTTAGTGCATGTTGAAGACCTTCGTCGCCATTATGTTGAATATCTACACGAAAATCATTTATTTCTAAATAATCTCTTTGTAATTCTGCAATGCTTATATCATCTTCAATCAGTAATATTTCTTTCAATTTCTCTCACCTTTCTTTAAGGAAAAGAATATACTTGTCCCCTTACCAATCTCGCTATTTGCCCAGATTTTCCCTCCGTGCTCTTCAACAATTTGTTTTGCGATTGCTAGTCCTAAACCACTACCGCCAGTTTGTGAATTTCTTGATTGTTCTGCACGGTAAAACCGTTCAAAAATAAATGGTAACGCAGCAGGATCAATCCCTTGTCCATTATCTGTTACTTCAACAATTACTTCATTTAACTGTTCATTTAATGTAAATGAAATTTTCTTTTCTTCTTTGTTCATATATTTCACACAATTGCTTACTAAGTTTGACAACACTCTTTTTAATTTTTCTCGATCCGCTGTGACATTGATTGATTCATTTGAATGACTAAATTCGATCTTGATGCCTTGTTGCAGTAAATCCAAATAAATTTCCTCTATATAGCTTCCGATATATTTATTCAACTCGAAAGTTTGAAAGTGAAATGGTTCTTTTTTTAAATCCAGCTTAGAAAATAAGAACAATTCATCGATTAATGAATCCATATCCTTTGCTTTAGAGTAAACGGTAGATAAATATTTTTCCATTTTCTCAGGAGTATTTGCTACCCCATCTTTTATCCCTTCCACATAACCAATTATTGAAGTAATTGGCGTTTTCAAATCATGTGAAATATTGGACAATAATTCTTTACGATTTTCCTCATATAGAATCTGGAGATTGATCGATTCTTTTAATTTGATTCTCATTTCCTCAAACGCTTTATTTAATACACCGATTTCATCATTTGAATTTGTATCAATTTCAAAATTTAAATCCCCGACTTTAATTTTTTCAGCACCATTTTTAAGTTTTGTAATTGGCTTAATAATACTTCTTGAAACTAAGTAATTTAACATTCCAATTATCACGATAAATAAAAAAAGCAATAAACCTAGTAAAATTGGAAAAAGATTACGAATAACCTCGGTATATGAGCTTGCCTTCTTTAAGACAAAAATACTCCCTTGGCTTTGATCTGGAAAATAAAAATCAAATTTCACATACGTAAAAAACAAATCATTAATTTTAATCGTATCGCGAGTATTAATATTCGTTTCCTCAAACCCAGGAAGCGCTTGTTCCAACACTTTTTGGTCTAAAAACGGGGAAGCGTATTCGATATTTGTTCCCTTTCGCACTACAATACCGATATTCTTATGCTCAATACTCTTGAGTTCCTTATTATTAAGTAACTGCTTAGGATTATGTTTAGCAAGTAGCTTCAAATCAAGAAACACACTTTCTTCAACTGTAGTCAAAGGCTTTTGTACATAAGTCTTTTTGTATAGATTTTCTACTGACTTTACATCTCCTGTTATTGCAAAAATTATTAAAAAACCTGCTGCCAATAATAATGTGATTGAAAAAAGAATCACTCCAATATAAGACAACAGAAACCTCATTTTAATTGACATTTCTTTCACTCGCTCAGTAATAAAATTTTTATTTAGATTTTCTTATTCTTAGCATGGCTAGCTACTTTTTTAATTACACACTCTAAAAATGAAGAGTTTTCCAATTGAAATTAAATGAACTATATCATATAAATCTTAAAAAAGTGTAAAATTTTTGTGAAATAAGTCTAAACAAAACACAATTCATAAAATAGTTAAAAAATCATCAATAAATTAGTTTCATTTGAATGTAAGATAGATTGAAAGGATGTGAAATATGAAAAATCAAAAAGAACGATTTGGATTTAAGGATTTATCAAATATTAAATGCAAGGAGCAAACTTTCAGATGAGGATTTTGCATACTTAACCTATCTAGAAAAAGGGTTCAAAGGTGAAAAGAAATTTGATGAATGTACTTCAATACTATCAGATAACTGGCTTTTCCTTAACGATTTATTGTACGAGTGTAACAAGTCTGAATTCCAAATTGACTCGATTGGTATAAACGGAGAAACGATCTTTTTATTTGAAGTGAAAAATTTTGAGGGAGATTATTATATAGAAGCAGATCGTTGGTATAAAACCCCAAAAACCGAAATAAAAAATCCTTACGATCAACTAAAAAGAACCGAATCCATGTTACGAAAATTTCTTACTGAACACAAGATTGATTTTAAAATAAAACCTCATTTAGTTTTTGTAAACTCCGAATTTTTTTTATACAATGCCCCTATGAACCTACCTATTATTTTCCCATCACAATTAAATCGCTTAATAAACGAGTTAAATATGCAACACTTCAAATTAAATGTTAATCATTTCAAACTCACCAAAGCATTATTATCACTTCATAAAACAGAGTCAAAATACTCTCAATATCCAATGTATCACTATGACCAACTAGAAAAGGGAATCATTTGTGATAACTGTCATGCGTATATAACCGAGGTTAAAAAGGGTAAAATACTCTGCCAAGTCTGTGACTATGTAGAAGATCTGCCCAATGGAATATTAAGGAGTATTGAAGAACTTAAATTACTCTTTCCAGATAGAAAAATTACAACTAATACGGTTTATGATTGGTGTGGAATTTACAAATCTAAAAAAGGTATTTGTAAAGTACTTCGGGAAAATTTCAATATGAATGGTCATGGAAAATATAGTTATTTTGTCTAGTTGCTTTAGAGTTAGAGATTTGTTGAGTAGGATATTTCATCCCCTTCCATTTTTCCTTACTCATCATCTCCTCTTGAGGAAGTATTTTTTATCTTTCTCTATTTTACTTCCTCATGAGCATATTATGAGGAAGCATTTTTGATTTTTTTGCTATTATACTTCTTCATGAACAACTCATGAGGAAGCATTTTTCATCTTTTTGCTTCTTTACTTCCTCATGAACAACCCATGAGGAAGCATTTTTCATCTTTCTGCAATTATACTTCTTCATGAACAACTCATGAGGAAGTATAATTGTTCTTTTTCATTCTTTACTTCTTCATGAACACCTCATGAGGAAGTATAATCAATCTTTTTCCTTCTTTACTTCCTCATGAACACCTCATGAGGAAGCATAATCAATCTTTTTCCTTCTTTACTTCTTCATGAACACCTCATGAGGAAGTATAATCAATCTTTTTCCTTCTTTACTTCCTCATAAACACCTCATGAGGAAGCATAATCGTTCTTTTTCCTTTTTTACTTCCTCATGAACGCCTCATGAGGAAGCATAATCGATTTTTTTCCTTCTCTACTTCCTCATGAACCGATTTTGCGCAAACTATTTTCATATTTTTCCTTTTTAATATACTCATGAACGTATTTTGTCTTGTTTTTCAAAAGTAGTATGATGTGTCTTACTCTCAAATTTGTTCTCACAAGAAAAAACCACCAGCATAAAAGCTAGTGGCCAAAATCTCCTAAACACAACTTATCCTAATGGTTTAATGTAATCGTCAATCGTTTTCCCTTTATATTTTGTAACTGGTTTGATTTTTCCAGATACGTCAGGATTTTGCATTAGATAGTTTCTCTTAACATAATCAAGATCTTTTGCATCAACTTTTCCGTCAAAGTTGATATCTGCATTTCGATCATTTGTATTTAGTTTGCTAGTGATGTAGACTGCATCAAGTATATCTACAACGTTATCATTGTTGACATCTCCAGCTTTCATTGTTGCGTAGTAGAAATATTTTAATTTACCAGCATCCATTGAATCATATGAATCTACCATTTCATTTACATTTACATGTCTTTCGAAATGTCCTGGTATTTTGATAACGATTTCATAAGACTGATCTAGTAACGGTAGATTTGGTACTGAGTATCTAGCTGCACTGTTAATCGTTGCATCATAGCGTTTGCCATCTGTTCCACCAATTACATACACTTCTGCTCCTACTTTTGAATAATCTCTTTTTGGATCTAACCAAATTAGATTACTAGGAATAAATCCATCTGGTAGGAATCCACCTTCAAGAATTGAATAAGATGGGATAATATTAACGCCTTGTCCAAATTTATTGTTTATTGTCATTTGTGGTTGACCTAAAATGTTAGCTTTAGCAGTTTGGAATCCTAATTGTTGAACCCACTTTGTATATAGGTTTGGTTTATCTTTAACTTTTAATGTAATCGTAGCAACTGGCATATTTGAATTTATTCCAGATGAAGGAGTAGGTCCATCTAAACTTGTTGTTAATTTAAGCCAGTTATTAGATGTATCCGTTTTTTGATCTTGAGCAGTTAGGTTAGCTGTTAAACCTAAAGCCTTTGCTGCATTAACATATTCGCTACTAATTTGAGTACTTTGGTATTCAAATACATCTTTAGGATAAGTAAGTGTAAACTCACCGCCCATTAGATTTTTAATGTTATGTTCACTTAACGTTACTTTAATCGTATCACCGTATTTTGCATCAAATTTGTCAGTGACTAATTTGATGTAAGGTTGTCCTTTTTTAACCAATGTGTATGTTTGACTTGGGTGATTTTGTATACCGTTTGTTGCTATGTCTTGGCCTAATAAAGTCATTGTTGAGAAATTTTTCTCTGCTTGGATTTTTCTTGTATATTCAAAGTTTCCATTACTGTCAACGACTAATGGTACATTTCCAATCGGGTTTTGTGCACCAGTTACTTTAACTGTATTTTTGGATTGGTCAATGTTATCACCATTTTTGTTTATTTGATCAATGCTTGAATCTGAAATATTCCCACTAATTTTTAGACCATTATCATCTACTTCATAAACTCCACCTGGGATATTCATTTTCATCGTAGGTAGCGTATTATCAATTACAATTTGCTTTGACTTTTTAAACACTTTTCCTTCTTCGTTTGTTCCAACAATTTCAATCTCATATCTTCCTGGAGATGCAAGTGCTTTTGTAACATGAACTGGTTGGTCAGGATTTCCTGTGAACGGGAAGTAAAGTCCGTTAAATCCTCCATCCAGTCCATATGTCATCCCTTCATTATATCCACCATCGAATGAGTCAATAATTCCTAATTGATCGCCGGTGTCTGCATTCTTTAATATTACATCAACTGTTTCCATGCGACTATTCAGAGAGAATGCAATTCCAGTAGATCCAGAGATTGGGAACGGTAAATCTCTTCTTGTATTAAAAGCTTTTGTTGTTAGTAAAACGTCTTTAATACCTTGTTCCATTTTGTTTAAGCCGAATGGAATTTGATAGACTTCATTGCTATCTTCTTTATTCGTGAACGTAATGTAACCTTCATAAATGCCTAATTCAGCTGTTTTTGGAACTGTAAGTATCGGTTTAAATTTGGACATTCCATGAACTTTAGCTCGAACTTCAGATGGTACTTCTAAAGAAATTCCATTTTTTACTGCGTCTTTATCGTAACTACTAACATTATTAAATTGAACTTTTACGTCAAACACTTTATCTTTATCTGAGTTGTTTGTCAGTTCAATTGTCTTTTTGTTTGAATAATCCTCATCTGTTGATACAATGGCACCGTAGCTAAGGTCACCAGCTGTTTCTGGGATCATCATTTTATTTCCATTTTCATCAAGCGTTGGTGCATCATCCTTCACACCAATTTGAATTGAAGAGTGGACAGCTTCATCTGCATCAATTCTTCCTGATCCTTCTTCAAAAACACTATATGTTCCGTTTAAAGCATCTGCAGTATTCATTAATGCTAACTTTACTTGCTCAGGAGTATAGTCGGGATGAGCTTGTAAGATTAATGCAGCAGAACCTGTAACGTGTGGTGCTGCCATTGAAGTGCCATCAAAGCGCGCATATGCATGTTCGTAGTCATCTTTGTGAGCTACACCATTGTAATAAGCTGGGATTGAAGAGAATACTGCCACACCTGGTGCGGTTACCTCTGGTTTAATATCATAATATCTTCTTGCTGGTCCTTTTGAACTAAAGTCAGCCAATTTATCCCCATCCGTATCAAAAGATCCAAAATCATTCATCGTTACGTTAACATTACCTTTAGATAACATATTGACAAGTTTTGAACCTTGATCATTTGGGATACTAAAGGTTGGAATAAAGTCAAAATTATTTCCGAAATAATATGGTATATAAGTTTCACCAGCGATATTATTGAATATGATTACAGCCTTTGCGCCATTTGCCTTTGCATTCTTAATTTTTACATTTAAAGTTAAATCTCCACGCTCAATCAGTACAATCTTGTCCTTCACGTTTATACCATTGTAATCAGAAACTTGACCTTTACCTACAAAAACAATTGGAAGACTGGATCCCTTCAACGTATTCAAATTAGTATAATCTGAACCCATCATTCTCATATTATCTAATTTAGTGGTTTCAGTTGCTGAAGTTGCGACTGCATTGCTTGTTTGAACCGTAATTGGCGAACTACTTGCGCCAACAGTAATTCCTAGCGCAGATGAAGCTGGGCTACCGATCGTATACTGGTTAGGTCCAGCATTACCAGCAGCAAGAACACAAACAGTTCCAGCTAAGGTAGCATTATTGATTGCTACCGCCAAAGGATCTAGCGGATTGGCAACAGGTGCCCCTAATGATAAGTTAATGACATCCATCTTATCTTCAACGGCTTTTTCGATTCCTGCAAGAATCGTATTCGTTGATCCAGTTCCATATGGTCCAAGAACCTTATAACCATAAAGTTCAACTTGTGGAGCTACACCCGTTATGGCAAAATCAGAATTATTTTTACCTGTTCCAGCGATAATACCCGATACATGTGTTCCATGTGCCGTATACCAAGGTTCACCTGAAGTTGGATTTAATTCAGGTTGACCAGATTTTTTCCAATCATCATAAGTTGACTCCATAGGATCTGAATCGTTGTTAACAAAATCATATCCTCCCTTATACACATCTTTTAAGTCAGGATGAGTATAATCGATACCTGTATCAATGATTCCTACTTTAATTCCTTTTCCAGTGATCCCCTCATTGTGAAGCTTATTAGCTCCGATTTGTTCAATATTATTTAATTTTATCGATGAATTGTTAGTTGGCTCACCATTTTGTTCTACATCCGGTTCAACTGTAACTTCCTTGTCTTCATAAACAGCATTTACCGTATCTAATGTTAAAAGTTCTTTTACTTCATTAGCAGGTAGTGTCATTGCAACTCCATTAAAGATACTCTTGTATTCTCTCTTAATATCCATCGATTTTAATTTTGCATTTCCATTTAATTGTTCTTTAAATTTTTTATGAGATTCCTCTACCTTATCCCTTGACTCCTGAATGGAAGCATTAAGGCCGTTCTTTTGATTAATTTTAAAATCAATTTCTGATGGAGCTTGTTTAAACTGAACAATTACATTTAAAGGGGTATCTACATTTAAATCTACATCAGGCGAGATCTTTAACCCTTTGGCATTATTATTTTCCTGCATACTGTGAATCATTTCTCGATCTGCATTGGATATATTTTTAATATAACTATCAATATCCTTAATACTTGCATTTGAATCCGAAGAGTTTGTCACTGCGAATGTTTTGTGACCAGAAATTAAACTAGCTGAAAACAAGCTAGAAGTGATTACCCCAGCAGTCATTACCTTGACGATTTTTTTGTTTTTATGCTTATTCATCTGCATTCTCCTTTTTGCACTTTTCTGAAAAATCTTACAATTAATATTATAATCAGACAAATTCATAAAGTGTATTGGGGGAATTTAAGATAAAATTAATCTTCATTTTTCTACAAAAATTACATTTATTCCCAATAAATCTAGTTATTTTTCGCGATGTTTATCTCTATAATTTAGTAGATTTCAAAAGGAAAACATTATATTTATACTAATCTATTAATTAAAATCAGATTTTTCTTTTTAATTTTTTTAACCCAGTCTATTATTTTCATGTTTAATTCTTTATGGAAATAAAAAGGAAAAAATCACAAAAAGATGTTTTTTGTTGTTTTTTGTAAGATTTTTTCATCTAAAAATTGCGGGATTTGTAGGAATTTATTTCAAAATACAGGATTTTTTATTAAAATATAAAAAAAGTTATACTCCTTTTTGAAGTATAGCTTCATAAACTTGCTCTCAATCTCTCTAAAATCTGTGTAATGCACTTTTAATTTCACCGATTGTTGTTCCATTCGCATTTTATTTAGACGTTTTTTCAGTTTTTACAGTTGGACTTTATATATCAATAAAGAGGTGCGTTGTATTATCATTTATTGATGAAAGAGGATTCGATCATATTTGATTTCCTTACTAAGTGTTTCCCCATCTTTTTCAATAGGAATATAGCAAATTACCATACTACCTATCGTTTTTTCATTTGGAATATTAAATGAATCATCGTTTCCGCACTTTTCCAAACATCATTTGTTGTTGCTAATGCAGTGCACTAAATGAAGTTAATTTATCATAATCATCCAATTCAAAATAGTTGCCATTAGAAGATGGAATTGCACAACTTGACAATAATACACACATTAAACTTATACACATAATAAACATTTTCATTCTGATTTTCGATCCCCTTTGTTTAATGACTAACTTAATAGTCACATAATCTCAAAGAGTTGAAAAGTGTAATTCTTATAAACTAATTTAATTCCCTCACGTTTCTTCCACTAATTCAGTTACATCATCATTAATTTCTTTTTCAATTTTTATCTCATCTTCAATTACCTTTTTTTCATCAAGAGTATCTGCTTCATTTAACATTTCAGCATAGTTATCAGATGGTCTTATATATTCTTGACTCTTCTTATCATATTCAAATTTTGATTGATATACCGCTATAAATTCGTAAAAATCAAACCCTGTATTAAAATAAGACTCGCTAGATAAAAAGGCAACAAATTCATCACCTTTTACCGATGGTTTATGACCGTCTGGTATAATGAAAAAAGTTTCGTCCAAATCCTTTTCAGTTAAATTTGGAAATTTATCTTTCATTCCAAGTTGTTTTGCAGAAATATATCCACCTTGCTCTAAGATTGTTATTTTCCTACCCTCTAAAGATGAATCTCCCTTTAATACATGATTAACTTTAAACGATAATTTCGTTAATGGATTACCAATACCAGTAGCCTTATCCATGTTTACATAGTTCTCAGTAGACAATACTACACCTTCAACAGCCAATTCCGAGTCTTTCATTAATTGGTTAACATCATTGTACGTTACTGCAAAAGCAAGTTCTGTATTTATAACTTTTTCATATTCCGTAAAGGATTGATTTTTCTCATTTATAAGTTCTTTTCTTGTAGAATTCTCAGTGTTAATATCTTCTGCTATTGAAGTAGTAAGCTCATTTTTCTTACTTTGCGTTTGATTATTACATGCAGTTAAAAAGGAAATCGATAATATAATAAAAACTAGTGATTTCATCTTCTTATTCATTTTTAATCCTCTCCTCCGTTCTATTAGACAGAAAAATAATTCTACTAAATCTTACCAAAAATTAGTAGTAGTTGGTTTGTAGTAATGTGTCAAATCTACGAAATTTAGACTATATCATCATCTTAATTTAGTAGGGCTATTTCACTAGTTTGGTACGGGAGAAGACAATGACCTAAATAAAAAAAAGACCAATCAAATGAACTGGTCTCCAAAATTATCTAAGATTTCTTTTTAAAATTTTCCCTGTACTATTTTTAGGTAGTTCTTTTACAAAATTAATTTCCTTAGGAACTTTATAATAAACTAGTGCTTTTTTACAGAAGTCAATGATCTCACTTTCTGAAAGTGAATCATTTGAAACGACTAAATAGGCACTAACACTTTCGCCTATTAATTGATTTGGTTTTCCGACTACCGCTGCTTCAATAATATTTGGATGCTGATAAAGGCGTTCTTCTATTTCTCTAGGGTAGACATTATATCCGTTCGTTATAATGACATCTTTTTTCCGATCTAATAAAAATAAATATCCATCTTCATCTTTTTTACCGAGATCTCCCGTTTTAAACCAACCGTTAAAAAATGCTTTTTCAGTTTCCTCTATATTATTTAAATAACCACTCATCACATTCGGTCCAATCGCAACAACTTCTCCTACTTGACCAACTTGAACTTCTTCACCGTTTTCATTTACTATTTTAGTCTTAACACTAGGTAGATCAAGACCAACTGATCCTGGTTTACAAATTCCACGATATGGATTAAAAGTAAGTACTGGAGCTGTTTCAGATAGTCCATAACCTTCTACAATTAAGATATTGTATTTTTCTTGAATTGACTGTAATAATTCGATTGGTATAGATGCTCCGCCAGAAATACATGCTCTCAAACTACTAAAATCGTTTGCTGTCGCACTTTTTAATTGATATAAATAATTATAAATCGTCGGTACTGCCGCAATTAAAGTAGCTTTTTCTTTTTTGATTATCTCAACTAATTCAGCTGGATTAAATTTAGGAATGATGATTGTTGATGCTCCATTTAATAAAATCATATTTACACATAATGTTAAGCAAAATGAATGAAACATTGGAAGAACAGCGATCATTTGATCATTTTCACTTAATTCAATTAACTTGGAAAAATCATTCGCATTTTCAATTAAATTAAAATGTGACAACATTGCACCTTTAGGGTTACCAGTTGTTCCTGATGTGTATAGAATAACAGCCGTATCATCTTGAAGGGTTTCAATTTCTTCTAATTGACTCTTTATTTTTACAGTCGGTTGTATTTCATCTATTAAAATAATATTTATTAATGTAGGACATTGATTTTTAACACTTTTAAGTTTTTTCTCGTGTTCACTAGTTGAAATAACAAGTTTTGTAGAAGAGTCTTTTAAAATATAGCTGAGTTCAATTTCCGTAAAAGCTGGATTTAATGGAATGACGATCGCACCTAGTCTTAAGATTGCTAAATAGGTTTGTACAAACTCAGGAGAATTTCCTAATAAAATCGCTATCTTATTTCCTTTTTCAATCTTATTTTCAACTAATAATTGTGCTATGTTTTCACACGATGAAATGAGTTCTTCATAATTCATTTTGCTTCCATCATACTTATAAGCTATGTTCTTCCCTTTTTGATCTGCTACTTCTTTAATCATCCGATATATATTCATTACTTTATCAATCCTTAGTTAATTTCATTGTTAGTATTTTATATCATAAAATATTCTAGAAAAAAGCAAAAGTTAGAAAGATAACTTTCTAACAAATAAACTCATCTATTTTATTATTTTCATCTGAATTTTTTCTTTTTATCTTAGGAAAAGGAAGACTTTAGTCCCTATTTCTTTATTATTCTATCAAACAAATAATCTTTAATGATATAATTTTTATACTACATAATCATAACATAATAAGCGAGAAGGTGAAATGAATGGCACAACCAATGATCAATAATAAAACGAAAAAATCGTTAACAAGAATCGGTGTTGTAATCGCACTAATAGGTACTAAATTAAAGCTACTTTTACCACTATTAAAAGCTGCAAAATTTTTATCTTTTTTAAGCATGATATTGTATTTATTTGTATACGGATTTACATTTGGATGGTATTTTGCTTTCGCACTTGTTTACTTATTAATTTGTCATGAAGGCGGGCATTTAATTGCTGCAAAACAAAAGGGTCTACCAACTTCACCAGCATTTTTTATTCCTTTTGTTGGAGCGGTTATTTCCCTTAAAGAAATGCCAAAAGATGCTGTAACTGAATCTTATGTAGCATTTGGTGGTCCTTTTTTAGGCTTAATTTCAGTTCTACCAGCAATTCCACTTTATCATTACACACATAATGAATTTTTTGGACTAGTAATTGCTTTAGGCTGTATACTTAATTTATTTAATTTAATTCCTATTTCTCCTCTAGATGGAGGGAGAATTTTAAGTGTACTACCTCCTATTTTTTGGTTTATCGGTATTATGATGATGCTAGTGTATTTATTTTATCAACCTAGTTTTCTCGCATTTTATATTATTATTTTAGGAATTACTACATTCATTAAACGAATTCGAGAAGCCTACCAGTTAAAGGTAATTAAAGAAAAAATAAAACTATACGAACATACTATTAAACAATTTCAATTTGGGATTTTTAATGTCTATTCAGATCGTACGATTGTAAAACGTTTCTTTTTCCCATTTTTTGAGGATAATAAGAAATTAGAATTAGAAATTCATAAGGAACGTCTTGAAATAAACTATCTAATTCGTTCCGCTCGAGCACGTTTACATGAACCAGACTTAGACTGGAGAACTTATATTGATGAAAAAATTCAAGAAATTAAGCATAAAAGGATTGCTCCTTTATTGAAACAACAAGAAACGTTAGAAACATACTATGTTTCTAGTAATCGTAAAAAATGGCAAATTTTTATTGCCTATATCATCTTAGCGAGTAGTTTAGCTTTACTTGGATTTTGGAGTTATGGGTTAATTGAACATGTTTTAGGTAGATAAGAGAAAATGAACCTATTTTGAAAAAAAATTTTCAAGATAGGTTCTTTTATTTTTATTATAAATGCTCTCTTGCTATTCGTGACTGTTTCTATCGGTGTTTTTAAGAATAGTTCAGTTAAAAAAAATGCCGTTGTTAGAGCTAAATAGTATTTTAGTTCAATAAGGAAGAGGAATTTTGTGGAAAAAAATGGAATATCTTTAAAGATAGAACTAAAACGAGCTTTTTATTACACATACAATTTGTGTAAATTTGAGTTTTGTCTATATAACAATTAATAATGACAGGAGGTATGCGACTTTGTTTGGATATATAATTTTAGGATTTGTTATTTTTATGATTGCATTTGGTTTTTTTATGGAAAAGAAATTTGGAACCGGCGCCCCAACTAAAAGTGATAATCAAACACTTAATGAAGAAATTGGGAGAAATACAACTAATCCTACTAGTCCGAATAATATTAATGGACCAAATTAAAAAGTTCTTCGCTAATAAGGAGGATACATGTTAAGGAGCAAATTAATTTCTGATTTGGTAAATAAAATTTTGTGCTTAAAAACAGATCATCCAATTCGAGTGGGAGTTAGTGGAATCACGGCATCTGGTAAGACAACAATTGCAAATGAAATCGCTGAGGAACTTAAAAACAGGAAAAAAAACGTGATTAGAACAAGTATAGATCATTTTCATAACCCGAGAGAAATTCGTTACAAACACGGGAAGGAATCTGCTATAGGTTATTATGAGGCTGCCCATGATTACGATTCTTTTAAGCAAAAACTTTTAATACCTTTAGGACCAAATGGGAACATGCAATATCAAACAGCCTCCTTAGACTTGCTAAAGGATGAGTATGTTAATTCAGATTTAAACGTTGCAACAAATGATATGATTTTTATTATAGATGGAACATTTTTATTTAAAAGGGATTTATGTAACATGTACGATTTTAAAATATTTGTAGATACCGATTTTGATTTAGCAAGAAAAAGAGGAGCAATCCGAGAAGAACGAGCATTTGGAAGCTATGAAAAAGCCGAAGAAATGTTTATTAGAAGGTATCATGCAGCTTCGAAACTCTATTTGGATGAACACTCGCCTCAACTCTCTGCTGATGTAATCATTAAAAATAATGATTTAAATAACCCGAGTTTTGTATATAAAAAATAAATTTTACTAAGCGTTAACTAATATAGCATTAGGAGGAGTTTTAATTGCAAATGTTTTTTAGATATAATTGGTCGGTAAGAGAAGAATGGTATAGGTGGTGTGAAGAGTTAAGTGAAGAGGAACTACTGTTGACCCGATCGGGTGGAATGGGAAGTATTTTACATACACTTTTTCATATAGTTGATGTAGAGTGGAGCTGGATTCGTGTCTTACAAGGCAAATCTGATTTTCAGGAGAGTTTTAATGCTTATAAAAGCTTAGATAAAGTTCGAGAATTAGATGCGAAATTTCATATTGAAGTGAAAAATTTTGTAGACAGTTGGGATAATGAAATAGAAAATCGTTTATTTTACGATACCTTACCAGATGGAAGAGCTGTGACGGATACTTGGGGTGAAATTATTAGACATACGATTGCTCATGAAATTCACCATATAGGGCAATTATCAATTTGGGCAAGGGAAATTGGCAAACAACCTGTTTCTGCAAATCTAATTGGACGGGGTCTTGCCACTGATTCGAATATATAATTTACAATGAAAATAGTTTAATTGAATCTGTTTTAAGTTTAAAGTTCTAGCTTCCAGCGGCGGAAGTTTTTTCGAACATAGTTTAAGGAATGTTATAAGTCTCGTGCTAAACTCATTAAAGCTGTTTAAAAAGTTGTTGTTGAGTGAAATTTATGAAGAAAATAAAAAAATATAATTATTCTAATTGTAGGAGTTATGGACAATTCAATATCAAGAAAACCCTCATATGGGGTTTTCTCTATTTTTCTGCAATTATCAACATTAAAGTATAACAGAGCCTATATGTTAAATAGAATCAATTGGAAGAAATAAAAAATCAATTGTTTATTAAAGGTCGCTCTTGCAAGTAAAGATCTATATCTGGACAGTTCCCTTCAACAATTTCCTTTGCAATAAGCTTCGACAGCAGCTGGCTGTAAACTGTTCCGTTATCACCAAAGGCAAATAGAAAATAACTATTTGGAAATTCTTCATATTTTCCGATAATTGGAATGCCATCGGATGTGCCTCCATAAAATGCAGCTAAGTAATATTCTGGCTTTACTTGAATAGTTGGAAACATTTTATTAAACTCTTCAATCAGTTTCTTCTTTTTGTGAATCAGTTTACTATCACGATCTTCAGGGTACGAAGTATTATCATCAAGTCCGCCTATGATAATCCGGTTATCTTTAGTTGTGCGCATAAATATATATGGACGAGCGGTTTCCCAAATGAGTGTTCTGTTATACCATTCAGAAAGATCTTTGACTGGATGAGTAGTTAAAGTATATGTACTTACAAAGGAAGCTTTTTTCTCCTTTTTAATCTCAATTCCTTCATAACCTGCTGCATAAATAATATAGCGTGCTTTGATAGAATGACCCTTCTTTGTAGAAACAATCATCTTCTCTTGTTCTTTATCATAATGGCGACCGTTCATTTCTGTATGTTCAAATATACGGATTCCTTTGCTTGTGGCGTAATCCAAAAGTGAATGGGTGTATCTGAAAGGATTGATTTCTGCATCATTGTATGAATAAATGGCGGCATCCCTGCTAAAAGGATATTTTGCTTCAATATCTTCCTTTGTTAAAAAAGTAAGTTCACAGTTATTCTGTTTTAAGAAATCATATTCCTTTTTAAGCCTTTCAACGTCCTCTACACAGCTTGCGGAATAAAGAGTATCTCTTCTATTAAATTCACAATTAATTCTGACTTTCTTTGAAGTTGTTTCAATTTCATTTATGGCTTCCTTCAGTAGTTGTAAGTGCCTTTTGATGTAGCCTTCTCCAAAAGTGTTAATCATATCTGTAAACATTTTTTCACCGGAATATTGAAGGAGGGCTGTATTCGAACTAGTACTGCCGCTGCCAATGGTTGATTTTTCAATTACAGCCACATCTAAATTAGTATTGGAAAGATAATATGCACATTGTGCTCCTGAGCTTCCACCCCCAATGATTAATACATCACAAGATAGATCTTCTTCCAATGCTGGATATGTTGGAGCATCGGGAAAAGTAGTCGGCCAATAATAGGTTCCAGATTGTAAATTCATCTATATCCTCCAGTTATAAAGTATAATGTTACTATTTCCAACCTCATTTTGTGTATGCAAAATATTCTACTCAGATTGAACACTGTGTAATATTAAGTAAAATGTGAAAGAATGAAAGTAACTGGAGTGAAAGTCAAAATGAAAACCGCAAGTGCAAATTGCTAAACTAAAGGAAAACAAACACATTTTGTTGCCTTACGGGTGAAACGAACCATAAATAGCGGCCAAGAAATGTAGAAAATAAGACGGATATAGAAAATACAGGATTATTTGATTTGGAAGACATACTTTCAGATCCAAAAGTAGGTTATACTAAATCGGTTCATTATAAAACTCTCCTTCCAAATATTAACCTTATTAATTTTATCAAAGGTATTGCACTGCGTTGGTTGGACTTACCATCCAAAAATTACAATAACGACTATGATAATATTAGTCCAATTTATGAATCGATTTTTCATATAAAAAATCTACAGATCCTAATGTTTAGATGAAGTAGATAATAAAACTAATTAAATTTTGTAAGTAAATCCTTAAAAACATTTATAGCCTGAAAAAAATATTCATTATAAGTTCCTTCATCTTCTAAACTCCAACATGTTGATAATACAGCATGCGAATAACCCCACAGTAGTACTCTTTCTTTATTTAAATTCAATTCTTTTACTAATAGATCAATTCGATTTTCTAAAGTTGTAGAAATATCTTTCCCCTCTAAGTTGTTCAAAAGAAATTGGATGATGTCATATTCTCTTTCTCCTATTAGTCCTTTTGGATCAATCACTTTCCATGCGTTTTCTCCGGCTTTTAATATATTATAATGATGTAAGTCTCCATGTATTAAATACTTTGTAGATTGTGTACGATTCATTTCTTTGAAAATATCATATGCATCTAAAAGCATTTCTTTTGATACAGGGCCAAAGCCATTAGGAAATTTTTCAACAATTCGACTTAAGCTTTTTTCTCTACTTAATATGGAAGGTATTTTAGTTGATTTAGGTTCAACTTTCCATAAATTTTTCATCACTTTGACAGCAATACCCATTGCCTCTTCTTCATTTTCAATTGTAGCAAGAGTATCACCAGGCAATAGTTGTTCTAAAATTAGGATCCCTTCATTAAGATCAGAATCAATAACTTTGACGAATTCATTATCGTTAAATTCTTTTAAAGCTTCAACCTCATTATTAAATTCCTCGTTAGGTATGGCTAATTTAATCACCGCGTTTTTTTGACCATCAATTAAAATTGGTGCTACAAAATTATATGATAATTCAAATGGAGATAATATTTTCATATTCCATCGAATTTCACATCTATTACATAAGTCATTAAAATTCTCGAGCCATATTTCTCCTTTTTCTTTATGGATATCTTTAATCGTTTTAATAAACTGATCTGGAAGGGTAATCATTTAATCATCCTTTTCTATAATGAATGTAATTTATAAAAATATGAGTTGAACTGAAGTACAATGTAAAAGTAGAAAAATTGAGTGCCTTACTTTTTAAAAAAACATGGAGAAACTCAACTTTAGTTAGATGAAAGATGGGGAGAGGAATCAAATTAGTTGTTCCTTCAATTTGTATTCTTCAATTAATTGATTATTTTGGTACTCTCCTTTTGCATATTGAATAATTTGATCTTTAATATTTGGATATAAGATGATATTGTCTAATTCATTAATTGGTATCCACTTTACGCCAGTTTGATTTGGATCTGGATTTGGTGGCATCGTTGGAATTGAGTTCTCTTTAATTTGACAACGGAACATTAAACTTAATCCATGTATTCTATGGCCAGTCATATGAGGTGCATTTTCTGAAACAAATACTAGTTCTCCAACCTCAACTTCTACACCTGCTTCTTCAAATGCTTCTCTTTTTACAGCTTCAATAATTGTCTCACCGGGTTCGGTACCGCCAGCTGGTAAATTATAGTGAATTCCGTCCTCATCTGTAAATTGAATTAATAAAACTGAATCATTTTCAACAATTAAAGCACATGCTCTTACACGAATATGATACATAGTCTAGCTCCTCCCCAAATAAAAGTGATTAGTCCATTATCTAAAAAATAAATTCAACTTTCAATCTATTTTTACGAATCAAGTAGAAAGACCTAAATAATAAAAAGGCATCATGGTATAAGTCCATGAATGCCTTCTAGTCAAAAAATACTGTATGTTATTTAACTTGGCTATCTAAAAAATAAGAAGAAAGAACTTGTTTCATAATTTTGATTGCTTCATCTATTTCCTCGAATGATAAATTGATCGGCGGTAATAACCTTAAAACATTAGGTCCTGCAGTACCAACGATTAAACCATTCTTTAAGAATTGCTCCACTAGTTGGTCCACAGATTGATTTAACTCAATACCAACCATTAGTCCTTTACCTCGTATTTCTACTATTTGTGGAAACTCTTCTTTTATTTCAGCTAAATTATCAACTAAATACTGCCCTTTATCTTTTACACTAGTTAAAAATTGCAAATCATTAATAATATTGATTGTTTCAAAAGCAGCCGCCATTGCTAAATAATTTCCACCAAAAGTTGAACCATGCGCACCTAAAGATAATGTATTTGCTAGCTTGTTTTTACCGAGCATCGCCCCAACTGGAAAACCATTCCCTAATCCTTTTGCTAGCGTAATAATATCTGGATTTAGTGGAGTTTGTTCATAGGCAAACATTGTTCCTGTTCTACCCACTCCGGTTTGTACTTCATCAACAATGAGTAATAATTCATGTTTTTCACAAAGAGCTTGAACCCCTTCAAAAAAATCATTATTACCAACAATTACACCACCTTCACCTTGGATGACCTCCAAAATAATTGCTCCAGTATTTTCATTAATTTCATTTTCTAAAGCATTCAAATCATTATATGGTACATATGTAAAACCACTTAACATTTCACCGTATCCTTCATGGATTTTAGACTGACCTGTAGCAGCCATTGATCCAAAAGTACGTCCATGAAAACTTTGTTTAAAACTGATTATATGAGATTTACCTGAATGTTTTCTAGCTAATTTTATAGCGGCCTCATTCGCTTCTGTACCGCTATTACAGAAAAATACTAATCCATCCTTAAAGCTTTTTACTAAAATTTTAGCTAGCTCTTCTTGTTTTTTTATTGTAAATAAATTTGATACGTGCCAAATTGAATCTACTTGTTTTTTTAATGCATTTACAACTTTTGGATGACAATGACCCAAGTTACAAACAGCAATTCCACTTAAAAAATCTAGATACTTGTTATTTTCGTCATCATATAGGTAAGTACCTTTTCCGTTTTGAAAATTAATCGTTTTTTTATTATAAGTTGGGAATAAATTACTCACTTAACACAACTCCTTTTGTAAATACTGTACCGTTAATCGTTCCATTTTCATTTAAGAAATTCTCCCCTACAATTGCCACTGAATTTACAATATTTAATGCATTTAAGGCACTTGTCACTTTAGGAATCATTCCACCATAAATGGTTTTTTCATCGATTAATTTATTAACTTCACTTGGCGTAATTTTTTCAATTAAATTTTGTTCTAGATCTAAAACACCATTGGTATTTGTGATAAAGCAGAGTAGTTCCGCATTCATTGCCTTGGCAATACTTTTTGCCGCTTCGTCTGCGTTAATATTATATTTTTGGCCAATTTTATCCACCCCGACAGGTGAAATAACTGGTACATAATCATTGTTAAGTAGTAAATCTAATAGATTCGTATTTACATCTTCAATTTCTCCAACCCATCCTAATTTTCCCTTATTATAAAGTGAAGCTTCCAGTAATAGATTGTCACATCCTGATAGACCAATCGCTTTAATATTATATTGATTACAAATAATCGTTAAATCTTTATTGATTTTTCCATTTAGTACATATTCTACAATTTCTAAAACCTCGGTCGAAGTCTTACGAATGCCGTCTTCCATTTCTACTGGAATTGAAAACTTTAATAATAAATTATTAATAAGCGGTCCCCCTCCATGAACAAGGATGACTTTTTTACCACTCATTTTTAATTGATTTATATTTTCAAAGAATGTATTTGATAAGTTATGGATTAAACTACCACCAAGTTTAATAACTACTGTTTCCAATGTTTAATTCCCCCTTATGTGCGATAGCTTGCATTTATTTTCACATAATCGTAAGTTAAATCGCAGCCCCATGCAGTACCAAGTGAATCACCTTCGTGTAAATGGACATCAATATAAATAATCTCATTTTTCAAAGCAATTTTAGCCTCTTCTTCATTAAACTCAACTGGTTTACTACCAAATAATACTGTTACACCATTAATAGAAATATCGATTTGATTAAATTTACCCTCGATCCCGCTATATCCAATCGCACCAATAATTCTTCCCCAGTTAGCGTCTTCTCCATAAACCGCTGTTTTTACTAAATTTGATCCGACGATTGTTTTAGCAATTTGATTTGCATTTTTTTGGCTTGAAGCTCCATTCACATTTACTTCAATTAACTTCGTTGCCCCTTCACCATCTCTAGCAATCTTTTTAGCCAAATCTTCACAAACTAATTGAAATGCAGTTTTAAAATTAGTCCAATCTGGATGAGTTTCAGTTAATTCCTCATGTTCAACAGCTCCATTTGCCATAACTAAAACCATATCATTTGTTGAAGTATCTCCATCAACTGTAATTTGATTAAATGTCTTATCTGTCACTTCTTTCAATAAAGTTTGTAACTGACCAGAACTAATTGAAGCATCAGTTGTCACAAAACCAAGCATAGTTGCCATATTTGGATGAATCATTCCTGAACCCTTAGCAGTCCCAGCAATTGTTACAATTTTTCCGTCAATCAATACTTCATAACAAGTCGTTTTTATAACAGTATCTGTCGTTAAAATTGCATGACCAAAATCTTCTCCATCTTCCAACTTATTACCGATCGTTAACTTGTCGATGCCGCTTTTTAATCGATCCATTTTTAAATATTCACCAATTACTCCAGTCGATGCGATTGCGACTAAATGTTCTGGAAGATTAAGGTGCTCAGCACACCATGCTCTCATTAAATAGGCATCATCTTCTCCTTTTTTACCTGTACATGCATTTGCACAACCACTATTTACTAAAACTGCTTGAAGCTTGTTACTATATGCAATACTTTTTTTGGTAATCGCAATTGGTGCAGCTGGAAATAAATTTAATGTATAAACTGCCGCAACTGATGCTGGCTTTTCGGAATAAATTAATCCTAAATCTTTACGTTTATAACGCAGTCCGGCATGAACTCCACTAGCATAAAAACCATTTGGTGATGTAATTGTTCCATTTATTTTTTTTATATTCTTTTCTTTTGTTATCAACTTTTATCTCTCCTTAAGGAAATATTGGTGTAAATTTTAAACCTGTTTCATCTGGCAAACCTAACATTAAATTCATATTTTGAATTGCCTGCCCAGCCGCTCCCTTAACAAGGTTATCAATGACAGAAACGATTGTGATTCGATTTGTACGATTGTCGTAAGTGGCATATAGATCACAAAAATTTGAACCATAAACATCTTTTGTACAAGGTACTCCGTCTCTTACTCTTACAAAATAGGAATCTTCATAACTTTGGTGATAGATTTCTTTTAATTCTTCGTTACTAATTTCACGTGTTGAAGTAACATAAATTGTTGATAGAATTCCTCTTGTCATTGGAATTAAATGTGGTGTAAAAGTTATAAAATCCTGTGTTGAATCAATTGATCCAATAAATTGTTCAATTTCAGGTATATGTTGATGTTCAGTAATTTTATAGGCTGTTAAATTTTCATTTCGATTCATAAATTGAGTCGTTTGATTAGCCGTTTTTCCAGCACCAGAAATTCCAGATTTGGCATCTACTATAATTGAATTTTTCTCTACAATTCCTGCCTTTAATAATGGCGCGACTCCAAGTAGTGTTGCTGTTGGATAACATCCCGGATTAGCTATATTATTGGATTGTTTGATTGCTTCTCGATTCAGTTCAGATAGTCCGTATGTAAATTGATTCGTTTTTGAAAAACAGGGATGTGTATGTTTATACCATTTTTGGTATGTTTCTTCTTTTTTTAATCGAAAATCTCCAGATAAATCAATTAATTTTGTTTTCGAAAAATCGATTTCTTCCATTAATTCACTGCTAACTCCATGTGGTGTTGCAAAAAATAAAATGTCATTTTCGGAAACAGATTTATTTTTATTCCATTTTTTTATTGACCCACTAGTACTAGTAGCTAAATGTGGATAATACGAAGACAAATCTTCTGTATAATCTGTTGTTGAATAAAAATTCATACCGCTTATTTCCGGATGCATTGATAGTAATCTTACAAGTTCAAGACCACCATATCCGGTTGCCCCCATAATACCGATTTCCATTTTAATATCCCCTTTTATAAAATTATATTCTTCATTATAAATATGTATAATTATAAAATCAATTGTATTTTTATAAATATTCGAAAATAAAAAAAGATTAACCAATTTTCTTGATTAATCTTTCATTATTTTTTTATTGTATTCTTTAAATAAAAATAAAGTACAACTTGTTTATACCCTATAAATAAAACTCAAATACTTTCGCTATTTTTTCCTTTATTTTTTCTTTAAAAGGTAAATTTTTAATATAAGTAGGCGTAATTTCAAAAGCATGATTAAATACATCGTCTAATTCTGGTTCTACCTGTTTGATAAATTGTTGATCGTAAATATAACAATTCAATTCATCCGTTAAATGAAATGATCTGGAATCAAAATTTGTTGTACCAATCATTAGTACTTTATCATCAATTTTCATTACTTTACCGTGAAAAATACCTTTTTTAAACCCGTATACTTTTATGTTATTTTTCCAAGCTTGCTTTATATATGGAAATGCTGCTTGTTGTACAAGAAGTGCATCTGATTTATGAGAATATAGTATTTTCACTTCAATTCCTCTATTTGCTGCATCTATTAATGAATCCCAAATCACTTTATTATTCGGTATAAAATAAGGAGAATAAATAGTTATAGACTGTTTTGCTTGTTTAAACAATTTACTATATTCTTGCTCAATTCCTATTTTGGTATAAGAAACAAATTGATGCTGGCTTCTCCCAATTTTTTTACTGATCTTCATTTGAGTAATTTTTTGGTCCGAATTTTTTCTCCAATCATGTACAAATTGTTTTTCTAAACCTTCAACACCGCTGCCCACTAATCTAAGTTGAACATCTTCCCAAGGTTTTAACCCTTTTTTTTCATCTATATACTTTTTACCTATATTAAACCCACCAATATAACCAATTTCACCATCAATAATCGTCATTCGACGATGATTCCTGTTATTAATCGATGCAAAAAAATAAGATAATTGCGGTTTATTAAAATAGGTAAAATGTACTCCATGATCGATTAAAGATTTTCTTTCTTCCCGTTCTAATAAAATTCCACCAAGACGATCTACAGCATAGTAAACCGGAATTCCTTCATCACTTTTCTTTTTTAAGACATCTAAAAATTCATGTGAAACTCTGTCATTTGAAACCGAAAAAAAGTAAATATGCACTTCCTTTTTTGCATTCCTTATATCTTGAAATAATTGGTTATTTAGTTTCCTTCCGTTCGTAAAAATCGACAAATCACTATGTCCAATTGGATAAGTTATTGGCTTTTCAGCAAAAATATTCTTTTGTTGAGCTTTCTCCATTTCAATCTCATTTAATGCAAATAAGATGACCAATAGTGAAAATAGGAGTACGAAAGTTTTAAATATAAATTTTAATATTTTTTTCATAGATTCTCCTACTAGGTTTGGCATAAGAGTATTTTTTGAATAAAATGACTTAAATATCCATATTTATTTCAATTATGGGATTTTTTTTCATTTAGATACTGTTAAATTAAAAGGTTTATTTTTTGAATAAATAAAAGGCTGTCTAATTAGACAACCTTTAAGTACTTTTATTTCATTTATTGAATATTAAGCCTTTAACATTTTCATCAAAAAATCCGCAGTAGGTAATCCAAATTTATTATCAACTAGATCTTGAATCGTTAAACTATTTATCACATTGAAATACCATACTAATAATTTTCGTGGATCTTCCTTTAAGAATTCACCACTTTCTTGACCTTTTATTACTATTGGAATTAGTAAATCAATTAAATAATCAGGTGAATATTTCGATAATAATTCAGTCACTTTTTCTGGTACTTCGGTGTTTTTCCTCGCTTGTTGGATAATCATAAATGCATATTTGTGATTTTCGTCTAACATTTTTTCAGTTAATAATTCTAATAGTTGGTAAGGAGTTCCTTGGAAAAACTGCAATGAACTTAGCTCACTTTGAGACTCAATCATTAATCCTTCAATAATTTGAAAAAACAATTCTGCCTTTGATTGAAAATGGCGAAAAATTAAACCTTCACTAACATTTGCTTCAGTTGCAATTACACTTGTTTTCGTATTTTTATAACCATTCAATGCAAAAATTTTCAATGCAGATTGTTTTATAAGCACCTTTCGATCAGTTTGTTGATTATAATCTTTTGATAACAACTTTCTCACTCCAATTTATACATTCTTACTTAATAATTAATTGCTAATGGTCTTACTCTATTTATTAATTCTTGTAAAAACTGGTCAGGTCTAGCAAAGCATGCTAAATGTCCAGCGTTATTTATATAAATAAACTCTTTTAAAGGAGCTTCGATTTCTTGTAAAAATCGTTCTGCATTTTTGGTAGGGGTAATAATATCATTGTCTCCTTGAAATATAAAGAAAGGAATTGAAAATTCTGTTCCTTACCGTCCATAATTAAAATTCATTAGTTCGTTAAACAATTGTTCCCCTGAAAATTTCATCCCTTTAAAAATATCGAATAGATCGTTCATATTATGTTGTGGTGATGAAAGCATTGAAGGCAAAATAAGGTCCATTACCATATTAGGAACATTTTTTATCGATTTTACTAATATTTGATTTCTTTTATCATAATCTTTTTGTGTCCATTTTGTTTGATCTGGTCCTAGTTCTTTAAGTTTCTTCAGGCCCCTTGTATTCCCTGCATCAGACAAGGCATCAATGGCAAGTAGATAGGCTATATTTTCATAATCAAAACAGTTTTGATCAGTCCCTACATATGCATAAAAGAAATTTGGCATTTCCTTTATCATTAAAGTACCTATAAGACTCCCGACGGAACTTCCAACCAAAATAATTTTATCTTTATCAAGTTCATTACAAATTAGACTACTTAATTCAATTCCATCTTCTGCCAACTGGTTTAATGTAATTTTACCACAGCCGTCTTTCCCATTCCTTTTAAACGTTTTTACTGCACCTCGCTGATCCCATTGAACAATCGTAAAGTGCCTTTCCCAAGAACGTATTAAAGAACTAAAAATACTATAAGTTGAGGCAGGACCACCATGAATCAATAATAGAACAGGGTTTCGTCTATCTTCTCCTCGAATTGTAATCCATTGATCAATCCCCCCAATCGTTACAAACTTTTCTTCATTGATCATATATTCAGTATTAATTTCTAACTTCTTTTCATTTTTTCTTTGATTAAATTTACGAAAAAAGATATCGGGTAAAATATTGGATTTTGTCATTTATAGTCTTTCCTTTCTTAATATCTTTTAGCGAGTGAGTTACTCACTCATAATATTATATATGCATCTTGGTCTGTCAATTCTACTTAATTACTCTCAAAAAAGGACTGAGAACATCAGTTTTACATTTAATCCATATCTTTATTAAGATATTTATTGGTTAGTCCAATTATGTTTGTATATTCAACCTAACTAATCGATTATTTCAAAAAAAAGAATAAAAAGTCGGTCATGTTGTGCAACTAAGCATTCATTAGTTCTATAAGAATTTACTAAGTAACTTCTAGTGAAGTATGGGGATAGTACTAAAAAACTAATCCTCTTATATTTCCATATTTTTATTAGCTTTTTTTTCTAAAAAATAACACAAAATAGATGTTATCAATTACTAAACATCGGAGTTGATTTTTAGCTGTGAAAAAAGTTTTTTCTATTATAATACTTTCGATTTCTTTATTTTTCTTTACAGATTTTACTTACGCCATGACAAACGAACCAGCACTTACCCCAATTAGCTTTCAAATAGAAATTCAGGATTGGGAAGCTGTTAACAAAATAATCCCAAAATACTCGTTATTCACTGTTATCGATGTGGAAACTGGCAAGAGCTTTAATGTACAAAGAAGAGCTGGTAGTAGGCATGCAGATGTTCAACCATTAACAAGAGAAGATACAAGGATAATGAAGGAAATATATGATGGGAACTGGAGTTGGAGAAGAAGGGCTGTATTAATTTTAGCTGATGAAAACCTAATCCCTGCGTCTATGCACGGAATGCCACATGGTGCAGGTTCGCTTCCAAACGGTTTCTGTGGTCATTTTTGCATTCATTTTATGGGAAGCACGACACATCGGACAGGTAAAGCAGACTTATCTCATCATGTGATGATCCTTAAAGCTGCTGGAAAGATTAATGAATATATGAACAACCTACCACCTTCCCAACTGCTAAATGTATTTTTCGTTTCGATTAAAAACCAAGATAAAGGCTTGGTTAAAAAAATTGCCATAAGTAATCAAAAAAATATTAAAAAAGATCTCAAGAAAATAAAAAAAATAGAAGCAATACAGTGGACTTTGTCCCAAACAAAGGAGATCGAACCATCCTCTTTAGAAACTGAAGTCCCAGTTGAGGTTAATCTCTTTATAAAAAATAAGGGTCGAATAAGGAGTAAATTTACTTTTATCTTGGTGAGAACGTCACCTATCTCACCATGGAAAGTAAATATCGATCCTTTGTTTTCAAGCATTAATTAAATTAAAAGGGCTACCTTAGTAGTCCTTTTAATTCTGTAGATTAAAGATCTGTACTTTTATAAATTATTAAAATATTGATAACTGCCCTAAATATAGAAATAATTAGCGAGATGATAAGCAACCAAAAGTATAAACCGTAATCATTTTCTGACCACATTGCAACAAAAAAACTTAGCTAATGATCTTTAAATTTTGTTTTTTCCTTAAAAGTTCAACTAATGCTAAAATCGATAGACCTATAATTACCGTTATGATAATTGTCGTTTATAAAATATTGTAATGTCCATCAGGTACCAAATCTCATTTTTTTCCTATCTTACTTCCTCATGAACACTCCATGAAGTACCAAATCTCATTTTTTTCCTTTCTTACTTCCTCATGAACATTCTATGAGGTACCAAATTTCATTTTTTTCCTTTCTTACTTCCTCATGAACACTTTATGAGGTACCAAAACACATTGTTTTCCTTTCTTACTTCCTCATGAACACTCCATGAGGTACCAAATCTCATTTTTTTCCTTACTTACTTCCTCATGAACACACTCTATGAGGTACCATATCTCATTTTTCCCTATCTTAATTCCTCATGAACACTCCTTGATTTTATCTAACTAATCTTTGTTTATATCTTTCATTTCGGTTGTAAATATAAGCCTGATCAAAAAAAAAAAGAGAATGATTCAAAATCATCATTCTCTGTATATCTACTTATATGTTTGTTTGTTCTGCATATTTTTTAAAGTTGTCCAAAATTGCTTGCCATCCTTGTTGTTGAAAATCAACAGGATTAGTTGTTTCAGGATCGAACGTTTCAATTACTTCCGTTTCGTTTCCTTTACTACTAAATGTGATATGTACCTTTCTTCCATCACCTAAAGTATAGGCAATAACCTCATATTTTTTTACTTCATCATAAATCCCACCAAAGTCGAATCCAAAACTACCATCTTTTGCTTCCATTCTTGAACGGAATTCTCCACCAACACGTAAGTCATTTTCTGCAATAGGTGTGTGCCAGTCATCTGAAGCACTGTTCCATTTTTTAATATGTTCAGGTTCTGTCCAAATTTCCCATACTTTTTCGATTGATGCTTTAATAGTTGCTTTTACTGTTACCTTTTTAGATGTTTCCATTTCAATACCGCCTCTCTTGATTCCAATATTTATTAAGTTAATCAATAATTGTGGCTAACTATATTGTATACGATTTCAATAATTCTATCTATTCATTTTTTTCGTTTAAATCCATGGTTAGTAAACTGCCAAAACATGTTTATTTTATTTAATAAGAAATATAATTTAATGGGTAATATATTAAGGAATTATCAGAGAAATGAAAAGAAAGGATGGATGAAGATGGAGAATTCAGAAAAAAAATCACCTAAAACAAGCATTAATTGTCCAAGCTGTAATTCAAACGTTTCCATTAATGACGAAAATTTAAATATTAGTAGCGAAATTCAAGAACATTATTTATATGAGTGCCCAAATTGTGGGAAACCAGAACTTTTTTATAATAAAAAGTAATTTTAAAAACGACTCTTATGAGTCGTTTTTTCAAAACATAAAATATTCCTCAGATGCTACTCTTACACTTCATAGGACTTAGATAAATTGGGGGAATTATGCAATTTCCATATAAAATCAGACATCCTTAAGCAACTAAAATTACATTTTATTTAATAAAAAACTGACGAATCGTGGATCATTTTTTGGTTTTCTATTTACCTAATACCTTTGAACCCATTTGATTCACATGATAGGTTTTTTTAAACAAAACGTCGCATTTGTTATACCATTTCCCTTCAATTACCCCATCTTTTTTAAATGTTTTTGTACAAGATTTGTAGTCAGAGGATTTTAAAATTTTTACATTTACATCAAAATCGGTTCGTAGCACTTTATGAATGTTATCAAAAGATAATAATAATTTAAGTGGATTCAATTTATCAGTATCCTTCATTACGCTTTCTACTACGATATTCTTGTTTCCATCGGTTTCAACTGAAAAAGCATTTGATTTACCAATGAAGGAATTTTGTTTAAACTCTTTGTTAAACACTTTTTCAATACTATAAACCCTTGCGTTTTGCTCATGGTTTGTTTCAATTATTGTTTGTCTGCAACCATTTAAAAAAATAAAAAAGCTAAATAAAGAAATAAGATTTTCCTACTTTCTAACTTCACACATTCCAACCCCTAATTTTTTTCGACTAAATTAAAACTCTAATATCATTTCTATTCTTATAAAACTGATAATTTAAATTACCCAATTTTAACGATAATAAACTTCATTATCTTTGGAAATTGATCTTAAAAGCAACAACTAAACTTCCATTGACTTTAATCAAAAAAGCCGCAAATTAGTAACTCTCAACTAAAGCATGTTTATGTTGTATAAGTTAACTCAATAATGAAAATCAATAATGTTCTAGAATTAAAAACCATTAAAAACAAAATAAATGCACACCAAAATCCATGGAATACCAGGATGCATCCATTTTGAAATTTTCACATTAAATCTACCCAATATTCTCGTAACTAAGGTATCAAATAATAGATAAAAATTTATAATCAAAAAACATAATAACACAATAAAAAATGAAGAATACCTGTGATAAATTAATTCAATTTCAGCAATAATCGGTGGTACAAAAATTATACCTAACAGTAATTCAGCTAGATCATATCGTCTGGGATTTTTTTTAGAAATCCAATTGACATACTTCTTTAATAAAGACATTTTCTCAACACCTCAAATGTTGTACATTTCACTACTTATACAAGTAAAGTACCGCTTTCATTGATAACATCCCTTTTGCAACTAAACTTTCATTGACTAAAATAAGAAAAAAGCTACCGAAGCAGCTTTAGGTTGTTCAACTAATGCACTGTGTTAGTTGAAAAAGAAAATTTAGATATTATTAAAGCTTAATATTAATTTCTTTCATTTTTTTCATTTTCTTCAGTATTAAATAAATCGGTTAAAGGAGTTTGAATTGAAGCGAAATATGTTGAAAACATATTAAGAATCCCTACAACGAATAAGATCCAACCAAGGCCTCTGAGTAAAACAGGTCCAACAAAATTAGTAAAATAAGTAAGTGTTACAATTAATAGACCAAATATTATGTACATTGCACTGACTGGATTTTTCATGTTTATTTCTCCTATATGTATATGTAGATTTTTATTTTATCATAAAGTAAAAAAATGGTAATCAATCAAAAGACTCATGAAAAATTGGAATTCCCAATGGTACTATTCTGGCATTGACTTATAAATTTAAAACAACTACAACCATAAACAAAAAAAGCAGGAGAACAAGTTAACTTGCTCTTCCTGCCTCTTTAGTCATTCTTATTTTGGCTGCATACGAATTGCACCGTCTAAACGGATTACTTCACCATTTAACATTGGATTTTCAACAATGCTTTTCGCTAAGTGTGCGTATTCTGATGGCTTTCCAAGACGTGATGGGAATGGAACCATATTTCCTAATGATTCTCTAGCTTTTTCTGGTAATACATCAAACATTGGTGTTTCAAATATTCCAGGAGCAATACTCATCACTCTTATTCCGTATCTTGATAAATCCCTAGCAATTGGTAATGTCATTCCAGCTACTGCACTTTTTGATGCACCGTAAGCTGCTTGCCCCATTTGGCCATCAAATGCTGCTACTGAAGCGGTGTTAATAATAACACCTCTTTCACCAAATTCATTTGGTTCGTTATTAATCATTTGTTCAGCTGCTAAACGAATAACGTTAAATGTACCAACTAAGTTTACATTAATGATTTTTTGGAAGGATTCTAATGAATGAATTCCGTCTCTTTTAATTACTTTTTCAGCCAATACAATTCCTGCACAGTTTACTACAGTATTAAATGAACCAAATTTCGTTAAAACATTACTAATTGAATTTTTTACGCTCTCCTCTGAAGATACATCTGTTTTTTGAAAACACACATTTTCTTCACCTAATTCAGAAATTAAGCTAGCAGCTCTTTCTTCATTTAAATCGAAAATAGCAGCTTTCCCACCGTTTTCTACGATCATTCTAACTGTACCTGCACCTAGACCTGATGCTCCACCTGTAACGATTGCTATACTATCACGAATATTCATTTTTTAAATCCCCCAGTTTGTTGTTGGTTATTAATTTAATCTCTCAATAATCGTTGCATTTGCCATACCATGGCCTTCGCAGATCGCTTGTAATCCGTAACGTCCGCCTGTTTTCTCTAAAGCATTACACAAAGTAACCATAACCCTTGCACCACTTGCACCAAGTGGGTGACCTAATGCGATCGCTCCACCGAATATATTTAATTTTTCAAATGGTACATTTAGTTCTTTTTGCCATGCTAAAGGAACTGCAGCAAATGCTTCATTTATTTCAAACAAATCGATTTGATCAATTGTTAAACCACATTTATGTAAAACTTTTTGAGTTGCTTGAATTGGCCCTGTTAACATTAATTGAGGGTCGGATCCTACTACCGTTCTCCCAATAATTCGAAACTTTGGCTTAAATCCTAATCGATGAGCTTTTTCTTTGCTCATTAAAAGTAGTCCTGCTGCTCCATCACTAATTTGACTTGCGTTTCCGGCAGTAACCGAACCATTTTCAGTAAAAGCTGGTCTTAGAGTAGATAATTTCTCAATAGAAGAGTTTTCTCTTGGTCCTTCATCTTTCGTAACTTTAACAAACTCACCTTCTTGATTCGTAACAGAAACTGCAACAATTTCGTCTTCAAAATAGCCTTGTTTCATTGCTTTTAATGCTTTTTGATGGCTATTATAAGCAAATTCATCTTGCTCACTTCGACTAATATTCCACTTTTCATTTATGCGTTCTGCTGAGATCCCTTGGTTAAAATCACCAAACATATTTGTTAATTTTTCATTCCATTTTGATCCTTTTAAATTCGAAAACATTGGTACACGTGTCATACTTTCAACACCAGCTGCAATGACAATGTCCATATCTCCACTTAAGATGGCTTGTGATGCAAAATGAACAGATTGTTGACTTGATCCGCATTGACGGTCAATTGTAACACCAGGCACTTCAATTGGTAGACCTGCTAATAAAGCAGCAACTCTACCAATATCACCAGCCTGTTCACCAATTTGAGTAACACAGCCCATAATTACATCATCTATTTCTTTCGGATCAAATTCATTTCGACTTACTAATTCCTTTAGTACAATTGCAGCCAAGTCATCAGGTCTTGTTTCGCTAAAGCTGCCGCCTCTTTTACCAATAGGTGTTCTTAAAGCATCAACAATAACTACTTCTCTCATAAATTTGATCCTCCAATTTTACGGTTTAATTTAATCCCATTTGTTTTGCAATAATCGTCTTCATGATTTCATTTGTACCTGCGTAAATTGACATGATCTGAATATCTCTGAAACGTCTAGCAATCTCGTATTCTTCCATATATCCATATCCACCATGTAATTGAAGACATTCTGAAGCTACTTTTTTACCTAAATCTGTAATCCACCATTTTGCCATTGATACTTGTTTAACAACATTTACGCCTTCCATATGCTTATAAATTAAGTCTTCAATGAAAGTACGACCAATTTCAATTTCAGTAGCCAATTCTACAAGTTTAAATTGAGTATTTTGGAACCCCGCAATTGATTTTCCAAATGCTTTTCTACCTTTCACATACTCAGTTGTCACTTTCAGCATTTCTTCTGCAGAAACTAATGCTTCTAAAGCAACTACTAATCTTTCTTGCTGTAATTTTTCCATTAAGTAATAGAAGCCTTTACCTTCTTCTCCTAATAGATTCTTTACAGGTACTTTTGCATCTTGGAAAATTAATTCAGCCGTATCTTGGCTATGAAGTCCTACTTTATTCAATTTTTTCCCTCTAGAAAACCCAACTGTATCTTTTTCGACAACTAGCAAGCTTATTCCTTTATGAGCAGGTCGAATTGTCGTGTCAGTTTTAACTGCAATGATGATCAGGTCTGAATGAATACCATTCGTAATAAACGTTTTCTCACCATTAACGATATAGTAATCTCCTTCTTTTACCGCAGTTGTTTTAATATTTGCTAAATCTGATCCAGCACCTGGTTCAGTCATCGCAACTGCACTAATATATTCACCTGAAATACATTTAGGTAACCATTCCATTTTTTGCTCTTCATTTGCATAAGCAGTCAAATAAGGTACAACAATATCATTGTGTAATGCTACACCAACTAAACTTGAACCAACTTTCTCAAGTTCCTCTATAATAATGACTGAATAGCCAAAATCTACACCTAACCCACCATATTTTTCGTCAACATAAGGACACAAAAATCCTTCATTTCCTAATTTATCCCAGAATTCTCTAGGGATCATTTTGTTTTGTTCCCACTCTTCATAGAATGGTACAGCTTCTTTTTGTAAGAACTTTCTAAGAGCCGTGCGGAAGATTTCATGTTCTCTAGTTAAGTAAGAATGTTTCATAATAAGCCCCCCAAAATATTTATCCATTTGTTAAAACGCTTACAATACTCAAAATACTAAATTTTTTAAATATTACATTTGTAATAATCATATGATGTTACTTGTAATTTATCAAGGAGCAAAAAAAAAAGAACTGAATAATTCAGTTCTTTTGATTGAAGACAAACTTAGAAAAAACAATACAAATTAACCAATTTTAACGGTTATCTTACCAAAATTATTTCCTTCACCCATTCGTTGTAATGCACTAATGACATCCGTAAATTCAAATGATTGATCTATGATTGGTTTAATTTTATGCTCTTCAAAAAACGCTAACATTTGTTCAAATTCTCTTGGACTTCCCATAGTCGTCCCTCTAATATCCATATTTTTAAAGAATACTTTTGGCAAGACTGTTTGAGGAACTGGTCCATTTGTCGCACCGAATGATACGATTCTTCCACCTTGAGCAGTCAAATCAATTAATCGATTGAATGTTTCTCCACCAACTCCATCAATTGTAAGATTTACAAACCCAAATTCTTTACGAAGTTTTTTATACCAATCATTTTCTCGATAATTAAAACCAGCAGTCGCACCCATTTCAATTGCCTTTTGAATCTTTTCATTGCTACTAGATGTAACTAGTACTTTTGACCCGAACGCAACTGCAATTTGCAATACATATAATGCTACTCCACTACCAATACCTGGAATCAATACGGTATCATTCTTATGTAATTGACCACGTGTAATTAATGCTCTATACGCAGTAAGTGCAGCTAATGGAATTGCTGCAGCCTCTTCCCATGACAAGTACGCAGGTTTTTTATAAACATTTTCAACCGGTAGTTTAATAAATTCAGCAAATGTACCATTAGATGGCATTCCAAGTACAGTGAATTCATCAGCATTGATATCATCACGATCTCCCCAGTTTAAACTCGGGTTCATGATAACTTCATCACCTATAGTAAAGCCGTTTACTTCATCTCCAATAGCTTCAATAACTCCAGCACCGTCAGATCCTAAAATTCCATCTAATTTCATCCCTGGATACATACCGTGCGTTATAAAAAAGTCACGTCTATTTAATGATGCTGCCTTTAACTTAATCACTACTTCATTCGGATGAACAGTACCAATCTCAACATTTTCCAATTTAAGTGACTCTGGTCCTTTAGTGTCTCTTAAAATATAAGCTTTCAATTACATCACTCCTATTCATGAAAGAAATTAAATATGTAAAAAGACGATTAATAAATCTTACTCAATTATTATTTTACCAAAAAAGTTTAATACGGTTTAGTAAAATGATTTGGTAGGATAGATTGTGGGGGATAATATGTGGTGCATTATGAGATTTAGGTGTTTTAGTTTACGAGTTTTAGAGTTGGATTTTAGATTTTAATAGTGCTTTGTTTTACTTTATCTATCAATTTTGTGTTTTTGTGTTTATTCAATTATTTTCGGTACGTGAAATTACATTAAATTGAATTGATTTTATAGATGGAGAGTGTGACCCTAGAATTATGAGACACATTGGATCGAATTTCATATTAAACTAGTCATTTATAACCACATTGCTTCTATGTTTTGTGCTGATTGAAAACTTTTTTTAAAAAATTTTCTAGTTTAAGGCTATTATTGTAAGTTATAAACAGATTGGAGCATCTTATTTGCTGTTGTAACAATTTTATTTGCAGTTTTTGGTTTTTTGTTTGCACTTTTAACTTTTTTATTTGTACATTTGATGTTTTTAATTGCAGCTCACGTTATTTGTTTGCAGTTTTAACAATTTTAATTGCAGTTCTGGTTAATTTGATTGCACTTTTGATGTTTTTATTTGCAGTTGTAAATACGGCAATCGACCAATAGTCCTTAAATACAGTATATTATCACCCTATTTTTTCGAACGTTCTTTCCTATTGTAATAGCGGAAAATTAAACTTCTATCCTACAAAAATTAATTTCCACAGGAATAATCTACTGTGTTCAAAATTGCAGTAACTTTTTATTTAAAAATTACAAATTTTCTAACATTTTTACACTTCACTTTGTCAAAAATTGTTTTATCATCAATAAACATGTCTCTTTATAAGTAACAGAAATGTTTTCTTATTTCCTAATAAACTATTTTTTATTATATCCATATATTTTTCATTTTAATGTTTTACTAAACAAAAAAACTCTCACCACTTTGAGAGTCGAAATGAATTTTCTTAATTAGCTAGAAAAAAGATTCCTATTGCACTAGGACCAGTGTGAACGCCGACTGCAGAACCAACTGAGTTTTCTATTATTTGATCACTACCAATTAGATCCTTTAATTGTTTTATAAATTGTTCAGTGGAATCATCTTTTACCCCATATACAACGCCAACATTTTTACTCACTTCATCTTTTCGGATCTTCATTAATTCTAGCATACGATTTAGTGCTTTTTTTCGACCTCGTACTTTTTCAAGTGGTTTAAATTTCCCTTCGCTTACTTCCATAATCGGATTTATATTTAGCATGCCCCCTAAAAATCCGGCAAACTTACCAACCCGCCCCCCTCGTATTAAATATTGGAGATCTTCTATCGTAAAAATATGTTGGATCTTATTTATATTGTGATGTAATTGTTTCATTAGATTCTCAAATGATTCATTATTATTTAAGCCTTCTATTAACTCCATGACTAATACGCAAATTCCTAGTGATACTGATCTAGTATCGATAATATGAATAGAGGCATTTGGATTGTTTTCTAAAATATCTACCTTTACTAATTGTGCAAAATTGTACGTACCAGATAAGTCACCAGAACAAGTAAGATAGACACAATTTTGATCTATACTACATGAGACTAAAGTTTGATAAATTGCATCATAAGAAGGTAAAGATGAAGTAAAATTCTCTCCATTTTTCATTCTTTGCATTAACTCATTTGATTGCAAATTTACCCCATCCAGATACTCCTTTTCTAATTGATCATAGACTCTTAATGGAATGACTGAAATATCGTATTTCTTCAATATTTCAGTTGGAAGGTCAGAAGAGCTATCTACAATTATTTTTAGGTTCAATTTAATCACCTCTCTCTACATTAATAATGTATTTTTAATTTTATTAAACGATATTTTAAATATTCAAACAACTATTTTTATATTAAGTTAATTTTATCGACAAAATTAAAATTAATTTTACTAAAAGTAAGCTGAAAATTCTCTTTTCTATAATATGGTAGTTTAATTGAATAAGAAATGTCTGAATTTCCATGAATAAAAAGCGAATTCCAACAAATTAATTAAATTCCTGAATAATTGATTAGCATTTCTAAAATTAAGAATTATTTCATTTTTAACTTTATGATAAAATGGAATTATATGGAATTTTCGGAGGTATCTAGTGGAATTAAATGCAGAAGGACAATCAGTGAAAGTACCGATTAAGCTTGATTTGGAGCTTTATGGCTTAGAAAAGGAAATGCGCTCGATTAATAGTCATTTGTTTAATAATCAAAAAATATGTGCTAAAGGGATTCTTTACATTGCGTTTACAGTACTTATATTATGTTTATCAATTTTTGCTTACGTTTGGATAAACGAAGAACAAAATTCACAAGAACGATCGATTATTTCTACACAAATAGCTGATGAATTAAAAAACAATGAATTAATTACTACAGAATTAATAAAAAATATAGAAAGTTTAATAGAAATTACTGATCATATTTCTGAAATTAGCATATTCAGTTCGAAGAAAATTAAGAATGAAGGAAATTTGACTTCTTATAATACTGATAACATGGAGCCAGAATTTCATTATAAAAGAATTGTATGGTCCCCTAAATGGTTAGTTCCTGACTTTTTCACTAGCGGAGATGTAGATAGTGAATGGTATATCGAAATGAAAAATAGGACTTTTAGTACATTTGCAGGATTTGTTTTAATAGTAGGCTTATCAATCTATTTAACCTTATTCACTATATGGACGACAATCAATACCTACCAACATAAAAGATTAAATACTGGATGGATCATTCTTTTTGCTTTATTTAATGTATTAGGATATTTAGTTTATCGCTATCGATTTGTCATTAATAAGTTTTTTATTAAATTTCTAAAAGAAATAAGTAGATCAGAAGAAACAAGTATAACGATTGATGTATCGTTAATCCAAAATAGTCATGAATTGCATCAAGTATTAAAAGAAAAACTATCATTTCCAGATACTTACAGTGAAGATTGGAACGACTTCTGGGAAATCATTACATGTCAAATTGAGTTACCTAAGAAACTTCAATTTATTGGTTGGTCAGAACTAGAGAGACAACTACCAGAAGATTCAATAATTTTGATCGAGTACCTTCTTGAACATAACCAGGAATTTCCTGATTGGCATTGTCATTTTTTATGCAAATAACGCGTTTTAGCAGTGCTGTCAAATTGGACAATACTCTTTCAAACTAAATTCAATATTTCTTAACAAAATTTGTTAAATAACCGGCTTATTTATACCCTTGCTTTCTCATGTATCCAGATAAAAAAGAAGTGTCTTATAAGTATCCAGGCTTATAAGACACTTCTTTTTTAGTTATGCGTGTAATTTTTCATATTCCTCAATGTCATTTTCATATTTCATCGTAATGGCAATATCATCTAAGCCATTAAGTAATTTTTCTTTCCAAACGGGATCGATTGCAAAATCAAAGTTCCCAAATATTGTTTTTACGACTTGGTTTTCCAAATCTACTTCAATTTCTTGATTTCCACTTAATGTAGATAATTTTGAGCGAATTTCATCATTTAAAACGATTGGCAGCATGCCATTTTTTATACAGTTATTGTAGAAAATATCTGCGAAGCTACCAGCAATAATAATTGTAAAACCGTAATCATTTAATGCCCAAGGTGCGTGTTCTCTAGATGAACCGCAACCAAAATTATTTCCACTTATTAAGATTGAAGCATTTTTTCGATCCTCATTATTTAATGCAAAAGATTGATTAGGTGAGCGATCATCATGATATCGCCATTCATCGAATAAAAATTCTCCGAAGCCAGTTCGTTCTATTCGCTTTAAATATTGTTTTGGAATAATTTGGTCTGTGTCGATATTATCTAACATAATTGATACTGTTGTGCCTTTATGCGTACGTAACGGTTTCATTTGCTTGCTCCTTTCGAATATCGATAAAATGACCATGTACTGCAGCAGCCGCTGCCATTACTGGACTTACTAAATGTGTTCTTGCTCCTTTACCTTGTCTTCCTTCAAAGTTTCGGTTTGAAGTAGATGCACAATGTTCTCCAGCTGGTACTTGGTCTGGATTCATTGCTAGACACATCGAACAACCAGCTTCCCTCCATTCAAATCCTGCTTCGATAAAGACTTTATGTAGTCCTTTTGCCATCGCTGCATTTCGGACCTTTTTTGATCCTGGAACAACTAATGCACGCACATCAGATTTTACTTTCTTTCCTTTAAGATAATTTGCCGCTTCCTCTAAATCTGACAATCTAGAATTAGTACATGAACCGATGAATACATGTTGAACTGGAATCTCATTAGGTGTGATTTCTGGCTTTAATCCCATATATTCATAAGCTCGTTCGTAGTTCTCATCCTTGGCTTTTGGAAGGGCTTCATCAATTCTTACGCCCATTCCTGGATTTGTTCCCCAAGTTACGTAAGGTGCAAGGGTTGCTACATCCACTTCAATTGTTTTATCAAATGTTGCTCCCTCTTCTGTAAATAATTTCTTCCATTCTACTAATTTTTCATCATATGAATTTACTGTATATTTTCGACCTTTTAGATAATCGAATGTTTTTTGATCAGGAGCAACTAATCCTGCTTTTGCTCCTCCCTCAATCGCCATATTACATAAAGTCATACGCTCTTCCATTGACATATTGGTAATTGCTTCACCATAAAACTCAATGACATACCCAGTTCCCATTGATACACCATAAGTTGCTAGTAAATGAAGAATGATATCTTTAGCATATACACCTTTTGGAAGCTTACCATCAAGTTTCACACCCATTGATTTCGGTTTAACTTGCCATAAAGTTTGTGTTGCTAAAACATGTTCAACTTCACTTGTTCCAATCCCAAAAGCTAAGGCACCAAATGCACCGTGAGTAGAAGTATGACTATCTCCACATACAATTGTTTTACCTGGCTGTGTTAACCCAAGTTCTGGTCCAATAACGTGGACAATGCCTTGGTCCTCATCCGTAATATCCGCTAAAGGAATATTGAACTCCTGACAATTATTTCTTAACGTATCCATTTGTTGTTTAGCAATTAAGTCAGTGATGACTAATTGATTTTGTGTTGGTACATTATGATCCATCGTCGCAAATGTTAATTCTGGTCTTCTTACTTTTCGATTGGATAATCTCAATCCTTCGAAAGCTTGCGGAGAAGTTACTTCATGGACTAAGTGTAAATCGATATACAAAAGCTGGGGTTTACCTACTTCACCAGTTACAACATGATTTTGCCAAAGTTTATCAAACAATGTTTGCTTCATCGAATAGTACCTCCAACTGTTTGAAATTGTAATTCCTTTACTACTTGTTCTGTAAATTCAATCGTTGAACTTTTACCACCTAGGTCACCTGTTAAATAGCCATTATTTATTGATCTAACAATCGCGTTTTCAATCGAGTTTGCTTCATCAACTAAGTTAAAATCGCGAAGCATCATGGCTACTGACCTTAAAATTGCAATAGGGTTAGCCTTATTTTGTCCAGCGATATCTGGTGCTGAACCGTGAATTGGTTCATATAATGAAGGACCCTTGCCAGATCTACTTGCAGAAGGTAGCATGCCTAATGAACCAGTAATCATCGAAGCTTCATCGCTTAAAATATCCCCAAATAAATTTTCAGTCACAATAACATCAAACCTTCTTGGATTTCGAATTAGTTCCATAGCAGCTGCATCAACAAGAATATGTTCAACTTCGACTTCTGGATAGTTTGAACTTAATTCATTTACAATTTTTCGCCAAAGTTTACTAGATTCTAATACATTTGCTTTATCAACTGATGTAAGTTTGCCTTTTCTAGTTTTTGCTAACTCAAATCCATACTTTACAATTCGTTCAATTTCTTCTCTAGTATAAGAAAGTGTATCGGTTGCTTCATTTTCATTATGGAAACGAGGTTCGGAAAAATAAATTCCACCTGTTAATTCTCGAACGACAACAAAGCTTACATTTTTAACTTGTTCAGATTTTAAAGGTGAATGATTTACAAGTTCATCGTAAACATCGACTGGTCGAATGTTAGCATATAGATTAAGTGATTTTCTTAATCTTAATAAGCCGCTTTCTGGCCGTTCAACACCTTGATCCCATTTCGGTCCACCTACTGCCGCCAATAATACGGCATCCGATTTTAAACAATTATCTAATGTTTCTTTCGGTAATGAAGTGCCTGTTTCATCGATCGCGTGACCTCCGAATAAATTTGTTGTAAAAGTAATGTCATGTTGATAAGATTGTGCAATTTGTTCTAATACCTGTACTGCAGAACTCATAATTTCTGGTCCGATTCCGTCTCCTGGAAGACATGCGATGTTTAATTTCATTTTAGAACCTCCTTTTTGCTCCACTTACTAATAATGTTTAATAAATCTGCATCTGTAATTTCTTTTTTCGAATCTGTTAAAGCTTTAAATTGAATAAACGCTTCGTTTATAATTTCTGTTGAAAAGTTGAATCCAAGTTCTTTTAACCTGTCAGTAAATGCATGACGTCCTGAATGTTTCCCTAATACTAATGAATTTGTAGAAAGTCCAATTAGTGATGGGGGGATAATTTCATATGTTGTTGGCTCTTTTAGGACTCCATCTTGGTGAATACCTGATTCATGAGCAAATGCATTTGTACCAACAATTGCTTTATTCTTCTGGACAACCATACCTGTAAGACGACTAACAAGTTCACTTGTCTTCGTAATTTCATGTAATCTTAAATTAGAATTTTTCCGGTAAACATCTTCCCTAATATGTAGTGCAACTGCTATTTCTTCTAGTGCTGCATTTCCTGCTCTTTCCCCAATTCCATTTACGGTGCATTCTACTTGAGCTGCGCCAGCTTGTATAGCAGCTAAAGAATTCGCTACTGCCATTCCTAGGTCATCATGACAGTGACAAGAAAAAATGGCTTTATGATAAGACGGTACATTTTCTTGTAAATATTTAAATAAATCATAGTATTCTGAAGGACTTGTGTAACCGACCGTATCTGGAATATTAATTACATCTGCACCTGCTTTAATGGCAGTCTCTGCAAATTCGGCAAGAAATGCTCGATCAGTACGACAGGCATCCTCAGCTGAAATTTGGACTTTTGGAAAAAAGGATTTTGCAAGCTGCACACAATGTTTAGCAGTTTCCAAAACTTCTAATCTCGTCATATTTAATTTATATTTCATATGAATGTCACTTGTTGCAAGAAATATATGAAGTCTCGGTTCTGCAGCATTTTTTAACGCATCCCATGCTGTTTTAATATCTGAATCTTTTGCTCGAGAAAGGCTTGAGACGGAGACAGAACGAATCTGTCTCGCAATCTCTTGAATACCTAAAAAGTCACCTTCTGAGGAAGCGGCAAAACCAGCCTCAATGATATCAACACCTAAAGCTTCTAGTTGTTTTGCAATTTCGAGCTTTTCAAATCGATTTAAATTAACCCCAGGAGATTGTTCGCCATCACGTAATGTTGTATCAAGAAACTGAATTTTACTCATTTTTTATTTCACCTCGACCTTTTCTTTTCTTTGGATAAATGGCATCATAGCACGAAGTTTTTCTCCAACCTCTTCTAACTGATGATGTTTTTCACTTTCATTAATTTCATTGAATACTGGACGACCATTTTTATTTTCGTTAATCCAGCCTTTCGCAAACGTACCATCTTGAATTTCTGCTAAAATATCTTTCATCGCTAATTTTGACTCATTCGCTACTACTCTAGGACCAGACACGAAATCACCCCATTGTGCAGTATCAGAGATTGAGTATCTCATATAGCTCATTCCGCCTTCATACATTAAATCAACGATTAGCTTCAACTCATGTAAACACTCAAAGTATGCTACTTCTGGCTGATAGCCTGCTTCTACTAATGTTTCAAATCCTGATTTTACTAAAGAAGTTACACCACCACATAGTACCGCTTGTTCTCCGAATAGATCTGTTTCAGTTTCCTCTTTAAATGATGTTTCAAGAACACCCGCTCTAGTAGAACCAATTCCATCAGCATAAGAAAGTGCTACATTTTTTGCTTCGCCTGTTACATCTTGGTAAACAGCAAATAATGCTGGAACCGCTGCACCATCGACAAAAGTACGTCGAACAAGATGTCCTGGACCTTTTGGAGCTACTAAAAATACATCAACATTAGAAGGAGGAACAATTTGATCAAAGTGAACATTAAATCCGTGTGCAAACGCAAGCGCATTACCATTTTCTAGATAAGGTTCAATTTCATTTTTATAAACAGTTGGTTGATGCTCATCTGGTAATAGAATCATTACTACGTCAGCTGCCTTAGAAGCCTCTGCAACAGTAGTTACATGTAGTCCGTCATTTGCTGCAGCATCCCATGATTTACCAGGTCGACAACCAACAACTACTTTATGACCATTTTCATGTAAATTTAAAGCATGTGCGTGACCTTGTGATCCATAACCAATTACTGCAATCGTTTTTCCTACTAATACATTTTCCTTTACGTCTGTTCCATAATATACTTTAGCCATTTTCAAATTCCTCCAATTTTTTTGTTTTATATTTTTATATTTTTATTTAATAAGAGAGTAGCTTTTGAGCATGCTCCTTATGTTTAGCGGATCTAGTAAATGCTGTTACACCTGTTCGAGCAATTTCTTTTAGTTCGAAAGGTCTTAATAATTCAATCAAAGCCTCTACCTTATCAGAAGTACCAGTAACTTGAACGACAATCTGATCACGGCTTACATCAATAACCGAGGCTCTAAATGGTTCAATTAGACTATAAATTTCATTTCTTGTAGCTGCATTTGTACTCACCTTTATTAAGGCCAGTTCTCTAGCAATAACTGATTCTTCTGTTATATCTGCTACTTTTATCACATCAATTTGCTTGTGAAGCTGTTTAATCAATTGTTCAACTTGTTGTAAGTCCTCTACATGTACGACAAACGTAATTCTTGAAATATGATCTTGCTCAGTATGTCCTACAGAAATACTTTCAATATTAAAGCGTCTTCTCGAGATCACTCCAGTAATGCGGTTAAGTACGCCACTGTTATTTAATACAGTTGATGTAATGACCCGTTTCATTATTTCACCCCTTCCATTTCATGAATTCCTTTACCAGGTGGAACCATTGGTGTTACGATTTCAGCTTGATGAACTCGACAATCAATTAAAACTGGCCCATCAAATTCAATTGCTTCCCTTAATTGACTTTCAACTAAATTTGGATCTGAGATTGTCATCCCTTTAATCCCGTAAGCTTCAGCAAGTTTTGTGAAACTAGGCTGGCAGTCTAATAGAGAACTAGAGAATCGGTCATTATAAAAGGCTGATTGCCACTGTCTTACCATTCCTAAAGCTGCGTTATTTAAAATTAAAATTTTTACTTGTAAATTATGTTCCTTAATCATGCTCAATTCTTGCAATGTCATTTGGAATCCGGCATCACCTACAATCGCTACAACTAATTCATCAGGCTTCGCAAATTGTGCTCCGATTGCAGCTGGTAAACCAAATCCCATCGTTCCAAGTCCACCTGAAGTGATCCATTTATGTGGTTCGTCAAAAGGATAATACTGAGCCGCCCACATTTGATGTTGACCTACATCCGTGGAAATCGTCGCTTTCCCATTTGTAATCGAATGAAGTAAAGTTAAGACAGTTTGTGGTTTAATGACTTCTTTACTCGGTTCATACTGTAATGGAAAGGCCTCTTTACGACTTTTAAGAAGTTCTAACCATTCACTATGATTTTGTTTATCTACTTCTTGTTTTAATAGAACTTTCAAAACTTCCTTCGCACATCCAACAATTGGAATATTTGTCGGAATAACTTTGTTTATTTCAGCAGGATCTATATCGATATGTGCTACAATCGCATTTTTAGCAAAATGTGCTAAATTACCCGTTAACCGATCATCAAATCTTGCTCCAATGTTAATTAGTAAATCACTTTCATACATTGCCATATTTGCCGTATAAGTTCCGTGCATGCCCCCCATTCCTAGGAATAATTCCTCATTCGCTGGAAATCCACCTAGCCCTAAAAGCGTATTGACAACTGGGATATTGTACTTTTTGATAAATTTAGTAAACTCATCAGCTGCTTTTGCATGTAATATTCCTGCTCCAGCTAATACGACTGGTTTTTTAGCTTTTTCAATTGCCCCTATTAATTTTGTAATTTGAAGATAATTTGGCTCATAAGTCGGTTGATAACCTGGTAATTGAACCTCTACTTCGTCCTTTTTCACTCCTTTTTCCACCATCATATTTTTTGGTAGATCGATGACAACTGGACCTGGACGGCCAGTTGAAGCAATATGGAATGCTTCTTTTACGATTTGTGGGACATCTTCAACATTACGCACTTGGTAGTTATGTTTTGTAACTGGCATTGTAATTCCGATAACATCTGCTTCTTGAAAAGCATCAGTTCCGATTACATTTGTAGCAACCTGACCAGTAAAAACAACTAGTGGTAATGAGTCCATCATCGCATCTGCTAAGCCAGTTACTACATTTGTTGCACCTGGACCACTTGTTGCGATTACAACTCCTGGACGACCAGTTACTCGAGCATAACCTTCTGCAGCGTGGATGGCCCCTTGTTCATGTCTTGCTAGAATGTGAGGAATATCAGCATCATAAAGTGCATCATATAATGGTAATACTGCCCCTCCAGGGTAACCAAAAATCATTTCAACATTTTCATTTTTCAAAGCATCAATTAGTAAATTTGCACCTGACAATTCTTTTGACAGAGTTCTCATCGAATGATGACTCATTTCTACTTTCCCCTCCATTTTCGGATAAAATTTACCCATTTATTCGCAATAAAAAAAGCCATAACTCCACACTTCAGCAGATGCTGAAGGGGCGAAAGACTTTTCGCGGTACCACCCTTCTTCTTAGGTTAATAACCTAACTTTGGGATTTTGGCTAACCAAAATCTGGCTATAACGTGACCAACGTTCAGACTTACATTACAAATTAATTCAGCCTGACACTCAAGAGTGAGTTTCATTAATCAAGGTCATCGGTTCACACCAGCCACCGACTCTCTGAAGATCCTTTTCATAACTACTTTTCTCTTTCAATGCTTTTTCATATTTTTAATATTCCGCCTGTATTAGCAGAAGTAACTAACTTTGCATATCTTGCTAAATAACCCGTTTTAACTTTTGGTTCATGTAATTTAGATGATGTTTTACGAGATTCTAACGTTTCGTTTGAAATTGATAATGTAATACTTCTTGATAAAAGATCGATGATGATCTCATCGCCGTCTTCAATATATCCAATTGGTCCACCTTCAGCCGCTTCTGGAGAAATATGTCCGATTGCAATTCCTCTAGTAGCACCTGAAAAACGACCATCTGTAATTAACGCAACTTTTGTTCCTAAACCTCTTCCGACAATTGATGAAGTTGGTGCAAGCATTTCAGGCATTCCAGGTCCACCTTTTGGACCTTCATATCGAATGACAACGACATGCCCTTCTCTAACGAGACCATTGTCAATCGCTTCAACTGCTTCATCGTGTGAGTCAAAACAAATTGCCTCACCAATAAATGTTTGGATTGAAGGGTCAACGCCGCCGACCTTAATAACTGCTCCGTCTGGGGCTAGATTCCCATGTAAGATCGATAATCCGCCTGTTTGTGAATAAGGATTTTCTTTTTTACGAATCACTTCGCTATTAGTGATTGTAGCTTCTTGCACATTCTCGAATAAAGTTTTTCCCGTAATTGTAATGCGGTCACTATTGATTGCTCCAGGAATGGTAGTAAGTTCTTTAATAATTGCTGGAACACCGCCTGCTAAATGAACATCATGCATTGAATAGTGCGAAGCGGGACTAATTTTAGATAAATAAGGTACTCTTCTAGCTACGTCATTTATATCCTTTAAGTCGTAATCCACACCTGCTTCATTTGCGATGGCCATTAAGTGTAAAACAGTATTTGTCGATCCACCCATTGCCATATCTAGTGCAAATGCATCATCAATTGCCTCTTTTGTAATAATGTCTCTTGGCTTTATGTCATTTTCAATGCAATCCATTAGATGAACAGCTGCATCACGGATTAATTGATGTCTGTCTTTACTAGTTGCAAGTATTGTTCCGTTATATGGTAGTGCTACACCAAGCATCTCCATAATGCAATTCATTGAATTTGCTGTAAACATTCCAGAACATGATCCACATGTAGGACATGCTGACTTTTCAATATCGAGTAATTCTTCTACACTCATTTTTCCTGATTTAAAAGCACCTACACCTTCAAATACTGAAGCAAGAGATAGAGCCTTTCCATCTTTAGATAATCCTCCTGCCATTGGTCCACCTGATACAAAAACTGCTGGTACATTTGTACGAACAGCTGCCATTAGCATTCCAGGTGTGATTTTATCGCAGTTTGGCATATAAAATACTCCATCAAACCAATGTGCATTAATGACAGTTTCGGCAGCATCGGCAATGATTTCCCTACTTGGTAAAGAATACCTCATTCCGATATGCCCCATTGCGATTCCATCATCGACACCAATCGTATTAAACTCAAATGGAACTCCACCAGCATCTCGAATCGCTTGTTTTACAACATCAGCCATTTCCCTTAAATGAATATGACCTGGAACAATATCAATATATGAATTACAAATCGCTATAAATGGTTTATTAAAATCTTCCTCTTTTACACCTGCCGCTAATAATAAGCTACGATGAGGCGCGCGGTCGATTCCTTTTTTGATCATGTCACTTCGCACAATTTATCACCCTTGTTTTACGTAAATTTTTTCTCCATCTTCTACTACTAATTGACGAAATGCGTTTAATAATCTTTGTGTATTTGGTCCTGGTTTTCCATCACCAATCACTCGTCCATCTACCTTAGATACGCCAATTACTTCAGCTGCTGTTCCAGTTAAGAAAACCTCATCAGCAATATAAACATCATGTCTAGTGAACAATTTTTCCTCAACTTCATAACCTAATGTGTCACCTAATTCCATAATTGCATTTCGAGTAATTCCTTCTAATGCACCCGCTGAACTCGGTGGAGTAATTAACTTATTCCCTTTTACTAAAAAGACATTATCTCCTGAACCTTCAGCTACAAAGCCTTGGTCATTTAGCATTAGTGCTTCTTGAACACCAGCTAGTTTCGCTTCAATTTTTACTAATATGTTATTTAAGTAATTTAACGATTTAATTTGTGGATTTAATACATCACTTCGATTTCTTCTCGTTGCTACTGTTACAATTTCCATACCATTTTCGTATAGTTCTTGTGGAAACAGTGCTAGTTGTTCAGCAATGACAACAACATTTGCTCTTGGACAAGAAGTTGGATCTAATCCAAGATTCCCTTCACCTCTTGAGACGACGAGTCGAATATAACCACTATGTAAATTATTTCGATTTACTGTATCAACAACAATTTGTGTTAACTCTTCTAATGAATAAGGAATTGTTAATAAAATTGATTTTGCTGATTCATATAATCGAATGAGATGTTCTTTTAAGCGAAATACATTGCCATCATATACGCGAATCCCTTCGAATACTCCATCTCCATATAGATATCCATGATCATATACAGAAACTTTTGCATCTTGTTTTTGAACGAATTCACCATTTAAAAAAATCTGTTGCTCTGTCACGGTTAATCCTCCTCAAGAGTTAAAATATTTGTACTTACTTTATTCCAATCTGAGAAATTAATCAACAAGTTTTTAGAAAATTTTAAATTCATTATTTATTCAAAAATAGGGTAAATATTGGTATATCAACAATGAAAACCTTTACATTTTTTCAAAATATTTTTTCGACAAAATTTTACTCTTGAAAAATGTTTTTAAAAGGATTATCATATGGTTACTTTAAACAGAATTTTCTGTAAATTAAAATCGGAGGCGAGTAAAAATGGCTACTTTACAAATTAATGGGACTGTTAACGAAATCAATGAAGTGTTGAAAGTAATGAGTAATCATTTTGACATTCAGATTAAAGACGAAAAATCCGATCAGGAGTATTCAGTTGATTTCTCTTATGAAGAATGGGAAAATGATTCTTTTGTAAGTGATATGTTAACTGGAGCTTATAATGATTAACACTTGAATTCTTATCGTATGATAACAAAAAGAGGGTCGCCCATTTTTTAGGCAACCCTCTTTTTATTGATTTTTTTTTAAGGGATGAATAGAATAGTTGAAAATAAGAGATGAAAGGCTGCAATTAAACAGCGGAAAACTGCAAATAAAATTAGCCAATCTGCAATTGAATCTAGTGAATCTGCAATTAAATTTGTTAAAACCGCAATTAAAATTATCAAATCTGCAATTAAATCTAGCAAAAGTGCAATTAAGAGACAGAATTACCCCTACCAGTTAAGGTATTTGACCCCATAAACTGTCCATAAATTCATACCCTCAAAAAGAAAACTAGCAACTTCCCACTATTTCAATCTAAATCGAATAAATAGTCACTACGAATCTGCTAAATATCTAAAATAAACACCGATAATATTTACTGTGAAAGAACCGAGCTTTACGTTCAAGTGTATTACAAAAAAAGGACTGCTTAGATCAGTTTCCCTGACAATAAGACAGTCCCTTTTTTTATTTTAGCAAACCCTCATCCTTCAAAAACTCTCTAGCAACACTTTCGGCAGATTTTCCACCAACATTTACTTTGTAATTCATTTCTCGCATTTCATCATCCGTTATTTTATTTTTTAATTTATTTAATATATTTTTGACTTCTGGATATTTTTTAAGTGTTTCTTTTCTCATAAGTGGTGCACATTGATATGGTGGGAATAAATTTTTATCATCGACTAACACTTTCATGTGATAACTTTGGAGCTCGCTATCAGTTGAATATGCATCGATTATTGAAAGATCGCCTGATTGAATTGCGTCATATCTCAATTTTGGCTCCATCGTTTTTAAATTTTGGAACTTCAAACCATATAATTTTTGTAGTCCTAAATATCCGTCTTCACGATCTGTAAATTCTAAAGTGAAACCTGCTTTTAACTGATTTTCAACTTTAGTTGCATCTGAAATTGTTTCGATTCCAAATTGTTTTGAAATGTGATTCGGAACAGCTAATGCATACGTGTCATTAAATTTCATAGGTTCTAAATAGCTCAAATTATACTTTTTTGCTAAACCTTCAGTAGCTTGTTCATATACTGCATTTGCATCGTTACTAACTGCTTTTTCTTTCAAAAAGGTAGAAATGACTGTACCTGTATATTCTGGATAAATATCAATGTCACCTTTTTTTAATGCATTAAACACAAATGTTGTTTTACCAAAATTGGGCTTAACTTCAACGTTTAGATTCGTTTCATCTTCAATCATTAATTTATACATATTCATTATTATTTCAGGTTCAGCACCTAATTTTCCAGCAATGACAAGATCGGTTTTATTCCAAGATTTGATTGTTAATGGAGAAAATAATAATGCTAATAAAATAAAACTAGCAGTTATTATCCTTAAAGAAAAACTCTTAAAACTTCTCTTCTCTATTAATCTTAAAATAAGATCAAATATAATGGCCAATAGTGCTGATGGTATTGCCCCTATAATGATTAAATTCATATCGTTTCGGTCGATTCCTAATAATATTAAACTACCTAAACCTCCAGCTCCAATTAACGCAGCGATTGTTGCAGTTCCAACAATTATGACCATCGCAGTTCGGATTCCCGCCATCATAACTGGTAGTGCTAATGGTAATTCAACCTTAAAAAGTCTTTGTCTACCGTTCATTCCTAAGCCAGTTGCAGCTTCTAATAGGATCGGATCAATCTCCTTAATTCCGGTATATGTATTTCGTAAAATGGGTAATAATGCATATACACTTAACGCAATGACCGCTGGAATCTTTCCAATACCGACTAGTGGTATTAATATTCCTAACAGCGCCAATGAAGGGATTGTTTGAATAACTGCTGTCGTTCCAATTACAAATTCAGAGAGAACTTTCTTCCTAGTTAAATAAATTCCAACCGGGACTGCTACTACTATTGCAATAATTAGTGCAAATACTGAAATTTGAATATGCTCTAACAAAGCTGTTAATAATTGCTCTTTTCTATTTGCTAAAGTCGTTGTAAATGAAGTGAGAATCAACTTATATTCCCTCCTTTACAACGGCTTTACCACGATATTTATCTATAAATTGTTCAACAAAAGGATTGACTGGATTATTTAAAATTTCTTCCTTCGTACCGATTTGAACTAGTTCACCATCGTGCATGATTCCAATCCGATCTCCTAAAAAAAATGCCTCGTCTAAATCATGTGTTACGAAAAGAATCGTTTTATTAATCTTTGTTTTTAATTGCTTCAGGTCTTTTTGTAATTGTAATCTTGTAATCGGATCTAATGCACTGAATGGTTCGTCCATTAATAATAGATTTGGATCTCCTGCTAAAGCCCTCGCTACACCTACCCGTTGTTGTTGACCTCCAGATAACTCTGAAACTGGTCTTTTACTATATTCCAAAGGATTTAATTTTACTAATTCTAATAATTCTCGAGTACGCTCTTTTATTTGTGCTTTGTTCCATTTTTTTAATTCTGGTACGATTGAAATATTTTCTTCAACATTCAAATGGGGAAATAATGCAATTTGTTGAAGTACATATCCAAACTCTCTCCTCAGCTTATGTTCGTCATAATCCTTAATGTTTTTATCATTATAAAAAATTTCACCATCAGTTGGTTTAATTAATCTATTTATTAATTTAATTGTTGTTGTTTTTCCACTGCCACTTGGACCAATTAAAACAAAGCATTCGCCTATTTGAATTGAAAAAGATAAATCCTGAACTGCACATTTTCCGTTTGAAAACCTAAAAGAGATATCTTGAAATTGGATCATTCTAGTCCTCCCTTAAAAAAGCCTATATGTATATATAGTTAGAGGACAAGTTTTCTTATGCTTTAAGTAATAAAAATTTGGACAAAAGAATATTTTTTTCATTCTTTATGAAAATTGTAATAAGTTTAAAAGATTTTGTAGTAAATAGAGTTATTTTTTGATAGAATGAGAAAATCATTTTTAAAAAGCAACTATGTTTGAGGTGAATTTTTTGAATACTTTAACAAAAAAAGAAATACTGTTTATTGGATTTATGTTATTTTCAATGTTATTTGGTGCTGGTAATTTGATTTTCCCAGCATACATAGGACAAGCAGCCGGAGAGAATGTATGGGAAGCAATTATTGGATTTATTATTTCCGATGCAGGAATTGCGATTTTAGCATTTATTGCGATAGCAAAATCTGGTAATTTTGATACGCTTGTAAAGAGAGTACATCCTATTTTTGCGCTTCTCTTCCCAATGGCAATCTACTTGTCAATCGGACCTGGACTTGCAATTCCACGAGCTAGTAGTCTAGCATATGAAATGGGTGTTAAACCATTTTTGTCTGAAGGTTTGGCTATTTCGCCAATAGGGCTATTCGTTTATACGATTGTGTTTTTTAGTATCGTTTATTGGTTTGCCAAGTCACCCTCAAAATTAGTTGACAGATTCGGTAAAATTTTAACTCCAGCTTTACTAATCTTAATTTTAATTGTTTTTATTAAAGCAATGTTTACAGATTTATCTAGTTTTAAGGATGCAACCTTAACATATAAATCTAATCCTTTCTCACAAGGAATTTTAGATGGCTATCAAACGATGGATGGGATATGTGCATTAATCTACGGGATTGTTTTCATCAATATTTTTCAAAGATTAAATGTTACAAGTCAAAAATTACAAATTAAGTATTTAATTATTTTCGGTTTAATTTGTGCGTTATTATTATCGATGACTTATTTTATTATTGGCTACTTAGGTGCATCAGCAGCGATTACCGGACAAATTGATAACGGAGCAATCGTTTTAACGACAGTAATGAATCAATTATTTGGTAATGGTGGAACGATTGTTTTAGGACTTATTTTTACACTTGCATGCTTAAGTGTTTGTATTGGTTTAATCACTTCATGTTCTCAATATTTTAATAATATTTTCCCTAAATTATCTTATAAACAATGGGCAATCTTATTATGTTTTGTAAGTGGATTCGTAGCAAATTTAGGACTTACGCAAATATTAAAAGTATCCGTTCCAATATTAGGTCTTTTATATCCAATGGCAATCGCACTGATTGCACTAGCACTTTTACACGATCAATTACCATTTAAAGGTAGACCTGTTTATTTATTAACAATTTTGTTTGTTGGAATTTATAGCTTAATCGAAATTATCAATTCATCATTTTTAAATAACGGATTAAATGATTTATTATCAATTGTTCCAATGCAAAGTAAAGGATTCGGTTGGGTAATACCTGGTTTAATCGGTTTTATAATCGGGTGTATGATTGAGAAGATTTTCGTTAAAGAAGATGCTCAACTAAAAAAAGCAGCCTAATTTTATACCAAAATAAAGAGCGACTCATTCGTCTAAGTACTTCCTGAGATCGCTCTTTTTAATGTTTAAAAATGTTTACTAAAGTTTTCTTTCACTAACAATGATGGTTTTAATTCACTGATACTTTTTTGTCCAGATAAAGCCATCGTTAAATCAAAATCAGCTAAAATATTTTTCATTACTTGGACTACCCCGTTTTTACCAGCAAGAGCTAGGCCATACATATACGGACGACCAATTAATACTGCATCAGCACCAATTGCTAAAGCTTTATATACATCTGATCCCCTTCTAATGCCACTATCCATTAATATTGGCAATCTACCTTTTAATTCACTACAAATACTCTCTAATGCATCTAAAGTACTTATTGTTCCATCAACTTGTCTTCCACCATGATTCGAAACGATAATACCATCCATTCCATATTCAAGTGCAAGCATTGCATCGTCCTTATGTAAAATTCCCTTTAATAAAATTGGTAATTTAGTTTGTTTTCGTAAAAATGCTAAATCTTCCCACGTTAATGCAGGATTGCCAAAGAGTCTTGTCCATAATAAAATTGCTGACTGTGGATCTTCTTCAGGTGATTTATTTAAGCGTGAGCGAAATACAGGATCCTCTAAATAGTTAGCAATACCTTGCCCTTGTAAAAACGGCAAATATGCATTTTCAATATCTTTTTCTCTCCAGCCCATTATTGAGGTATCAAGCGTAATAACAATCGCTTCGTAGCCATTTGCTTCAGCACGTTTGATCATACTTGCTGCTATTTCCATATCACTACTACAATATAATTGATACCATTTAGGTGAATCTCCTAGAACACTCGAAACCTTTTCTAAAGAGTAAGTTGATGCAGTACTAGTAATGTATGGAATATTCAGTTCTCCTGCTGCTCTAGCTGTTTCAAGTTCCCCTTCTGGATGTGCAATAGACTGAACACCGATTGGAGCAAATAAAATTGGAGAGTGATATGTTTTGCCAAATAAATTTATACTAATATCACGCTCAGCCACATTACGTAACATTCGCGGGACAATTTTCCACTGATCAAATGCTAATCGATTTTCATTCATCGAGCGCTCACCACCTGCGCCCCCAGCTATATAATAAAAAGGACCTTCCTCTAATTGTTCTTGTGCTAACTTTTCTAAATCCTCAAATTTAACAGGAATCTCGCTTTTTTTCCCACTACTATACACTTGCAATTGAATATTATTTCCGAAATTCTTCATTCGAAACACATCCTTAAAAAAGTTGTAACCGTTTACATATTCTAACTCGATTCAAATAACTCCTCTAATTTTTTTAATAAATCATTCGACATTTTGAATTTTTATTAGATTTCTTATAACCTTAAGTACTTATTTTTATAAAAAATTTTGTTTGAATTTTATATTACTCTATTATTATTGTTCTTATAAAAAATGAATTTTCTTACTTTATATTAATTATTTATGTTCTTAAATACTGTAATAGAGTGTACAAATAAGTAAGATACCCTTTCTAATATTAATGGTTGATTTTAAAAAAATTATCGTTTAACCAAATTGATTGACTACTTATTTATATTAATTTATGAGATTAGATAAATGTAACGCCCTTATTACTATAAAGGTGGTGTTAGTATGAATCACTCTGATTGGATTAAATTAAGTGTAAGACTTGCTTACGAAAACTTATTAAATAAGAATGGTGGACCATTTGGAGCAGTTATTGTCCAAGATGGAAAAGTAATTGGTGCTGGCGTTAATGGAGTCACAACCTTAAATGATCCAACTGCACATGCAGAGGTCCAAGCAATTCGAAACGCATGTCAAAATTTAGGTACATATTTATTAAAAGATGCCGTCTTATATACTAGCTGTGAACCATGCCCGATGTGTCTAAGTGCTGCCTATTGGTCTAGAATTTCAAAAATATATTATTTTTTCACAAAAGATGATGCTGCAAAAATTGGATTTGATGATGCACATATTTATGATGAACTTTCATTGCCATATGAAGATCGAACGATCCCTAGTGAACAAATTATGATTAAAGTAAAAGATATTGAAAACCCTTTCATTGTTTGGTCAAAAGATGAAAGTCATGTACATTATTAATCGGTATAAGAAAAGGTTGCTCATTAATAAATAATGGGCAACCTTATTTTAATTTTAATCTTTTAGCTCATCCTGCAATGACTCTTCAATTTCCACTATATTTGATGAATCATTTTTTTCATTATTACTTTCTTTCCAAATTTTATATTTTTCAATATCTTTGTTAATTTGTTTAAATGTATACGCTAAGATCGTTGCATCATCTAAAAATCCTAACCCGACAATAAAATCTGGTATTGCGTCGATTGGACTGACGAAATAAATTAATGCCCCGATCACTGTCAAAATTGATTTTGTAGAAATATCTCTATAACTGCCATTAATATATGATTTAAATAGATCGATAAATAAATTTACTTTTTCCCAAGCTTCACCTAACGCACCTTTTTTATCCGGTGCTAGCTTAGCGGCTTTTTTCAATAAATTCGTTGATTTTTCTTTATTTCCTAAATAGGAAGAAGCTTTCTTTAAATACTTTTTAAAAAACTTATTTTCATTTAACTCAGACATTTTTTCTCCTCCCTTTTTTATAGTTTAACAAATATGAAAACAAGATGAAAGTACGAAAAACCACTAATCATCTGATTAGTGGTTTCACGCCTTTCAGCTTTTAATGTGAAAGGCCTGGATAGATGGAATTACTTATTATATAACTCATCTACTTGCTTTTGTAAATCCTTGTTCTCTAAGAACTCATCATAAGTACACTCTTTATCAACTAAACCGTTTGGTGTCACTTCAATTACACGGTTTGCAATTGTTTGAATGAACTGATGGTCATGAGATGTAAATAATGCAGTACCTTTGAAGGCAATTAAACCATTATTTAATGCCGTAATTGACTCTAAGTCTAAGTGGTTAGTAGGATCATCTAATACTAATACGTTTGCTCCACTTAACATCATTTTTGAAAGCATACAACGAACTTTTTCTCCCCCAGAAAGAACAGAAGCTTTTTTCATTACTTCCTCACCTGAGAATAGCATACGTCCTAAGAAACCACGTAAGAAGCTTTCAGACTCATCTTGTGGAGAGAACTGACGTAACCATTCGATTAAGTTCATATCACTTTTTTCAAAGAACTCTGAGTTATCTTTAGGGAAAAATGCTTGAGAAGTTGTTACACCCCATTTAAATGAACCAGTATCTGGCTCCATTTCACCCATTAAAATTTTAAATAAAGTTGAAATCGCAACGTCATTTTTACCAACAAACGCAATTTTATCGCCTTTGTTTACAGTAAAACGTACGTTATCTAGTACTTTTTCACCATCGATTGTTTTTGAAATTCCATCTACAGTTAATAAATCATTTCCAACTTCTCTCTCTGGCGTAAATCCAACGAAAGGATAACGACGAGAAGATGGTCTAATATCATCAAGGGTAATTTTATCTAAAAGTTTTTTACGTGAAGTAGCTTGTTTTGCTTTTGATGCATTTGAGCTAAATCGAGCAATAAATCCTTGTAGTTCTTTAATTTTCTCTTCTTTTTTCTTATTAGCATCAGACATTAATCTTTGAGCTAATTGACTTGATTCATACCAGAAATCATAGTTACCAACATAAAGTTGAATCTTACCAAAATCTAAATCAGCCATATGCGTACATACTTGATTTAAGAAGTGACGGTCATGTGATACAACGATAACTGTGTTTTCAAAGTTAATTAAGAAGTTTTCTAACCATTGAACAGCTTTAAGATCTAAGTTATTCGTTGGCTCATCTAGTAAAAGAATATCTGGTTGACCAAATAATGCTTGAGCAAGTAAAACTTTTACCTTCTCACCAGCTTGTAATTCAGCCATTTTTTTATAATGTAAGTCTTCTGTAATGCCAAGACCTTTTAATAAAATCGCAGCTTCTGATTCTGCTTCCCAACCATTTAACTCTGCAAATTCACCTTCAAGTTCTGCAGCTTTCATGCCATCTTCTTCAGTGAAATCTTCTTTACTGTAGATTGCATCTTTTTCTTTCATTACTTCATAAAGACGAGTATGACCCATAATTACTGTTTGAAGAACTTCAAACTCTTCATATTCAAACTGGTTTTGTTTTAATACTGCAAGACGCTCACCTGGCGTTACAATAACATCACCTGTAGACGGCTCGATATCACCAGATAAAATTTTAATAAAAGTAGATTTACCCGCACCATTAGCACCAATTAAACCGTAACAGTTACCTGGTGTAAACTTTATATTAACATCATCAAATAATTTTCTGTCCGCAAAACGCAAACTAACATTAGAAACTGTAATCATTTTAATTTTATTCCTCCAACTCTTTTGCTCTACTCTTTACAATACCATACTTTATAAGGAAATTAAATTTTTTCTAAAATAAATTCATCAACAATCACCAAATTTTGTAAAAAAACAGCTTAATTTAAATTTTTCATTTCCTTTTTAAAGGCAATATATGAGTATATAGTTGGAAAACCAACTAATAATATGATCAATGGAATGACAATTATTCCTTTGTTATTCAGTGGTATAAAATAAAGAAATAAAAAACAGAAACCAATCATCATAAATAATTTACCGCTAACTCGATGTGTTTTTTTCCATACATTTTCATTACTTAATGTCCACGGTGTACGGACGCCAATAAAATAATTCGAACGAACATGAGGCATATAATTTCCAAGAAACATAAACAAAAGACCAATAAAGAGAAAACTCATTGAACCAATATGAACGTCATAACCTAATCCATAAAATAAAACACCCATATTAATTAAAAAGAATATAAATAAAATCCCTGTTGCCATAAAGTACAAGCTTCTTTGGAATAACTTATAATTCTCTTTTCTTGGATCAATCTTCGGAGTAATAACTGGCAATAAATAAACAAAAAGCATGAGGGCATGTAGTTCGATAAATGTTTGCATTTTTGAATCGTAATTATTAACATTTCCGGAAAAATCCCAATGAACTGGTAGTTGACTAGGTAAATCATGAAAGTTAATAATCCATAATACTAGTGAACAAATAAATAGTAAAATTGCTATGATATGCTTCTTCAAATTATGTCACCTCTCAATTATTTTTCTTTAAAACTATATGCCCAACTTATAATTTCTTGGAAAACAGTCATATTTAGAGAATAAATAATAAATTGTCCTTTCTTTTCATCTTGAATTAATTGGGCTGATTTTAATATTTTAAGATGCTGTGAAATACTAGGTTTTGACATATCGAATTGCTCTGAGATTTCCCCAGCAGTTAAATCCTTTTCTTTTAATAAATCTAAAATTTTCCTTCGAGTTGGATCCGATAAAGCTTTAAATAATTCGTTCACATTTCACACCTCTAAGATTTTAGTATTTAGTTAATTAACTAAATACTAAAATCTATTAGTGTAATTGTCAATTATGCTAAGATGAGATATATATTATTTTAAGTTTTTATTTCGTTTCTATATAATTTAAATTAAACAGCAAAATTAGGAAATTAAAAGATTAGAGGTAAGATCATGGCAAATAAACTATATTTTGAACATCCCTCATTAAAAAAATGGTTTACTAAAATTACTGAAATTAAAGAAGTTGATTCTTTGTTTCACATCAAACTTGAAGATTCTTCATTTTATCCTGAGGGTGGTGGGCAACCATCTGATGTCGGTACAATTAATGGAATCGAGATTGTTGATTTAATAGAAGATGATGAAGAAGTGATTCATGTCCTAAATGCAAGACCGGAAACAACGGAAGCAACATGTGAAATAAATTGGGATCGAAGAATTGATCATATGCAGCATCATAGCGGGCAACATTTACTTTCAGCAACAATTATTGAACTATTTGATATTCCTACTGTAAGTTTTCATTTAGGAAAAGAGACAGTTACGATTGACTTAGATACACCTTCTCTTTCTGCTGAACAATTAAATCAAATTGAAAGAGCAGTATATGAAAAGATTCTTGCTAATATTGAAATAAAAACATACTTCGTAAATAAAGAAGAATTAAATGCACTACAACTACGCAAATTACCAAAAGTTGAAGACAATATACGAATTGTTGAGATTTTACATACAGATTTATCTGCTTGTTGTGGTACGCATGTAAAACAAACGAGTGAAATTGGATTAATCAAATTAATTAAAACAGAAAAAGTTAGACAGACTACTCGACTTCATTTTAAATGTGGCTATAGAGCACTAGAAGAAGTTCAAAAGACTGGTAATACATTATCAACTATTAATCAATTATTTAATACACATACTGATCAAGTTAAGAATAAAGTCGAAATGACGATTAACGAATTAAAAGAAGCGCAAAAAGAAATTGAGAGAATGAAAGAAACAATTTTCAACTCAATCTCTAACGAGTTACTATTAAATGCAACGAATGATATCATTTTTAAAACATTTGAAGAAGAATCAGTAAAAGACTTACAGTTACTCGCAAAGACAATCCAATCTAAAAAACCTTCATTACTTGTTTTTTCAAGTGTAAAGGAACAAAAATTATTGCTAATTAATCAACTTAAAAATGATGTACATTGCGGAGAGCTAATTAAAAATTTACTAAAACAGGTTGAAGGAAAAGGTGGCGGCGGTGCAGGGCAAGCACAAGCGACATTTGAAACTTCATTCCAATTAAATGAAGCTGAAAATATTCTAAAACGTATCCTTCATAGTCAGGTAAATGTATAATTCTTTAGAAAAACAATTTTCACCTAAAAAAAGAACAACGCCGGACTGCTAAAGTCCACGGTTGTTCTTTTTTTTTTGTTTTCTATTCATATCTACCTATTCAACCGAATACTTATAGAATTTTTTATCGACCTTCATTACTGGAAATTTTTCAGGTAAATCGGTAACTTCTAAACTTGTAAAACCATTTTTCTCATAAAATCTATGAGCTGCTAAAAATTGTGGGGTTGTTCCAAGATAAATTGCTTTTATTGACATTTCTTTCGCCCATTTAATCGCATTATTTAATAAGAGACTGGCAGTTTTATATTTTGCACCTCTGTATTCTTTGTCTACAAACATCTTTCTTAACGCAACTTCTTGATTTCCGATGTCTAAAAGACTGATTGTACCAACTACTTTATCGCCATCAAGAGCCACCCAAAAATTTCCGCTTCCATTCTGATAAAATTCTTCTATTCTAAACAAATCAGGCTGGTCATCTTTGGTAATCTTAATATTATATTCTTGTTGCTGAATATCAAGAATTAAATCTACTACTTGAGTTTGATAATTATTAGAGTATTCTTTCACAATTGGACTGCTGTTCATATATTTGCACCGCCTTTAAAATATTAATTACTGTTTTCAATTTAACTACTTCGATCACTGTTACCTCTTTATTCAATATAGGGATCGTGATGTCCTTTATTCATATTTTACTAAATTGTTAAATTTTACAATTTAAAAAAGCTGCAATTATGCAACTTGTGATGTTTACTAAAACAATGAGTCTTTTAATAAGAAATCAAATTATTTCACTAAAAATATTTGTAAAAAAACTTATTAGATGCCTCGTCTAATTTTCTTAGAAAAAGTTCTTTACATCGTTCATCATCTTTCAATAATGAGTCTACAAACGGTTGGTTTATAAGCATTCTTTGAACTCGTGAGTTTCTTGAAATTATTTTTTTATTTTTATCATTTTCCAATAAAGTAGAAAACCAAGGCTTATTTGATAATAAATTGATATTCCGTTTCATTCTTTCATTTTGTTGTTTATTAAACTCCCTATAGGAGGAAGAAGGTGTTAACATATCCCCAATAACATCTAATATAAATTCAAAAATAATACTCATCTGTTCTAAAATCTCCCTATAACATTATTAATTTATAAAAAATTTTTTATCTCATAGGAACTGAATCTAGTCATTCGTAATTAGAGATATTAATCATCGGATTTGTGCTAATTTGTCTACACGTGTATGTTCCTTCGTCAGTCTTGATTTTTATAGATTGATTTTTTAAATTATATTTAATTTCTACATTGTTAAATTTAGGACTATAGATTACATACAGTGTATCAGTTTTTTTTACGTAGGAACCCTTGTCTAATTCTCGTGATGACTTTCCAGATTCCGAAAGTATAAAATTATCGAAAATAAAAGCATAATCATTCTCTTTATCAAATACGAACGACCCAAAAGGAAGCTCCTCACATCGATAAGTTCCTTCTAGTGTTGGTTTAAATGAATTTTGAATTTTAGGAGCATTTAGAGCTAAAAAAATCAACAATAAAACTAAAAATAAAATTAATCCGCTATCGATACCTTTTTTGCTTTTAACTTCAGCCATCAAGATCACTCCTACTAAAGATTAATCCTAATTTAATGTTATTAAATGATACGGGTAATTAATCTTTTTTAGAGTTAAAATATATTTACTTATTCAAAAATAACCTGTTAAATTTTAAAAAGGTAGCCGATTAAAAGCTCCCAGTTCTATTTAATTAACATTGCCTAGCATAAGAAAAGATAAAAATAGATGAAAATTTACATTTCAGGAGGAATTTTATATGTAACTTTCCCTCCACCGTCTAAAAATTCCATACGAGGAATATCATTTTCGTCGACTACCATTCTGATTCTAGGTTTTCCTTTGCTATCTGATAGTTGTACTGTTATTTCACCTTGAGAATTCTTCCCCATAAAGGCCCGAGGCGTATTTCCTTCCCAAATATTTTCTAACCCTTTATCAATTTCCCCATCTGTTAATTTAGAGTTTTGTATTTTATGTTTTTACTTCCAAATATAAGTCCTCCACACTCGTCACCCTCTCCGTTATAAAACATTAATCCAGCAATTGGATCTTTCTGTCTGTGACCGGGAAGAAAATCTTTTCCATCCATAATTGCAGGTGGAATGTTCTCCTTATTAAAAATTCTCATTCTTACAGTGCCATCTTTATCGACAATATTTATATTTTCAACATTAATACTTTTGAATTCAGCCATCAAAATTCCTCCTATATATCCATATATAGGAGTTTCTATGAAAATCCATTATTTTCCTTTATTTTAAAATTATAACAAAATCCTTTTGAAACTAGACTGCCATGCCATTCGATACAATAAAAAAAGCCACATAAAGTAGCTAGTGTTATGTTTCTAATGTAATGGGTTAGTTGATAACCTGTCATTTGCAAAAAAAGCCATATAAAACATTTCATGATCTTCAACTAAATCAATGCGTTTATTGCATAAGATAACTTTTGTTTAGTTATTTTATTTTCTCAAGTTACTCGTATATTGAATTGGCTGTATCAACTAGGTCTTTAATTGTGTAATTTTTATCATTATCTGGTAATTTGAGCAACATTATTTCATGGTAAAGTCCATCTTTTTTCCATCGAATTATTTTCGAACCTTCCTTATCATCTCTTACTATTATTACCTTTGTTCCATCTTTTAACTTTGTTGTTAATCGTTGTCCCTCACCTGAGAACTCGATGTTTTTTTGGTGATATGTCGTGACTTCCAAAATAACCCCTTTTCCGTCTGAATAAGTAATTGAAGTTCGATTAATCGTATCATTTCCCATATTTTTTTGGACATCCATTGAAACATTCTTTACATCGAATAGTAACCTATTCGGTACAACTATTTCATTTTGAATATCCTTAGGTAACACTTCTGCTTCTTTTTTTATCGTTTTAGGGTAATCTTCTTTTAGCTTATCAAGTGCACTATTCCCGTTCGTACAGGCAGTTAATAAAAGAATTGAGATTGCTAATATGATTTTTTTCACTTTGTCTAACCTCCTCTTTTTCAATAATTCTTCAAATTATATTCAAATTCCTATATTTTTTGTCTGCATTTCAATTTTCCTTGTGCATACTGCCATTACCTCCATAATTGAAAACGCCATTTTTACTGTAGTTTAATGGAAATGATGGTATTTTTTAGAGCAAAGAGATTTCAAATGCAACTAACAGGGGTGTGTAGTAGAATAGATAATACTGGAGGGGAATTGATGAAAGAATATATTTATGTAGAAAACGTAAAAAAAGTGAAATTGAAATTTGGAATTTTAAAAAAAGACATTGTACTTACCATATCACTCTTGTTAGCAATCGTAAGCTGTCTATTCCATCCACCAAAACTAGAATATATAAATTTTAAAGTATTAGTCAGTTTATTTAATCTTATGCTCGTAGTTAAGGCTCTGGAAGAACTTAAACTATTGGATAAGTTCGCCATTACTATACTGAGTAAATGTCATAATAGTAAAAGTGTTTCAGCAATCCTAATTTTATTATGCTTTTTTAGTTCCATGTTTGTAACGAATGATGTGGCATTAATAACTTTTGTACCATTAACACTAATAATTAGTAAGATTATACAAACTTCTATGTTAGATACTATTATACTAGAGACAATTGCGGCTAACATTGGAAGCAGCCTAACTCCAATGGGAAATCCTCAAAATCTTTTCATATTTACTTACTACGGAATAAAGCCTATACAATTTTTTACAACAATTCTTCTATTAGTGGTTCTTGGAATTGTTCTGTTATTCTTACTTAATCAAAGATTAAATAGTAAAACATTAGAAATGGAACTTCCGTATATTTCTATAAAAAATAAAAAAAAGGCAACAGTATGGGGAATACTATTTGGCATCATATCTGCATCCATACTAGGTGTTTTAAGCTACAAACTTGCGTTCATCATCGCATTGGGAACCGCATGTATACTTGATATCAAATTATTGAAGAAAATTGATTATTTATTACTTATTACTTTTATATGTTTTTTTATATTTATAGGAAACATATCGGAATTAAAAGTAGTACACACATTTGCCAGCGAAAATCTCAAAAGTCCCACATCAATCTTTTTCAGTTCAATCATTTTAAGCCAACTGATTAGCAATGTACCAGCTGCAATCTTTTTATCAAAATTCTCCGTGAATTGGCAGCCTTTATTAGTAGGTGTGAATTTAGGTGGACTTGGTACGATTGTTGCTTCCCTTGCAAGTGTAATTTCATTTAAACTTTTTATTAAGAGAGATCCACAAAAAAGTAAAATGTACCTTATAAGGTTTAGCTTTTATAACTTTTCGATTTTAGCTCTTTTAACTCTTGTATATTATTTTACGATGAAATATCAAAATTTCTTATAATACAAAGTAATAGTTTAAAACCTATCTAGTAGATTTCATTGAAAAAAGAGAGAAACTCATAAGAGTAAGAGTTTCTCTGAAAAATAGGTGATATTGGTAAAAAATAAAACAAGAAATGTAATATTATAATATAAAAATTAAGATTAATTGATTAAGTTAAAAGCCTTTTTTGGTAAAATTTACCATGGGTTATACAACTAAAGCACTGCGGTTGAATTAATAGCCCCGAATTTAGATTAATTTTCTTCATTAGTTGTGGCACTTTCAAACAAACTCAAATATTAATAAGTAATCTTCCATTCGAGTGTACTATTACTAATGGATTATCAGGGTCGCTTTCTATGGTAAGGATACTTTCTTTTCCAAGTACCATTGATATTTTTTTCATAAATTCGAAAACTATATTCACATCAGTCTCACTTTTAATTCCTTTTGGATCTATATCAAATTCAATTTCAGTATTTGAAAAAAAATAACAATTAAACATAATACCATTAATATTAATAGTCATTATAATACTGTGATTCTCTTTTTCTTTAAATAACTTATAAACAGTTGTATTCTTATATTCTGATATCTGTCCATCTATATATAAAGTAATATTCCAGAAAGAACGATGGAAAAATTCATATAAACTCTGCCACTCGTCCAAATCTACATTAAAGACGCAAATGTCTCTTAAACTTCCATCTACAAAAAACACCTTATCTATAACCTCATTGCTGATGTTTTTCTCCATTCTCCATTCTCCTAAAAGAATAATTAATAATCCTAACCATGGTTCTATTTATTCATTGTACTTAAAACAGGTTGTGCACCTTTTTCGGAAATAATTGTTACTAGTAGACTAGTGACCATATCGGCTTTTTGACTGTCTGTTGCAGTTAACAATCCTTTTTCTTCAAGCATAATCAAAGCATCTTCCACCATACCAACAGCACCTTCAACTATTTCTCTTTTAGCTTGAACAACAGCTTTCGCTTGTTGTCTTTGTAACATACTACTTGCTATCTCAGGAGCATAGGCAAGATGACTTAATCGAGCTTCTTGAACTTTTACTCCGCTTTTTTGAAGTCGTTCTTGTAATTCAATTTGTAATTCTTCTGCAATCTCTTCTGCATTTCCTCTTAAAGAATATTTTTCTTTATTTGTCGTGTCATAAGCATATTTCGTTGCTATATGACGGATTGCTGTTTCACTTTGAATCATGACAAATTTTTGATAATCTGCAACATCAAACATTGCTTTTTCAACATCAACTACACTGTAAACTACAACTGCAGCAATCTCGATTGGATTCCCGTCGATGTCATTTACTTTCAAAACATCACTATTGAAGTTAACAGCTTTTAAATTAACTTTTGTTTTACTTGTAAATGGAATAGTACAATAAAATCCATCCTCATAAATTGTCCCTAAATATTTTCCCATAAATACCATAGCAACTGCTACATTAGGTTGGTTAATGACAAATCCAGATGAAATCAAACAAACGAATATAAAAGAAGCAATCATGAAAAATGCATGGCCACTAGTTAAAGAAATAACTCCGCCAAGTAGTAATAAACCTATCATCAATGCCAACACGATGTAACCGTTAATTCGAAATGCTTCTTTCTTCATATTTTTCTCCTTTTTATTTAACTAAGTTTGTTAAATCAATAATGTAAAATAAATTCTAAATTTGAAAGTAATCCAAGAAGTATAAATCCAATTCCTAATGAAAACCAAAGTGATTTAACTAACCAAACAGGCAAAAATTTTAAAAAACCTCCAAGGATAAATGTAATTATAAATCCAATACAACCTAAAAACTCATTTGCATATACAGTTATATCTGCAGCATTACATAAGTTTTCTTTATTTTTCTCATTTGTAATTATTCCTTGAAGCAATAAAAGACCACCTGTAATTATCAGCCCTAATCGAAGTATCCAATAGATCACTCCATTAATCCTCCTGATAGTTTATCTACTTTTAAGATTAATAATAGGCTAATTATACAGCTTAGATTGACTTCTGTAACTTGGGGTATTTTTGCATATTTGATAGAATTTTAGAAAATCATTGTTCATCTAATTACCATTTACTAAAAAAAAGCCGCATAATCGTAACTCCTAATGTTCAATTAATTGATGGTATAGTTCCATAAAATAAATTGTGAAAGCCAAAAATCCCTAAGCTAATCCCTAAAAATCGACTATGCAGCCGAACATATTGTTCAACTCATGCATGTATTAGCTGAACTACATTTTATGATTGATTATAGGAATTTAAATCTATGCAACCCTCATATGTACTTCTAAATTTTTTAGTAAAATCATCAACTTTACTAAGTAATAAAATCAATGAAGAGTCCCAAAATACTAATTCAACGACAGCCTTAGGATGTTGTATTTTGGGGTTTTCAACCCAAAATTTTGGATTTCCGTCTGCATATGGTTCTTCTTTAATATCATCTAAATTAATTTTCTCTTTCTTATCGAAAGCTGAAATTACACCCCATATTAAATAAAAATCCTCGTTTTCAGCAAGTTTTTTTAGGTTTTCACCAGTTATCCAGAACTTATTAAGTCGATAATCTTCAAAGTAATCAAGATATTCATCAGGATTAAACCACTCTAAATCAGTTAGAAGCCAATTAAAATCTTTTTCGAGTCCATCGAATGAGTTTAATATATCTTTCAACGTTAAAAACTCCTCCAATATCGTGTTCAATTCTTTACACCTCACATTTTTTTATATTATTGTAGCATTTCCTTATGCAATTAAACTGACATTTTTTCAATAAATAAAGCCGCATATAATAATTGTTTTGTCGCTAAATTCTAATTTTTCTTACAATAATTTCCAGTTTGGTTTAAAATATAGTTAAGCTGATTAGAAACTTGAAAGGATGATGGAGTTGAAAAAGCTTATTTTTTCAATCATTACACTAGGATTTCTGTTTGGCTTTACATGGATTGTTTCAGATTTTATGCAGGGTAAAATGATTGACTATGCGTTTTTTGTAGGATTGGTAGTAACGATCATTATCCGATTTTTCACGAGTAGTGGAAGCAGATATGCATCCAATAGCATTAATTTAAGTATTCAAACACAGGCAGGTATGAAAGTAACGGGTGAGAATGCTAGTCCTTTTACAGTAAGTCAAAAATCATTTTCATTACTTGTGTCTTTTACTTTCACAATCGTTTCTTTACTCATTACACTAGCTTATTATTGGAAAGAATTTTGAAATTAAGGAGTGAGATTAGAATCAAATGAGCATACGCTTTTATCTTTGGAAAAAATTCTATCAATTACTATTTACTATCATTTTGATGGGAATCATTGTAGTATTCTCAGCTAGCATACATACGTCAAAAAATGAACTATTCTATTCGGTTTTAGAACAAATTAAAACGTTTGGTCATAGTTTTCTTCATTTAAACGAAATGAAAATTCAGATAGGAATCTTTTCAAAACAAACACCATTATGGAGCTACTTAGTAGAACCGTTTACCTATTCGTTTATTATTTTATCATCTTCTTTTATCTGCACATTCACACTAGGTATCTTGTTTTCGTATATAACCTATCTTTTATCACCCAAAATGCAAAGAATCGTCAAAGAGGGGTTATTTTTCTTACAAAGTATTCCAGATGTGATGTTCATATTCGCAGTTCAATTATTCATCATTTGGTTGTATAAAAAAACGAATATACTCATTGTTGATCCTATCGCGGGGCTGGAGAAAGTCTATGTATTACCGATACTTGTCGTGTCTATTCTTCCTGGGATCATGTTATTTCAAATGACATTTTTAGCGATTGAAGAAGAACGTAGAAAAACATATGTCGAATTTGCAAAAGCAAAAGGACTTTCAAGCGGGTCGATACTCTTCAAACATATATTACGAAATGTAGTTGTAACGTTGTTTTCTCATTCACACTATTTGTTTTGGCTGTTAGTATCGAATTTATTAGTCGTGGAATATTTATTTAACATGCATGGATTTTTTCATTTACTTTATACCGTAATAAAAACACCTGATGTATTTTATATTTGCTTGGTTATTTTATTTTTACCATTCTTCTTAATAGAAATCATTTTTAATGTTGTTGCAATAAAACTCACAGGAAAGGAGCAATCTCAATGAAAAAAGGTTGGAAGCGAGTCCCTTTCCTTGTATCCTTATTTTTTCTGCTTGGTATAGTAGCTTTTAGTTTTCTTTCCGCGTATGTATTAAAGGATCATATTCATGTTCCAACAACACTTTTGCGTGATGAAAACGGGAAAATGATAAAGACTCTACCGTTTCCGCCAAGTTGGGAATACCCTTTTGGTGTTGATCGATTTGGTAATAACATATTTTGGTCAGTCATTGACGGTGCAAGGTACACTATACTAATCGGTTTGATCGTTAGCATCTTGCGAGTTGGATTAGGTGTTTGTTTTGGGATTATTTACGGGATTTATTTGAAAAAGATGCAGACATTTTTTACAACTTTTGAACGAGCATTCCGTTTTATACCAGCAATTCTGCTCGTCATGTTGTACTTTGATGTGAATCTATTTAGTGATGCTACAAATGGCTTTTCTTATATCGTTTCAATCATTTTTTGGCTAACAATTGTTGCATTACCTTCACTTACCCAAGCGGTAGGTAATGAAATAAATCATTTTAGTAAAGAAGATTTTATCACCGCATCAAAACTGATGGGTGCAACGAAGTTTCAGATTATTTGTAAACAAATAATGCCATTTTTACGTTCTAGAATCTTACTCATGATTGTCCAACAAATGATTAGTATCTTATTATTACTTGTTCACTTAGCTGTATTTCGAGTGTTTGTCGGTGGTAGCACAACAGTTCAACTCGATTCTGTAAACAGTGTCAGTTTACCAAATACAAATGAATGGTCTGCTTTAATCGGCTTTTCATACCAAGAATTAATGCTAAATCAGTGGATTGTTTTTGGACCGAGTATCGCATTTATCATTACACTGTTAGCTTGCAATGTAATGAAAAGGATGTTAGAAGGTGCTGAAGTAAATGTTGTAATTCCCAAAACTATGCAAACAACAATGGAAGAGATTCAAAAGGTAAAGAAATCGGACTTTACCTTTGTCGAAGCCGTGGTAAGGAATAAGAATATTAAAGAGTTTCATTAATGCATAAAAGGAACTTCACTTGAAGTTCCTTTCAGACTGTTGACAAACGCTCGCTTTCTTCGTTACTTCGCCTGTCTGCGGTGCTCATTACCGTTTAGGGTAACTCCGCTCCTCACCAGGCTTCGCGCCTCGAAAGACAAGCGCTTGCAATCAGTC
>Ga0209147_100162_pt1 | contig 90540 bp, 102 predicted proteins | sample AraplaCol_mLB_r2_FD_184278 | JGI IMG/M metagenome (GOLD analysis project Ga0209147, IMG submission 184278) | Arabidopsis root microbial communities from North Carolina, USA - plate scrape CL_Col_mLB_r2 (SPAdes) (version 2) | ecosystem: Host-associated > Plants > Roots > Endosphere | place: USA...
ACGCCACGAATCGCAGATTTGAAAGTGAACAGGAAAGTCAATGAAATCAACGATCTACCAACACCACCTCCGCGCCAGTGCTAGCTTTTCGTACCGTCACTTATTGCACTGAAAACGAGGAGACCCCTCTTTTTGAGGGTCGGCCGGGATTACGGTTTTTTTCGCAGGAATAGGCTTAAATCATTGAATTCAAGATTGATTCTCGAATTTGAAGCCGCGTTAAATACTTCAGTTTCAGACGTGCCGGCTAGAAGATGATCAGACAAGTGCGCCCAGTTGAAACCGGCTCACTGTACAATTTTTATCGATTTCTTATTTTCATCAACTGCTCGTGTGTAGGGCTGGCCACAATGTCCAAATATTTTGCTATTTACGGCGGCTTCGGTCTTTACTGCCTGGCCGTCTGGGCCTTCCCCAAATTCCTAATAGCCCTCAGCGGTTTAGTGGTGGCCATCTTTTTGGGCTTTATCGTGTTCTCGCTCCTATCGAGCTCGCCAGGCGGCAACAAAGGCGGGTGGGAAGCGAAAGACGGTGACGGCCGCGATTGATGGGGTTAGTTGCTTGTCCCGATTGCGCGCTCGATGGCAGCCTCACGCTCTTTCACCAACGCCCCAAATTCCTCGGCCGTGTCGCTGCACAGGCTGAAGAATAGCTCGGTGCTATCTACCCCAATCGCTGAAGCTTTTTTGCGGATGTGTTCCATCGTGGCGATCCGCTGGTGTTCCTCCAGCGGAATACCAAGGATGTCCGCCTCTTGCTGTGTCAGACTGGCTACATGCCGCGCAGCCTTTGCATTTTCAGGACTCTGTAGAAAACGCTTACGGCCCTTGGCCTGCTGTTCTTCGGTGAGCTTGGGCATCATGATCCCTTGATGAGTCAGTTATAAACAGACTATTTTTGCCCATCCCCCCGGAAAAGTAAAATTAGCTGAAAAATCGACCTATATCTGCATTAAGTCAACAGACGTTTGAGCTGCTTTCAGGGCTATATCGGACGTGTTTTTACAATTTTGGGGGAAATCATCTGATCGAGAGGCGAAAGTGATCGGCCGCACCTAATTCCGTCACCACCACCTGCAGGAACACGTCGATGGCCAGCCTCGATGTCGACCGCCGGCGTCGAAGATCCGCGTCGACCAGGTGTGCGCGATCCGGACACCTGCACCACGTACGCCGCCGGCAACGCCGGGCGATCGCACCAGTTTCAGCAGCGCGCCGAGCTGGGCCAGCTGCTCAATGCCGCCAGGCAGATCCACGAAGGAGACCTGCTACTGGTCAGCGGGTTCCGATCGAGGCCGTACCGTACGATTGCACTGCATCTCACCACCACCTGCAGAGCACATCAATGTCCAACTGGTTTACACCGTAGAGGCCATAAATCCACGACAACCAGCCTCTAATCAGCATCTTCCGATCATCAAACACGAATAAAAATTAGCTCAAATCGACTGATGATCTATCAGTTAAATCCACAAAATTAGCCAACGTCCAGAATCAGCGCTATAAGCACGCTCCACATTAACGCAGCACTACCCCATACCGATCTATCAAAAGTAGCGCCTCGACGTTTCTGGAGGTCACTGTAGGCATTTGCACCCCCCTCCTTTCCTGCCGAACCGCGCCGCAGGCGCAGGTGGGGGGAGCCGCGTAGCGGGGGGAGGGCTTGCCCTCCCACAGGGGGGTCGAGTCCGTGGCCCGTAGGGCCAGACAGGGGGGCGGCACGCCCCCGCGGACCAGTAGTGCATCGGATAGTTGTTTCGGCGCGTGAACGTACTGGGGTGGGGGGCTTTCAAGGCCGTAGGCCGTAGGCCCCCTTTGGGGGCTGGTATTGATGTTGGGTGAGGCCGTAGGCCGAGGGGCTTGCCCCTGGGTTGCCGGGTGGGAGCGCGTAGCGCGGGCGAAGCGCCATAGGCGCGGAGGAGCCGGCGGGGCGTAGCCCCAAGAGGCGGCGCGGCCATAGGCCGCTGTTTTTAGGTTAAAAGTAGTTAAAAAACCAGTTAACCACCTGTGCATAACTCGCTTAACCTGTTGAAATACAGCGGGAATTTCAAAAATCGGCATCAGTCGAATTGAGCGGAAATATTACTCAAAGCGACTGATGAGGGTGGGTGCGTGAGTGCCGCATCAGTCATTTTGAGTTTTTAAGAAACCGTGGGTTAGTCATTTTGAGTTTTTTGTCACTCATTTTGATAATAAAACCGCTCAATATGGGTGACGTACCATTAGGCGTGTCAGTCATTTTGAGCGTGTCAGTCATTTTGAGCTTACTGATTCCTTTTGCGGAGGGAATCGATTAACGGTAACAAGCCAATCGGTGTCGTCTGCCGATTTTTTGTAGGAGAAATCATAAATAGCACCCAAATCCCGCAGCTGTTCTAGGTGTTTATTGATGTTTGCTTTTAAGGCGTTAAGTGCCCCAAAATTCATGCCCACCATTTTCTCCAAATTCCGCAATTTCACAGGGTAGGGCTTTTGATGACTAGAAAAATAAGTATGAAGGCGCTTGCCTGTGGCCGTTAGTTCTTGACGAATTTCGTTATCAACCAGCGTCAAAAAGGGCTTAGCGAAAAGAGAGACCATTTTTTTATCAAGGACAATCTCCCACTGAAGATTGCCTTGGGGGATATTGTTTTTGAGTCCTTTGGCGCCCGTGAAAGTCGGATCGCCATGTATCAGAGACATCATCATACCGCCCAGCTCGTCATCATGAATCTCATGACCTTCAGCAAGCCGCGCTTCGATTTTCGTTAGCTCATCGTGCAACCTGGCCAGTTCCGCGTCAGAAGCATTAGCCTGGATAGCTTTTTCGTACTTAAGTGCCTTGGCCAAACGTTTCGAGTAGACGCCAATAACACCGCCTTTCATACGCTGGATAGACAAAAAGATCTCGTTGTAATAACGCTGATCCTGACGCCAATTATTTTGCTTGCAAATATCGCTACTGCTCACTGTCACAACCATTTTACCGGCGCTCATTTCACGAGCGAGGTGAGTCAGGCTGATCCAAATATCCTCGTCACGTTCTCTCAGCTCTTCGCCCTTATAGGTAATAGCACCTTCCCCAAGCACATAGAGAGATTCGTTATCGAAGAACTGACGTTTTTCTCTAGGATCTCGACAGAGAAAAAGGGCAGAGCGGGCAAGCTCATTTGCGACGGCGCGTTGATTATCTGGCCAGAATGCTAATTGCGCGGGTATCAGCTTACGCATATCCGCTTTTACGGTATTTGCCTTGGTCTTTATCTCGATCGCGCTACCAACTTTGGGTTGACTATATGAGTCCACGTGTACTCCTTAAGGCCTGAATTTCACTCAAAATGACTGACGGGAATATCTGCGTTCTTCAATGCCCAGCTTTTTGAACTTGTGCTTTTTGATGAATGCTTTTAAGTCTCTCGGCATTACCAGGACGCGAATTCTCGCCCGGTTCATAATATTGAGAATCAACCTTAAAAGTTGGCAAACCAAGATCCTTTAAATACAAGGTTGCCAGTTGGAGATTCTTGAACAATTTGGTTTTCTTGCGTCGAGCTTGTGACAGCGTGCTTTCTTTAGTGCCATAGCGAACAGTAATTCCCCATCCACCCTGGCTACCTTTAACTTCAACGTCTGTAATGACTCCAGACTCAGCGAGGAGAAGCAGGGCAGCGTGATCAATAGTTTGCGTGCTCATTTGACGAACCTTGCGTGACATAACAGGCAAAATCATAACACATAGATTAAGTAATTAATGCACATTGATCTAATCAATGTGCATTAATCAACGATTTCTACTCTCTTTCATCAATGTTAGATAAAGTGGACTTTCGCATGTGTTTGGAAAGTCTTTCGAGAACGGAAACAATGACTGCTCGATCAGCTGAGGTATTTTTCATCAGCATTTGAGAAATGTATTTTGCTTGGTCAGTTGGGCGCCGGCTGCTTTCGATGAGAAAAGAGTCAACTCCACATTCAAAAAAGTCAGCCAAAATATAAAGTTTGTAAATGCCTGGGCTGATTAATCCGCGCTCAATTCTCGAAAAAGATTCGGTGTTTATGCCCAGGTGATCAGCGACTTCTTCTTGAGTAAAACCTGCAATTTTTCTCCTCTTGGCAATTGTCTTGCCTATTCTTTTATTTATGAATTCTTCCTTCATTGACATCGCCATCCCCTACTCGAAGTTGCAAAGCAGAGACAGTCAGGTATCAACAAAAAATACGTAACACAGCATATTGTTGCCTATCACCCTTTTATGGTGCCGAAATGGTCAGTTATAGTTGTATTTCGACATTTTATGCCAGCAACTATTGCGTGTTGGAAATCGCCTCCATATAATTTGAACTAATTGTTGATCAAACTATTTTGATGAACTGGTGAGCAAGTTTTGAGTTGATAGCCGAATATTCTATGCATCCAGAAGACATCAAAGCATCCATCCGCAAAGCCGGGAAAAGCATAACGAAGGCTGCGAAAGATCTTGGCATAACTCCGTCAACAGTGAGCCTAGTTGTAAACGGGCGAGGTAAATCCTCACGAGTTCAGACATACATCTCGGATCTCATTGGGAAACCAGTAGCTGAGATATGGCCAAGAAAGCAAAGAATTAATCTACCTGTTTGAGAATTGTGTGCTCGCAGGGGACTGCAATCAAGCTATCTAAGGGGGCCCAGTCAGGTTGCAGAGGGTTGACTGGTTGAAGCAAATATAAGAATGAAATTTGGGCCACGCTCTGCGGATATGGGGCGAGGGAGTTGTTGAATTTAACAGCAGACGTATAACATGACCAACAAAAATGCGGTGCCCGGCGTAGGGAAGCCGGCGAGTTTGACAATCAGTGCCATCGAAAAGCTGGGAAAGCAGATTACTCATATCATCGAGACGCTTCCAGCTGGCTTAGAAATGACAGTGAATATTGCCCGCGGGAAGGCATCAGTTTCCCTCGGATTTAGTGAAGCGGACCTCTCTTACGCCGACCTTTTGGCTGGTGATGCTTTGTATGAAGAACTCAGTGAAACGCTGTCCATGGTGATGAACAACAGGGCAGGCGGTCCTGGATTGATCGTCGAAAAGAACCATCTGACATCCTCTCCGACTGCGGCGATTGCAATGCTAGAACAGCTATTACAGGGATCGAACAAGAAAATTGAAGCCGCCAGCCAAGGTCTATTCCGGCCTGCCAGCAGCACAATATAGCTAGATTCAAAAATCGCCTACTGGTAGAATCAAGGTATCAAAGCTGATACCGTAAGGCTCCGCGATGATGGTTCAAGAAATGCCTCGCCTGCTCGCGAGGCATTTCGCTTTTAGGGAACGAATTTTCCCCAACAAATACGCCTGGCTACTCTTGCAGTTTGCGAGATGCAAATTTTAAGTCCATCAAAATACGGCTTAAGATTGCCTGCGACTCGGGATGATCTAACTTGCTCTCATAGGTTTGTGAAAACTGCTGCAGGGCTTCAGCAAGCGAACCAGGTAAGGTCAACTCGACTTTTACCAGCGAATCATCAGACGCCTCGTAAGCATTCGTAATTTTTTCCAAAGCGGAAAATAGCGCTGGCGGATGTTTGCCATTCTCTCTGGCTACTTCAATAGCTGGTCGACCGTCCACAAGCACCTGCTTTGCCATATCGAGTGTCAGCTGCGCAAAGGGGCGACTGCGTTTACCGGTGCCGTAGACGAAGTTCTGGACGGCTTTCTCGAAAGCCTCCTGTGTCATGCGGCGAATTTTCATAGTCATGCTTGATCCACGTTGAAGAATGCCCCCCAACCTGGAGGGCATACGAAAGCAGTTTAGAGGCGCCAGCCTGCCGGCATATCTGGCGTTTCGTCACGCTTGCCGACAGTTCCACCTTTGGCATCGATGAGAGGGTGCAGGGAATCCCATAACGGGCCAGCACCTGTCTTCTTCAGATCTGCAGCCAGACGGCGCAGGAAAATTTCGCTGGTCTTATCTCCAAGCACGGCCACAAGGGGAAGAACGATCGACTGAAAGCCGGCCCACTTCACCCAATTTTCCAATTGCTCATCATTCCCGTCCATTGTTCCGAGAGTGCCGACAAGATCCTGAATCTCCAGGAATTGCTTTTGGTTTGCCAAGCCCCAGTGATACATTTCTTCGCGCAAGATCTTAAGCCGGCGCTCAACGCTCTCACGAGTCGGCCCTGCATTCTTGGTAAGTTGAAATGGCGATGCTACAGGCTCGATCGGCGGCACCACTTTGGACTTAGAGCTGGGTGTAACGGCTCCATGCGAAACGTTATCAGGAGATTCCTTCTTGCCTGCATTGTCCTGGTCAACAGGCTGACCTGGCTGCTTGCCAGAACTTGGCTTCCCAGCTCCTGCAGCCGCCACCATTGATTTTGCAGCGGGGCGCGTAGTTTTTGCACCACCAAGAGGTTTCTCCGACTGGCGCTGAATACGTTCTTTAATCAGCGTTTCCTTGTCGCGCAGCTGGTCACGATTGTAAGAGCTAGTACCGTCCTCGATGTCACCAACGATTGCAGAGAACTCTTTTTCGTCTAGCATGAAGATGTTATTCAGGCTATTCAACATCTCCAGATCGGTGATCACATCATCACGAAGCAGGGCGATGATCGGCGCCGGCAATCGGGCCGCTGCAGCGCGCTTGCTGATCCAGGATGCGGAATGGCCCCAGATTTGGAGTGCGACTTCATTGCCGTATTTTGCTACGTCTTCTGCAACACCCATAGTTCGCTCATACGGAGTCAGGCTCTCACGCTTCTCGTTCTCTGAAACTTGAATCTTCCGAATAGCGAGATCGTCCGCATCATCGGGAACAAGTCTGTAGGGGATATCCTCCAGATTACCAATTTCAGCTGCAAGATAGCGCCGCTCACCAGCAATCAGTTTAAAACGGTTATCAGGTTTCCTTTTGAGTAACACAGGCTGTAATACACCGTTTTCGTCAAAGTCCTTAGCAAGTAACTTAAGCGACTCGATATCGAACTTCTTGCGAACCTGATCGTCGCGATCGATCATGTTCAGTGGCGCTCTACCGTCAGCCTTTTCCTTTGCTTCAGTAATCGCGTTCAAAGCTTCCGCTGCCCCGCTGTACTTCTCAAAGTTCAGCGGCTTCTTCGGCTTCGTTGTAGGTGCTTTTGCGTTCATGGCATTAATCTCCCAAACCAACCATTTTGTAGATGTACATGCATGCCTTCACCATTTCGGTTGCGGCCGCGCTGCTGCTTGTCTCACCACGTTGTGTCCGCCAAACCGGGCGCGTACTTGATTCTTCAATTGCGCCGCGGTCGAACAGTTCCACTGGTAATACGTGATTTTTCCACGCTGAAGTTTTTCGCAAAGCATTGAGGCTTTGCATATGACGTGAGCGGGCCCGATTGATTTTGTTCGGCAGAATGCCCAACGGCGCCAAGTCAAAATTCATTCCACTGGCTTTTCGAACCTCCAGCACATTTGCTGTAAGCGAATCCAAGCCCGCAATCGCATTGTCATCCATTGTGCAGGGTGCGATTACATGATCACTGAGTCCAAGTGCAACGATGAGTGGATATAGATTTCCCGGACCTGTGTCGATAATGCAGACGTCAAAATCGTTCGCAAGAACATCAAATTTTGCCCTGGCGATCGCCATCTTTTCCGGGAATGTGTTCACATCGAAATTCAGTGAGGCCAGCTGGGAATCGACCTGGATAAGTGCACCGTTTTCTTCAAAAAATACTGGCTTGCGCTGGTCTTCTGCATCAAACAGCCAACTGGCAGTAGCGCCGTCTGCAGGAATCTCGTAACCATTCAACTTAGCCAAATCGAGCAATGTCCCGCTCAAGTTGCCGATCGCTGCTGTCTGCTGCGTATCTACCAACGATTCGTTATTGAGTTTAGCCCTCGCGTTCTGCGGATCAAGGTCAAGGAACACGACTCGCTGGCCGACTTCCAATCCCCAAAATCCGCCATGAAGAGCAATCTTAGTTTTCCCTTGGCCACCCTTTTGAATCGCAAAAGCAATGACTTTCATCTTCTTACCAGTCTTCGATTGTGTATGCATGGTACGTGTCCGTTTTAGATGGCCATCGCCGATATTTCGGCGGATGGAATAGGTGAGGTATTTGGGGCTGGAGCAAATTGAAAATGCAAATTGATGAAGCAAGCCAGCCAGTTCACAGCGTACACATTCAACGACGTGCGTTGAGGGTTGAGCTGGCCATCTAGGGCTACCTTCTTGTAATACACGCGCTCGTCAGTGAACCCAATGAGTTCAGCGGTTGCTGATAAATGATCGACCTCGAAAATCATCCAAGGCTCCGAATAAGCCTGACTGGATGTCACCTGGTCATGGGCGATTTCAACTCTTGCAGTACCTGGTGCAGTCGGCGTCACGACACAAAACAACGCCATGTCGTCCTTCTGGCGCGGAGCTGCGTACATGGCTCCAGCTTGGGCAATTAATGCAAATGAGGGGATCAGGTCTGACAACCTGCTGTAGATGCGCGAATACAAAGTTGGCGCCATAGAAGTTCTCCTGTCAATGATGGGTTCGAATTTCGCATGCGAAATTTTCGCCTCTCGGTCTGCTCACCGTACTGCAGAGGCGCTGGCCATGAACAAGACCATGGACAAATATTAACCCATTAAAGATTACTGAGCAACTTATAAATGCAGTAAATATCAATTAAATTAAAATTTTAATATACGATTTCGCCGATTTAAATTTACTGCAGAACAGTTTTAAATTAGAATTTAAATCAGCGTTATTTCAACGTTGAAAGGACCGTTTTGAACCAGAACACCGCCTGCGAACCGTCATATAAGTATCTTGATCTGGCCCGTGCTCTATTTTTACTGTTGGCATGTCTGCAGCTGGCCGACTGGGACAGCACGGTTCGTGGCGTAAGTATGGGCCGTCAAGAACAAAACTTTGTTATCTCGTTCCTGGCATCCCATATCGGAATCTTGGCCGCAGTAACCATCGTCAAGGTAGCCGCGATCATTCTGACGTGGTTGTACATCCGAGTGGCAGCTGTCCGGAATACAAAAGTGGTTTTGGTGCCTCTTGCAATTGTCACAGCGATTTACGCCGTGATCGTCATAAATAACTACTTCTGACAGGCGAAACCTTGAAGACAAAAGATGCATACCGATGCTCCAACGGGCACACAAACCGAATGGCTTTCGATGAGGAGACATTCAAGTTGCCGTGTCAAACATGTGCTGTTTCCGTTTACAGATATCGAGACGAAATGCCATCCCAGGACAGGATGGAGCTACCTGATGCAGACGCGGCTACAGTACCAGGGAAATATTCTCCGCCACGAGCTAATTTAATTTTTGCAATTGGACTTGTTGTGGCCTTCTTTGGAGGGATGTTGTTTATCAATCTCTACCAGCCAAAAAAACCGCCAGTTGTGAAGCTTGCGGCTATGCCCGCTATTGAAAAGGGGGCGCAAGAATACGCCGGTGCACCTGCTAAGGCCAGCGTTCCTGCAGGGCCAGTCAAGCAAGTTGAGAAAAAACAAGAAAGAGATTTGACTGGGGTTCGGAATATTGAAATCGGCAACCTCAACGCAGTCGTTGAAGGGAAGGGGAAAAACGCAAATGTTCGCATACATCTCAAGCTAATAAATCACGGCGACCCGAACACCCCCTATCCGGATTTACGACTGAAATGGCCAGGTTCAACGGCCAAAGACATAGTGATCGCAAGTACGCAGTATGCGCATCCAAGCGGCCCCTTCACAGAATTTGATATCGAGACTGAATTACACAAACCGCCCCACGCCAAAGGCGTAGACATCCACCTCAACGAAAGCAATTAACACATGAAAAAATTAATCATCCTCTTTATCGCTCTACTGGCATCCACTGCGGCCAGAGCAGACTTTTTAAATGATCTGCATAAACGCTTTCCGCAGACGCAAGGCGCCAAGGTCGAAAAGGCATTTGGTAATTTCTATTCTGTCGTTCAAGGTGGCGAAATTCTGTTCGTGAATGAAGATCTGTCCATCCTGATCAACGGTGAGGTCATCGACCTGGTAAAAAACCGCTCGATTACTCAAGATCTGCGCGAGTCAGGTCGTCCGAAGGTTCCTGTTAGTGAGTTGAATCTCAAGGATGCGATCAAATTCGGTAACGGCCCCGACAAGATATACGTATTCTCTGATCCTGATTGCCCTTACTGCCGACAGCTGGAACGTGAGTTCGATAAGCTGCAGGGTGTAACCATCTATATCTTCCCCTTCCCATTGGTGAGCTTACATCCCAACGCCGCCAATGTCTCCGAAAGTATTTGGTGCTCCTCCGACCGTGCTGCAGCTTGGCATAACTACGTGGGCCGGACGGCTGAAACAGGCGCAACAACGGCAGGCGGAAAGCCTGTCCCACAAATGTTCCGAAATAAGAAAGACGCAATTTCTGAGCTGAAACCGGCGCATTGCGATAACCCGATTCTGCGAAACCTCGCTGTGGGTGAAAAGTATCAACTGCTGGGTACACCGGCAATTGTGCTGTCCAGTGGCAGGGTGATACCTGGATATGTCCCAGCTGCTCGCTTGCAGGCTGAAATCGAAAAGGCAAAACACGAATGAAAATGCTACCCGCAATTGTCGGCTTGCGGAACTGGCGCCGGAAAGATCAACTTCCGGCGCCTGTGACGATCGATGTACCTTCATCCGTTTCTACCGCTGCGCCTTCCCTGAGCGTCGATCTTATGGAGAGCGCACGGAAATCGGTGGATGACCAAATGCGTGAAGTATTTGATCGCAATGCAGATGGCATCAACAGGGCTGCCAAGGCCATTCGCGATCAAAGTGATTTGCTTCTCTCACTTGGTATTACCGACGATCGCGTGGCGCGGGCGGGCACGCTTGCTCAACTCGCAGTAGAACTGGCGAACAAAGGGCGAGGGCAAGGTCTTGATCAAGTTCGACATGTCGTCGATGTCAATGTTCGCTGGCATCACGTCGAAACTGCACTCGCGACTATCGCACAAGCCGAGGTACTGATGAGAGAGGCAACGGCCGAGAACAAAAAACAAATTCGCACGCTTTTTCAGCGGCAAGAAAAGATGCTCAAACTGGTTAGACAAAACCCGTTGACAGAATCACTGGTGAAATAAACCAAGGAATTTATCAAATACTCCTTAGTGGCGGTTTGGTATTTCCGTTAATTCCAAGTCTTATGGAAAACATGAACAACACCGAAATCAAGGTATTCAGCGCGGCCATTGATTTAAAGACCTATCAGAGAGAAGGCAATGATGAAGAGGGCGCGTTGCGCTTGTTGCTCGCGCTCAGAGAGATTTTGAGAGAGCGAAAATATTCACGTGTCGTGTGTTTTGGATTGTGCGGAACACTCCCGCATCAGGTGACCGAGCTACTGCAGTACATGGCTATCGTCGCCGGCATGGAAGTCATATTGCAGCATCCTCGTCCCGAAACCTCCCCAAGCGCGACCACGACCTGGTTTAGTTATGCGGAATCTCCGCCAGGCGTAACCGCTCACTAAAAAGGATTCAAAAATGAAACTTTCATATTTTCACATAATCACCATCTCACTCATACTTACCGCCATAGCAATGGTCTTCACGGGTAGCGACTTGGGGCCGTTTGCTCCAATTTTCGTTTCCGCTGGTCTTTACATCGCCCTTTTCTCCATGATCGCACAGGCGGTCTACTGGATATGCGTTGGAATCCAGAGATTGGCCAACGGTCCGGCAAAATGAAACGTTGGATTCTGGCGGCTGCATGGCTATTGTTTTTGCCGCACGCATTTGCTTCTTGTCTTGATGACGCTGCCAAGGCGTACAACCTAGATCCGCTTCTTATCAAGTCTATCCGATGGGTTGAATCGAGAGACAATCCGAACGCGGTCGGTCCTCGCTTGCGTGACGGTAACGTAGCGCTCGGAGCGATGCAGATAAATACCATCCATCTTCCCGAACTGAAATCGTATGGCGTCACACGTGACCTGCTGTTCGATGAATGCACCAACCTAAAAATTGGCGCTTGGGCACTTTCGAAATGCATTTCAAAGTTCGGCCCTACTGGAAAAGCAGTTGGTTGCTATAACACTGGTCCTGCCTCCGAAAACATCGACGCGCAAGAACGGTATGCGCTCAAAGTCGGTGATGCATACAGCCAGCTAAAGTTAAATCCCAATCGACGACCGAACAGCAAATTGAGACAGGCGATCGCCAGCCGAAATGAAGCGGAAGCAGCCGCGCCGACGCGGATAGCGAATTTAAAAGAATTGAGAAGCTGGGAGCCTGTGAATGAAAATTAAATATTATGCAGTGGTCTTGATGGCCGTTTCTGCTATTGCTGTGGCAGAAGACCTGGGAACGCGCAATAAGACTGCGCAGCCGGATCGTGACGCGCGTGAGCAGATGAAAGATATCGTGCGACAGAAACAGCGTACCGGAGAGGTCGATAAATTCTGGAAGGCATTTAGAGACAAGAATATCGACGCGATCAAGAATCCTGTTCCTCTTGGAATAGGTAGCAAGTATGCGCCTCGTGTCGAAATGCACGACCTTAAATTCGTGCTGCCTGGTGATTACAAAAATGAGAAGGGTCAGATAGTTGCACGTAAGGGGACCGTCATTGAGCCGCTGAAAATACAGCCGCTCGTTACTGGGCTGATTTTCATCGATGGCAGAGACCAAGCACAAATCGATTACGCCATCGCCGAAGGTAGAAAGCAGCGTCTGAAAATCGTCCTGACAGCTGGGTCTCCCTTCAATCTGAGGGTTCGATATAAGAACGCCATGTGGAATGGCTCCCAAACAATCCCGTTCTATTTTGACCAGCGCAAGATGATCATAAATCAACTTAAAATGCTGTACGGCATCGATATTAATTCCGTGCCTGCAAAGCTATATCAATCAGGTTCCCAGCTTCGAATTGAGTTTGGGATTATCAAATGAGCCGGATATTCCTTGCTTTCATCTTCTTCTGGACAACCTGCACCGCGTCAGCGCAAACCTGCCAGGGGGCATTTCCAAACCTGATTACCGATGTCTGCTATGACTGCATGTTTCCGATTTCAGTATCAGGCGTGCCCTTGAATTTCGGTATTGATAGCCAAGATTACGATACGACTGCTGCCGGCGCCATGGTCTGCATTTGCGTGAAGACTCTCTCAGCTGGGCTGGCTACTTCGTTTTGGGAACCCGAGTACATGGTGGATGTCACCAACAAACCAGGATGCATGCCGTTATTGGGGGGCATCGATATCAGCCCCCCTTATAACGATCAAGAATTAGGTGCAGAGAACATTGACAATCCGCATATTGGCGGTAAAAGCGCATCAGCGTTCATGCACGTTAACGAGTATCTGAATCCGGTGATGACTGCGATGGGCATTATTGCAGATTCTCCCTGTCTCGATACGCGGGGCTTTGACGTTCCTTTTATCAGTTGGGCCGATCCAACCTGGAATGATGATTCTCTGTCCATGATTCTTACTCCCTATGGCTATGCGTTCGCCGGCATCCCTTCGATTGCTGCAGAAGCGCCAGACGCGATTGCCGCTACCTTTGGATTTCCTTTCGCGTCACTGTTTTGGGTTGCTGGAAGCTGGGGCCCGATGTATCCCGTAACCGGGAACGTGTCGGTGGCCACTACGCCTGAGCAAGTAGCGCATTTGATGATGGCCAGGCTCTTTGCCAAACTTCATGCAGCTGGCGCGCTCCAATCTACAGCGGGTAAAGACGCTCTTGAATCATGCGGATCTGCTGGCGTTCCGGAATTCATCATGGACAAACGGCAGTACAAGAGCAACCGTACATTCCCGTTCCCTGACAATATGTGCACGCCCATTGGACGTCCACTGGTCGTTCAAGAGGCTGGCGCAGCTCGGCCGCAAGACAAAGACTACGGTTATTTTATTTTCCGGAAAAAGGACTGCTGCACGCCAGTGATTGCACCATGAAAATGCTAAAGAAAACACTGATCTCATTCTTAGCCGCGCTTGCCACAGCACCTGCAATGTCGGAATCGATGTATGACGCATTCCGAGATCCAAATGCGAACACGATGCGAGCATTTATTTTCGTGTCCATGAAATTGTCCGATACGACCTTGATCGCATTGGCTCGGGACTCTCGTCGCGCCGGCGTTGGATTGGTATTGCAAGGCTATATTCACGAAGGCCCACGCGGTCTGGAAGATACCAAGGCTCGGATTGCCGAAATCAATCGTGCTTGTTGCAACAACAATGTTGCTAACTGGCAGATAAATCCGATCCTATTCCAGCGTTATGAAGTGAAAGCCGTCCCAGCTTTTGTGATCGCCAAAGGAAGCGGCAACAGCTCGACAGACTACTCAAAGGTGTCGGGAGAAATGAGCCTGGGAACAGCCTTGAAGTTTTTTGCACAAGAATCAAGGATTCCTGACATAAAAAAGCGGGCAGGGCAGGTCTATTATCAAACTTTCGCGGGTCTGGATTAAAATTTAAATACATCTTTTCACTGATTATAATTATAATTACACCCTATTGATAATGGGGAGCAGTGAAATTGAAATGGTCTGCACTTTTAGTTGCCGGTCTGATCGGCACTAGCTTGGCGATGGCTGAGCCCACAACTTTTGTTGGTATTCAAAAAGCATTGGGTGGCTCTGCCATCGTCGAATTCTCTGACGGTGGCGAATACATCTACGCTTCGCCGCAAAAAGACAACCGCCCGGCTACACAGGCAATATTGATGGGGCCAGTTCCCCGTCAATCCTATCGCTACTTCAGCCAAGCAGAAGAGCAAGCTTTGCTTGCATTCAAAAACCAAAAACTCGCAGAGCAAGTCAAGGCTGAGGTCATCGTCAGCCGAAAAAAACACGTGTCGAAAACTCAGCATTTCGACTGGCCCAAGGTCGTTTTAGTCGGCAACAAAGTTTGCGTGCCGGAACTGGCAGACGCCGATGGCGCCGACTGGAAAGAGCATCTGACCTGCATTACTGAAACAGGAGAGTAGATCGATGGAAGAAAACCAGATCCCTCAATACGGTAAGGCGGGAGTAGCTTTTCTCGGCGTTGAACTGTCGCAAGGCTGGCCCGTAATTGCCTCTCTATTTGTCGCGCTACCCCTCGGCAAACTCTATTGGTGGGTCTGGTACTTCGCCATTCCTGTCGGAACGTTTTTCGTCGTTAAACAGTATCTGCAGTGGATGAAGAACGAGAGCGACGACTTCTGGACTGCCATTGCATATCGCCTGGGCTTGACTTCAATTTCACCGGCTTTTGACGATCAAAAGCAAATATTCCTCGGTGATCCCGTTATCTCTGCGCCAGGCCATTCCAATCACCTCAAAGACCACATCAAATCGGACGAACATGGAACACAACACACGCCAGAAATCTCTTGAAGAAACGCGTACCGATCTCCGCCGCTCAGTTCTTGCCAACGTCGTTCTGGCAATTTGCCTATTGATGGCAGTGTTCGGCTTGGTGACGCAAAAGAAGATCATCCAGATCCAGGTGCCCGGAATGCCTGACGGCGCAACCATCTCCAGCGATACCGCGGATCGCGCAGCTCAGTTTGCGGTAGTGCAGGCAGTGACAGCGGCGATCGCATCGATTAATCCAAGCAATGCCGAAGCTCAAAAACGATTTATTAAGGCATTTCTTGCGCCTGACTCATATACCAAGATTGCTGCCGAGATCGATATTCGGGTCAAGCAAATGGAAGCAGAACGCGAACTGGGTTCTTACTACTGGGTATTAACTAAAGGAACTATGTATGACCCGATCTTGAATAGGTTTTTCGCGGTCGGGGAAGTGCATACGGTCAACGCAGCCAAGGATACCGGCAAGCCCTATGTCTTCGAATACAGCTTGAGTTACGAGAACTATCGTCCGGTGATCAACGACGTGATTTCCTATGACGGCGATAAGCCACACAACAGCGAATGGCAAAAAACGAATACGAAGGTGGTCAAATAATGAAAAAATATTTCTCCCTCGCGGCGCTATGTATTTCGGCGCTCATGGTGTCAGTTGGCTTCCATGCCCAAGCTGCATCGTTCACTTTCGCGCAACCAGGTGCTACTTCTGCCAATCAGCCAAGTTCAGCGAGCTTCGGCACTGGCAGCATTGACGAAAGCACCGTGCGCAACTCCTCGCAAAAGAAAAAGGAGAAAAAATCTAAGAAGTCAGATGCAGCTAGTCTGCAAGCTTCGAGTTCCAGCAAGAAGAATACCGATGACCGCAATCAGGTTCATCCAGATGCCGCGGTTAAAGACACTAAGCCGGAAGAGATCAAGCTTCCTGGCGTGATGAATATTGCCGGGGAGAGCACCCAAGCAATTGACTTCACTCGCACTCAGGTCGTCACTGTGAACGACACGGGTTCTGCGACAGTAATCGTCTCGATGGACAGCTCCAATCACATCCAGACGCCATGGCTTAATCCCATTCTGAAGGCCACGAATGAAATCAAGCCTCTCCCGATCGACAAAGACGATAACAATATCTTCTTCTCGATTGCCGAAGGTGTTACGGGCGATGTTCAGATTTGGCTGAAAGACCAGACGACGCGCAAAGTCAAGGGCTTGATCCTAAGTCCTAAAAAGGGCATCAACGGCCAAAACATCATTCTCCGCGACTCCGGTGTCAGCAAAGGAAACGCACCAAAGTCCGATAGCTATGTCGCGCAGGTACAGCGTCATGCTGAGGTTGCTGCTTTCGGTAATGCCCCTGATGGTTATTCCGAGATCCAGCCGAATATTCCTCCTATCGTGCGTAACGGCTTGGTAATTACCACCAGCCGCCTCTATTCGTCAGCTGATACTGATATCTACGTCTACGACGTGGCCAACCCTGGCCCAGCGAAAGCCATGCTGACAGAAACCGAGTTCGACGGCCCAACCGTTACTGCCGTTACGATTTTCCCCAAGCCACTTCTCAATGCTAATGAGCGTGTGAAGGTCATTGTTGAAGCAAAGAAGGGACGCTAAGCATGAGCTTCAATCTCAACGAATGGATCGCAAAAAAGAAGACTGAATGGGTCGAGATGGACAGCCACTTCAAGTGGATTATCTATTCCATTCTTATCTGCTCGCCTGTTCTCATCTATGTTCGCGCTCAGCAGCACGCAGAAATTGAAAAGCATCTTGAGGAACTGAAGGAAAAAAAGAACGAAAAAGGACATGCTGGAGGCAACGGTTCCGCTCAGGCAAATGGTGGCGGTGGTGCCGGCTCGCCAGGTGATCCGGCGAATACAGTCCGAGGGAGCAACGTTCTGCCGTATTCGTACCGAAATCAAGGCTTGGAAACATTGAAATCTCAGCTTGACATGGCGATTGCGGAAGCAAAGAAGGCTACGCAAATAACAAATGATCAGAACGGTCAATTCAAAATCGTCATGGACAGGCTCAATAAACTGGAAACGCAGAACCGTAACAACGACCGTTCTGCAGCCAAGGATCAGTCCACACCAGGCAATGCAAATGGAGGCACCAGTCCTGACTCTTCCGGCACGACAGGCTTTGGCCTCAACCAAAAGCTTCCGGGGGTGAGTAGTTCGGACAAATCCGCAGATCCAGCACCGGTGGACTTCAACCAAGGAATCGGTAACGCAGCTCCTGTTGCGCCAGTTACCCCCACTCGCGAAATGAAAAGCTGGGGTAACGAACAGGCATCGGATAAGGGAGTGTCGAAAAAAATTATGCCGACAGTTTCTCTCCCTTCAAACTCGGGCATCGAGTCCGTGATGCTGACCGGTATCAATGCGCGCTCCAACGCTTCTAGTTCCATGCCAGCGGGTTCCGTCACGTCTGCCAACAACGTCGGCGCACCATTTGTTACACGAATCAAGGGCGAAGCGATTCTGCCGAATCGGTACAAAGTTTCGTTATTGAACGATTGCTTCATCAGCGGGTCGGGAGTCGCCGTACTTTCAACAGAAAAAGCCAAGGTCATCGCCGACAAGCTGACCTGCATTTCGGCGACTGGTGAAATATTTGAAACAAAAATTAAAGCTTATGGCGTTGATCTTGATGGCAATGAAGGTATTTCAGGCCGCGTGGTGACCAAACAAGGATCAATTCTTGCCAAGGCCGCGCTTGCCGGCGTGGCCTCTGGTATGGGCCAAGCATTTAATCCCCAGGGCATCAACGGCTACAACTCTAATGCGACCTCCGGCCAGCAGGGCATCCAGTATGCGAATCCCAATCTGGTTGCCCAACAAGGTATTTACGGTGGCGTCAACAGCGCCTCCACGATGCTCTCCAAGTTTTACCTCGACTACGCAAAGGAGATGTTCCCGGTGATTGAGGTTGACGCCGGCACCCGCATTACCTGGATTCTGAAAGAAACCCTAGACGTTCCCTCGAAAGGCCGCTGATTCAACATGAAAATTACATCTCTTATCCTGGTGATGACAGCAAGCTTGCTCGCTGGCTGCTCATTCGCCCCCATTGGCGAAAATACCTTCGACTGCAATCGCAAATCGAATCCATCGGAATACTGCCGATCTTTCAAGTCGCTCGAAAAGAGCACGAACGGAAATTTGCCTGAAAGCCGGTTCGACAAAGAATTCCGTATGAGCGATTACGACAAGGCTGTGGGCATCGCCCCCAACGACGACAGCACTAGCCAAAAAGGGAAGGCAGTTCCTGTAGCAGGCCTGCTTCCTCACAACATGATCGAGCGTTCTGACTCTGCATCAGACATCGATGCGCTTAATGGCCGCCCGGTTCGAAATACACCCGTCATCATGCGCACCTGGATCAAACACTATACCGATGAAGACGACACGTATATCGGTGACTTGGTTGCTTACAAAGAAGTTCAGGGATCGAAGTGGAATGGCTCCGAGTCGTTCCGAACCCTTGGTGGCAACGCCAGCGGATCTGTGTATCCGCATCGCTCAACTAATAGCGCGAATTCGACTTCAGTCGAATCGTCCACTACCTCAGCGCCAAACGCGCGCCAGGATAGTGCCTCTTTCAGTCAACCGCCGGCAGGTGATGACGAAACCGGAATGCAGCCCCCGGCAAGTGGCGCATCAATGCCCCAGTAATCATAAATCGAAAGGTTGTAACACCATGAATAAGCTCTATGCAACTCAACCGGCCGGCAACATGTTGTCAGGTCTGATGCTGTTCGCCGCACCTGTGGCAATTCTGCTGTGCGCGGCGGCCATGAATGGCGGCGCACTGACTGCCAGCAACTGGGACACGATGGTAACTCAGCTGCGGGGAATCCTGACCTCCACGTGGGTGATCGTGCTGCTGCTGATCGTTCTGATTGCTTGCGTCTGGCAATTGGCACACGGTGGCGGTTACAAGTCGATCAGCTTTGTGATCGGTATTCTGGCAGTCGCCTTGATCGGACCTGATTTTGTTGTCGATCTGGCTACCGCTATGCCAGACGCGGCTCAGATGCAAATGATCAAAGCCACTATCGCGCCAGTCCTTCATTGATCCACCTGGACCTGCCGGCACGCTGGCAGGTCTATTCATTTACCGGCTCGTCAAAAACCATGCAGCTTCGCAATCCACTCAATCAACGGTTCAAACTCGCCAGCAACTTTGTCAATTTGGAGTCCTACGTCGAGGACTCTAACCTAATGATGGCGACTCCGGAAAAGTCGCCTCAATTCATTGGCAGGACGTATGAGATGACTCCGCTGTCTGGTGGCGGCTCCGAAGTCCCAACGCTTGTTAAAAACGTGTTCAAGATGGCCAAGGACAACTCCTTGGTTCAGTTCACGTTAATCTCCTATCCCGACTATGACACGCCGCATATTTTCTCTCAGGGGAAGGTACATGGCGGTGAAATGATTACTGAGCTGGTACAGCGACAGGCTCACCTGATGCACAAGGCGCTTACACCAGATTGTTTGGAGGGCATCCCTGCGATCAACAACAAGACTTTGTTGATTACGTTTCAGACGCCAGTGAAAAAAGTTACAGACGAAGTGCTGGAGGATGAGGTGACAGCTCAAAATGAGTTTGTAGCCGGCCTCCGCTCTTGCGGATTCCTTGATGCTCGTCCTGTGCCAGCTGATCGCTTGGCAGCCATCTACCGCCAGTTTGCCAACATCTATAAGCCCCGTCCTACCGTAGAACTCGACCCATTGTTACCTCTGCGTAATCAGATATTCGGCGGTGACGACGAATTCGATTTTACTCATCGCGAATACGCCTTGATTAACGATGTCTACTGCGGCGCCGTTGTCCCCAAACGACTCCCAAGAATGCCGACCAATGCCTTAATGAACCTGGTCATCGGAGCGCCGCTCTTGGACGGCAAGATTGCAGAGGGCGGAGGTGGAATTCGCCCCAAAACACCATATATTCTTAGCACTACCGTTCGAGTTGCTAACCAAAGCCAAGAATCAACCCGTGTTGAGCGAGCACTGAATTCTAGATCAAAGAACGGCGGTAAAGCGCCTTTTGCACTCGGATCTGAAGACAGCCAGCAGGTTGTCAAGGACCTCGCGTACTTGCAGAAAGCCTGCAGCGACGGTCAGAACAAGTACACATATTCAAGCCTGGTTGCATTTGCCTTTGGCAAGACCAAGCAGGAAATGATCGAGACCCGTACCACGCTGATGAATACGATGAACTATCTTCAGTTCGATGCGCGTCCGGTTCGTTGGCTGATCGGCCAACGTTTTGTTCAAACGCTTCCCATGAATTTTTCTCCCCTCATCGCAAAAAAGCTGGTGAGTGAGGCAATCATGCCAGCCAGTTCAGCCGCGTATTTATTGCCGATCTATTCGGACTATCGTGGAAATGCCAATCTCCACAGCAACCACACTGGCATGGTTCTCATGACCGAGCGGGGGGAGTCATTCTTTTGGGATATTTTCCGCACCAACACCAACAAGAACGGTGTCCTTGCGGGCGGTTCCGGTTCAGGTAAATCCTTCGCTGCACAAGAAATGATTGTTTGCAGCGTAGCCGAAGGAACACCAGTCTATTACTTTGACAATGGCAACTCTGGCAAAAAGACGGCTGAGTTTATTGATGGAGAAGTAAACGAATTTAACTTGCGTAGCTCCAATATCCCCTCGCTCAATCCTTTTACACCACTGAATCAGGAAGCATTTGATGAGCAAAAGGAGCTGATTACCGCAATCGGCCTCAAGATGTCATTTTTTGAAGAGGAGATTGAATCTGGTGCTCGCATCGCTATGAGCGAGGCTGTTGCTGCAGCGTGGTTGAAGCGGCAAAACAAAGCTGATTACAACACCGTCCTGGACTGCCTGGAAAGCATCAAAAACAACAGCGCACAAGATCAAATGAAGAGCGAAGTGGTTGTAGCTGCCACTAACCTGATTCCACGCCTCAAAAACTTCCTCGAATCGCCCGCCCGCGGTCGCTTCTTTAACGGGACTGGCACACTTGATCCCAAAAAACTGTTTGTCGTCTATGAAATGTCTGGCCTTGACGGCGACGACCACTTAAAACAATGCGTCCTCTTCCTGGTCATGAACATGCTCCTAGAAGTGGTTAAAAAACGACCTGGCCGCAAACTTATTCTGCTGGATGAGGTGATGGATCTCTTGAGAGATCCGGGCGCCGCGTGGGTGGTTCAGCAAATTTACCGCAAGGCTCGGAAAGATGAGGGTTCCATTTGGGTGCTTACACAATCCCCGCGTGACCTCAAGGGCTTCGCTACCGGCGACATCATTCTTAGTCAGTCTTCTTGGAAAGTCATCTTGCGACAAGAAAAAGAAGAAGTTGACAAGATCATCGCAGAAAAAGTGCTTAGCAGTTTTGCCGGTGACGGCTTTTTTAACCGTTCCATCAAGGACGTTAAAACCGTCAAAGGTGTGTACTCCGGCCTACTCATCTGCGGTGAACAAACATACGAGCGATGCCGTCTCTACGTCGATCCGTTTACCCGCGTCTTGTTCAGTACAGATGGCGAGGAACGCAGCGAGATTTTCCGCATGATGAAGATGGGTATGACAGCCGTAGATGCCATCGAAAAGCTTACTGGCGATAAATCGCGGTCGCGCAGTAAATGGCTCCAGGAAATTATCCAAACACTACGCACCACCGACGGTCTGAGCGACCATCAAATTCACACCGAGTTGAAAGCTGCTATCGATGAAAAAGCCTATTACTAAGCGCATTGCTTCTGCAATCACCACACCTGTTCCGCTATTCGCCGTGATAGCTTTTTGTGCCGCCAGTGCGTTTATTGGTCATCACATGGCCAAGCTCGATCCGCAAGCTAAGGCAGATGCCGCGGCCGCTCCAAAGTACGTGATCGCAGAGCGAGGCACCTTGATTCTGCAGTCCGTTCTTTCTCATCCAAACGAAACCGGAGAACAACTGCAAAGCAGGGTAGCAGAACCGATTCTTTCCGTATTGCAGAAATATGCGGCTCAGGGCTACATCGTCTTGGAAGCTGCTCGCGACGAAAATAATAATTATGTCGTCGCTGCGCTTCCTGGGGGTACACGCAATATCACGAAGGAACTTGCGGACGCAATCGACCAAGCTGAGATAGACGCCAATAAGAAAGCTGAGGCGGGCAATGTCAAATGAACTTCGGATCTCTCCCAGACAAGCGATTTTTTCTGTTGTGTCTTCTCCAGCCCGACTGTTGAAGAACATGTTTGGCTTCGCCTTTAACACGGGTGAGCGCCAGCTTACTCGTCCTTACCTGGCGATTTTTGTTCTGATCGTTTCCCTTTCGGCCATCTACTGGGGCCACGGAAAGAAATTCATTGGATTTGCCTTCAATCCAAACGATGCGAGCTGTTTGCCTGAACTGCACTTGGCGATGATGTTGTACTCGCGCCCTGACAACATTCAGCGTGATATGTATCTGTTCTGGAAACCACGCGGCGCCTTGAGCTATGTCACACAGACCTATGTTCTTAAAAAAGTGGCGGCGATTCCTGGCGATCATCTTCTTATCAAAGCCGGTCAGATTTTCGTCAATGGGAAGTTAGTAGCTTCCGGCCTGGAAGACGCGCCCATTTACAACAAGAGCGAAGAGTCCTTCTATCGCTCGGAAATTGTGCCGCCGAATAGCTTATTCATGATCGGCACTGCCAAATATTCCAACGACTCACGCTACTGGGGCTACTTACCATATGACGAAGTAGTCGGCCGTGGATTCAGGGTGTACTAATTTCGCATGCGAAAAATGACCTATCGCAAATTCATTATCGGGTTGCTGCTTGTCCCAGCAGTCGCAGCATCGAGTTTGGCTTATGCCGAGGATGTACATCTGGACGATGCTTACGGCGACGCATTTCTGAACTATCAGCCCTATGTCGTTCCGCAAAAGAAAAGTGAGGCTCGCCCCTCTGTGCCGAAGGATGTCCCCAAGCCAGCGACTTCACCGACGCCGGCAAAAGAACAAAAGGTTGACGTGGAATTTCTACGAAAAAACTATGAAATGCTAGAGGAGAAGGCTGTAAATGATCCGTCCACAGACAACGTGAAAGCCTATCTCTATGTGAAGCGCATCACCATGGATAAAGCGCAGCGGTTCTCTGAAAAGGTCACCGAAGTTACAAACGAAGATCCGCTGCTGAACGAAAATAATCGCGTTCCGTATGCCAGCACTGGTGCGCAAGCGATCCGCAACGCCAACAAACTCGCAGAGGGTGAGGCTGTGCGGGAGCTTTCCAAGGTGGGGGGCCTGGTCGTATTCGTCGATGGGGAATGCAGATTCTGCGCAATGCAAATGCCAGTGGTGCAGATGCTCTATCGCGAATACGGCATGGAGGCCTTGATTGTTTCCTTGGATGGTGCTCGTCCAAAAGGCTATGTGGGCCCTATCAGCAAAGATAACGGCTTGTTCCACAAACTCAGCCTCAAGCTCACGCCTTCAATCGTCTACGTGCATCAACCGAAGGGCTATACCAATGGGGTAGATCCAAATGAGTACAAGATCGTGTCCCAGGGCTTCTATGCAATGAGCGAGCTGGCCAAGATGATTGCTTTTGCCGGCCACAAAACTAAGTTGCTTTCCAAACAGACGATGAAGGATTTGGATGTCTGGGATCGAGGTGTTGCAAGCACTGAGGATCTGAATAAGTTGCGGTTAGATCCAAACGATCCGGAAGCAATCCGAAAGACTGTTGAACCGATGTTATTGAAACAATACTAGAGCTAGATCGAGATGATGAAAAAAAAATTTGCGTTCTTCTTCGCCGCCTTAGTGTTCATTTCGCCGGCAGCCAATGCGGGCATCATGGCGGATTTGAACTCTATGTTCATGTCCAATACCACGGCAACAACGACGTTCACCTCACGTGATCGAATGGGTGTCTTCGGTGGATCAGTAGCTATGCGATCGCCGATACGTTCCGTGAACCTGGTTTCCTTTGATCCACCACGGCTCACTGCTGGGTGTGGCGGCATCGATCTCTTCGGTGGCAGTTTCAGCTTCATTAATGGCCAGGCTCTCGTTGCACTGTTCCGTAATATCGCATCTAACGCTGCAGGATTGGCTTTCAAAGCTGCGATTCAGCTAATCAGCCCGTCTCTGTCCAAGTTGATGACCGAATTTCAGTCTCTGCTACAAGCGATGAACAACTTGGGCAAGAATTCGTGCTCGATGGCGCATTTGATCGTTGATCCAGCTTCAAAGGCCATCTCGGATGCGATTGATGGTGACGGCAATACCGGTGCTGTAGAAAAGTCCGCTTATTCTGACTCGATGGATGCTTTGTCTTCTTACCTTTCCAATGCAACGTCCTATCTGAATACCGCTGGCCACGCCAATCCTCGCGCTGGTAACTCAGCGGTCAAGGCGATTAAAGCATCAGGAGCTTCCGGCATTCTCGGCATGGCTGGATTGCCAAATTCGGACGGCTCTACCGACGATGCATCCGATCCTAATTCCCTGAATAACCAAATTCTGCTTTCGTTTATCGGCTACTCGATCGCCGGCGTTCCATGTGATCAATCTAACGAAGACGGCACTCCCACAAGCACAACATCCCCGACTGGGAGCATTGGTGCGCGCATTGAATGTAAGGCGCCAGCGATCCTTACTCTTGATGACATGATTCATGGGGGAGGAACTGGATCGCCTCGCCCTGATATTCCACTGCGGATTTACAGATGTTTGAATCCCAATGGTTCGGGCGTGTCTTCAGACGCAGATGCTCAGCCTTGCACGCAAATGCAAACAGTGGCCTACAACTACCAGGGCATTGAGGGCTGGGTAAACAACATGCTGTTCGGTTCCAACGATGGATCTGCGCCCACGGAGACTTCGATTGTCGGTATGGCCAATAGCGAAAGCAGCGGCAAGTTCACCGCTGCGCAAAATCAGTTCCAACATCAAGCCGGTATGCCAATCGTGGCTCTGATGAGCAAGATCAGTGACCCCAATGCGCGCCTGGATATTGCCAACATGCTCAAACAACCAATTATCAACTGCGTTGCGGCTCAGATTGGGCAGGCTTTGTATAAAGCGGCCAATGGTATTCAGTCTAATAACAGCTACCAGCTGGGCGACGATGTGAGAACGAACATCGAACATCTGCGTAAAGACTATCTGGACAAACAGTATCAGTGCTTGAACGATCGTTCCCGTTTGCATGTGATGCAAATGATCGATCTCGCTGCACGACTGAACAGTAAGGCGGCCCAATAATGTTCTCTACGCAAACCATTTACACAACGGACCCGGATCTGTCCACGCTCAGCGCGATCTTCAACGGCGTCGCAATGATTTGTAACCAGCAGGGAATCATATGGGGCTGCGCGGTTGCGGCCGCAATGTGGAAGCTGTTCACCCTTTCAACGTCAGCTGCTTTCCAAGGAGCTGCAGGGGGCGCTTCCTCTCCAGGTAAGGAATGGCCCGCATTCATCGTGCCGTTTTTGCTCGCCGGCATGCTGACGAATGGTGATGTAAAAACGGACGTTCAAATTGAGAGCACGGTTTCAGGAAATGTGACTATTGTCTCCAATGTGCCGGTGATCCTTTCTGCCGTGCCATCTACGTTTACAGGACTTGGGCAAGACGTTGGAAAAGTGGTTGAAACTGCTTATCAAGGTGTTGCCACGGACTATTCCGCCATTTCGGCATCAAGCACCGGCTTCATTAACCCCCTCAAGGTCTTGCTTACCTCGCGAACCGCAATCATGAAACTTGGCGGGATAAATTCGCAGATTAATTCTGTCATCAGCGCTTGCCTGGGTTCAGATGCGGGCTTTAACTACGCAACAATCAACTCACTGGTCAGTACCGCGGGCAATGGTGGCGCCACTGCGAGTCAATCACTGTCTGTGTACGACGCCGCCGCCGACAGCCCCACATCAATTGGTGCTCTACTTTATCAGGCCTCGTTGAACTTGACCGGCAAGGTTCCTGATATTGACGTGAGTGGAAACCACCTGGTTAGCTGTTTCGACGCCGCTAACCAGGTAGCTGAAAATATCAACACTGCGCTGTATTCAACAGATTTCACGCGCGTAGTGCAGGGAGCGGTGAACTCCAGCGATCAACCCAATGCTTCTGCTGATTTCGGTATTGGTTCGTTATCCCGCGAATACCTTGCTGTCCGGACAGCGAACACGGTGACTAATACGTTGGCGGGCGGTGCGGCCCAGGCAAATGCCGAACTTATAAATTTGATGTTCAGCGAGCTCGTACGTGCTGACCTTAATTGTCTCAAGGCAGACGGACAGTACAAAATCACGTGTCTTGCTACTGCAACTCAAGCTAACGAGATCGAGCGCAATAACATTCAGTTGGCCGCCAATGCAAACGAAGGTGTGATGTACATGGGGCACTTCGCCAATGCGATCTTGTGCTTCATCATTGCGCTGGGCCCGGTCTTGATCATGTGCATGATGTATGTTGGCCTAAACGTCAACAAAACGTTTTTGGCCGCGATTCATATGATCGTATGGCCGATTTTGGCTATGCATGTGGGCGCGGAGATTATTAACGGCATGATCTATACGCAAATTGCCAGTTTCATGCGCTCAATCTCTCAAGGCGGCTACATCGCGCATGCACAGATGATGGAGGTTTACAAAGAATTTTCGATGAAAATTGGTACCGCGAGCCAGATGATGTCGCAGTTGCCAATTCTGATGACCACGATTTTTGGTTTGAGTGCCGGCGCCGCCATGGTTCGTATCTCCGACAGCCTTGGCTCCCACAGCAACAAGGTCGGCGAGACGACCACTCCGAATGCCATTGATTCAGTCCCGCTCATACGTCAAGGTAGTGCCTTCCAGGCGCAACAGGGATTGAACTCGTCGACAATCACCCCTGCAGGTAGTCTTTCCGCTGCTGCTATCCGCTCTACTATGGGCGGTACGGAAGTTACGGCCGCGCAAGCAATCCAAGATTCCAACGCGCAAATACGTACTCTCAGCGAGGGCCGGAACCAGTTGCAATCATGGGAAAACGCATTCCGGAGCGGCGACTATAACAGCGTGGGGGTCAGTAAATCGGTTTTTGATAGTGTAAAGAGCGCCTACGATAAGCAACTGTCATCAGGTGAAAATCATTCCAACAAGACAGGCCACAGCGATACCGATGGGAAGCTGAGTTCGAAAACGCAGGAGGCGCACGTCGGCGGTGAAGTAAGTGGGGGACTCAACCCGTTGAAGTGGGGAGCCGAAGTGAAAGCCGGCGGATCACTGTCGAAGTCTTTCCAACAGAATGCCAATCAAACTGACTACCAGGCTTCTGAGGCAGAGCGTTCAAGGGCGCTGAGGGTTGCTACCTCTTCAGTTCATGATAGCGGTAGCAGCGTTACAGGGAATAGCTCGATGGATCACAGGAGCGAGAAAACGCTTTCGCATGTCTCCTCTACACAAGCCAGCTACAGCGATACTCTGAGCCATGTTCACAGCACAACTGAGTCAGCAGACACGGCCGTTCGCAGAAGTGCTTCTTTCGTCGCGAACACGCAGAACATCACCGCTGCCCAAGTCGCAAACCAGGCTGAAACGAATGCAGACTTTCAGCGCTTTATGGTTGGCCCTCAAAGTCGCGCATTTTCTACCGACCCAGGCGCTGCACAGTACCTGGCACGTGCGCGGTCTGAATCCGCGAATGGGAGCATCGATCACATTGACGGTCGCGGCCAGTCGGCTCTGGAAAACATTCGCGCGGCAACCTTGATGGCTGGAGATACAAACGCGTCAGCACAAGACCGCTTGAAAGCGACGGAATATCTTTCTGGCGCGGTTAAAGCGATGGAAGGTTACGGCCTCGACGCGAACGCGCTGGACAACGCACGTCCTACTGGTGATCCGTCTGCACCTTCTGCCCCTCATCTGCCAGGTGGTGGTGCATCCAACACTAAAGGCGGCAATCCTGGAAGATCTGCGCACAGCACAGGCCACGGGTCGGGTAGGGCAGCTGAGCCGGGTCAGCCGCCGCGAATATCGGGCGCACCAGGCGGTGCCGCTATCGACTCGGAAGTGAAATCGACACTTAATACGCCTCGGTAGAACGATCTCATAGCGCTTAATAAACAGCACGCATAGGAAAATAGACGCATGTTTAATTTACTGTCAGTCAAATGGATGCCTAACCCTCCGGCGCTGCAAAGAGCGGTTGAGGCCGGGCACGTCCGTGTGTGTGACGGTCCGCATGGTCGGGCTTACGTGCTGTCCCCACAATGTCCAAATCCGAGCCAAGTAAAGAGTGCTATCGCGTTACGAAACACACTAGAAATTGCATGGGTCGGCGTAGTAGGATTGTGCGCCGCAGTCGTGCTCATATGGCTGGTTGATTCGCTCAATATATTCTTGTAATACGCTACATTTCCAGACCGTCTCTGGCCGGTAAGTTGCCGAAGAAAGTAACGTTGGTTTGTAAGCAAAGAAAATTTATCTCAGCACAAAATTTCGCATGCGAAATTTCACCTTTTCTACAACACTTCCGTCATACCAGGCTACGATTTATTAGACAAATATCGTTGCGAAGCCTAAGATAACTGTATAAACATCCAGCTAAAATAATCGGTGATAACTTCATTTCTTAGTCTATTTTCACGTGGTGGAGCAAAGGCACTTCCAGTTGTTCGCCCGCTGCTGGAGATTGAACTGGTGCCTCAAAGCACTTGGGAAAATAATTTGCGCAGCCGTCTCACTCCTGGTGAGTGGCGCCAGGTGAAGAACAAAACGTTTGAGCTGGCTAACTGGAAATGCGAAAAATGCGGCGGGCAGGGCGACCAACATCCTGTTGAATGCCACGAAGAATGGCATTACGATGATGTTCGGCTGATTCAAAGACTTGTTCGGACTATCGCTCTCTGTCCTGACTGTCATCAGGCAGTGCATTTCGGCCTTGCTCGCGTCAAAGGTATTGAGAGCAAAGCGCGTGGTCAACTGATGAAAGTCAACAATTGGAACGCAAACCAGGTTGATATGCATATTGCTGATGCGACACGGATTGGGTTTCAACGCAGTAAGCGACACTGGCAAATCGACGTTTCTTGGTTGGATGAATTTGTGGAGAAAATCCCAAGCGCCCAAGCAAGTCTCTTCTAAAAATAGAAAGGAACACCATGGATTCCCTGTTATCGTCAAACCTGTTTCTGCCGGCTTTGCTCTTGGCTGTCCTGGGCTTCGCTGGCTTGATGCGGCTGATCCAGCGCAATTTTCCGGAGATTTTCGCTGCTGGTGATGACAATGTTCATTCCAGCTCGATGCAGTTCAAGCATTCCGATGCATCCGCTTGGACCGTTGATACCCACGGCCGGCCAACTCCGCATCAAGATAGCCAGAAGATCTCTGGCGGATATTAATCGTCCATTAGGTCAACACCTGGTGAAACCTGCGAGCCACAATTCGCAGGTTTTTTTGGTTTACCGGGCCTCGGCGCTGCTGTACTTTCCAATGAGAATAGCGCACATGCCCCGCGCCGGGTGATGGTAACGGCTAGTGAGCACATACCTAATTGAAGAAGAAAATAATGACGCGTAATACTTGGTTGAGGTTCGTAATCCCTTGCATTGGTTATGCGGTATTCGGTCTGTGGGTTGGCGCGACACTTACCAGGCATCATGGGCTTGTGACTTACAAGATCTTTAACGTAGTTGGGTACATTCTGGCTATGTTGGGCATGGTCGTCCTATCGCAGCTCGTAGTGCAGAACACCCGATACAAAGCGTTCATCCTTAAACACCTATCAGGACAATTTTTGTTATTTTTAATTTTCAGCGGTGGGATGTTGATGCTATACGGTCTTCATTGGGCAAAGGGCCCGTCAGCAGCAGCAATGGAAGATTTTGGTCCTAGATTTTTTTTCTTCTTTGTTATGCCATCGATGTTATTTATAAATTTCGGAGTTGGTGATGGTGATAACACTTTACCCTGGAGCGATGAGACAAGGTATACCGTTTTTGGCGCATATCTCGCAGGAGGAGGAATGGTATTGCAGATTTATGCAGCTATTTGCGATCTGTTGGCTTGATCCAAATTCGAAGAAAGGAAAACATGAGTGACTTGATCAAAGCCATCGACGCTGCAAACGTGCCTTTGAAAGCAGCGGGATTGCCATCGTATGACCAGGTGGTGGAATTGCTCCAGGCAGCAGAAAATAAGCTGGAAGGAATGCAGCGCTATCACGGAGCAAGTGCAGCTCAAAGCATCGAAACGTTCCGCATCAAAATCAATGCGCTCTTGGAGCCATACCCGTATCCCTAAGATTTTCATGCGTGTAAAACGGCGCACCACAATTCGCAGGCTTTTTGGTTTACCTGATGCCGGCGCTGCCGTAACTTCCAATAGCCGCATTTACGCCTCAATGCACTTCGTGATTCAGAAAATATAAAATATGCCAGTTCATAAGCTACCAGCGATACCGGGGAAATTTCAAAAACGTAAAAATAACCCAATGAAGAAGCAAATTCTCGCAGACCGGATTAGGGAGTTGCGCGATCAACGCAAGCCTGCAGCGCCGTCCGGACACTCGAATAAGTGACCTAATCACCGCGCTATCGGCAAATCACTCCAGTCCGTTGTGTAATTTGGGGTTTTCCGGTCAAAGCGTGCAGCCCATCGTCCACTTCCAGCAGCAGACGCAAGCCGTACTGTATCCCGGCCATACCGCAAATTGATCCCGTCAAGCGCCGCCATTACATCTGCCGACCGTTCCTGGTGCATGCCCGTATCAAATAAAGTTGCCTGCGACGTCTGGCCGTCGCTTATATCCATGAGAACCACGCCGGCCTTTTTATACCGATAGCCGACACGAAATATCCGCTTCAATCCCCACAGTGCTGCGCGCGCCAGGATGCGCAGGTCGTCCGATGGTTCCGGTAGAGGCACGGTGAAAGCATTGCTGTACTGAGGGTCATGTTCGGCGAATCGGTCAGTCATGACGAACACTTGCACAGCGCCGCACTTTGAATGCTGCCCACGCAGCTTTTCGGATGCCCTGGCCATGAACATCGAAACCGATTCTTCGATCTCTCGCAACGTTATGACGGTGGAGCCAAAAGAGCGGGACGAGACTATCTGCTGCTTGGGTGGTGCGACTTCCTCAAGCTCGATACAGGAGACACCGCGCAGCTCATTGCAAGTTCGCTCCATGACCACGCCGAACTGCTCACGGATGGCCTTTGGAGACACTGAGCGCAGTGCTTGTACCGTGTCGATACCCATACTATGCAACCGGGAAGCTGTCCGGCGCCCAACTCCCCACACTTCACCTACGTCAATACTTGACAGCAGCTCCGACAGCTCGCCGGCGGGCATCACGGTTAAGTCCGTGACACCATTGAACTCGGGGCGCTTCTTCGCCACATGGTTGGCCAGCTTTGCAAGGGTTTTGGAATCCCCCGCGCCATAGCATACAGGCAGGCATACATCCCGCCAGATCCTCGACCGCACCGCTTGTCCCATCGCCGAAAAGCTAGGCCACAACCCCTCCAATCCATTGAGCGAAAAAAAAGACTCGTCAATACTGTAAACCTCGATGCTCGGGCTGTATTCCCGCAGGACGGACACCAGCCTATTCGACATATCGCTGTATAACGCATAGTTGGACGACAAGGCCACGATGCCGTGCTGTCGGGCCAGGTCGCGCAACTGAAACCACGGGACACCCATCCCAACGCCTAGCGCCTTCGCCTCATTGCTGCGAGCAACAACGCAGCCATCGTTATTCGATAGCGTCACTACTGGACGGTTGCGCAGGCGCGGATCAAAGGCACGATCGCAGCTGACATACATCGCATTCACGTCTACCAAGGCAAATTTTTGGCGCGCAGGAACTGTCACCTCACACCTTCAACTTTCGGATGACGGCGGACACCACGCCCCACACCTCCAGCGTCTCACCTTCCTTCAGCCGAATAGGCGGATATTCCGGGTTCTCGGGCCGCAATTCGGTAACGTCGCCTTTTTTATATAGCCGCTTGATGGTGTATTCACTATTTACGATGGCCACGACAATGTGACCGGATCTCGGCTCAATGGATCGATCGACCAGCACGCGATCGCCATCGTCAATCTGGGCGCCGATCATGCTCTGGCCTTTGACCGTGAAGAAAAACGAGGCTGCTTTGTGCTCTACCAGCAGCTCGTTGAGGTCAAGCGTCTCTTGGGCATAGTCGGTCGCCGGACTTGGGAAGCCTGCCGATATCGTCTGAAGGAATATCGGCAAGGCCACAATCTCGCACAGCAGGGCTGCCGGCAAGGGCTTCTCGGTGGCGGATAGGGTTAAGATGTGATGGCGCATGGTAAATTAGTAATACTGTGTTTATATCCAGTATATGCTATTTCAGAAATGCGTCTCGTGTTTCAGCGAGGTGGTCAGCTACACCATAGGAGATTAGCCCCATGTGCGGACGGATTATCCAGATCGAAGATGAGGATGAGTACGCTGAAGCGATGGAGTTCAAGCTTGAGCAAACCATAGTGCCGGAAAAATATCGGAAGAGCTTCAACGCCGCGCCGCACACGCTGCGTATTGTCTTTCGGCTGGTCGCTGGCAAGCTGGTTGCAGAAGCGCTACCGTGGCGGTATTTATCGCATTGGGCGAAAGAAAGGAACCTGCGCCCGGCCATCAATGCGCGGCGGGATAAGCTGCTGACACCTTATTACAGATCCATGATGAAGAATGGGCGCGTTATTGTTCCCGCAGATGGATGGTATGAATGGACGGGCCCAAAAGGAGACCGGCAACCATGGCTCATTCAGGCGAAGGACAAAAAGCCGTTATTTTTTGCGGCGCTGACGAACCAGGGCGAAGACATGGCGATCAACGATGACACCGGGCTTCTGATTGTGACCGACGATTCAGCAGGAGGCATGGTTGACGTTCATGATCGCCGACCAGTTGCGCTGACAGCTGAAGATGCTATGACCTGGCTTGATACGTCGTTCTCATACAAGCAAGCAGAAGAATTAATTCGCAGCGCTGCCCTTGGCCCGGAGTATTTTCAATGGAGCGAGGTTTCGAAGGACGTTGGCGGCCACGCACACGATGGGCCGGAGCTACTGGAGCCGACCGGCCAGATCGTGCCAGGCGAAGTGGCGACGGAATCATAAAATTCGAAAAGGACTGGAATAACGACAATGGATAAAGTTAGTCAGAATCCGTAGTTGCCTCGGTGAACTGAGGTAAAAAAACAGGAGACGGTAGCAAACAGGCTGACAAAACGAAAAATAATTCGCCTTAAGGGGTTCATTTCTACCTCCCAGCTGGGAGGCGTCTGCACCGCGCAGTTGGGGGGCCGATTCGCCCTGCTAATCATGACTATGCTAACAATTATATTAATACGCAAAGTAGATAGAACATATACTAAATGGGTGGGGTGTACAGTTGCCGCCCAGGTGTGTCTCCCGGCGGTTGCTGTTCTATGTTGCGATGGGTCATACTGCGTTATCCCAAATTGCACCAGGAGCACCATCATGAATGACACCGTTAAAGCTGAAAAACCGCCTAAGCTCTTGACCAAAGAAAAGGAAAAAGAGAGCCGCAAGAAATGGGGCAATGAGCTGATCGATGCCGGCTACACAATCTTACCCAGCACATTGATTACTCGCCAGAAGGCGCTGGGCCTTGAACCGATCCACATTAACATCTTGCTCGTATTGCTTACGTACTGGTGGACAGCCGATACGCTGCCTTATCCATCGAAGAAACGTATGGCCGAAACTATCGGCGTTGACGAATCTACGATTCGCCGCCGTATCGCCGAAATGGAAAAAGCTCAGTTCATCACCCGCGTGCAACGTCGCGTTGAGAAGGATCGTAATCTGACGAACATTTATGATTTTTCCGGCTTAATCACCGCCTTGCAACCCTTCGCGCAAGAGGAAATTCAGGTCAAGGAAGCAAACCGAATCGCCAAGGCCAGCCGTGTCAGTCGCAAGAAGCCGGTTCTCAAAGTTGTCGAATAGTACGGCGCGAACGATGGAAAATCCGGCATTCAAAACGGCGCTCAGTCTGCTTATCAAGTCAATGATGCAGGACGGCAATGCTAAGCAGCACGTCAATCACCAGGTCATTCTGCCCATTGGGCCGACTCCCCAAGTGCTGCTCGACTTGGGGATGCCCGACGTGCAGCTTGTCATCTCAGGAAAGGTCGTGGACAAAGTTCTTTTCGATCATGGCATTCCAAAAGGAACAATCGAGCGAGTGTACTCGCTGCTAGAAGCGCCCAAGGCAATTTATAAGGGGCATCAAGCCAATCCAGGTTCGGCTGTGGTGACATACGAAATCAAGAACATGTTTCCAATCATTATCGCCATCCACCCGAACAAACAAATGGGCGGCCGCGATGGCACTGTCTACAACAATGTGGCAAGCATGTACGCAAAAGAATCGGGAACGGGAGAGAGCATCGAGGATCGATGGACTCGGGAAGGCTTATTGCTTTGGAAGGCAACTTCGGCGGTAAATGTTGCGCCAACTTCTGTCGCTGCAACAGCACTAAAAATAGTGGGCCAGAAATGAAAATAGCCGCCTACATTTCACGGTAAGAGCCCACTCTGCTGACGGGATACGGGACGAAATGTATGCGACTTGAAGCCAATTATACATCAAATTTGATACATGTCCACCCCCCAGGAGGGAGGCTATTGTGCCCGGCGGCACGTGATTACTGTCATCATGAATCATTCAAGCCGGCCGTCTACGGACTAACAATTTTCGCATGCGAAATTTAATATCAATAAAAAAGCCGCGATCTTATTCACGGCTTTTTCAATGCGAGGGACAATTAAACGAGCTTGTCGAAGTCCGGCAATCCATCCTTTCCCTGAGTCCACATCTTCATGCCGTTCTGCTGCTGCTTAGCCTTCACTTCCACGAAAGAAATGTCCCTGGTCTTCCAGATAGCACCCTTCAAGGTAGTTACTTTCACGTGATATAGCTCCGCAATCCTGTTGATCGAGACACCGTTATCTACCAGTTTCGCCCAGGTGTTGTATCGGTTCTGCAGCACGTCTTTGCTGGATATTCCATTGGCATGTCTGAAGTTATAGACGTCAATAGAAGTTACCCCATCGATCATCGTTGCGATCATTGGGTCGTTGAAGCCAAATTTTAGGAGCTTCAGAATTTGTTCTCTTTGATTCTCGCTCAACATAGGGCAAACAGGTCACATACAGTAAAGTATGGAATGATAATTGCATTCCGGTTTACAAGACGATAATTTTCTCAGTCTTATGGCTTTTTTCCCTCTGATTTTATGTCATAGGGCTGAAAATTGGGTCAGAAAGCGAGCCTATTCCCATTAGATAGGAGTAAAACTGCGTCCAGATGCGTATAGATCCCCCCTCTCGCTATATTTTTTTAGCGCAAGTTAAAGAATTGACCCGCTGTGGGAGGGTGATGCGGAGGGTATTTAACGTAAAGTCGCCATTGAAATCACGCCGTTTACCAAGTTGCTAAACTGGTCAGCGTCCCCGCCCGTGAATTCCGGCGTAACCGTGTAGGTGCCGGCGACGGATATCGTTGGCGTGTTAGTTATCTTCAGCTTGGCTTGCCTTGCTCTGGCAGCGTCAATATCCCCCTGAAGCTCCTTGTAGTGCTCCTTGACCAGCCTCGGCACCGATACGGGGATCTGCGCTGCCTGAGAGATACGTTCTATTGCCGCCCAATTTTTCGGAGATAGCCCCAGCTCCTGAACTCCCGTAAGTGACGCCTCGATAAAGTTGGTCAAATATTTCGGGTAATAGCGCCGAACAGCAAAGAAGGCGAAAGGGTAGGGGTATCCATCCAACTTGTTGACAAGCGGGGTGAATTCAAACGTCTCGCCTTCGGGAAGGGTTCGCGACAGATTCTTAAAAAAAGGAAAATACTGTTTAGAAAAACCGCATGTGGGGGAAAAGAATGCGCGCACGACGAATTCATCGCCGGCGACTGTTTTAACCTGGAGATACGGTTTCATTTGCTCCAAGGGCAATTTCTCTTCAGCCAGGACCGACCTGGCCATCGCACCGCCTAAAAGCATCGCTGAGAGTAGAGTTCGCCGCTTCATGCTGCTCTTTCCATCGGATATTCTTTCAAAATCATTCCTTCAATGCTTAGTTCAGCGATATCTTGTTCGGCGTGCAGTTCGACAAAGTGTTTGTCGATGGCCTCATTCACCTGCGAATAGCTCAGGGAATACTTCTTGGCCAGTTGGGTGCGAACGCTGGGCGTTTCGGCAGCAGTAAAGTTCACAGGGACGGATGTGGTGCAGTCCGTTAAGCTGCAACGTCCTTCTTCAACGGATCTCGCCGCCATCATCGCCAAAGTCTCATACTGCGGTTGCGTGATTGCGGAACGGTAGATCGCATCAGGCGCCGCGCCATCGTTGATAATCTGCGCAATCTCATAATTCACCTCCATTGCCTCGATCAACGCAAATTTTCCGCTCGGCTCAGCATCGTATTTGGGAACTGTGTCAGGCACAACAAGCCCATTCTTTGCAAACCATTGGCGCTCAACAAATGAAAGTGGACGTTGACCTGGTGACTCACCTGCAGGCCGGGCGGTGATGAGTCGCGGCGCCAACACTAATCTGAGTGTCGCGGCTAATGTCGAGGAAGCCCAGTCGCGTTGATCCTGCGGATACATGCCGATCAAGCGTGCGGCGGCTGATGGCGCATCTTCGGTATGAATGGTGGCGAACACGATGTGGCCAGTCTGCGCCAACTGCATGCATGCCGTTGCGATCTCGTGGTTCAGGATCTCTGCGCAAACACAGATATCGGGGTGCTGACGCATAAACGCTTCCATCACACGTTCCCAAGTCATCTCGCCAAATACTTCATGTTGAATAATTTGGCCCAGTCCACGCAATCGAAACTCGACTGGGGATTCACCGGTTGATATTGCCTTGGTGCCGTCATTAAGCAGGAGAATCATTGCATGAAGCAGTGTTGATTTTCCGCTTCCGGTCGGACCAGTGCAAATTACGAGGCCAGACGGTCGTGAAATAATCTCCTTTGTCAAAGCGAGAGCGGCATTCGGCATGCCTACTTGATCCAGCGTCGGCGCACCTTGATCATCAATGATCCGGCAGACGAATGAAACGCCGTCATAAGTCTTGGTGAACATTACCCGCACGTTGATGTAGTAAGTCTCCTCATCTTCATGAGGCTTCAGGCCTTGCTCTATCGCCCACTCTCGCGGGAACTCCATCTCAAAACGGCCCTTGATCGTGACACTCGTAGCGCCCCCTTGGGCTGCATTGATCAACCCCAGCATTTTTGTTTTGAAATGCTTGGTTCTTCCGCCGCCGGCATACAAGAAATTGTGGAATCCATGCTTTGTGCGGATGTTGACCCGTACTTTCGGATTCAGCTCGCTTTCCTTGAGATGAACGGTCACATCCGAACAGCCATTGATCGATGCATAGGTGAATAAGCGGAGGATGAATCTATCAATTTCTCCGTCTGGGCCACTTGAAAGAGTCATCAGCTGCTGCTGTTGATCTTGACTGAATTCTTCGAAGATTTCGGAATACTCGGGGAGCACAAAAGATTGCATGGATGGCCTTTGAGGTGAGCACGATCCCTTATTCAGCGCAATGCCAACTCGGATTAATAGGGCAAAACGTGGCTTACAGGGGCAATCGAGCAATTAAAAATTTACATTTTTGGTTATTATAATTAAAATTTAACGCTGTGAAATCACGTATTTAAATTTAAATTGAAATATCCATTTCTTTGTGCGCTCATTCTTTTGATTACTGGTTCAGCCTACGCAGCAGCTGATGGCAACCAGGCGTCGAACGACGCCTGGCAAAAGGGCGTCGACGACTCCCTGAATGAGACTAAATCCTTGAATTTCCAGACGCTGCAGGACGGCGTTCGTGCCCAAACCGAAGCAGTCATTGGGAATATCCAAACCTCGCAGATCTCGGAAAGCTTACATATCGCGGATTCTCCTGCCGTAACCGCGATGACAGAGCGCCTAAGTAGGGCGCACAAAAGCGCCATTGAGGCTACCGATGAAAGCATGGTCGCAAAGGCCAAGGCGGCATTGCCAAAGCTTTCAGATGCGCTCTATCGCGGCCCAAAGAGTCCTTACTTCACGACATCAGCTCGCGGACAAGAAGTAATTACGGTCATCCGGGCCATTCCTCAAGCGTCGGGCGATAAGCGCCAAGAATTACTGCTCAAAATCAAGCAATACAGCAGTGCAGGATTCCCCGAAGCAGTGAATTTTGTGGGATTCATATTTGAATACGGTCTGTTTGGAGCGAAGAAAGACGGCGCCAGAGCATTAAGCCTGTATCAATCAGCCGCGGCGACCGGCTATCAGCCAGCTTTGTATAACGTCGCCAACTATTTGTACTACGGCAAAGGCGGGGTTCAAGACATAAGTACGGCAGACGACGCCATTCGTCGCGCCTACATGATGGCGCAAGACACATCGGGCCGCATCTGCGGCCTTGGCGCTTTTATGAACTATCGCAGTGGGAATAAAAAAGAATCCCTGCGATATGCTACTGGCTGCACCTCAACACTTGCCAAACTTCCTTTGGCGGTCTACGAAGAACGGGTTTTGCCCCTGGAGCGAATTCGCATATTGAAAGAAACCCTGGGCACTGGGGCTGATGATGCATTTCCCATGATGCGCCGCATTGCGGACTCGATGAATAAGATCGAACCGCAATTGAAATGCCGCTATGAGTTGATGGACCGGTATCGCCTGAATACCGACACTCAATCGGCGAAGGCAGCTGCCGCGCAATGCCTAAACACATCCGGCACCAGCGACGGCAACGGACGGATGTCGCAGGACATAGCAAATTACGTAGATGTAGAGATTCGTTCTATCCAGTCAGAACGTCAAAGAAATCAATTCCACTACTCGTGGAGCGTCCCCTATCTGCCGTTCCCGTTGACCGAGACGGGCCAATTTCTTCCTTTGATCGAACACAAACAACAATGAAACCGATTCTCTTTGCAATATTTATGTGCCTCGCTGGCTCACCCTTGGCCATGACAGTAGATCAACTCACGTTCGTTCAAGCGTTGAAGCAAGGACGTGCGGAGGGGCCTATTCCGGCACAACAGCCATTCCTGGAAGCAGCAGCTGCGATGCAAGCAAGAACAGGAAATGCAGCCCCGATCACGGTGATGTCCTTCCGTATTTCCCAGTTCGATCAGCAGCCGACCTGCGGCCGTATCGGCTTCGGTCTATACCAAAAGGCGACGAACACGTTTTGGTCACAAAGTGGCGGCCAGATGAATATCTGTGAGGACGGATACCCACCTAACCGTATTTGTCCCGACGAACCGAACAAGTTAGTCCCATTCAACGCCACATGTGCAAACGGTAAGAGCAGTGTGGATACACCGGAAGTCGCAGCGGCTATTGCCAATGCGATTAAGGGTGGCAGTTTGTCAATGGAAGAAGTCTCGAAACGTATGCGTGCGGCGAAACCAGCAGTTCAGCCGAAATAACAGGAAAGATAAAAATGAAGAACAAATGGTTACTGTACGTGCTGATGATGTTCTGCAGCTGGGCACACGCTCAGAACCAGCAGATGCTCAACGATTCGTTGGAGTATGCAAAAACGCTGCAGCCAAACTCAAACGGGCAGATAGTCAATCCTAGTGCGGTGAATTCCTCAACTTGGTCAAGTACAAAGGTTCCCACCACTACTCCAAGCGGAATGGGTCAGTTTTCTTCGCCAACCACCAGCTCAAATCTCGGCGGCTCAAATATCATGGGCGGCTTGTCTGCACTAGGTGTAAAAGCGCAAGACGACTGCGTGAATTACGTTCCAACTGGAGATCCTGTAACAGATCAGCGTTGTGCAGCCATCAATTTCATGTCAGCACATTGTTTAACCCCTACCAGCGGGCAAAACAAGATCCTGGGAGCATCAGGCGCAAGTCAAGGCTCTCTTGCAAACTGCCAAGGAACTTTTGGTGCCGGTCAATCGCAATTCGACTATGGCAATACGGTGACTCCGGACGATCCCATTTTTGGACCTATAAAAAATGCCCAGGACAATGCGAACAACGGCCCGCAGAATTGCACAGAGAAAACGGTAACAACTTCTCCCGCTCAGTACACGACGAATACCTGCGTCAAAACATCCAACGTTGATAACCCAAGTTGCAACCACACGTTAGATATAAGCTCGATGTCAGTAGTAAAGGGATACACGGCGTGCGTGAGCGGAAACATTTTGTGGGGCTGCGGCTATGACTGTGCTCACGATGTTGATACTGCCACTCTAGTGTGTTCTGCAGGAGGCAATGCAAATCGAATTCAAGCATATCTTTATGCTCATGGTGGCGATTGCGGTTTTAGTGGGTATTCAGGATCTGTCGATCTGCAGAAACCTGGCTTGCAGGTTCTAAATCAATTTTCAAATTGTGTAGGTGATAGATCTGGTTTTTGGATGCTGGTTGCTTATGTCAATCAAACGTGCGATGCAACGACCCAAACGAATTGCAACGTTTCGTTTCAAATTGGGCGTGGTTATCCCAATCAGTACTCTTGCTCAGTCGGCACATTTGACGATAGCCAAGGGTTATGCACGACTAACGGTATGGACAACGGAACAGCACCAACTCCAACAAGTGTCAGGTTTGATTTCATCGATGCAGGCACGACAATCAATTTCTTAAATCCGGACGCCAGTACCATTGTTGGCACCCCAACTTGGATTGACAATTGCACGGAATACGAGAGATAGGCCGGTCATGACACGAGTCGAAATAAAATGCATCCTCCAGGGACTTGCAATCTTTCTGTTCGTAATGGCTACGAACGCTTACGGCCAGACCTATGCTCCTGGAGCATGCTCGCCTGTTCCGTATTCAGAAACATGCATTGACTCGACGCCTTGCAAAACGCATCCATCGGGCGTCCAAGTTTGCTTGAGTGGTGTTTCACAAGCAAACGCAGTCAACATCCCGCAAACCTGCTGGAAGTACTCCTATGAATACGCATGCAAGAGCAACACGCCTACCAATACTTGCGGCCCATACGAGAACAATCCTAAATGCGCAATCCTGATAACCAAATGTTCAGACAATGATCCTGTAACGGGCGCATGCGATTCGTGGAACTACACATACCAATGCCAAACGAAAGACGCCACTACACAGCAGGAGCTTCAATGCACATCGGGGATAGTCGCAACATTGCCGACGCCTTCCAATCCCAATGAAAATTTTATTAAGGCTGCATTGGCGATGGAAATCTCTCGTGAAATGTCTGTGTATACCGAGATATTTAGTGGGATAAAGGAAACCTGCGCTAAAGGATATGGCGGAATCAAAAACTGCTGCAAGGCGGAACCTGGTGGCCAGTCAAACAACGACGTGGTGGCGTCACTCGGCGTCACCGCAGCATATTCGGCGGTCAAATATGCGGGGCAGAAGGCCGTTGACACTGTTTCGCCCTACGTGTTCGACGCGATGTTTTCCGGAACCGTTTTTGATTCGGGTATGCAAACTAGCATGATGGGCGCTTCCAGCTCCATTGTTCAGAACATCGGAGCAAATGGAGATCCGACCAGCTTAGCAACAAATTTTGCCGGCAACGGGATGTCCATGGGCGCATATGGATTCACGTTTGGTACCGGGTCATTTGCGGCATCTAGCCCGATTGCCGGCACAACAGAATTGTGGTCTGGCGCCGCAGGCGCGGATGGAGTAAGTAGTGGATTTATTTCATTCAATCCCTACATGCTTGCCGCACAAATCGCTATTCAATACATCATGTCTTTGATGAGTTGCACTCAAAACGAACAGATGCTTGCCTTGCACAAGGGTTCTAATCTGAGCGTGTATGTTTCAACGGATTGCAGTAAGCGAGTATTAGGCGCTTGTCTGGAGTACACGGATACATATTGTTCGTTCAATTCGGTGTTGGCACGCATTATCAATCAGCAAGGGAAGGCACAATTAGGCTTGGACTTCTCCACGTGCACGGGCCTGACCGTCGATCAGGTGGGCAAACTTGATTTCACTAAAATTGATCTTTCAGAGTTCGCGGCGATCATGCAAGAGCAAGCCCTTAAAGGTCTCCCTTCGTCGCAAAATATCTCATCCTCTTATCAACCGGTGATGTCAAACACGAAAGCTGGAAGTAGCCAATCGTCTGCGTATGGCACTGCATACCCTGGCGCATCAAAATAATCAAAAAAGGAAAAATTCATGAAAATTATCAACTCTGCTATCGCAGCCGCAACGTTCCTGGTGTCCGCCGGAGCAATTCAGACTGCTCACGCAGAGCCGGTTCAGTTTGATACAGACGACGCTCACGTAATCGTAATTCGCCCGATCGATGTTTGGTCGCCGAATGAATACTGGAATGACTATGTGATCACCAACTTCAAACGAAATCAAATCCGGTACGGCGTTGTTACCGAAAGCGGGGTGAAGCGGTCAGGTGATGATGATGCGCTGGCCAAGCAAGTGAGCGAACTGGCGAAGCCATTCGGTTTCGAGGTTGGAGGTTTCCGTAGCATTGTTTTAGCGGTCGCGAAGCCAGTTTCGATGAGTGCCCAAGACATGGCCGGCTTCAACAAGGCTCAAGACGAAATCTATGGCGCAATTGTGAAAAAAGCTGGCAATCCGGCACGACTCACCAGCAGTACTCGTCATCAGCAATGGTTGGGTACTGCGCTAAGCGCATTAACGCTGGGAATCGGGGTCAAGGAACTTGGAAGTCTGGGCATTCAAGCTGCACAAGGGCCGATGCAGGATGTGTTTAGCCTAACTATGCAAGCAAGGAAAGTTTTAGTGCCGCAACCATCAGTGCCGTTTGATTATTCAGCCTACCAGTCAATCGATATTCGCCGCGTGACAGCAGACCAAGTCCACATTGGGCAAATCATCATTGCCTATCGCGGTGAAAAAACAACCGAGTCAGAAGACCGTGCGTTGGCCAAAGCTATCGTTTCAGTGAGCGGGGCAGACTCATCTCTTGAGGCCATTAAGGCAGCCCAGGCAAAAGATCTGGCGGATCGCCAAGCGGTATGGGACGCATGCGTTGCGGCCAAAGAATGTGTTGCTGACGATTAAACCAATTTTTCGCATGCGAAATTTTCGCACCATCATTTCAAATCAACTCAGGATGAAACCAACCATGCAATTCAACGAACCAGACGAAGTTCAAAAACAAGCCCGTGCCGTGCGTATGCGGGCACTCAAAATCCGTGTTTCAGTTATCGCGTTGCTGGTCATGCTTATTGCGGGTGGTGGATGGGCAGTGAACTCGTTTATCCAGCAGATCGGCGCCAAGAACGTTGCTCAGGTCAATCTCAAGAATGCTAACCAGGAAGTCGCACGTTTGACGCAAGTAAAGAAAGACCTGGAAGCGAAGCTGAAGGATGCTGAAACAAATGCCACAAGTATCGGAAATGCCAAATCCGATTTACAAGCAAAGATCAATGAGCAAGAGTCGCAATTGCTGGCGTTCGCTAAGCAGGCCAAGGCCTGCGAACTAATCCGGACGAAACTCAAGCTCTGATTTACAACCAGGGGCCGAATGCCCCATTTTCCAATCTGCAATGGAACAGCCAATGGAAAACGAAGAGAAAAAAGAAACTCCCCCTCAAAAGCCAAGCACGGTTCAAAAGGCAGCACAGAAACTCTCGTTCTTGCACTACCTGGCAATTGGAGTGCTGCTTGTATGCCTTTTTCTGTCCGCGTTTAATCACCATTAAACATCACATGCCAACCTACAGAATCTCAGGTCACGAAGTTACTGATGCCGACGATGTTCGGCTTCAAAGAGCGCTCGCCTATGCCTACGACAATAAGCAACGTCCACTGTGCAGCTGTCGGGGAAAAGGTATCGAAATGTATGTCGCTAAAATTGGCGAGAGATATTCGATCAAGCGCATGCCAAACACTGGTAGCGAACACTGGCCAGGCTGCGTTTCGTATGAGCCGCCACCGTCGCATTCCGGGCTTGGTGAAGTAATGGGGACCGCCATCGTCGATGATCCGAAGATGGGGACTACCACGTTGAAGCTGGCGTTTTCGCTTTCAAAAAATGGGGAGGGGAAAGCGCCCCCATCCTCTGATGGCGAATCCGATAGCGTGAAGACCGATGGCAGCAAGCTCACCATGCGCGGCATGCTCCACTATATATGGAAAGAATCGGGACTCCATCGCTGGCAACCGGACATGCCAATTCGCCTTACCTGGCCCGTCATTCGCGACAAGCTTCTCCTCGCAGCCGGCAACAAGATTTCAAAGGGGAAAAATGTTCTGGAATATTTGTTTATTCCTGAACCATGGAGCGTTGACAGAAAAGATGAGATTGCGAACCGTCGCCTCGGCACTTTCGTAAAGGCTTCCTCAGCGGTTAAGGGAGTGCGGCGCTTGATGATCGCTATAGCGGAAGTCAAATCGTTCGGAACAGCAAGGTACGGTTTTCAGATCCAGTTTAAGCAAGCTGATTGCGTGTTCATGATGAATGAGGATATTCACCGCCGGATGAACAAGCGTTTCGCACGTGAAATCGATATCTGGAACGCCGATACAGAGAAAAAAGTGCATTTGATGGCGATCGCAACCTTTAGCGTCGGGCCGACAAATCTCCCCTCAATCGAAGAAATCGCCTTGATGGTTACTCACCCATCGTGGATTCCTGTCGATAGCGCTGCTGATTTTGCCCTGGTATCGAAGTTGTGCGATTCGCGTCGCAGCTTTGAAAAAGGGTTGCGCTACAACCTTCCCGCTTCGAAGCCGCTGGCGTGCGTCACACTGATCGACACAGATCCTGCAGTAGCAGCTTTTATTCAACCAGCTGACGCATCAGAGGAATATGTGAAGGAGCAAGAAAAAATCATCGCTGAAAGCAATTCTTCGCATTGGCTTTGGAAAGTTGGGGAAGCCGAAATTCCTGAATTGCCACCACCATCGCGCCAGTAATTTTGACAAAGGCGCTAAAAATAGCCGCTCTCAAGAGCTTGGCATCCCTCTTGCCCCGTCACAGCGATGAGACGGGGCAAAACGCGCTTGATGACCTGGTGGGTGCCCTCGACGTTCAAATTCAAACTCTAGCTGCGGATTTAGCAGCAAGAACAACTGCTGCCGGCATTCTCTTGCCATCATCTGCGGTGCTTTTAGAAACACTACGATCAAGGCTGTTCATCAGCGTCCACGGCTACATGCTTTACTTCACAGATGGCCGCACGTGCTATATCGACCCCCACGGCGCCGGCGGTCATCTTGGCTACGCGCCTACCGAAGAAATGATGTCCCGTTTCCTCACCAAAATCGCAGAAGAATCTTTCAAGAAAAAATGACCTGTTCCCCAATGTTTTTTTGTTTCCACACTGCTAGAATCTTCGAACACTTACTTTAAGGAAACAGAATGAAAAAAATTAGCTTGCTTGCTGCTGGAATGCTTTTTGCAATCTCGGCCTATGCCCAGCAATCGGACAAGGTTAGCGTGAGAGATATGGGAGTTGCGCCGGGCCCAGCGCCGCAAGCACGATATCTGGTGGGTACAGCAACCAATGTGACGGCCAGCGACTTGAAGACGGTGATTTTGGAGTTCAATCTGTTTGACGCCCAAAATGCGCAAGTCGGCAATGCGTCAGCGGTTACACAAAATCTGGCCGCTGGTGGTGCTTGGAAATTCCAGGCGCTAACGGTGCAGCCGTTCGATCATGCCAAGCTCGCACGTATTACCGCTTACTGAAAAGGTAAATAGTGGCAAAAGATTATATTGTGCGAAGGACGGTCGCAAACGGCTCTGCAATCGCTTCTTTGCATCCGGTCATTGGACCTGTGTATTGGGAGTTCGTCGACGAATCGGAGTGTAATGCTCCTGATTATTATGGTTTGACTTGTGAGATCGAGAGTGCGTACTTAGCTAGTAGGAAATATGAGAGATGGAACCGAAGGAATTTTTTTCTGAGCCAGATCATCGACGGAGCCTATGAAATTGGAATGAGCCAGGATGACGATATCGCTCATTATCATTGGGGCATCAAAAGCCTGGCGGAAAAGGCCAAAACAACGCCGGGCGAATTCATGGCATGGGTTGCAAGTACAACATGGGTAGAGTGTCCGGCACCTGTCAGGACCATGTTCATCTCAGATTTCAATGGGCATTTGGGTTACCGTGCAGAATGGACGGATGATCCAGGCAAAGCCATTGGCTTTTCGCAGGCAGAGATCGACGATGGAGATGATGAACTGGATGTGATTTTGGCCAGAAGTCTTGGCGAATTTGTCTCTCGTGCATCACCTTATGCAAGTAGTCCGCGTCGTGTAGTTACCGAGGACAAGAACTACGCACTTCTTGCCGACGTAGATTACGCCTTTCATCGGATGCAAATTGGTGACGACCAAACATCCTATGACGAAAGGGCAATGGCATACGCGGCGTTGGCAGGCAGGCAAAGCGCAAAGAATGGCTTGGCTGAAGTTTCTCAACACCTGTCGAAGTTTCCCTGTTTGGTTGCGGCATTCCAAATGGGATTCGCTTTAGAAAACTGGTGCGAAGAAGCTAAAAATGGTATCAGAAGCGGTTGAAAATATGGGTTCACCCACATTTTCAACCTATCGACTACAGGTCGTTACATCGAGAGTGATTGTTCTTGCGAAATATCTTTGTCGCGATCGGGGACGATTTGAATTTGACGTGAAACCGATTGCTCCTGGTTCGTCTTCTTACTTTCTTCTTCCCGCTTGATATCGATCGCTGTGGTCTTTGTCGTCTCCTTGCCGGCGTTCTTCAGCATTTCCTTTCTGTCGCTAGTCACAATTTCCGTGTTGTCCTTGGCGCGTGAGGCGGCCACGTATGCTGCTTCTCGATTGAACCAGTGGGCGCCTACTTCGCTGACAGCAATAATCTCGCGGTGGTTCGTCACCCCTTGTTCTTTGTACGTTGTTCGCGCATAGGCTAGATCGACGGTTGCCATCTGCTTGTTGCTAAAGGCTAGTTCTCGTGGCTTTTCACCATCCCATTTAATCGTCGTCTTCTCGTTGTCGATGGCGGTAATCGTACCTCGCTCACCATTCACAACGCGATTTGGATCTTTCTCTTTGCCGTGATTAGCGCGAGCCTCCACGCGATCACCGACCGAATAGCTGCGCTGCTCCAGGCGGGCATAGTCCAGTTTTTTGAACTTCTCTGGTGAGATGGTGAACTGCTTGCCGTCTTCACGTTCAATGGTAATTTTGTTGTTTTTAGCATCCATTGACAGGATCTTGAGAACGTCTTCAGATTGAACGCCTAGTGATCGATATGGCTTCATCGCGATCACGCGATCAACTTTGTTCTGGTGAAGCGAGGCGGCATACTTCTTCTGCGCGGCCGTCAGTTTAGGGTCGTCCAGGTGCTGCTTCGTATACTCAACACTGGAAATCCTGCCTGCTTCTTTCAGCTCGTCACGCACTGCGCTGTTAATTTCTTTCCGATCGGCGTTCGTAATCGCGACGATACCGACTTTTGGAGACTCCACACCGCGCTTTTCTAGCTCTTCCGTGTTGGCAAGATATCGCTCTGCGGCCGTCACAGCTAGGTCTTTATCTTCGACTTCCGAGATTGGCAGCACGTTGATTGCTTCTGCATACCAGCCTTTTTTCATCGCATGGATTGCCAACTTTTGCTCTGGTGCCGCATTGTCAAAGCGGCGAGTTTCTTCGATCTTGGACAGATTAATTCCTGCTTGCTGTGCCTGGGCAAAGGCGCGACCAGCTGCGACAGATCCGTGCTGTTTGATATCACCCTGGAGTACAACGCGCGCGCCAATATCCCTGGCCAGCTCAGTCAGACGTGCCGTGTCTTTCGTGCCGGTTAAAGAAGTTTCGTCCATGACCAGCAGGTATTGCCGGCCCTCGACGTGGCCTGTGGTCTGCAAGTTGCTCAACTGGGCCTGCTTCGCTGCGAACTGCTGCTGCAGCTCATTGAAGTTGCGCAGGCCTTTTTTATCCCGTTCGTCAATGACTTTGGTTTTCTCGTCCCCCCCTACAATGCTGTAGCTGGCAAGGCTGGCGCCGAGTCGCGTTTCAAGATTCGCCCGTACCTGTAACGCACCTGCTTTAAACCGGTCCTGGAAGCGTTCCGCGGATCTCCATGCCACTTTCGCGGCCTCGTGACGCTCGATGCTGCTATCCGTCAGATGGTGGCCAAGACGGTTTAAGACATTGTGAGGTGACGCCGGCGATTTATGCACCTGGCCGGTCTTTTCGTCGAAGACGTATCGGGCAGTTCCAAAGCCTCCCAGCTCGCCCTTTAAGTTCAGGTCAAGGCGCTGAACCAATTTGACTGCAGGAGAATTGTCTTTTTGGTGAGCAATTTGGATGGCCAGCTTATCGAGATCACTTTTCAGCATCTGCGCCTGTTGATCATTGTGGAGCATGAATGCGGCTACAGTTTGGCTTGGGATGCCAGTATCTTTCTCCAGGTTGCGCGCTGCTGTAGTCGTGGTGGCGATACCAACAATTTCCCAACCTTTCTCGGCTGCTACTTCGCGCACGAACTCTAGGGCTGCAGTCTTCCCGGTGCCGGCATCGCCTTGCACGCCTTGGTACTTATCCGCATGCATTAGGAGATTCTGTGCTGCGATACGCTGCTCGTAACTCAGGCGCCAGGTGGTATTTGTCTCCGCGCTCTTGCGCTCTTCAAATTTTAGTAATGCACGGTCGAAATCCTGTTGCTCGATAAGTACCTTCACGCCTTTGTTATGACCTTGCTCGATGGCGTCTTTAAGCGTTAGTTCATGGGAAACGGCCGCAGCAGTCGTAACTAACCTTGCGTCTTCACCTGGCCGGTTCTCACGCTCAACCAGGCTACGATCCTTGAAGCGCTCCGAGATGGCTGCCTGGATGTCGGTGATGCCGGCATCACCGATGGTGAAAAACACAGCTTGCTTTTCCAGGTCCGACAACTTGAACGTCTGTTCACGCTCCGACAAGTGCTCGATAGCCCGGTTCAGCGCGGCATTCGCAGCCACGGATCTCGCCCTGGTTGGGTCGAATCCCTGTTCCTCCCTTGATTTAGCACGATCGATGGCAGAATTGACAATGCGATCAACACCAAGCCCCATATCAGCTGCACGATCGCGCCATTGTTGCCAAAGAATATCCTTCCCGATATCGCTCTTGGCTGCCCGACTATCCAGGACTGCTGTTTGCCGCTCAAAATAGGACGCATGCTCGGGGTTGCCCCCATATGCGGCAATCGCCTCATTCATTTGCTTGGTACGCTGGCTGAATTCGCTCAGCTGCTCTGCAGTAATGCCGGCGATCTCAAAATCCACTCCATTTTCGTTCCGGACAATCTGATAGCCAGCCTCATGCAACAGCATCGACAGTTCGTTTTTGTAAATTGTGTCAGCTGAAGCACGTATTTTGAATAGCTCGTCATTCGTCAAGCTCCGCCATTTCTTGGCCTCTGTGTCGTAGGTGGCGGACACGATGACATTGTGATTATGCAGCTGGGGATCGTTCTGACGGCTGGTTTCGTGCTGTACTGTGGCATACAGCAAATTATTTGTATGCTTGATGACATTGTTTCCATCGCTGTCCTTGATGCGGACTTGAGAAGCATGGCGTTCAATCCAAGCCAAGGCACGTGCATTGGCCTCGATGTGGGCGTCCACTACGCGCCTATCACCACCGACCAGCCCCATCACTGAAACTGACTTCGGCGCCGATACGGTGAAGTCATAACCCAAGCGGCGATCGCCGCCTTTGCTGTTCTTCGAGAGATCTTGCGTTTCCCCATTGTCAGGATTCAGCAGACGCCCTTCTAGGTGGTCAACAAATGCTTCTTTGGTGACTTTCTCACCCTTAATTCCCAGCAGCTCTGCACCGGCTCCTTGCCAAGTGGCGACCGCCTGGTCATTTGCATAGTAGTTGTCAGCTTCACGAGCAGGAGTATTTCCGTCTTTGGCTAACGCTGCGTCATGGTATTTTGCTGCGTCTCCGCTGCTAGAAATCGTGGCCGAGCTAATCAATTGTCATCTCCGTAGAACGGTTCAACGGTCACGCCAGATTCGCCGACGCCAGGTCCAGTCGGCAGCTTTACTGTCATCGACGTGAAGCGGCCGGAAGGATGGTAATCCTTCGGGGCGAATGTCTCCGCCCGGCTTGGCAGGCCGTCGCGATTCCAAGTCACTTTCAGATATGGGTATGCATTAACACCGCCGGCATTGGTCATAGTGAATGTTAGCTGGCTAGATCCATTTGGCCGCGGCGCCATCGCAAATTGATCTACTCGGATCATAGCGGCGTCATTCCGGTAGGGGCGAAGCTCATAGCCTGAAATTCGTGATAAGTCACCTTCGTGCAAAACTGCTGGAGGCTGTTTCTTATTGAAGGGGTCAATTCCAGTTTGCACGGCATCAAGCACTTCTTGTCGGTACAGCACCAAAACAAGAATCCCGAGAAATAGAAGGAAACCAATAAACTGCCACAAGCCTTTAAGGCCTAAAGAATCATTGCTCATATCAGAATCCCATATTCAAGTCGCCCTGCTTGCCCTGTTCTGCTGCTGGGCTATCGCTTCCAGAATCTGTGGCTGGCGCAAAGCCCATAGTGATCGCCGTCACTGGATTTTCAGGATTTTGACTCCCTGGGCCCTCCGGTTGAATCTGTTTGCGTTGTTCGGCTTCTTTGGTAGCAGCGTCGCGCATTTCTTGCGCTTCGACGATTACGCCATCAAATGCAGTTTCACCAGCCTGCAGCTGGCGCCGGGAAATTGCAAAACGGTTGTCACGTGCAGGCAAATCAATCCTTGGTGCGAAGCTGGCGAGGCGAGCTGCTTGTTTTCCATTTGGTAGCCAGCTTGAGAAATCAACCTCTGCGACAGGAAAGTGACCCGGCACTTTGATGTATCCAACGCAAGGGTTAAGTGTTCCAAGTGTGGATGGCATGACTATCCATTTCCTGTCGTTCTCATTAATGACAAGACCGGCACCATCGCGCTGCTCAACAACTGCCAACGCTTGATTCTGGGAAACAACCTCCATCTCCATCTGTCCGATTCTTCGCGCTGCTCGATCCTGCGAATCAGGATCGTTAATTGCAAGCTGCAACGTCGTATTGAAACAATTCATGATGGTTTCAGCTCGATCCTGCCCAACTTCCGATGTCAGCTGTTTATCGCTTTGAGTTCCAGCAGCTACGCAAACACCATACTTGCGCAATTCAGCCAAAACTTTGTCTACTTGGATATCGCCCAAGGTAGGTATCTCATCAAAGAAGAACCAAAAACGGTCAAAAAATACTTCTTGTTGTTTAGCAGCAATGGAATCAAAAGCCATTTGCAGAATCAATCTATACATGGGGGCAAACATCGCCCGCGTGTCCTTAGTACCTACCAAGTAAAGGCAACTATCATCATCACGCGCCAACCATTCGCTGATCGACCACGCACCCGGATTCACCGCAGCAATTCCGTCCAGGTACATTGATATTGAACTCAGAACCCCTTGGCGTTGCTGCTTGGAATCCCCTGCGATCGTTGAACTTGCCACAGAGTTCTTGACTAAAATTGCCATTTCTTCGGCTGGCATTTCAAGAAATGCACGTGCAATATCGCGCGTATCTATCGCTCCTTTTTCAGCCAACCTTCTCACTATTACGGTAAAGACGGCTCTAGCGGCATCTTCAAAAAACTTGTTATTGCCTGCTGCATGCCCAGGTGGCCTAGGCGGTAAAAATGCTTCTGAAAGGGTATTGGCGTTATAGCTGTATTTGAGCTCAACAAAGAGGCTAATAGGGATTGAACCTATCAGTGCCGGATTAAAAAAAACGTCGATACCTTCTCGGAAATAGCTTCGATAGTACCCACCGGTACTGTCATAGATAATTGATTTCCGTTTCCGTGCAAGAACCTGCTGGATCAGATCATGCATGGCAAGAGACTTACCAGATCCTTGCGCGCCGTTGAAAAGCATTCCGCGCATTGGTGCATCCTTGGGGATTGCAACATCTACTATTTTGTAGTCGGTCGGTCCCGCTTCTTTCACTAGCTTGTCAAGAGTTTTTGCATCGACCTTTTCAAGCGCACCTTGAATACGTTTGTTGGCTTTTTGATGACGCCCGATCTTTACGAAGTATTGCCAAACTGACGCATATCCGATACCACCAAAAATCAGAGCGAGCCAGAAACACATAATTAGGTTGTCGAATCCTTGGCGGTCGTCTTTGAACAAAGTTTCAAATTCAGCTGCGGAAAGATTTTGTACAAGTACACCATCCGGCCTTTTGACCGTCACCACTCTAGGTTGTCTATCAGCATCTCGAATGAACCACCTTCTATGCGATCCTTCAGACATAAATTTAGACATGACGATGTTCTTGGCTACATCTACGCTTTGTGTAGAACTCCAAGAAATCCAAAATATAAACGGAAGTATCAGACCTGGGATTAGGCCGAATTGAACTGCACGTCGTACCGCCTGAACGGTTAGTTTGACCCTTGTGATAAAACTAGCCTGGCCTACGCCAGCGTCTGTAGCTGCTGAATTCTTTTCCACATTACCCTCGCTTAAAGGATGTAAAACCGGCCATCACCAACATATACCTCGCCGGCATTATTTTCTTCCACAAGCCGGAATCCATCCAACTCAGGTGGCAAAACGTCTGCTAATGTCGGACCAACTTGACCTGTTGACGTACGCCACTGTCCGCTTGGCAATTGCATAAAATCAGCAGCTCGGACAAATTGCATGTTGTCGATAATCACTAAATCGACAACACAAGGATTTTCCTCGAATTCGTGACGATACTCGTTTATCAAAATGGCAGCGGTGCCGCCAGCGTTTTGATATTCAGAGCAGACCTTGCTGTACGTTCCTTGCCGCAGATCGCTTATTTTGTTTATTGAAAGAAAATCTGGTATCGCGTCAAACATAGTTCATCCGTTCATTTACCTTCAAGACTTTTCTGGATAGCCTTTGTATTTCCCATGGCGACTTTAATAAGCCGCATCGACTCACTCCCCAGCCGCGCCATATAGGCTTCTTGCGACTCTCCATCTAATTTCGGCAGGTTCATAATCTGCACGCGTGAAGCGAGGAAAAGATTAGCCAAAAGCATATCGGTGATTGATCCAGTAGCTGCCGATATGGCATCTACTGAATCCATCAGTCGTAACTTTTCTGGGCTGTAGGCGGTGAGCCCATTTCTTACAAAAATACGTGCAAGTGCTGAAGGGGCTATATCCAGTTTGTCTGCTTGCCGCTTCAATTCATCTATATCTTCAATATCTAACCTGATGTCTAATTGCTTCTTGGCCATATTCGCTCCTTATATTTCCAATTTTAATCTATTTTCGCACTATCAAATCTGACGTATGACATTGTCTGACGCTATAAAACATTGATAAATAAGCAATTAGTAAAATTCATTTACAATTTTCCTTTTGCTTTTTGTTTTCTGTCTGACGACGTTAAACCTTATGCCAAGCGGAATACAGGTCGATTTTAAGCTCTCGCGTCAGCGTGCGTAATGTGTGCAGATTTAAAGGGGGTGTGGGGACTCCCACGAAGTTTAGTTTTTGTGTTGATGGGCGTCGCAGACGACCGGCGGCACACTGGAGCCTTTCGGTTTCTTTTTCGGGATGCGTTTCTCGATCATTAGGGATAGAATTCGAATCGTGACAATTCTCCCAGAATAACTTTTGACCATAATGCGAAGGAAATGAAGCATGGCGAGTGAAGCGCAAGCGAACGTAGCGACAGCTACACCGAAGAAACGTAGCAAGACGATCGATGAAAAAATCGCGGATCTTGATGCGCAGCTGAAGGTACTGCAACGCAAGAAAGATGAGATGGCAAAAAAGGAACGGGAAAAGAATGGGAAAGTAATCGCCGCGCTTTTCCAATCAGAAGGATTGTTGGATGTTTCCGCAGATGTTTGGAAAGCCAACATGCTCCAAATCAAGAAGGTTTTAGGTGTTGATGCCTAGCAGGAGACATTAGGAAAGAGGCTCGTTGCGATTAGTGTAGTGATATCCACAAATCCACATGCCCCTTGTCCCCGGCCGCGACCGCAAGAGTCGCAAGAGCCGGGGAACGTGCCCGGTTATCCACAAAAGACTTTTTGTGGGTAACCGATAAGGCACGTGGGCTTGTGGAATTGTGGGGTATCACGGACGTTCAGATACAGATGCTTTTTCTGGTTTTTTGGTTTCTCCTACCTTTCGGCTACCTCCGAGCTTTATCCACACATCCACATGCCCCTTGTCCCCGGCCGCGACCGTAAGAGTCGCAAGAGCCGGGGAACGTGCCCGGTTATCCACAAAAGACTTTTTGTGGATAACCGATAAGGCACGTGGGCTTGTGGATTTGTGGGTAAAGCGTTCTGCCCGATACATCAATAGTCAGCACAATCGTTCATCCGCGCATAGCGTGGCTAATTCATAGTTGTGTCTGGAGGTGGGTGGCCTCGCCGGAGGGGGAACACCTCCGAGAGAGCGGTGGCCGGATCGAATAACGGTCGGGCCATCGTTGGTTTTCGGTCGAGGGGGTGGGTGGCCTCGCCGGAGGGGGAACGCCTCCGAGAGAGCGGTGGCCGGATCGAATGCCGGTCGGGCCATCGTTGGTTTTCGGTCGAGGGGGTGGGTGGCCTCGCCGGAGGGGGAACGCCTCCAAGAGAGCGGTGGCCAGGCAGAACGGCGGGCGATACAGGGCAGAAGTCTATCCGCCCTGGGAATTCTTTCTGACGCCTATTTTTTAAGGATAGAGATTCATCAATAAATCAGCACACTCGCTGACTTTCATGTCTGTGTACTCCGACATGAGTTCTGCATCTTTGGTGCTTGTAATGGCGTTTTCCGACACCGGCACACCGAGCCTTTTCAACTGTTTCAATTCCAGCGCGACCATCTCGCTAAATGAAATTTCATGTTTATCATTCATTTTTTATCATCCTATATGTCGTAGATCGAATACTCATTTAAGGAATGCACCAATCTCCCCTATGTAAAGTTATTTTCTTGTTTGCGTTTGGCCGCTGCGCGTTCATGTAAGCGCTGTATCGTCTTACGAACCGCCTCGCGCTGTGCCTCGGTCTGCTCAAATACTTGGGGTTTCAGGTCTAAGCGCCCGTCGTCATACATGCGCATCATGGATGCTAGATAGCTCGGGTCGCCCGGCCAGCCGCAGCGCTTCCAATACGCCAACAATTCGGTCTTCTCCTGGTGAGCATAAGTCGCCATTTTTGCGCGCGCCTGTCGCCAACCGTTGGCTCGCCGGGCACGATCTGCAATTTCCTGCCTATTCCATCGATCTCGACGCAATGTCATTTCGCTGTCTACATCTGTCTGCTCGGCCGCAATGAATTCCGGGAAAAGCGGATAACGCTCGATTTCCCGTTTTTGCTTACGTGCATATGCCTTTCTCTTGCGCTCGGTATCGTGGAATTCGTACCTTTCTAGCCGCTTAAATCTCATCGTTCGATTTCTTCGTTTAACTTAAAGACGTTCCGCGACAAAAACTTCCGCCACTTCATCCAGGAACATGCCCCACTTAATGGCTAGATTTTCCATGCTCATTGAACGAAGAATCGGCCCGCGAAATCCGAGCTTGCGAAGGCGATTCATTTCCGCGCTTATCACTTGGCGATTCATGTTTTTATTCTTTCTAATTCTCAGAATGAACCAGCTTTAGGCCTGCTCTCGCAAATGCACTTTTAATTTCCCCGCGGACGGGGACTTGCTCTTGTTCCTGGGCGGCTTGCCAGCGTTCAATCGTCTTGTTGGCGTATTCGATTGCTCTCACTGCGCTTTCTAAATCGCTGGTGAACCTGGGCGATATTTCTTGCGTTGCAGCTCTTACGCGCTCGATGTGCTCATTGAGGCGTGTAGGCACGTTGCATCGGGCAAATTCCTGGCGTGTGCTGCCGGACAGGTCATTTCTCGACCAGTTCAGCGCATCCACAATTCGGCGAAATTCTCCAATTTTCATTTTTAGTAGAGAAAATGAGTGTACGAATTAGCCACGTATACAACAGCTGGCGCCACGGCCATTGCGAGCAACATCGCATGCTGCCACCATGCCAATTTTTTATTAAAGTCGATTTCGTAATCCATGATTTTCCTTGGGATTAGCAGACGTAAATGAAGCCTTGATTGCGATTCGCAAAATCCTTAGCACCGGCGCAAAACACCTCATCGCCAATAGAAAACTTCACTACTGACTTTGTTTTTTTTAGAATTACTAACTTTCCGTCTACCATTCGGCTAGACGATGCTCTCACTTCACCTGTTGCGAACGATACAGCGAGAATTTTTTTAATTTCTACCGATGGCATATTTATCCTAGTAGGCTTGTCTGCGGAGGATTGCAGGAAGGCATTCTTGATCGCGGCAGAATTGGCGACCATGGCGGCATACCTCGTAGATCACATATTTCATTGTTGTTACTCGCTTAAGTTGTTATGCGGGATGGTTTGTTCGCCTGCGTTTGGATCAATAGCGGCAGTGATCCAAGTATTTTGCGATCAGCTGCGCGTCTTCTCTGCAAGATTGCTGGAAGCCTTCCAGAGAGGCTTTAGCGCGAGCTGCAAAGATTTCGTAGTGCAGACCACATCCTTGATTCGCTTTGTTCAGGATTGCGTCTACAACGTCTTTGATTTTCTTGGTTTCGCCGGCAACGGTAATTTCCGCCTCTCCTGCCTGGTCGCTTTCTTCACGGGTAAATACCGGTGTTACTTCTTCAATTTCCCATGCTTCGCAACTCTCAACATAAGCGATCGCATCTTGCTTCGTTTTGAATTCCCCGATAATCCCTGAGTCTGCTTCGTCATGCCGGTGAACCACATATGCATAGTCACTGGGGGAGTAGCTGACCGAATAGGTATAGTCCAGTCCTGTCAAATCGTAGTAGGTTCCGGACGACCAGCAACGGATGTACTCGCCATGATCGTCTTCAACTCGGAATTCAGCAGCTGTCAGCCTTCCATCTGCAATTTCCAGCCGTTCCATTGCAGCTTCGATATATTCGTTCGAATATCCTTGCTCATGAGCAAATGAGAGATGCCGTTTGGCAAAATCATATTCCGCCTCGGCTGCTGACAAGTCGATACGGATATAGACTCGCTTTAATGAAAATGCAGCGTCCAACTTCAGTGCGTCTTCAAAACTCTCGGGGATTCTCGACATTTTTAATCTCCTGGATGACTTAACCAATGACTACATTATATCACTTTACAGATTACTGAGTACTCTCTAATGCGATTTTTAATCATTGTATTTACTAATCATCTGTAAGACCTTGGTATACATTGGCTATCCCCTCCCCCCACACTACCGAACCGCTTTTTAGAGTGCTGCTCATCCTGGGCGAGCTGGCCGCCGTGTCCCGATAGGGCACGGGGTTTCGGCCTGCGATCTACGTCCGGCGGGTAGCCCGAAGCCCTGGCGCCGTAGGTGCCAGGGTGAGCCGGTAGGAGCCGGCGCGGTTAGCGCTGCCGCGTAGCGGCACTCCGTATCCCGGCGAAGGCCCGTCGGATGCGCTGAGGCCGTTGGGCAAGGTCAATGAAATTTCGCATGCGAAATTTCTCCTTAACTCCTGGAAGCTATTAAGGGCAAGCGAAGCGCGCAGCGCCAAAGGCGCGGAGGCGTTAGCCGACCGAAGGGAGGGAAGGATTGAAGCCCGAAGGGGCGAGACGCTGCAGGCGGCTCGATGCGAAGCACGAAAGCCCGACCCGGCGTAGCCGGGGAACGCCAAAAAAAGAAGGTTGGTATTTCAACGAATCCTAAACTGCCCCATAAGATGGGGGGTCAGGAACTCGTATAGCGGGGCCGATAATTGCGGTTCCAAGCCTTCGCATAAGGCGAAATGGAAAAACTTTTCCACGGTCGGTTTATAACTATCCGGCAACGAATTGAGCAATGAAAGACTGCATACCATGTCGGGGTGCAGGAACGACACCACAAATTGCACAAGCTGTTCGCCATGCTTGTTGCTTGCGTTCTGCTCGATCAGACGGATGATTTCACCTATCTCTATTGGCAATGACAAAATGAAGGTTTGACGGTCTTGGGGAGTGCTATGGGTCATGGGAGAAAGGGTATTTTTAACAGGGTAATTTTACCGTGCCTCCCCTGCCCTGCCCTTTTTAGTTCTGTTCCTGGTCAGCATTGACTCCGCCAGAATCCCAACACGCTTGTAAAGAGATAACCGCATTGCTGTATTAACAGGCCATTACGCTCGATGCTGATGGCGAAAAGGATCATTGCGACATTTGCCACGAGGAACCCAAGCCAGCCAAATCTGGCAATGGCTGGCTTGTTGAGCGCGAGTAGGAACGCTCCCAGCAGGCCAATAATCGATCCAGTCCATTCATACATAGATATCATGGTTTTCCTTATCGTTGCGCCCTAGGGCGTGCAGGTTGGGGTTCTTGGCGGGCCAGCTCGGCCGCAGCTGCATCGTAAGAGGCTATCCACTCGTCCGCGCCATTTTTATCAATCGGTTTTTTCTGATTCGTAACTGGTGGCAGAGGCTTGCAACGCGCCAGCGGCACGATTTTTTTGACGGTGAAATAGACGCCTGATTTTCGTTCGGCGCGGTTCTGCCATGTCTGCATGCTGCCAAAGACCTCAATGCGCGAACCCTTCGTGAGCATCAGTTCAGCATCTTTGGCCAGCTGTCCAAAGCAGCGCATATAAAAATAGCTTGCCTCCTGATCCGCATCGGGGTTGTCCACCGCAATCGTAAAGCTCGCCTGGGCGCTCTTCGTGTCCTTCCCCATATCCAAGTCGCGGACAACATTGCCGATAATTCGGAATGCTGCTCCTGACGGTGTATGTTGCTGGCTGGATACGTTAGTCATTTTGAGTTCACTTTCGTATTTCTTGGCTGAATGTGACGCACTCGGCGTCACTCAATTTGAGTAACTTACGGCTTCACCTGGCCACGCTCAAACCGAGTAATCAGGCGGTGTAATGCTTCTGGATGGGCCGGATATTTGCTGCGGCTGTTCCAGTAATTGAGAACGGTTTGGCCTGCTGGCGCACCCATTGCCCGAATACGTGCGCGGGCAGACATCCAGCCTAGAGCCCTCGCTGTCCTGGTCTCGCGTTGCTGGCGGTCATGAAGGGCGCGCAGCTGGTCAATTTCCTGATCGACGGGGAGTTGGCGTTCCGAGATTTCCGCTGCGAACAGTGGAAAATCTGTCTCTAACTCGCGCCGTTGCCTGCGCACGATGGCGGTGCGCTTTTGGTGCGTCTCCCGATACTGGCGTTTTGCCAAGCGTTGAAAGCGCATGTCGTCACCTCTTAGGCAGCAGCGCCGCAAACCAGCATGCGCCGCCCGCTGCGCTGCACTGTCAAGATTCCGGCGAGCACTTCCTGGAAGTGTTCGCCTTCGTTTTCGGTTTGAGCCACTGCCAGCGATGCAAAAGTCGCGATATTGCGGTCGTCCCAGTCGTTGCCAAAGCAAACCGTCACGCGGTTGCGCACAGTCTCATTGAGGCCATTGATAACGATGGTTCCTTTGCCGAGATATCGGCCCATAAGTTCGCGCTGATCCGCTGCCTTAATCTTTCCGCGCCATTCGCCGTATATGCTGCCGGTGCGTTCCAGCAGGAACAGCGCCAGATTTGCTGCATAATCGATGTCGTCGAAGGCGTCCGGCAGGATGCATTGAGGTTGAAGATTGTTCATTGCTTAGCCTCCGCTTTAGGGTTTCCGAAGCCTGCCGCTGCAAGAATTTCCAGCTGGTCAGAATTCATTTCCGAATCAGAGACGGTTTTGACTTTCTGATAAATCATGGTGCCGTAAATGTCAGCCAGTTTTCGGGTTTTAGGGCCGAGCTTTTGGCCTTCCGTGCCTTCAAGTCTGGTCATCAGGTTGATAGCGGATTCGATTTGCTCGATGGTGAATTGCGCCATATCGTTGCCCCTCTGTTGAATTAACCAATGAAAGAATTATAGCATGTTATAAATTACTTGATACTCTATAACAGCTCTATTTATCATTGTATTTATTGATAATTCATAAGGTTTTGGTATACGTTACCTATCGCTACTTTAAAAATTTCGCATGCGAAATCTGAGGCACGTAATCACGCGGCCGAAATGAAAATGCCGCCACAAGGGCGGCATATTGCAATCCTCAATTACTCAACGATCGAGGATCAGCATGGCCGTACCTACGTTCGTTCCTGATTCCGCAAATGTGCTGTCGGGGAGCACTTCCCAGATTCCACCTTGGGACTCAACGAACGGTAGCAGCAGGTCTTTTTGTTTAGGGCCGTTGGCGCAGATCGCCACCAGTCGTCCGCCCGGTTTAAGCATGTTGTAGGCATGGCGAATGTGCTTGATATCGTCCGCATTTACAAAAGGTGGATTCATGCAAATTGCATCGAATTCGCCACCCAAGGTTTCAGCGCTGCAGTTCAGAAAATCGCCGATAACAACAGCCCGCTTTGTCGCATCGAGGCGGCCGCCTAGTTTTGCATTGATTTCCACCGCCACCACGCTGCAGCCTTCGGGAAGCTGGTCAAGAATGCGGCCGGTGCCGGCGCTAGGTTCTAAGACGCGCATGCCTGGCTTAATGCCTGCCTCATCGACCATGCGTGCCGCCAGCGTTTCGGGTGTCGGGAAAAGCTGCGGAGCGGTTACGAACTCGACGCCGCGCTTGAGCTGCTGGCGCATCGCTTCAAATGCTGCAGCATCGAGTTGCGGTGCAGGCGTTGTCTCTTCCTGGGCGGCGGGGGCTTCGCTGGCCATTGCTGTTGCTGGTTGCTGTTCAGCCGCTGTGCAGCTGGTTGCCGTGGCTATTTCTTGGATTTCATCTTGAGTAACTTCGGCGGGTGAGTTGTTTTCTGTTGCTGGTGCTGCTGGTGGATTGCTTCGCTTCGCGTCGGTCAAATATACCGCCGTCAAGCCGCCACGGTGAATCATAGAACGGACTCGGTGCCGCCCGTATTGCTCGCCCTGAGAAACTGAATTCTTGATGTCCGGGCGATAACCGCCGGGGCGCTTTGCGCCATGTCCCAGCTCGCGGGAACCTTTGTAGTCCTTGTGGGTAGAATCCCATTCGGCCTTGGTGATGTGGTGGAAGCCTTCGCCTGGATAGTTGCACATTGGCGGCAATTTGGCAGATTTCTCCACTTCAGCGGCTTTCTCTGCACTCGGTGCGCGATAGTCTTGCACTTCTTCGATGCCGCGAATCGGCACGAATCGTTGATTCGTGGTCACGCTATTGATTCGGCCTCCCGCCTTGTTCACGCGTACAACATCGAACCATTCACCGCCAATTTTTACTTGGCCGCCCTTTTGGATGTCGAATTTGTCGGCGGCAAGTCCGCCTTGCTCGGCCAGCATGGCGCGCTCATATGCAAGGCGATTTTCATAGTGGGCGATCCAGCGGTTGCAAAACGCGATACGGCGCGGGTATGCGGTCTTAGCTGCCTTTATCACCTCCGCCAAAGAACGCGGGGCATACAATCCTGGATACTCGCCAGTCAGGGCCGTATATGCCGATGGGTTGCCGTTGTGGTCTTCGCGATCGCCTTCCTTGCGCGCCAGGTAGAACGTTGACATACCGGCGATACGCAACGCGACAGCCATTTGCAATTCGGCGTCTTGTTCTGCCTCGCATTCTGTCCACAACTTCAACCACATATCTGCTTCATCATGGTTTTTCTTCTGCTTTCGCAAGTCCGCTTCAATGGTCTTGATTCGGCGGGCGCGCACGTCCGGGCGTTCCTTGTATTTGGCATGCGCAAGCGCCCCAGCTGCGCGGCGCTTCCAGTAGTCGGCGGTGTCCCATAAGCTAACTGCGCGGCGCATGTGGTTTTCCATGCGCTCCTTGTCCTTGCGCGCTCGTTTTTCGCTGTGATGGCCGATTAAAATCGGTTGGCCGAAATCAAAGCGTGCGCCGATATCGGATACTGCCTTGTATGCGAAGTTCGCTTCTTTTGTCCTGCTACCGTGATAATCGGTGAAGCGGTCGGCGCGTTCTTCCGCACGGCTTGCCAGCGTCGTATCTTCGTCGCCAATTTCCCCCGCCAGTTCTATTAACAGGTCTTCCCGGGCCGGCGTCCACATGCTCGCCACAAAAAAACCTTGCTTGGGCGCATAGATAAAACCTGCCTTCTTTACCCGATCGTACAACTCCTTATCCAAACGCGACGTTGAATAGAGGCGCAATTTATTATCTTCGGGGGAGTAAGTGGCGCTGTACGACATTTTGAATTTCCTTTCGAGATTTTGGAGTGATCGGGGCGCATAGATCCGGTGCGGCGATCGTAGGTTTTCGTTTCAAACTGCTGGTGCCGCTTGGGCTATCTGGTGATCGGTTCACATGAGTCCTGTCGCGGCAAGGCTGGCAAAAAATGGAGGCGGCTGGCGGCGCAAGGGGCAAACCGGAGGCCGCACGCCTGGCCGCGCAGCGGACAGGACCGGGTGAGGATTTGAGCGTTAGCGACCCTTGCGCCGCCAGCCGTCTCCGTTTTATTTTTTTGCCTGACTAGCGGCAGGACTTATGTGCGCTGAGTAGGTAGCGTGCCGGCCACTGCAGGGGGTAACGGCGCGCAGCGCCGTCCGGGCGCATGGCGCCCTGATTAGGGGATTGGCAAGCGAAGCGCGCAGCGCCGAAGGCGCGGAGGCGTTAGCCGACCGAAGGGAGGGAAGGATTGAAGCCCGAAGGGGCGAGACGCTGCAGGCGGCTCGATGCGAAGCACGAAAGCCCGACCCGGCGCAGCCGGGGAACGCCCAAGGTCTTTTGAATTAACATCACCGCGGCTCGAAATCAGGTAATTTTCTTTATGCCGAAGGTATCTTTCAACGAAAAATGCTCAATTTGACTAACAACTACTCACCGGGCTGTGCGCTTCTCAGATCAGCTAATTTACTCAAAACGACTAATTTCAATGTTCTATTGTTCAATTTTTACTGATTTGAAACTATTCATATCGTTACTTACCAGCGCATAATTGCTTGAATACCAATTATTCTGCGGATTGACCTCGGAATTTACTTGTTGCTTATACTGCTCAAAATGAGTGATGCCTTGATAACCGGCTTCAACACTGGAGTTCTAAATTCTCAGTTAGTCAGATTGAGTGAAAACATCATGGAATTGCTTCGATTGATGGTTGTGAATGTGGCTAGACCTGTCAAACAGGAAATACTTTCCGCGATTAATCATTTACTCAAAATGACTAACAAGGTTGTCAGATTTACTATTCGGTAAGTTTTCAGTTGTCAGTCATTTTGAGTGAACGTAGAGATGCCAGAGGTTATTAAATTTCGCATGCGAAATTGCGTGATCATGTTTTTGCCGTAAGCAGCAGCCAAATCGACTTGAGAACATCTGCTCAATTTCGAGTTTGAATAACGAAGAGAAAGGACTGACTCCGTGAAATTTCGCATGCGAAATTTCATTGGAGCATTTAGTTTTAACGTTGGCCAAGTCAGGCCAGGTCAATGCAAGAGAGAAGGGGGTGCCTAGCGGCGGGGCGAAGCCCCAAGAGCGTCCGACTTGTCCTGGCATGCCAGGACGACTTACCCGGAGGCCTGAGCCTGCGGGTCACTTGAGGCCGGACGTAGCCATGCGCCCGCCCAAGCCGTGCAGGAGGATTTAGCCAGCAAAGCTAACTTGCGGCTTCAACCCAAGTTTACCCGCCAAGGTCATCAGCATATCCAAGCTGAAATCTTCAACTTTGCCTTTCATCAGGCGGGAAACTCGCGGCTGGGTCAGACCTAGTTCTTTTGCCGCTACGGCTTGTGTCCAACCTGTTTCCTTCAGGCGCTGGGAGGTTTCGGCCAGCACCTTGACGCGCATGAGCATGACTTGGGCTTCGGCAGTGTCAAAGCCCAAGTCAGCAAACACATTGCCGCTGCTGGGGGTGCGGCTTTCATCATTCCAGCGGGGATCAGTGGTTTCCATTTTCATACTCCAATCATTTTGTACCGTTTTGCCGCAAGTTCGATATCCATCTTTTCGGTCTTTTGTGTCTTCTTCTGGAAGGCATGAAGAACATAGATGGCTTTAGCAACCTTTGCCACATACATTACGCGAAACGCTCCATTTGCTTTGTCACGATAGCGGATCTCATATGCTCCTGAACCAACTGTCGGCATTGGTTTAAAATCAGTAGGCTCTAATCCGTATTGGACACGGGCCAACTCAACGCCTAAACCGTGACGAACATCTTCCGGCATATCACGTAAATCGCTCAGACTTGAGCCGAGAAATTCAATTGGTTTCATGGGTTAATTATACCAGTACTTGTATAATCAAGCAAATATTATATGCAAGTATTTGAATAAATCGCGCCGCTTTGATGTTGCGAGCGGCGCGATACAGATGCTTAAGCGGTACGCATCATTTCTGGCACCCAGCGAGTGTCAGTCAAATTGAGTGCTGCCGCCTCAACCATTTGAGCTTTTTTCAAGCCGACCATCTTATTTGCTGCGTCGGCAGAAACTGCTTCGGTCACGACAGCCAAGAGGTGCTTTGACGAAACATGGTTCAGATATGCGTCCGGTGTCGGCTTCCACCAGTCAGCCATATCCAGATTCACTGCTTTTGCCAGTTCCGCAGCAGGTACTTCTTTATCGCCATTGCCGTGCAGTACGTCGATAGACAGCGCCACGCAAAGCGCAACCAGTTGCAACAGGCTGCTTTCTGGCAGTTCCAAGAGACGGGAAAACATCGAACTGTCGTCACCTTCCTTGGCCTTCACCATCTGAGCCGCTTGCTCGATCTGCTCTTGGACGTTCTGCCATGCCTCGTTGGTTTCAATTTCCTTTGCAGCGCCTTTGAGGTAAGGCGGACGAATGGCGATGGTCGAATCTTTACGCGACCAGTCGCGGTCACTCAGCACGCCTGGAAGGATTGATGCCAGCATGACTGCAAAAGCAACTTTCTGGTTATCTGCAACCAGTTTTTGCAGGGCTGCATTACGGTGGGCGCTCATACGGCGGGTGTGCGCATCCGAATGTGCCGACCGTTCTTTTTTTTCTGGTTGTCCTTGTGACTGTGCGATGCCTGCGCCTTCGTCAGCATCCTCTTCGCTTTGGTCATCTTCGCTTTCGCTCTCGGTTTTTGCGACGGGGCGGACTTTCAGACTGGAGCGCGCCAGTACGCCATTGTTGAACCAGAAGAACGCACCAGCGCGGGTTGCGTATGCGGGGTCAATCATCACCCGCATATCTTGCATTGCTTCCATCTCTGCCTCATTGGCATCAATTTCTGCGCTCAGCTTTTCTTCTTCTTCGGTGTCCGAGGTATCTTGGTACTCGTCATAAGCCTTGGCATTTCGCGTTTCCAGAGCGTCATACTTGGCCTGCTCCTCCTCGGTAAAATCACGCTGGGTGGTCGGTGCATCGCGCAACTCAGAAATCGCCGAGTAGGGTCGAGCAACGCTTACTTCTGCCCATGCTAAGCCTTCTTGTTCCTTGATTTTATTCACTGCCAAGGTCAGTTTTTCTAATGCCAACTGTTGAACCAGCGGAGTATTGACCATGAAGCCTTCGCCCTCTTGGGCAAACAAGTCAACGTTGAATTCGCCGCCAGCGGCGAGATATGCATCCTTCCCCACGAACAGGCCGAGGGGGCTATTAGCAGGCGTTTCACCTTGGGTTACGAGGGCGCGCAGTTCTTCCGGATCGCGTTGGTAGTCTGGTGTTGCATTCCATGCTGCTTCTTGGCGTGCGTGGTCTTCCACGATGCTCAGGGCAGTCAGCTGCTGCAAGGTTGCTTCGTTCTTTCGGTAAAGATCCATCAGGATAGGGCTGATGGTTGCAAGGCGCAGACGTTGTGTGATGAGAATGGGTGCATAACCGAACATCGCACCGATATCCTTCGATGTATGCCCCATGTCTGCCAGCGCCAGAAATGCCTTGAGTTCGTCGGCTGGATGAGGGTTCGTGCGCGCCTTGTTTTCCATCAGACTTGTTTTGACAGCATCCTTGACGTCGATGATCTTGACGGGCACCGGGAAATCTTCATCGATCAGACCATCTGCCAGCTTCTTGAAAAGTGAGCGAAGACGGCTACCGCCCCCATTGATTGCGACTTTGCCAGTAGGTTTCTTGGCCTTATTCGTCTCGCGGTAGCCGATCAGATTTTGCAGCAGACCCACATCATCAATGGATGCATCCAACTCGCTGTTTTCGACTTCATCAGAACGCATGTTCAGAGGGGACAAAACGCAGTTTTTCAGTGGCACGTAGATTGAATGTGCATCCTGTTGGATTGCAATCTTTGGGGGATTCTTAGTCACGGTATTTCTCCTAATAAATGATGGTTTAAGTTGCTGCGGCTTGGTCTGCTCACCACCACCGCAACAAGATAATTATATCATTGTACAGAGTATTGAGTAATCTATAAAGATAAAAAATAGCAACTATTTTGCTTGACGTTTTTTTAGTTTTCGCCGGTTCCTATAGCCTCGGGTGGGGTTCGGGGCAGGAACTGGCCCCGAGGTGTTTCGTGGCTTTTGTCCACCGCAGAGCGGAGCGGCGAGGTGCTTTGAAATTTCCCCGTATACCTGTCGCCTCGATGTCTCAGTACCTGGAGCCGGCGCGCAGTCAAGGGAGATACCGGAGGCCGCATGCGGAGCACAGCCGCAGGCGAGCACCGAACGGGTGAGGATATCAGCGCGCAGCGCGGCCCTTGACTGGAGAAGCGCAGGCGGAGGGTAGTGTGACATCGAATAAGGCGGCAGGTAGGAGGGGGAATTTCATCACCACGCGTAGCGTGGTCTGGAGTAAATTTCGCATGCGAAATTTGAAGACTTCTTGTCCTGGCGAAAGCCAGGCTGGAATCGCGCAGGGCAGAGCCCGAAGCTCTAACGAACGATTAGCTGATCGGCAAAAGAAAGACCAAATCGAACTTGAAGGGATTGGGGGGGGCGGGCGCAAGACCCGCCGTGGCGCCGCCAGGCGCTGTAACTGGGCGTGCCGACAGCTTTATCGTCGGTACGCAAGCAAGCGGGGACGCCCGCGCGCCAAGGTGCAGCATATGGCATTTGAAGGCGGCGCAAGACCCGCCGTGGCGCCGCCAGGCGCTGTAACTGGGCGTGCCGACAGCTTTACCGTCGGTACGCAAGCAAGCGGGGACGCCCGCGCGCCAAGGTGCAGCATATGGCATTTGAAGGCGGCGCAAGACCCGCCGTGGCGCCGCCAGGCGCTGTAACTGGGCGTGCCGACAGCTTTACCGTCGGTACGCAAGCAAGCGGGGACGCCCGCGCGCCAAGGCGAAATATTGCAGGCGAAATTAGGGAAAAATTCCTGATAGAAATAATTCAAATAAACGAAATCATTGATTATAATTATAATCCCAACGTATAATTATCTTGGGTAATACAGTCGATATTGCCACTCGCAGGGGGATAGAAGGGCATGTCGAAGGTGTACATAGCTGTAAAGGATACCGAATCAGCTACGCATGGTTGCGTAGTCGATCTTGAGGCAATACCGGAAGCTCAAAGTAAGAAGGGGTCAAATCCCTGGGAACAGGGAGCGCAAATCGGCGAATGGTTGAAATCTGACCTCAGCAGGGCAACATCAATTATTGATGCGATTGCAAAAAAGACAATTAGCAAAGATTCACAAAGCTTCATCGAAAGGGTTGCACGGTTGGGCGTGAGCTTGAAGAAAACAGGATCTCCGAGTCATCCAATGGACGCTCTGATTACTTTCATGGCTCCTGATGATCAGTTGGATTTTTTGTTTACCACTCCAGCATCCGCATCACGCGCATACGAGCAGGTAATGAGTGGTGCTTGAGAAGGAGCAAAAATCAAAAACTGACAACTCTTAACCCATATCTAGTTGCTGCAAATTTCGCATGCGAAAAATTATTCACCACGTTTTATCAAACTGAAAGGTCGAACCATGGACAAAAACAAACTGATGAGTCACAAAACATTCTTCTACTTTATGGCTGCAGCATTTCTCGTTCTGGGCATTCTGCGTGCTTGTTTTGAAGAAACGCCCGAGCGCGGATATGCTGTTGGCGGCATTGCAGTCGTAGCAGCAATCATCCTGGCGATCATCGGCAAGGTCGGCGGTAAGAAGTCCAAATAGTTAAAGGCCTCTCCGCAAATGAGGCCCAAACTCAACTCGAAAGGATTGGATCGTGGATATTGAAATTGAAGATGGCCGCAGGATCGTCAAGTTGAACGCCGGCACCACCCTAGCCATACAAGTCACCAGTGCTCTCCGAACAACCCCTGACCGTATTGAGATAACAGGCACGGTCGATCGTTCGAGCGAGACTATTAACGCAATCTTCGATGCGAATCGCCAAGGTTTTGAGGTACTACTGAAACCAGCTGAATAAGATCCGGTCGCTGCATGGGCCGTCATGAAAGGGCCGTCATTGACGGCCCTTTCATTTTTTCGCATGCGAAATTTATACAAATTATGGAATAAGAATGACAGATAAAGTTGAATGGAATCCCCCAGCAGCTACTACAAAGGAAGAGCTGGCGAATGTACTCTTTTTCAGTGCCAGTGGCCTAAAAACACAAGTGCTCGCTTCCTCTCTTCTAGAAGCCAATCCAAAATTGAAAGAGCGCATTTCTGCCATTGCCGACGAACTTAATGGTCTTCAACAAGACGTATTCGGAGTCTAAAACAATGACCAGTGAGAATCTGGATACAGAAAAAATTCCATTCAATGCAAGCCTGGTGATGAGGGTTATTCCTGAACTAGGATCTGGTCTGAGCGAAACTCCTTTTTTAAACCAAGATGGTCGCAAGGTATTAACGCTGTATCCAGAATTGACGGGTTGGGATGTCCAAGCTGCCGCGGAAGCATATATGTACACAGCTATCTTGTTAAAAAAGGATGAAAGAGAGATCCGGCGTCATGATGACTTGATTCCCAAACTACGCGAAGTGCTTGCAGCAGGTCGGATTCCAATCACAACCGAAACTAAAGCGATTGAAGCCGGAATGTCCCGCGAAGTTATTGGAAGGTCGTTTGACCAGGAACTCAACTTACTAATTGCTCCCGATACCGACCTCGACAGCAAGTTCATGGCGTTTGATCTTGATATGCAAGAAGTTATCTCAGTGTGCGGTTGGCTCGGCGTATTCGAAGACATCTAGCAACCAAATCGATGCGGAAGTAAAGAATCAGCCTCATTAGCTTCTTTAGTCTAGGAAATTATCTTGTGAATCATCGACGTCGGAAAGAGATTGATTTTACATCGCTGCCGCCACTCAATCCTCTTCACTATAACGAGGATAGAGAGATGATCGGGCACCAGGTAGTTCCAATGGATCACCCCTCTGAAGGAGTGTTCTGGTGTCAAGTGTGCGGCGGCCATCCTGATGATCCTGTTCATCAACCAGGATGGCAGCAGTAGGGGATTACCTGGAACGGCTCCCTACATCGTTAGGCCTGGGCGGGAATTTCCAAGTGGGCGAGCGAACTAAGACTTTTTATTGTCCGTCAGCGGATTTCCAGAACTTATCCGCACCTTCCAGCAGCCGCCGTTTCTCAATATGAGTGTACTGGCTGGTCGTGCCGATTGAGGCGTGACCAGCATTTTTGCTTTCGATATCGATTGGCGTGCCTGCTGCGAGCGAATGTGAGATCCGCGTGTGTCGTAACCAGTGAGTACTGGCCTTGTTCAACTGGGACGCTGACGCAGGATCGATGGCGGCCATCGCGTCGGCGCACTCCGCAAAAAATCCCTTGATTTGATCGTGCAAAGTCGAAGCATCAATGCCGGCATGCGGATCGACTGGCTGGCCTGCTAGCGCCCGCTTCCCTGCAGGCGACCAGGGCGCCCGTTCGGCCACGTCCACGGCTTGGCCAAGCAAATGCGCATTCGCATTGGCCGGATCAATCACAAAGGGCGATAAGCCACGGGATTCAAGGTATCGCGCTAGATCTTCAGCCAGTGAAAGGGAAATTTTGACTTCGCGGATCTTCCCCCCCTTACCGACTACGCGCAGCAGCCAGCCCGACACCGCTGGGTCTCCGGCATCCGTGGCCGGCAATGTTTCCCATTTCATGTCGCCTACGCGCGCCGCCACCACTTCTGATCGCCGCAGGCCGGTGCGATAGAGCAGGCGCAAGCCAAAGCGCAAGCGCAGGTTGGCGGAGGTTGGCGTCAGCTGATCGAGTCGGGCGTTGACGAAGGCCCATTCGGCCTGCGTCAAGCTGCGAGCGATATCCAGCTCGGCATGAACAGGTTTCGGTTTGCTCACGCCAGCCCAAGGATTGCCGATCAGATAGCGCTGATCGACCAGAAATTTATAAAACGTTTTCAAGATGGTGATGGCGCGGCGCTGCGCGCTGGGCGACAGCGGCCCCTCGAACGGCCGCCAGCCGCTTTTCAGGCGCTCCCGGCCGCGTGGCGCGCACCAGGTCGCCGCTGGCTGCGGATCGCTCAAAAAGTCGCGGTACGCGGTGCAATCTTCCATCGACATGGACGACAAGGGCAATTGACGTTCCAGGATAGCCCACAGTAAAAACCGCTCGGTTTCCTTCAGATAGGCACGTTGCGTATTGGATAGCCTGGTCAGCCAGTCGAGCGGCCCTTCCGGCGCGGCCGGATCGATGCCGCGCTTTTTGTACCAGGCTGCGCGCTGGTCTGGCGTCAAGCCGTGCTTGCTGCGAATAAAAGCGAGAATGGCATCGTAGTCGTGATTGGCGCGCATCAGGCATTGACCTCGCGGCGCCCGAAAGCGCCCTGCTGATCCGTCCAGGTCTGCCGGCACGATGAATTTGTCGATCGGCACCATACCGGTCTGGTGCGGCACCACCGTGCGCAGCGCGACGGTGTTGAGCTGGGAGCGCGGCAGCGTCACATGCGAGGCCAGCGGCACGCCGATGGTGGTTTCGTGATCGCGCAGCCAGTCGAGGATGCGTTCACCCTTGGCACTGCCGATCGCCTTGAACCGCCGGGTCCAGCCCCGGCCCACGCCATTGATGTGCGCCACCAACTGACCGATCGTCAGCACGCCGCCGGCGATCAGACGTTGCGCCAGATCCGGATTCAGCCAGGCGCCGACGCCATCGCCCGCGCGCGGCGGCTCCGCCACCAAGTTCTCCAGCCAGCGCAGCACCGCCAATTGCTTCCCGATGAGGCGGGCGCGGCGCGACTGGCGCGGCGTGCCGGCATCGTCGCCATAGGCCTCCCTATACGCTTCCATTTGCTCGACTGCCGAGAAATCCTCCATGCCGCGCTCGGCGGCGAACTCTTCCAGCGACGGTAAAGCCGGCGCCGCCGTCGGCTCGACAACGCTGGCCAGATCGATGCGCACCAGGCGCGCAGCGCCGTGACGGTCGTGGCGCAGGGCGGCGGCGGCGAATTCATCGCGCAGCCAGGCAATCGTCCGGCGCACGGTCCGAATGTCCGTGCGCTCGCCTTCGATCCGCAGATAGCGATCCCAGCTCTTGTCCGTGTCCAGGCCCTGCACCAAGGCGCGCATGAAGGCGAAGTGGCCCAGATGCAGCTTGCGGCGCGTGGGCGGAGCCGGAGACGCCTGCACGACGCGCAGCAGCGGCGCCGGTGCATCGCCGTCGGCAACGTTTTGGGTGATCGGCGGCAGGTTTTCGGTGGTCGGCGACATGAACGGCTCCGGAGTGGCGTGGCGCGCAAACGCTGATGCAGCAAGGCTTACAGCGGCGCGGAAAATTTAAGCCTGATTTTACTCCGTTTTTTACATCCCTTGATAATTAGTAGTTATCAATGGATTAAAGTGAATACCCGACCTAAATGATGCTGACAGCCAGGGCCCTGACCGGCCTTCGCATGCCCTGTATGGGCACGATCAGCGCCGCCCGTTATGCTCAGTCGAATTGTGGGTCACCCGCCGCCGGCGAATTATGGTCCGCATTGGCGAACATCGACACAATATAATGAAGAAGAATATTTAGATTGCCTGAATTCATATCATATCGTATCATACCAATCATATCGTCTCATATCATTAAGAAAGGTTCGACATGGCCCGCGAAGCAACCATCACCCGTGAACAAGTCTTCGGCGTCTGCGATACGCTCACCGCTAAAAACGTGCGCCCCACCTTACGAACCGTGCGCGAACAATTGGGGTCGGGAAGCAACTTAACCATCAACCGCTTCGTCAATGAATGGAAGAGTGGGCATACAGCGCCAGCGGTGACGGCCTCGGCCTTACCGCCGTCGCTGCAAAGGGGCATTGCTGAATTTTTTGCGGCCGAGATGGCCGCGGCGCGCGCGCCGCTGGAAATCGAGATTGCGGAACAGCAGCAAACCAATCACGACCTCGCCGCCGAGAATGAGCGCCAGGCCATCGAGATCGAATCTCTGCAAGCCACAGCTGAAACCTTAGCCGGCGCCAAATCTGCAGCCGAAACAAAAGCCGCGATGCTGGCCGATGCTCTGGCCACGGAAAAAGACAACGTGCTCCGTGAGCGCGCAGCCGTAGAACACGCCCATGTTGAGCTGGCCAAGGATAAGTTGCGCCTGGAATCGATGCCTGATTTGAAAAAAGAACTGGAGGACTTGCGCGCCGAGCTGGACCAGGAGCGCCAGAAGCGCATCGACGCAGAAAAGCAATTGGCTGTCTCTGAAGCCCTGCGAGTACAGACTAGCGACAAGAGGAAGACGTGACTCTGGTAAGACTTGGCCAGCCTCTTTCTTTGGGGTCTCCTCGTTTTCAGTGCAATAAGTGACGGTACGCAAAGCTAGCACTGGCGCGGGGGTGGTCTGGGTAGACCGTTGATTTCATTGACTTTCCTGTTCGCTTTGTAAACGGGTATGGTGGCCTCCCACTTTTGAGGTTCACGATGCAGGGTTGGCACACAACGTTTTTGGGGATGCGTGGGCTCCCCCGCGATATCAGCGACTTCGAGATGAAGGCATTTTTCACCTTCGATGGTGCCGAGCGCGACGCAATCAATGCACGCCGAGGTGATTCCCACAAGCTTGGTCTGGCGCTCCATATTGGTTTCCTGCGCATGAGTGGGCGTTTGCTCGGTGCCTTTCGGGTAATTCCAGTAGCCTTGTGGCGCCACCTTGGCAACGAGCTTGGCATTGCAGCACCAGAAGTCGCCTCGCTGAGAGCCATGTATGAACGCGGGCGCACGCTATTCGATCACCAACAAGTAGCCTGCACGGTCCTTGGATTCCAGTGGATGAGCGAGCACCAGCGCCGCTCACTGGTACGTGAACTGCGCGACGAAGTGGCGCGCTGCGCCGACCGCGATCAGCTACTCGTGCGGGCGCGTCAATGGCTGTACAAGAACAAGCTGGTGATCGTGCACGAGCGGGCAATTCGGACACTGATTGCGGCGGCACTTGCCCAGCTTGAAGTTGAAACAGGCACCGCCATCGCCGCCAGCGTTGATCCAGCAACACTTGATCGCTGGCGAGCCTCAGTTTCAGAGCTGCGCCCAGATGGACAAACCCAGCAGAGTTGGCTATGGGCTGCACCGGCGAAACACTCAACCCGCCAAATCAGCGAGGTACTGGAGCGCATCGACCTGCTTTACACGCTGGACGTTCATAAGCACCTGGCAGACATCCCCGATCTCATCTTGCGCCGCTACGCGCGCCGACTTGTCTCCAGGCCGCCCTCAGCCGGAGCCAAGATCAAAGAGCCAGCGCGCACCGTGGAGGTCGCATGCTTTCTTCGGTATTGCCTGTTCACCACCACAGACCAGTTGATCCTTATGGTGCAGCGCCGGATCGCCGATCTGTGGCGTCAGGCTGCCGCCGATGTCCCCGCTACCGTCAATTGGGCCGCAATGTACAAAACGCTGCTCGGCGAACTTGTTGCCTTGAGCGCGCAAGGTGCGGTGCCAGATGCTGAGTTGCGTGCCCGTCTTGAAGCCTTGATCACCGAAACCCAGAAACGCAAACCACCGAGCAGGGCCTCCCTGGTCCGCGAGGGATTGATTGATGGAATTCGCCCCGTGCGGTCGTTGCTCGTCGCCATTGCAAAGCTGCCCTGGCAGGCCACCGGCGAGCATCCTGCCATCGAGTACCTTGCCAAGCTGCAAGCTTTATATCTCAAAGGATCCAGAAAGCTGCCAGTTGAAGTGGTGGCACCAAGTCTGGGAATGATCTGGCAGGTTTCGATCTCCAGCCCAGACCGGGAACGGGCGTTTCAGGCGTTGGAGGTGGCCACCCTGTTTGCCCTGCGCCGCGCGGTGCGCAATGGCTCGGTCTGGATTGAGCACAGCCTGAGCTTTCGGGGTCGTGCGCGCTTGTTCTTCACGGACGAGCGTTGGCAGGCAGAGTCCAAGAAACACTATGCCCGTCTATCGTTACCCAGCAAGGCTGCCACTTTCTTGAAGCCTTTGCTGGCCAGAGTAACTGCCGGTGTCGATGCGGTGGCCGCTGCAGCCCGCAGTGGCGTACTGCGCGTGGATGATGAACTCCATTTGTCGCCATTGCCCGCAGAGGACGAAGACCCAGAAGTGACCAAGCTGCGCGCGGCTTTGGATCACCGCATCGGTGAGGTTCAATTGCCGGAAGTGATTCTGGCCGTTGACGCCCAGGTGCGCTTTAGCTGGATCATGCTCGGACGTGAGCCGCGCTCTACCGACGAGCTGCTGATGGTCTATGCCGGCATCATGGCCCACGGCACCAGTCTGACTGCGGTCGAATGCGCGCGCATGATTCCGCAATTGTCTGCCACCAGCATTCGCCAGGCCATGCGCTGGGCGCGGGACGAACGGCGTCTGAGCCAGGCCTGCCAGGCTGTGCTGGAATTCATGCAGCGACACCCGATTGCCGCCACCTGGGGGCGGTCCGATTTGGCATCTTCTGACATGATGAGCATGGAGACCACCAAACGGGTGTGGCAAGCCCGGCTTGATCCTCGGCGCAACACACCTTCCATTGGAATCTACTCCCATGTAAAAGACCGGTGGGGCATCTTCCATGCGCAGCCCTTTGTGCTCAATGAGCGCCAGGCGGGCGTGGCCATTGAAGGTGTCATCCGCCAAGAAAAGCTGGAGACCAGCCAGCTTGCTGTGGATACCCATGGCTACACCGACTTTGCCATGTCACATGCCCGTTTGCTTGGTTTTGATCTTTGCCCGCGGTTGAAGGAACTCAAACAGCGCCACCTCTTTGTGCCACGCGGCACCAAAGTGCCCGCAGAAATCGCTGCGGTGTGCGAAGCCAATGTCGACGTCGCTTTGATCGAAAAGCATTGGGATAGTCTGGTGCACCTGGCAGCCTCGGTCATGAGCGGACATGCCAGTGCGGTGGCAGCTCTTGCGCGGTTCGGTTCTGCCGCCCAGGGCGATCCAATCTATGAGGCTGGCGTGCAATTGGGGCGGTTGCTGCGTACGGCGTTTTTGGCTGACTACTTTGTCAAGGACGCTTTCAGGAACGAGTTGCGCCGGGTGCTCAATCGGGGCGAGGCTGTTAACGCCCTCAAGCGCGCCATTTATACCGGCCGGATCAGCCCGGCGCAGGCCAAACGTGTCGATGAAATGCAGGCTGTGGCCGATGCGTTGAGCCTGATGGCCAACATCGTGATGGCGTGGAATACCTCACAGATGCAGGCGGTCCTGGATCGCTGGTCGAACCGCCGCCAGGTCATTCCACCGGAACTGATCGGGAAGATTGCGCCCACCAGGCTGGAGAGCATCAACTTGCGGGGTGTGTTTCGCTTCCCGGTTGACCGCTATGCTGACCAAATCCTGCCTTCGCGGCCAAATGCATCGATAACTGGCACCAATGGATGAAACCGACCACGGTTTGACGCCACGAATCGCAGATTTGAAAGTGAACAGGAAAGTCAATGAAATCAACGATCTACCAACACCACCTCCGCGCCAGTGCTAGCTTTTCGTACCGTCACTTATTGCACTGAAAACGAGGAGACCCCAACGTGGACATCCAGATGCGCACCAATGTGCCGCACATCTTCGCCATCGGCGACATCGTGGGCCAGCCCATGCTGGCGCACAAGGCGGTGCACGAGGCGCATGTGGCGGCGGAAGTGATCGCCGGCGAATTGCAGGGCAACAAGGAACTGGCCAGCGCCGCCTTCAACGCCCGCGTGATCCCCAGCGTGGCCTACACCGACCCCGAAGTGGCCTGGGTGGGCCTGACCGAAGACCAGGCCAAGCAGCAGGGCATCAAGGTCAAGAAGGGCCTGTTCCCCTGGGCGGCCTCGGGCCGCGCCATTGCCAACGGCCGCGACGAAGGCGTCACCAAGCTGCTGTTCGACGACAGCCCCGAAGCAGGATCAGGAGACGGCCATGCTGGCCGGGGCCACGGCAAGATCCTGGGCGGCGGCATGGTCGGCACGCATGCGGGCGACATGATCGGCGAGATCGCCCTGGCCATCGAGATGGGTGCGGACGCTGTCGACATCGGCAAGACCATCCACCCGCATCCGACGCTGGGCGAGAGCATCGGCATGGCGGCGGAAGTGGCGCATGGCAGCTGCACGGATGTGCCGCCTGCGCGCAAGTAAGTCCGCAGCCAAGCTACCCTGACAAGGCCCGAACTGGCGACGGTTCGGGCCTTGTGCTTTGCGTACCCAAACAATCGCCGCAGAATACTGTGCATTTGTACAGTATTCATGTCAGCCACTTCCAAGCCCAAGCTCTACAACCCACGCCACCCCGAACGCACGCTGCTCTACCAAATGGTAGCCGAGCACTACGAGACCTGGCTAGAGTTGGCCAGCGCGGGTCAGTTCGACGGCCAGGGCGACCACCACACCCCCAAGCCCTTCGTGCGCAAAGCGTTTGCCAAGTATCTTGAGTGCGGCATCTTTGCCCATGGCTTTGCCCGCGCTCGCTGCGGCGACTGTGGGCACGACTACTTTGTAGCCTTCTCCTGCAAAGGCCGGGGAGTCTGCCCCTCGTGCACCACGCGGCGGATGGTGGAGACGGCGGCACACCTGAGCGACCACGTTTTCCCCCGCCTGCCGGTGCGCCAGTGGGTGCTCTCCGTGCCCAAGAGGTTGCGGTACTTCATGCAACGCGACGGAGCGGTGCTGAGCATGGTGCTGCGCATCTTTCTGCGGGTGATCGCACAAACTCTGCAGACCCACAGCCCCGGTGCGGCCCATATGGACAAGGCAGGCCTGCACATCGGTGCCATCGCCTTCATTCACCGATTCGGCTCCAGCCTCAATGAACACGTCCACTTCCACGTTTGTGTGGTGGACGGGGTGTTTGAGGAAGTGGAGGGCGAGGGCGATGCTGATGCGACCCCTCGAATCTCATCGCCGGGTGTCATCTTTCACGCGGCCACCGGCATCGATGCGGCTACCGTGGCCCCAGTGCAGACCACACTGCAAAAACGCATCCTGCGCGCCTTCGTTGCTCGGGGCCTGCTGGAGAACTGTGACGCCAAAGACATGCTGGGCTACAAACACAGCGGCTTCTCGGTGGACGCCGGTGTCTGCATCGAAGCCCACGACCGCGCTGCGCTGGAGCGGCTGCTGCGCTATTGCGCGCGTCCACCGTTTTCCATGGAGCGCCTACGCAAAGAGGGAAGCAAACTGGTGTACCGCTGTGCCAAACAGCGCAGCGAGCCCACCAGTGACAAGCGTGGTGCCAAGGCAGATGAGCTGCACCTCACACCGCTGGAACTGATCGACCGCATCGCCGCGCTGGTGCCACCGCCACGCACCCACCGGCACCGCTACTTTGGTGTGCTGGCACCAAACTCGCCGCTGAGAGCGGCGGTAACGGCGCTGGCTCAGCCTGCTGCGTCGCAACCAGCCACGGTGGAGACTGCACAACCTGGCGCGGGCGTACCTGGGGTGGCGGCGCCGGGCAACGCGGCCACACCCACACCCGAACCTGAAGCACGCCCGAAGCGAGCGGCGCATTACTTGTGGGCGGTGCTGATTGCCCGCATCTACGAGGCATTTCCGCTGCTGTGCCCCATGTGCGGTGGGCAGATGCGCATCATTGCCTTCATCACCCACAGCGCCGAAATCCGCCACATCCTGAACCACATCGGGGTGGAGTCTGCCCCCCCGCACATCACCCCGGCACGCGGGCCACCGCTGTGGGAGGGCTGCGACGCGCCGGTGGATGATGGTGCGCAAGGCGAGCCGGATTGGGATCTGGCAGCTCAACCCGACGAGGTAGACCAGCGCGTCAATTGGTGACCCAGTGAAGCGGCGGTATCCATCGCTGCGGGGAAGCAGCTGCGCGCGCGCCAGGCCCAAATGCATACTGCCTCCCAAGCTCTTGCCATTGAGCGGCAAGCGAGCGCTCAACCTTCCTTGGCCGAACGTGTTTCGAGGCCCAAAACTCGTGCCATACTTGGCCTCATGCGGTTGAATTTCCTATCCGTGATCAGCCTCACCTCCTATCTCTTTTACAGCGGCTTCTATTACCACTCCCGGCATCAGCTTTTTAGCAATCGCTCCTGCGGCAACAAGCCCCGTGGTCAAACGAGCACTGAAGTGCCCACCACCACGATAGTCTTCATTACCGCCATATTTTTGATGCGCCACCATATCTGCATGACCAGGACGCGGAAAGCTGCGTTGCTTTTCATAATCGCCGCTTCGGGTATTATTATTTTCAAAAAGAATCGTGATCGGTGCCCCGGTGGTTTTTCCATTGAACACGCCACTCTTAAAAAAGGGATAATCAGCTTCCTGCCGCGGCGTTGTCCCCTTCTGTTTTCCGCCTTTACGCCTTTCCAGGTCCGGTAAAAGATCTTCTTCGGACAATGACAGACCAGCAGGACAACCATCAATAACGATGCCTACTGATTCACCATGTGATTCGCCAAAAATATGCACCCTGAAGATGCGGCCGAAGCTATTCATGAGAAATTAAATTGATGGTTTAAAGATACAACACCGCCAAGTTGTTTAAGATCGCTGTAAAAATCCGGGTAGGATTTATTCACCGCTTCTGCATGTTCGATGGTTGTTTCACCCACAGCTTTTAAAGCAGCCACCGCGCAAGCCATCGCAATGCGATGATCGTGCCTTGAACTAACTTCAGCTCCTTTTACGCCTTTCCCTCCGATCACGCGCATCAGATCTCCCTCAAGGTGGATTTCAACACCCATTTTCCCGAACTCGTCCTGCAGCGTCAATCCTCTGTCACTTTCTTTATGCGCCAGCCTGCTTACGCCTTTGATCTTTGTTTCTCCTTTGCAATAAGACGCCAAAGCAACCAATGGCGGAAAAAGATCCGGGCAATCAGTAGCATCAAATTCAAATGCATTGAGATCAGCAGGATGAAGTTTGATCTCTTTTGCATCAATCGCAATACCTGCGTTCGCACTCATCAAAGCCTGAACGATCGCTTTATCAGCCTGCGTCGAAGCTATATCCAAACCTCTTACCGTGATCGGCCCGGCAATAGCCCCCGCTACCAGTAAAAAAGCACCACCGCTCCAGTCGCCTTCTACGGTGTATCGTTGCATTTTCGTTTCATCATATACATTCCCGGCTTTGAAATAAAACTCTTCATAGTTTCGATTCTCGGGAGTCTTCAAACCAAACCGCTTCATCACATCCAGTGTAAGATCGATATACGGACGGCTTTTGAGATTCGTTACTTTTATCGCAACATCGCTTGCATCTGCGGCCGCATATGCAAGCAACAAACCTGTAAGGAACTGAGAGCTTAAGGACCCATCAACCGTAACGTCTGCTGGTTTCAATGGCCCCTGTATAACGAGAGGCAATTTACCCTGGTTAGATTTAACTTTTACACCGAGATGCGGAAGAATTTCATCAAAGAAATCCATTGGTCTTGTAACAAGGCTTCCAGATCCTTTGATCGTCACCTCTTCTTTACTCAACGCAACAATCGGAGTAAACATCCGGATACTTAAACCAGATTCACCGCAGTCAATAAAAGGAGCGACAGGTTTTACGCCTTCACTTGTTATCTGCAAAGAACCATCAGGCTGATCTTCAAGCCTGGCACCAAGCCGGCTTACAATATCCCTGGCAGCTTTATCATCATTGCTATGACCGGGATTAATGATCTCACTTATTCCTTTTGCAACCAGTGCAGCAGCACAAGCTCGCTGCATCGAACTTTTTGAAGCGGGTGACTGGATAATTCCAGTCAGATCTCCGGGCTGTATTGTTACTTTCACTTTGGTAATGCTTGAATGATTTTTTCTAATTGAACCAGTGGAATACTCTTCACCACTCCCTTCCCTACTTTTTCCAGCAACACATAGTTCATTTCCTTTTTTTCACGCTTCTTGTCCATTTTCAACAGATTAAAAGCCTTTTCCCTATCGAATGCCATATAAGTCGGTAACCCATATTGTTCCAACACTTCTACCACGCGATTTGTTTGTTTGAATCCAGACAATTGCTCAGAAATATGACACGCGTATGTCATTCCTATAGCAACCGCATGGCCATGCATCAACGCATATTCATTTTCGATGGCATGCCCCAATGTATGACCAAAGTTCAACAAACGCCTTACCGACTTTTCGAACTCATCCTCCTGAACAACCTTCGCTTTTAACTGAGCATTACGCTGAAGAAGCACTGCAATCAGCTTTGGCTTTTTCTGATATACCGCAAGATTGTTCGCTTCCAGTTCACGGAACATGGCAGCATCCTTTATACAAGCATGTTTTATGATCTCGGCAAATCCGTTCACCCATTCCTTGTGCGGAAGACTCTTCAATAAACTAATATCATGCAGGATAAATGATGGCTGACGGATCACACCAACCATGTTCTTATACAGCCCCACGTCAATACCATTCTTACCGCCAACAGATGCATCCACCAGTGCCAGCAATGAAGTCGGAATAAATCCAAACTTTAATCCGCGCATATAAACCGCCGCAACATAACCAGCAATATCTGTGATCACACCGCCGCCAATTCCTACCAGCGTTGTTTTTCTATCAGCTTCCAATTCTATCAACTGATCGATAATATCGTCAACTGTCGACTGAATCTTATACGCTTTTTCCCCCGCCTGCCGGTGCGCCAGTGGGTGCTCTCCGTGCCCAAGAGGTTGCGGTACTTCATGCAACGCGACGGAGCGGTGCTGAGCATGGTGCTGCGCATCTTTCTGCGGGTGATCGCACAAACTCTGCAGACCCACAGCCCCGGTGCGGCCCATATGGACAAGGCAGGCCTGCACATCGGTGCCATCGCCTTCATTCACCGATTCGGCTCCAGCCTCAATGAACACGTCCACTTCCACGTTTGTGTGGTGGACGGGGTGTTTGAGGAAGTGGAGGGCGAGGGCGATGCTGATGCGACCCCTCGAATCTCATCGCCGGGTGTCATCTTTCACGCGGCCACCGGCATCGATGCGGCTACCGTGGCCCCAGTGCAGACCACACTGCAAAAACGCATCCTGCGCGCCTTCGTTGCTCGGGGCCTGCTGGAGAACTGTGACGCCAAAGACATGCTGGGCTACAAACACAGCGGCTTCTCGGTGGACGCCGGTGTCTGCATCGAAGCCCACGACCGCGCTGCGCTGGAGCGGCTGCTGCGCTATTGCGCGCGTCCACCGTTTTCCATGGAGCGCCTACGCAAAGAGGGAAGCAAACTGGTGTACCGCTGTGCCAAACAGCGCAGCGAGCCCACCAGTGACAAGCGTGGTGCCAAGGCAGATGAGCTGCACCTCACACCGCTGGAACTGATCGACCGCATCGCCGCGCTGGTGCCACCGCCACGCACCCACCGGCACCGCTACTTTGGTGTGCTGGCACCAAACTCGCCGCTGAGAGCGGCGGTAACGGCGCTGGCTCAGCCTGCTGCGTCGCAACCAGCCACGGTGGAGACTGCACAACCTGGCGCGGGCGTACCTGGGGTGGCGGCGCCGGGCAACGCGGCCACACCCACACCCGAACCTGAAGCACGCCCGAAGCGAGCGGCGCATTACTTGTGGGCGGTGCTGATTGCCCGCATCTACGAGGCATTTCCGCTGCTGTGCCCCATGTGCGGTGGGCAGATGCGCATCATTGCCTTCATCACCCACAGCGCCGAAATCCGCCACATCCTGAACCACATCGGGGTGGAGTCTGCCCCCCCGCACATCACCCCGGCACGCGGGCCACCGCTGTGGGAGGGCTGCGACGCGCCGGTGGATGATGGTGCGCAAGGCGAGCCGGATTGGGATCTGGCAGCTCAACCCGACGAGGTAGACCAGCGCGTCAATTGGTGACCCAGTGAAGCGGCGGTATCCATCGCTGCGGGGAAGCAGCTGCGCGCGCGCCAGGCCCAAATGCATACTGCCTCCCAAGCTCTTGCCATTGAGCGGCAAGCGAGCGCTCAACCTTCCTTGGCCGAACGTGTTTCGAGGCCCAAAACTCGTGCCATACTTGGCCTCATGCGGTTGAATTTCCTATCCGTCGTGGACAATGCAGCCGAGCAGACCATGCCCGCAATACAACACCGCCTGCTTCCGTTGCCCTGCGAACCAGTGCATGCGCCGCCGGACATTCGGCCCTGGATGGCGCCCTGCTTGGTCCGCACCCCGTCCGCCTCCATCCCAGGGGCCGTGCCATGACGGTGCTGAGCCTGTCGATGGTGGTGCTGGCGGCACTGATCCACGCCACCTGGAACCTGCTGGCCAAGCGTGCCGCCCATGCGGGCACGGCCTTCGTCGGCGCCAGCACCGTGGTGGCCTGCGTCGCCTACCTGCCCTGGGTGGTGTGGCAGCTCATGCATGGCGGCATGCCCATCAACGCGCCGGTCGTGGCCTGCATCGTGGCCAGCGGCCTGCTGCACCTGGTCTACAGCATGTGCCTGCAGAAGGGCTACCGCGTGGCCGATCTGTCGGTCGTGTATCCGGTGGCCCGCGGAACCGGACCGCTGCTGTCCTCGGTCGGCGCCTTCGTGCTGCTGGGCGAGGTGCCCTCGCTGCACGGCCTGCTGGGCCTGGCCGCCATCGTGCTGGGCATCGGGCTGATCTGCACCGACGGCCACCTGGCCATGTTCCGCAAGCCCGGCGCCCTGGCCGGCGTGCGCTGGGGCGGCGCCACGGGGGCCCTCATCGCCGGCTACACCGTGGTCGACGCCTGGGGCGTGAAGGTGCTGGGCGTCGGACCGGTGGTGCTGGACTGGTTCTCCAACCTGGTGCGGCTGTGCGTGCTCGCGCCCTGGATGCTGCGCAACCGCGCAGCCACGGTGGCGGCCATGCGCGGGCACTGGTGGCTGGCCGTGGCCGTGGGCCTGCTCTCGCCGCTGTCCTACATCCTGGTGCTGGCTGCGCTGGAGATGGGCGCGCCGGTCAGCGTGGTCGCGCCCACGCGCGAGATGTCGATGATGGTCGGCGCGCTGTTCGGCATGCTGGTGCTGCGCGAGCGGGTGGGCCCGGGCCGCGCCGCGGGCTGCGTGCTGGTGGTGCTGGGCGTGGTGCTGCTCAGCGGGGCCGTGTGAGAAGCTGTGCACCGGGCCCTCGCGGCCACGCGAGAGGCGGGATCGGCCGGTGCAGGCCCGAAGGCACGCGCGCCGACCAATCCCACACCAGCACCTGGGCGCGACAATCCCCGCCGTGCCGACCAGCCGCGCCGACGGCCGCGCGATGGCGCAACGCATCCTGCGCCGCGGCCCTGCTGCTGGCCTACCTTCATCGGAGCAAGCCCCTATGACTTCCTTCATCGTCGTGCTGAACTGCGGCTCGTCGAGCATCAAGTTCGCGCTGTTCGACGCCACCGGCACGGACCGCCACCCCGCCTGGAACGGCAAGGTCCAGGGCATCGGCGGCCCGGCGCCCGACTTCGGTGCCACCACGGTGCCGGTGCGGCCGGTCGACCTGGGCAGCGAGCAGCCCTACACGCGGGCGCTGCAGACCATCCGCGAGGAGATCGTGCGCTGGCTCGACGGCCGCTCCGTGGCGGCGGTGGCACACCGCGTGGTGCACGGCGGCGCCCGCTACCTGGCGCCGCAGCGCGTGGACGCCCAGGTGCTGGCCGAACTCAAGGCCCTGGTGCCGCTGGCGCCGCTGCACCAGCCCTTCGCGCTGGAGGCGATGGAGATCCTGCTGCGCGAGCAGCCCGGGCTGCCGCAGGTGGCCTGCTTCGACACGGCCTTCCACCGCAGCCTGCCGCTGGTCGAGCAGGTCCTGCCCCTGCCCTACGCGGCCTTCGAGCGCGGCCTGCGCCGCTACGGCTTCCACGGCCTGTCGTACGAGTACATGGCCGTGGCGCTGCAGGAACGCCACGGCGCGCTGGCACGCGGCCGCACCGTGGTCGCCCACCTGGGCAGCGGCGCCAGCCTGTGCGCCATGCAGGCGCTGCAGAGCGTGGCCACCACCATGGGCTTCTCGGCGCTGGACGGCCTCATGATGGGCACGCGCACGGGCGCGCTGGACCCCGGGGCCGTGCTCTACCTCATGGAGATCGAGAAGCTTTCGCTGCAGCAGGTGGGCCGTGTGCTGTACCACGAGTCGGGCCTGCTGGGCGTCTCGGGCATCTCGTCCGACCCGCGCGTGCTGCTGGAGCGCGAGGCCGACGCGCCGCGCGCCGCGCTAGCGCTGGCGCTGTACGTGCGCCGCATCGTGCGCGAGGTGGGCGCGCTGGCAGCGGTGCTGGGCGGGCTGGACCTGCTGGTCTTCACGGCCGGCGTGGGCGAGCACAGCGTGGTGCTGCGCCAGCGCATCTGCGCGGCGCTCGACTGGCTGGGCGTGGCGCTGGACGAGGATGCCAATGCCCGCAACGCCAGCGTCATCTCGGCCGCCGCCAGCCGCGTGCGTGTGGGCGTGGAGCCGACCAACGAAGAGTGGGTGGCGGCGCGCCATGCGCAGGAGGTGCTGGCCCTGGGATGAGAACCATCGGGATGTCCATGCCGCTGCGCCGTTGCTGCATCGCCTTGTTCGCCGCAGTGCTGGCGCTGCTGGCCGGCTGCGCGCAACTGCCTTCGCTGGAGGGTCGCAGCGCGAGCCGGCTCGACCCGGACACCGCGGCCACGCGGCTGGGCCGCGCCGTGCGCCAGGCCGCTGCGCTGCAGTCGCCCGGGCACTCGGGCACTCGGGCATGTTCCTGCTCGACCAGGGCCGCGACGCCTTCGCCACGCGCGTCTTGCTGGCCGAAGCGGCCGAACGCACGCTGGACGTGCAGTACTACATCTGGCGCGACGACATGTCGGGCCGGCTGCTGTTCGAGGCGCTGCGCCGCGCAGCCGACCGCGGCGTGCGCGTGCGCCTGTTGCTCGACGACCTGGGCAGCGCGGGCCTGGACGCCACCTTGGCCGACCTCGACGCCCACCCGCGCATCGAGGTGCGGCTGTTCAACCCCTTCGTCCAGCGGCGCTTCAAGCCGCTGGGCTTCGTGACCGACTTCGGGCGCGCCAACCGGCGCATGCACAACAAGTCGTTCACGGCCGACAACCAGGCCACCGTGGTCGGCGGCCGCAACGTGGGCGACGAATACTTCGGCGCCGAGGTCGACACGCTGTTCGTGGACCTGGACGTGCTGGCCATCGGGCCCGTGGTGCAGGCCGTCTCCGAGGATTTCGACCGCTACTGGGCGAGCGGCTCGTCCTATCCGCTGGCCTTGCTGCTGGACGCGGCCGACGCCACGCCGCCGCCGCCCAAGGACCTGCAGAACCTGCCCGACCGCACGCGCCAGTACCTGGACGCCGTGGCGCGCTCGTCCTTCGTGGCCGAGCTGCTGGCAGGGCGGCTGCCGCTGCACTGGGCGCCGGTCGAATTCGTCAGCGACGATCCGGCCAAGGGACTCGGACAGGCGGACGATGCCGACCTGATGTTCGCGCGCACGGCCCGGCTGGTCGACACGCCTGCGCACAGCCTGAAGCTGGTATCGCCCTACTTCGTGCCCACGGCGCGCGGCACGGCGCTGTTCGAGAAGCTGGCGGCCCGCGGCGTGGACGTGGCCATCCTCACCAATGCGCTGGAGGCCACGGACGTGGCCGTGGTGCACGCCGGCTACATGCCTTGGCGCGTGCCGCTGCTGCGCGCCGGTGTGCAGCTGTACGAGATGCGGCGCGAAGCCGACACGCAGGCGCCGGACGCCAAGCTGCGCCTGGGCAGCAGTTCGGCAGAGAGCCTGCACGCCAAGACCTTCGTGGTCGACCAGCGCCAGTTGTTCGTGGGATCGTTCAACTTCGATCCGCGCTCGGCCCGGCTCAACACCGAACTGGGCTTCGTCATCGACAGCCCGGCGCTGGCCGCGCAGCTGGACACCCAGCTGCGCGAGAAGGCCAGCGCGCGCGGCTACCAGCTGCAGTTGAGCCCGCATGGCCGACTGCAATGGCGCGACGGCCGCAGCGAGCCGCCGCAGCTGCTGGAACGCGAACCCGGCGCGCCGCTGTGGCTGCGGCTGGGCCTGCGCCTGCTGTCCTGGTTGCCGATCGACTGGCTGCTGTAACCCTAGATTCGGCAGTTGGATGCGCCCGATGGCGCCGTGATCGGCGTGCCAGGCAAGGCGCGACGACGCGGCGCACTTCTGTGCGCAAGGAGGAGCAACGCGGCATGGCGCGGCGAGCGCGGTGCCGGCGGGTGCATAGCGTCCTCACCTCGAAGGTGAGAGCCATCGAAGACGCTCGCTTCAGTGTCCATGCGGTGTTTCTGAAGGTGGCGAGCGGTCAACTGCCGAATCTAGGGCAACTCAATCCAGCCGGATCGGTGGCCGCACGCGCGCCTGGATGCGGTCGGCCAGCCACAACAGGCCGCCGCGCCAGAAGCCGTGCAGCCGTGCCTGGTGGCTGCGGTACAGCATGGCATGGCTCAGCTGCGCCAGGCGCCCGCGGATGATGCCGCCGTCGAAGAAGCCGAACTGGCCCAGCGATCCGAACGCATCGTAGTCGGCCAGCGACACCAGCGCGCCGAAGTCGCGAAAGCGGAACGGCGGTACCGTGGCCCCGGCCGCCAGCACCTGCGGCAGGTGGCGCACCAGGTGCTGGGCCTGCTGGTGGGCCACCTGGGCCGTGGGCGGCAAGGGCCGCTCGCTGCCGGGCAGCGTCAGGCTGGCGCAGTCGCCGACGGCGTAGATGGAAGCGTCGCGCGTGGTCTGCAGCGAAGGATGCACCAGCAGCTGGTGGTTGCGGTTGGTCTCCAGGCCGTCCAGGTCGGCCAGCACCGCCGGCGCCTTCACGCCGGCGGCCCAGACCTTGAGCGAGGCCCGCAGCAGGCTGCCGTCGGCCAGCTCGAAGCCCTCGGCCAGCGCCGCTTTGACCTGCGTGTCCGTGCGCACGCGCACCCCGAGCGCGCGCAGACGCCGCAGCGCGGCCTCGGAGATGTCCTGCGGGAACGAGGCCAGCAGCCGCGGCCCGGCCTCCACCAGTGTGATCGTGAGCCGCTCGCCGAGACCCGTGGCGCCATAGGCCTCGGCGGTCTCGGTCAGCTGCACGAGTTCGGCCGCCAGCTCCACGCCCGTGGCGCCACCGCCGACGATGGCGATGGACAGCGGCTGCCCCATGGCCACGCACTGCAGCATGCGCAGCCGCACTTCGCGGCTGAAGGCATCGGCCTGCAGCCGCGAATCGATGGCATGGCAGTGCTCCGCCACGCCCGGCGTGCCGAAGTCGTTGGCCTGGCTGCCCAGGGCCAGCACCAGAACGTCGTAGGGCAGCCTGCGCGCAGGCACGAGCAGGCGGCCGTCCTCGGCATGCAGCGGCGCGACCTGGACCAGGCGCTGCGGCCGGTCCAGGCCACTCAGCGCACCGGGCTGGTAGACGAAGCCCGCGTCGCGCGCCTGGGCCACGAAGGTGGTCTGCTGCTGGGCGATGTCGCGCGTGCCGGCCGCGATGGTGTGCAACATCGGCTTCCAGACATGGGCGGCATCGCGGTCCAGCAGCGTGACCGTGGGCGCGCCCGGCCGGGCACGCCAGCGCCGGCCCAGCGACGTGGCGATCTCCAGGCCGGCGATGCCGCCGCCCACGACCAGAACGCGGGCGCCGGGTGTGTCGGGTGTGCCGAATGCGGTCGTGTTCATCGGACCATTACAGCACCGGCCACGGCGCCAGGGCCTGCAGGCGCGCACGCCGCAGGGGATTGCTGCGGCGCCGTCCTACGCCGCTACGGCGTGCGCCGCACCCGCTTGCGCCACGGCCTCGCGCAACAACCACGCCTGCAAAGCCTCGCGCTCCATCGGCTGCGCGATGTGGTAGCCCTGGCCCTCGTGGCAACCCATGTCCACCAGGGCCTGCAGCGTGTCCGCATCCTCGATGCCCTCGGCCAGCACCTGCAGGCCCAGCCGGCGGCCCAGCTGGGCCACCGTCTCGGCGATGCGGGCGCTGCGGGCCTGGCGCAGCTGGCGCACGAAGCCACGGTCGATCTTGATGCGGTCCAGCGGCAGCCGCTCCAGGTAGCTCAGCGAGGAGTAGCCGGTGCCGAAGTCGTCGACCGCGATGCTGATGCCCTCGGCACGCAGCGCCGTCAGCGTGGACTCCAGCAGCTGCGTGGGCAGCACGGCGGCCGACTCGGTGATCTCCAGCTCCAGGTGCCGGCCCTGCAGGCCGTGCTCGGCCAGCGCGCCGCGCACGGTCGCGAGGAAGGCCGGGTCGCGCAGCTGGGCCACGGCCACGTTGACCGCCATGCGCCGCGGCGCGCAGCCCTGGTCCAGCATGGCGCGCATGGTGGCGCAGGCCGTGGCCAGCACCCACTGGCCCAGCGGCACGATCAGGCCGGAGTGTTCGGCCACCGGGATGAAACGGTCCGGCGGCACCAGCCGTCCGTCGGCGGTGCGCCAGCGCAGCAGCGCTTCCAGGCCCACGAGCGCCTGCGTGCGCAGGTCGCGCTGCGGCTGGTAGACCAGGTACAGGCGTGCCTGGTCGATGGCCGCGCGCAGCTCGGACAGCAGCAGCGCGCGCTCGCGCGCCTCGGCCCCCATCTGCTCGGCGTAGCGCAGCTCCTGGCCACGGTGCTCGCGCTTGGCGCGCTGCAGCGCGATGGTCGCGTCCTTGAACAGGTCCACACCGGTCTGGCCCGCGTCGGCCAGCAGCACGTAGCCGCAGGTCAGCGAGACCTTGTGCGGCACGCCGTCCAGCAGCAGCGGCTGGCGCACACAGGCCAGCAGGCGCTGGGGCAGCACCTGCGCGCGGCTGCCCAGCACGCCGAAGGTGTCCGACCCCACGCGCGCCAGCAGCACGCCCGGCGGCAGGGCCTGGGCCAGTTGCTGCGCCACCGCGCGCAGCAGCCGGTCGCCGAAGCGGTGGCCCATCACGTCGTTGGTGGCGCTGAAGTCGTCGATGTCCAGCAGGGCCAGGATGTGGTCGCGCGCGCCGCGGCGCGCGCATGCGTCCACCTGCTCGGTGAAGTGCGCGCGGTTGGGCAGGGACACCAGCGCGTCGTGGTAGGCGGACTGGTGCAGGCGCTCGAGCAGGCTGCGGTTGTGCCGCAGCGTGCGCAGGTGGGCGCAGAACACCTCCAGCAGGCGCGGCTCCGGCGCCTCGCGCAGCGCGGGCGCGTGCACGTAGACCGCCATGGCCTGGCCGGCGTGCTGCCCCATGGGCAGGGCCAGACCGCCCGACGCACCACCGTGGGCGGGCAGGCCTTGCACCAGCGCGCGGTGCAGCAGCAAGGCGGCGTTGGAGGTCTGCAGGCGGCGCCGACGCGCGGCGAAGTCGCCGGTCGCGGCCAGAACACGGCAGCCGCTGGCGGCGCCCGTCTCGCGCACGCAGACCAGGCCCTGCGGCGCCACGCCCAGCAGGCCGGCCAGCTGGGTGATCACGGCCGCCGCGAAGCCGCGCAGGTCGGTCTGCTCCATCAGCGCCGCGCCCGATTGCACGATGCGCGCCAGGCTGCGCCGGTTCGCATCGATGCGGCAGTGCTGCACGTAGGCACGCACCGCGCCGGCCAGCACCGCGCGCAGACGCTGCGGCGACAGCTCCGCCTTGCGGCGGTGGTCGCCGATGTCGTGGCGGGCCAGCATCGGCAGCGCGAGCGAGCGGGCCTCGGTGCGCAGCACGATGCGCATGTTCACGCGGCCGGCCTGCTGTCGCGCGAAGCCGGCCAGGCCGCCGGACGCGGCGCCGCCCAGCAAGGCGTCCAGCAGCAGCACCGCGAGATCGTCCTCCTGCAGCAACAGGTGGCGGGCCCGTGCCGCATCCTGTGCATGCAGCACGACCACGGGCCGCCCGAACAGTACCAGTCCCTGCACGGCAGCACGGGCCGCTGCATGCACCTGCAGGTCGTGGTCGGCCACCAGCACGCGCCAGGCCGGCGACTGCTCCGTGCCGCGGTCGGCGCCCGCCCGCTCAGCCTGGCTGCACATGCAGGTCGTTGCCGGCATGTGCCACGCGGTTGCGTCCTCCGCGCTTGGCGGCGTACAGGGCTTCGTCGGCCAGCATCTTTGCCCGCGGTTGAAGGAACTCAAACAGCGCCACCTCTTTGTGCCACGCGGCACCAAAGTGCCCGCAGAAATCGCTGCGGTGTGCGAAGCCAATGTCGACGTCGCTTTGATCGAAAAGCATTG